>ENA-UOJS01003149-UOJS01003149.1-human-gut-metagenome-genome-assembly--contig:-C74-NODE-3149-length-9938-cov-11.245270_pt1 | contig 9938 bp, 8 predicted proteins | sample MGYA00242355_ERZ723902 | MGnify/ENA metagenome assembly ERZ723902 | reverse complement strand
CGAAGGGGGAAGCAAGACGTTACGTAGCTAACGATTTCCTTAACTTAATAGCATTACCCCTCTAGTGGAAGGTGCCCCGCAGGGGCGGATAGGGTGACTATGGCATGAAAGATAGCTGGGATAAGGTTTCCCGGTCACTCCTATGAGAGCTGCCAGTCCCCCGCGGCAGATGGAACGCGAAAATGAGATGATCGTTATTTCACATCGTCTTTTTTGTTGGAGACTAAAGAAAACACGGATGACATCTGATAACGATTGAATCAATATTTACTTAGAGTTTTATAAAATAAATACGGAACAACTTGTATTGGAATGCTCGCGGTCGTATAATGGGAATACCCAAGAGGTATGCTGAACAAAACCTTTTTGGCAGGCGTAAAATTCTTCCATGGTATCCCATGAAATAAGTAGGAGAAGAACAATGAAAAAAATCATCATTATAGGGGCAACGCTTCTCGCGGCAGGCTGTTTTCTCATGACGGGCTGCGGAGGAGACGCGCCGAAGCAGACGAAAAATGAGATCCATGTCGTGACTCATGCGAACTGGAATCCCTTCGAGTATATGGAGAATGGCAAGATCGTCGGATTTGACGTGGACCTCGCACGAGAAGCGGTGAAGCGCGCAGGGCTTACGATGGATTTCACCGATGCGGGCTGGGAAGCGCTCTTTGAGCAGATCCGCTCACATCAGGCGGACATGGCGATTTCCGGTGTCACCGTCACGAAGGACAGAGAAGCATCCTATCTCTTTTCGGCGCCGTATTTCCTCTCCCGGCAGGCGATCCTGGTGCGGGAAGGTGTGGATATCCACAGTGCGAAGGATCTGATGGACGGCAAAGAGATCGCTGTGCAGAACGGCTCGACGGGGCAGGAGGCGCTGGAAAAGCTTCTCGGAAAGAATCATCCCTCCATCAAGAAGACGCCGATGTCCATCCAAATGCTGATCGGCGGGCAAGTCGATGCACTGGTCGGCGATGAGACGTCCGTGAAGTCCATCCAGGCGCAGTACCCCGAGGCGCATCTTTCGATCGTCTATGATGATGAAGCCTTCACGCCTGAGTTCTTCGGCATCCTGTATCCGAAGGATACGGGCGCAGAGCTCAAGGGCAAGATCGACAAGGCGCTGCAGGATATGATCGCGGATGGCACCTATGGAAAGATCTATGAAAAGTGGTTCAAGACGAAAGTCGATGAGGAGACGCTGGGAAAACTGGGGGAACGCTGACCCGGAACGCATCATTTTATGATTCTGAGGCTAATCATGTCTGATTTCAAATTTTCTATCATTCAGGAATATGCGCCGTTTTTCTTATCCGGCACATGGCTCACGATCAAGCTCTCGCTGATCGCGATCCTCTGTGGATTTCTGCTGGGGCTCGTGCTGGCACTCCTGCGTACTTCGAAAAAGAAATACCTGTCTTTTCCTGCGCTGCTCTTCATCGAAAGTATACGCGGGACGCCGCTCCTCCTGCAGCTGCTGATCACCTACTTCGGTATCGTACCTCTTTTCATGAAGAAGCCGGACGGTGTCCTTTCGGCCGCACTCGCGCTTTCCATCAATGCGGGGGCATACATTGCGGAAACGATCCGTGCGGGCATCCAGTCCGTCGATGTCGGGCAGGGGGAGGCCGCCAGTGCGCTGGGGCTTTCCGCATGGCAGAGCATGCGATATGTCATCCTGCCGCAGGCGCTGAAGTCGGTCGTACCGGCACTGGGCAATTCCTTCGTGAGCCTGATCAAGGACTCGTCTCTCGCCTCCGTCATTGCGACGCCGGAGCTCATGTACTGGGCGAATGCAGCGAATGCACAGTACTATCGCGTGTGGGAGACGTTCATCACGACAGCCGTCATCTATCTCTTTCTGACGGTCGTCACCAGCCGGATCCTAGCCAAACTGGAAAAGAACATGTGAGCATCTGCAAAGGCAGGTGCTTTTTTTGACTGGTGACTAGTGACTAGAAGACATCAGACTCCCATATCGTCATTGAAAGCGTTGCCGAGAAATCTTCCTTGCAGACCGATAAACGATGGATGTGTGAAAGCAGGGATGAGTGACTTGTGACTACAACTTCGAGCATCGCTTTATGGAAACACTGATTAAATCGTTGTCAGATTTTACTCTTGAATTTTTATACATGACGAGGAATAGCCTGACGCGAATAGCGAGCTATTTAAGGAAGGCTATGACGAAGTCATGTATAAAAATTCTTGTGGAATCTGACTCTGCGATTTAATCAGCGTTTCCATATGTATACTTTGCGGCGCTTAGATCCTTCGACTCAGCTGCCATTATTCAGATAATCGGTTCCCTAACATACAGCTTTTTTCTCCGCTCAGGATGACGAAAAGCGCCGCACCAACCTCTTAGAACCTCTTGAACCCTTAGAACCCATTGAACCCGTTAAGCCTTTAGTCTTCTTCCCATGAATGCTATAATGATACATATATATTCGTATTTCCAAAGGAGTCTTGTTATGATGCACAATGAACAGAAAGTGACGGACAGCATTTACTGGATCGGCGCAAACGATTTCGTGACGCCTCGCTTTGATAATCTGGTACCGCTCACGCAGGGGATTTCCTATAACACCTACTTTATCGATGATGAAAAGACCTGTGTCCTGGATGGGATCGACAATACATGCCGGGACATTTTCATGGATAACCTTTCGTACCTTCTGAAAGGCCGTGCGCTTGACTATATCATCATCAATCACATGGAGCCGGATCACAGCGGTTCGCTTCTGGCACTTGCAGAGGCATATCCCAAGGCGAAGATCATCGCTTCTCCGCAAGCGATCAAAATGTTCGAGCAGTTCTTCCATGTATCGTTCAAAGATCGCACCATCCTTTCTGACGAAAAGATGGTGCTGGATCTCGGCGTGCACAAGCTCCGCTTCATCAAGGCACCGATGGTCCACTGGCCGGAAGTGACATTTACCTATGATGAGACCGACAAAGTCCTCTTTTCTGCGGATGCCTTTGGGACATTCGGTGCGATCCATGGCTCCATCTTTGCCGATGCCGTCGACTATGCGGACGTGTATGGCGTGGAAGGCCGCCGCTATTACACGAATACGACGGGCAAGTATGGCATGCAGGTGCTTTCCGTTTTGAAAAAGACAGAGGCTCTTCCCATCGACATCATCTGTTCGCTTCACGGGCCTGTCCTTCGCACGGAGAAGGACAAGGCGTATGTGATCGATCGCGTGAAGAAGTGGGCGTCTTTTACACCGGATTATACGTCGGCTTCCATCTTCTTCGCTTCTGCCTACGGTCATACCGCGATGGCAGCTACTCGTCTCGCGACACGCCTCGGCGAGCGAGGCGTGAGAAATCTGAAGCTCATTGATCTCTGCGTGACCCCTGTCAGTGATGCGTGGGCGGAAGTGTTCCGCAGAAGCCACATGGTACTGGCAGCACCTACGATGAATATGTGCCTCAATCCGGCGATGGCAGCCTTTCTTCACGAATGTACGGCGATGGGCATCCAGAACCGCAAAGTGGCAATTCTGGGGAACAGCAGCTGGGCGCCCAATGTATCCGGCAAGCTCATGAAGGATATCGTCAGCACGTGGAAGAAGTGTGAGATCATCGAGGAGCCGCTCCACGTGAAGGGCAGCATTACCGGTGATGACGAAGCATTGATCTCCCTCGCGGATACGCTGGCCGCGGATATTCTTGGCAAAGAAGGCGCATGATGAAGAAATGGATCTCTTGGATGGCGGCAGGGGCGCTCTCTGCCGTATTGCTTCTCTCGGGCTGCGGGAAACCCTCCGTGCATGTGATGAAGGCCGAAGCCAGCCAGGAACCATTTACCCTGGAGACGAAAGCGGTGCCGGAGGCGCTTCATGTCGCGCCGGTCATTCCGTCCGTATCAGGCGGCCTTCTTTCCGATCTGCCTGATATCGGGACTACGGTCGAGGCGGGCGATGTCCTTTTCCGGATTGACTCCTCTCAGTATGAGTCGCAGGCGGCAGCGCTCGAGGCGAAGATCGCCGAGAGTGCCTCTTCAGCTCCGGCGGCCAGCTATGGCGGCGCGCCGATCGATAACAGCATGGAAGCCTCGCTTCTGAAGCAGGGCATCATCACCCGTGCAGAGTATAACCGCATCAAGGGACGGAGCGCAGTGGCTGAGCCGGCCCCTTCCGGGGGCGGGGCGCAGGTGGATGGAAATCTGGCGTCCGCACTGGCAGCCCTGCAGAAGACCATCGCCGGCTGCACCGTTCGTGCGCCGATCAGCGGGATCATTTCGCAGGTCTACATCGGAGATACGCACATGGCCATGGCAGGAAAGCCTGCTCTCGTCATCCGTCAGGATTCACCGGTGACGGCCTCCATCGAGATCCCGTCCAAGCTGGATACGCTGATGGAACGCGCCAAGGATGACAAGACGCTGACGGTCATGATGACGGATGGCGATGAGATCTGGTATGGCGAGCTCAAAAAACAGCCGAATGAGGACGGCGACAAATACACCACCTACAAAGTGCAGGTGGATAACAGCGATGATGAGATCACCATCGGGAATGAGTACAACATTCGCATCGAAAGCGGCAAGACCATGTCTTCCTACATGATCCCCAAGACAGCTCTGATCGGCGAGGACTCCGTCGCTGTCGTGAATGATGATGGCCTTATCGACATCAAGACCGTGGATATCGCCAGTGAGACAGGCGGATTCCTGCTCATCATGGATGGTCTCTCTGAAGGCGACCGCGTCGTGACGGATCCGACGAAGGATCTTGAGATGGGCATGGAGGTCGATGTGAAATGAAATGGGAGCGCGCCGACTACGACACCGATCCCGTGACATTGGCGAAGAAGCTCATCGGCGCTGTCCTCTGCTGCCGCACGAAGGAGGGGCTGACTACGGGTCGCATCGTGGAGTGCGAAGCCTATGGCGGGTGCTGGCACGGCCATGAAGACGATGGCGCGCATTCTGCCAAGGGCATCACCGCGCGGACGAAGGTGATCTTTGGCGAGCCTGGTCATGCCTATGTGTATCTCATTTATGGCATGTATACCTGCCTCAATATCGTCTGCGAGCCCGAGGGAATACCCGGCTGCGTCCTTATCCGCGCCATCGAGCCGCTCTCTGGAGTGGAGCTCATGCGGCATCGACGGAAAGGGGCGAAGGGCAGGCTTCTCACAGGAGGGCCCGGACGCCTGACGATGGCGATGGGCATCGATCGCTCCTTCTATGGAGAAGACCTTACAGGAAACCGTCTCTGGATCGAAAAGGGAGAGGGGCATTTCCCCGTGAAGCGCACCAAACGCATCGGCATCGACTATGCGAAGTATGGAAGAAATTTTCCGTGGCGCATGGTGCTTGAAGATAATATATATGTATCTAAGTAAAGAGGGCAGCTCTAGGAAAACACGGATCACATCTGACACTGCGATCGAACCGGCGTTTCCCTGCGGCTGCTCTTTTGTGATGAAAGAAGTGCTTGCCATCGATGTGTCCATGCATAGTAAGCTCTGGCAAAGACGATTGGCTATGCATAGAGCCTGCTTTTGTTTAACTTTTCAAAAGGATCCCATAAAACGCTCTTAAATGGCTATGAGAGCGTTTTTGTGCTATAATAAGACAAGTTATTGTTTAATTTACAGCGCGAAAGGCGCTGTCTTTTTTCGCAAGGAGACACTATGGATATCGAATGGAAAGAAGGAAAGATCATCAATACCCCCTTGGAAGGGCAGATGAAGAATTCCTATATCGACTACGCCATGTCGGTCATCGTGACTCGTGCGCTGCCGGACGTGCGAGACGGCCTGAAGCCCGTACATCGCCGCATCCTCTACGCGATGAGCGAAGCCGGGATGCTGCCGGGCAAGGCGTACAAGAAGTCGGCCCGCATCGTCGGTGATGTCTTAGGTAAGTACCACCCGCACGGCGATACCGCAGTCTATGAGTCCGCTGTCCGCATGGCGCAGGACTTCTCGACGCGCTATCCGCTGGTCGATGGACACGGAAACTTCGGCTCTGTCGACGGCGACTCTGCGGCTGCGATGCGTTATACGGAAATGCGTATGGCGAAGATCACCGTGGAAATGCTGCGCGACATCGACAAGAATACCGTCGATTTCATGCCGAACTATGACGGCTCGCTGCAGGAACCTCTCGTCCTGCCGTCCCGCATCCCGAACCTGCTCGTGAATGGTTCCTACGGCATCGCCGTCGGCATGGCGACGAATATCCCGCCGCACAACCTGTCGGAAGTGGTCGATGGCCTCTCTGCCATGATCGATGATCCAGACATCACGATCGATGGGCTGATGAAGTATATCAAAGGTCCGGATTTCCCGACCGCCGGTATCATTCAGGGCGTGAAGGGCATCGAGGATACCTACCGCACCGGCCGCGGCAGCATCACCGTGCGTGCAAAGACGGAGATCGAAGACATGGATCGCGGCAAACACCGCATCGTCGTGACAGAGATCCCGTATCAGGTGAACAAGGCGCGCCTCATCGAGTCCATCGCCGACCTGCAGCGTCAGAAGGTCTTAGACGGCATCACTGCCCTTCGCGATGAATCCGATCGCAGCGGCATGCGCATCGCTATCGAGCTGCGTGCCGACGTCAGCCCGGATATCATGCTGAATAATCTCTTCAAACATACCCAGATGCAGGTGAATTTCGGCGCCATCATGCTGGCACTGGTCGATGGACATCCGCGCATCTTGAACCTGAAGCAGATCCTCTACTATTACCTGAAGCATCAGGAAGAAGTCATCACCAGAAGAAGCCAGTATGAACTCGACAAGGCCAGAGCCAAAGCGCACATCTTGGAGGGTCTCCTCATCGCGCTCGATCACATCGATGAAGTCATCAAGACCATCCGTGAATCCCGCACTGATGATGTGGCGAAACAGGCTCTCATGTCGAAATTCGGACTTTCGGAAAAGCAGGCCATCGCCATCCTTGACATGCGTCTGCGCAAGCTGACAGGCCTCGAAAGAGACAAGCTCGAACAGGACTATAAAGACGTGCAGGAAACCATCGCTTACCTCGAAGACCTCCTCTCCTCCAGAGAAAAGATCATGGGCGTTGTCAAAGACGAGCTCCAGGATGAAAAGAAAAACTTCGGCGATGAACGCCGCACCCAGATCTCGGCCACGAAGGAAGACTTCACCCTGACTGACCTCATCCCGGATGAACCGATGACCATCACCCTGACGAAACAGAACTACATCAAGCGCATGGACTCTGCGGATATTCGTGTCCAGAAGAAGGGCGGCCGCGGTGTCTCCGGCATGAAGATGAAGGACGAAGACTATGTCTGGAAGATCCTGAATACCTCCACGCACAACCGCATCCTCTTCTTCACAAACAAGGGCAAGGTCTACATGAAGACGGCCGTGGAATTCCCGAAATCCACGAGGACCGCACGCGGCAGTGCGCTCATCAATTTCATTCCGAATCTGGCCCGTGATGAAAGAGTCACTGAGCTTCTCGACCTCGACAATGTCCAGGAAGGGACGAAGTACCTCCTCATGGTCACGAAGAAAGGCTACGTGAAGAAGACGGAGCTTGCGGAATACAAGAACATCAACAAGAACGGTCTCATCTCCATCCGCCTCAATGAGGGCGACCGCCTCGCTGCCGTGCTTGCGATCACCGGTGAAGAGGAGATCATCCTTGGCACCAAGGATGGCATGGCCATCCGCTTCTCTGTGGATGACAGCGAGGTCCGCTCCATGGGCCGCGCCGCTGCCGGTGTCCATGGGATCAAGCTCGCGGGCGATGATGAAGTCGTCGGCGCATGCATCGCAGCAGATAAGGATATCTTCACCATTTCTGCGGACGGCAATGCGAAGAGAAATAAGGCCTCTGCCTATCATATCCAGAGCCGAAACGGCAAGGGCATCCGGAATTTCCGCCGCGGCTACGAGGTCGTAGCCCTTGTCGCAGCGGATGACAAGGATGAGCTCGTCGGCGTCTCCGAACAGGGCATCACCATCAAGACCAAAGCAAGCCAGATCGTCAGCAAGAAGACGAAAGCAGGGCAGGGCGTCATCCTCCAGCGTCTCGAGGATGGGGATCGCATCGCCTCCATCGACGTGCTCTCGAATGATCCGGAAGCAGAAGACACCGAAGAATAAGTAGGTGAGAGGGGATCCTCGTGAGCTTGATCTGAGGACCGGCTGCCAGCTGCCAGTCACATATATCCCTGCGAAACCCGCCGCGTGGAAAGCGCGGCGGGTTTTTGCGTCTGACTATCTGATGAAGTGCTTGGGAGGCATTCAGGAAAGACCGGTTTCGAGATTTAATCTGGGGTTCGCTATCTTTTCCTCTTGCTGTATCGTATAATTGCAGTATAAGAAAACGATTTGAGACTTGGTTTTCAAGGAGGTATCTATGGCAGTCACGAAAGAAATGAATGCACAGCATGACAGACAGAAGGCACTCGAAAATGCGATGAAGCAGATCACCAAGGAATTTGGTGCCGGCTCCATCATGCGTCTTGGCGAAATGGGAGATAAGCTCGATATCGAAGTCATCCCGACGGGCTCGCTCGCCCTTGATATCGCTGTCGGCGTCGGCGGTTATCCGCGCGGGCGTGTCATCGAAATCTATGGGCCGGAGTCCTCCGGCAAGACGACGCTGGCGCTGCATGCGATCGCAGAAGCGCAGAAGATGGGCGGTGTTACCGCATTCATTGATGCCGAGCATGCACTCGACCCTGTCTATGCGCATCACCTCGGAGTCGATACGAAAGAGCTTTTGATCTCCCAGCCGGACAGCGGCGAGCAGGCGCTTTCCATCGCAGAGTCTCTGGTCAGAAGCGGCGCGGTCGATATGATCGTCATCGACTCGGTCGCAGCCCTCGTACCGAAGCAGGAGATCGAGGGGGATATCAGTGATGCTTCGGTCGGCCTGCAGGCGCGCCTCATGAGCAAAGCACTCCGTAAGCTGACGGGGATCATCAGCAAATCGAAGACCATCGTCATCTTCATCAACCAGCTGCGTGAAAAGGTCGGCGTGATGTTCGGCAATCCGGAAACCACGACGGGCGGCCGCGCACTGAAATTCTACTCCTCGATCCGCATCGAGATCCGCAAGCTCGAAGTCATCAAGAACGGCTCGGACATCATCGGCAACCGCACGAAAGCGAAGGTCGTGAAGAACAAAGTCGCTCCGCCATTCAAGGTGGCTGAGTTCGATATCATGTACGGGGAAGGGATCTCCAAGGAAGGTACACTCCTTGATATCGCGGTCGATATGGAGATCATCCAGAAGAGCGGGGCATGGTACTCGTACAAAGGCAGCAGGATCAGCCAGGGGCGTGAGGCAGCGAAACGTTACTTGAAGGAACACCCGGATGTCGAAGCGGAGATCGATAAGATCATCCGTGACACCCTTGTTGTAGAACCGGATCATTTCGAAGATGGCGTACATTCGGAAGCGGACAGCGAAACGGACTCGTCCGAAGGATAGGACCTGCTACGAGACGGCGGTGTACCTCCTGCAGTTCCGCGACCAGAGCGAGAAGGATCTCACGAGGAAGCTGAAAGAGCGGGAGTACACGGAGAAAGAGATCGAAGAGGCGATGGAACGGCTCAGGGACTATGAATATGTCAATGATGAGGATCTCGCTGATGAGCTTTTCGAGGCCTACCGCCGCCGCGCGCAGTACGGAGACGCCTACATCCATCAGAAGCTGAAGCTGAAAGGGCTTGCTACGGAGAAGCACCTGCAGCTTGAGGAAGAGATCGAGATGGCGGCCGCCCTCCTGCAAAAGAAGTGGGGCTTGAGTCCGAAGCTGAGGACAGATTTCAAAAAGTCAGCCTCCTTTCTCCTGCGAAGGGGGTTTTCCCATGATGCCGTCATGACGGTGATGCATGAGATGGATCTTGAGGAAACAGAAGAATAACAAAAGGGGCTGTGAAGAAATGAATCCTCATTTCTTCACAGCCCCTTTTTACTTTGC
>ENA-UOJS01003136-UOJS01003136.1-human-gut-metagenome-genome-assembly--contig:-C74-NODE-3136-length-9987-cov-4.544301_pt1 | contig 9987 bp, 8 predicted proteins | sample MGYA00242355_ERZ723902 | MGnify/ENA metagenome assembly ERZ723902 | reverse complement strand
GGTCAAGGTTATCCTCTGCAAGCTTTTTCAGCTCGTCCCATGAGAAGATTATGTTGTATCCGTCCACCAGCAGATATGCAGGCCCCGTAGGAACGGGGGAAGGCTTGTATTTGGGTGCTTTTTCATAGTCTCTGTGAAGCGCCGCAATGGGGTCACGCTTTATCTTGCCATATGTGCGCTCGAATATCTCCATAAGCTCCTTGTCGTCCTCAAATCGGGAGCGCACAAGCTGGGTTTCACGGACTGACAGCTGTATCTCATCATCGGCAGCTTCGGCAAGATATACGCCGCTTTGTGCATGAGCATGGCTTTTGACCTCGTTCCATTTTACAAGATGCCCTGCACCGTGAGCGCAGAAAATGCTGTCCGCAGGCTGTTCAAGGTCGCTGTCAGGGTCATAGCCTATGTCCGCAATGACCTTTTCGGAGTTGTGGCATGGGAAATAGCCTTTCAGCTCGCAGATAAAGCGCCCCTTGCCCTTGGTGTAGCCCGCCACATCAGTGTGATAATCGGCAGCCTCCGAAACGGGGACAGTGCCCGTTATCACAGCATTTTCACCCATTATCTCGGGAGCGGAGAACTCGCCGCACATTCGCTGGATATCAGTCATCGCCCTGCCTGCACAGTCGGAGGGCACTTCCAGACGAAAACTGTAGAAGGGTTCAAGCAGTACGCTCTGAGTGCTTCTCAGACCCATTCTCAGCGCCCTGTACGTCGCCTGACGGAAATCTCCGCCCTCGGTGTGCTTTATGTGCGCCCTGCCTGCCACAAGGGTCATCTTCATGTCCGTAAGAGGGGAGTTTGTGAGAACTCCCGTGAGAGTCGTGGCTTTCAGCAGCGATATGACCAGCCTCTGCCAGTTCTGCCCCAGTACGTCCTCGGAGCAGTCGGAGGCAAATACCAGTCCGCTGCCCTGCTCAAGCGGCTCCAGCAGCAGATGTACCTCCGCATAATGGCGCAGCGGCTCATAGTGACCTATGCCCACAGCGGGAGCGGAGATTGTCTCCTTGTATGCTATGCTGCCATGGTCAAAATCCGCATCAATGCCGAATCGCTCCGCTATCAGCGTGCGGAGTATCTCCAGCTGAATCTTGCCCATGAGCCGCAGATGTATCTCGCCCAGCTGTTCGTTCCATACCACATGGAGCTGGGGGTCTTCCTCTTCAAGCAAACGCATTTTGTCAAGCATATCGTGGGGGTCAATGTCAGCGGGAAACAGCACACGGTAGGTGAGAACAGGCTCGATAACAGGGTCGTCCGCTTCGCTTTCAGCGCCCAGCCCCTGCCCCGCAAAGGTGTCCGCAAGACCCGTCACAGCGCAAAGCGTGCCTGCGGGAGCTTCATTCACAGCGCTGAACTTTGCGCCCGAATATATCCGTATCTGGTTCACCTTGCCCTCGCCCACAGCGTCCTTTACACGCAGAACGCCGCCGGTTATCTTCATGTGAGTGAGCCGTGCCCCACCCTCCGAGGTTATCTTATATACCCTTGCGCCGAAATCGGCGCCGTATTCGGGCATTAGAGTGAACTTTTCCAAGCCCGTCATCAGCTCACGGGCACCTTTCAGCTTCAGAGCAGAGCCGAACCAGCATGGGAAAATGCCACGCTCTGCAATATCACGGGCAATGCTCTCATCGGTAAGAGCGTCCGTTTCAAGATATTCGTTCATAAGACTTTCGCTGAGAAGCGCAAGCTCACCGTTGCGGTCATCGTCCGAAACGGAAAAATCAGCGATCTTGTCGGATAAATGCTTTCTCAGGTCGGATAAGATATAATCACGGTCGAACTGAGAAATGTCCATCTTGTTTACGAAAATAAACACGGGCTTATTATATTTGCCCAGCAGCCGCCAGAGAGTTTCCGTGTGGCTCTGAACGCCGTCAGTGCCGCTTATCACCAGAACAGCATAGTCCACTACCGACAGCGCACGTTCGGCCTCAGCGGAGAAATCCGTGTGCCCCGGGGTGTCAAGGAGAGTAAATACAGCGTCATCACCGTGGATAACAGCCTGCTTGGAAAATACGGTTATGCCACGGCTGCGTTCAATGGAGTGGGTGTCAAGAAAAGCATCGCCGTGATCTACTCTGCCCTGCTTGCGTATCTCGCCCGAAAGGTATAACAGGGCTTCGGAAAGGGTAGTCTTGCCCGAATCGGCGTGGGCAGTCATACCGATAACAATTTGTTTCATCAGATCGTTCCTATCTTTGGTTATTGCGGTCATTGCTTATATTGTAGCACATAATCGTGAGGTTATCAAGTGGGAACTGTCGGTTCCGATTTCCTCATTATCCCCACATCTTTCCGAAATCCATGACTTTTTTTCATTCGGTACTTGCAAAACAAAGTCATGTATGGTATAATTATTGTTGTATTGCCGCATATGATAAGGAAAGTTATCCATATGCAACTAAAATTCAGAAAAGAGGAAAGACTTATGGATCTTGAAATGGTCAAGTATCTCGCAAAGCTCGGAAAGCTCAGCTTCACCGATGAAGAGCTGGAACAGGCTGTAAAGGATATGACAAGCATTATCGAAATTATGGATACCATCAAGGAAATAGACATTACCTATGATCCCCTGAAGGATAACCACAACGTTTACCTCAAGGATCTCAGAAAGGACGAGGCTAAGCCCTCTCTTCCTACTGAAAAGCTCCTTCAGAACGCTGTCAGCAGCGAGAACTGCTTCGTTGTTCCCAAGGTCGTTGAATAATTCAGGCAAGCCCCTTATTGAATAAAATGAGCCGCAGCCGTGCTGCCCATATGAAAGGATGAGCATTTTAATGGACATTACTTCCCTTACCGTGAAGGAAATGCGCAGCAAGCTCGATAAAAAGGAAATATCCTCCCCCGAGCTTACAAAAGCGTATCTTGAAAGAATAAAGAACGTTGACGGAAAGCTTGAAAGCTATATCACCGTCACCGAGGAAAAGGCTATGGCAGCTGCCGAGGCTGCTCAAGCTAAGATAGACGCAGGCGAGGCTTCCCCCCTCTGCGGTATCCCCCTTGCTATAAAGGATAACATCTGCACAGAGGACGTTAAGACAACCTGTGCTTCAAAAATGCTGGAAAACTTTATCCCTCTCTACAACGCTACCGTTATGGACAAGCTTGAATCTCAGGACATCGTAATGCTGGGCAAGACCTCCATGGACGAGTTCGCTATGGGCGGTTCCACACAGACCTCCGCTTTTAAGAAGACCAAGAACCCCTACGACACCGCAAGAGTTCCCGGCGGTTCATCGGGCGGCTCCGCTGCTGCTGTGGGCGCTGACCTCTGCGCTGCGGCTCTCGGCTCCGATACAGGCGGATCTATCCGTCAGCCTTCCTCTTTCTGCGGCGTTACAGGCTTAAAGCCCACCTACGGAAGAGTTTCCCGTTACGGTCTCGTTGCTTTCGCAAGCTCCCTTGACCAGATAGGCCCCATCGCAAGGAGCGCAGAGGACTGCGGAATGATCCTCAACGCTATTGCAGGCTATGACCCTCACGACGGCACAGTTTCCAAGAACCCCGTTGATGACTACACCTCCAAGATAGGCATGAGCATGAAGGGCGTCAAGATCGCCGTTCCCGCTGAGTTCTATGCAGAGGGCATCGACGATGTTGTAAGAAAGACCGTTCTTGCCGCTGCCGACAGCTACAAGGCTATGGGCGCAGAGCTTGTTGAGTGCTCTATGCCCTCACTGAAGTATGCAGTTGCTGCATATTACCTTATCTCCTCCGCTGAGGCTTCCTCCAACCTTTCCAGATACGACGGCATCAAGTACGGCCACCGTTCCGATATCGTCGGAAACTACAGCGAACTTGTTACCGCTTCCAGAAGCGAAGGCTTCGGCGACGAGGTAAAGAGACGTATCCTCCTCGGAAACTACGCTCTCTGCTCCGGCTACTATGACGCTTACTACGGCAAGGCAATGGCCCTCAAGCAGAAGATAAGAGAAGAATATGCGGAAATTTTTGAAAAGTGCGATATTATCCTCACTCCTACCGCTCCTACCGTTGCATACGGCGCACACGAAAACATTTCCGACCCCAAGAAGATGTATCAGGCGGATATCTGCACAGTTACAGTAAACATCGCCTCACTTCCCGCTATCTCCACCACCTGCGGCTACGATGACAAGGGTATGCCTATCGGAATGTCCCTCATCGGCAGAATGTGGAACGAAGCAGAGATAATCGGCGCAGCTGACGCATTTGAGAAGAGCTTCAGCCGCAAGCCCGCAAATATATAAGGAGGCGCAGCTCATGTCAGTTTCAGATTATATTCCTGTTATCGGCCTGGAGATCCACTCCGAGCTTCTTACCAAGTCCAAGGTGTTCTGCACCTGCTCCGCTGAGTTCGGCGGCGAGAGAAACACCCGCTGCTGCCCTGTTTGCTCAGGTATGCCCGGTACTCTCCCCGTTATAAACCAGACCGCTGTTGAATACGCTGTAAGAGCAGGCTACGCTCTTGGCTGCAGCATCAACAAGTTCTCTGTTTTCGACAGAAAGAACTACTTCTATCCCGACCTTCCAAAGGCTTATCAGATATCCCAGATGCCCCTTCCCCTGTGCATCAACGGCGTTGTTCCCATTGACTACGAGGAGAACGGTGAAAAGAAGCACAAGGAGATAAGGATCAACCGTATCCACCTTGAAGAGGACGCAGGCAAGCTTATCCACGATGACCTGAACGGCGTTTCCCTCTGCGACTACAACCGCTGCGGCGTTCCCCTTATCGAGATAGTTACCGAGCCTGATATGTCCTCCCCCGAGGAAGCAAGAACTCTCGTTGAGACGATCTCTCTGCTTCTCCAGTACACAGGCGTTTCCGATTGTAAGATGGAGCAGGGCTCTATCCGTGCGGACGTTAACGTTTCCCTTATGAGAAAGGGCGATACCGAGTTTGGTACAAGAGCCGAGATAAAGAACGTAAACTCCCTCAAGTCCATCTACCGCACCATCGAGTTCGAGATAAAGCGTCAGGCGCAGATACTTGACAGAGGCGGCAAGGTCGTTCAGGAGACCAGACGTTTCGACGCTAACCGTGGCGAGACCAAGTCCATGAGAACCAAGGAAGATGCTCACGACTACAAGTATTTCCCCGATCCCGATATCCTGCAGGTAAACTTCTATGACGAGGATCTGGAGAGAATAAAGAACTCCCTGCCCGAGATGCCCAAGGACAGACTTGCAAAGTACATCAGCTGGGACATTCCCGAAAAGGAAGCAATGGTCATCGTAAACACCAAGAAGATATCCGACCTCTTCGAGGAAGCTGTCAAGTGCTACAACAACCCCAAGTCGCTTGTTAACTTCATCAACGGCGAGATAATGAGAAGAATGAACCTGGGCGAAATCGATATTGAAAAGCCCATGTTCACCGCTGCTCAGGTAGCAAAGCTGGTTGAGATGTCCGATACCGACAAGGTAACAAAGAACGATGCCAAGGAGATATTCCGTGAGATGGCTGAAAAGGGCGGCGAGCCTGAGGATATTGCAAAGCGTGAGGGAATGCTCATCGTAAGCGATACAGGCAAGGTGCTTGAAGTTATCGAAAAGGTTCTGGCTGCAAATGAAAAGGCAGTAAACCAGTACAAGGGCGGAGATGTAAAGGTATTTGGCTTCCTTATGGGTCAGTGCAACAAGGAACTTAGAGGTGCCGCTACACCTAAGGTTGTTAAGGAAGAGCTTGAAAAGAAGCTTAAATCCTTATAATTGAATAAAAAAACAAAGCCTGAGGAATCAACATTTCTCAGGCTTTTTGTTATATGGCAGGCTATTTAAATGCACAAATCAAAGTGTGGTGAAGTGCTCGCCCCAGCCATTTTATTTTATTCCTCTCCGTCCAGTATGCGGAGAGCTTTTTTATATTTCTCTATCCTCAAAAGATCCTTTTCCGTAACCGTGTCCATTCGTGAAAGATCACTGTTGTGCGCAATATCCGCCCTTTTGACAGGCTCGGCAACCGTGCCCTTTATTCGCCGCACATAGTCAAAATAATCGGTGCTGTCGTCATGGGTCATCAGCCTTACTCCCTCTGTGACCGCAGGCGGAAAAAGCTTTTCAAGCTCTTCAAGTGTCATGTCCGTGTCCTCCACCACGTCATGCAAAAGCGCAATGGCACAGGTGATCTCATCTTTCATCTGCTCGGCAACATGATATGGGTGGAAAATGTATGGCAGACCGCTTCTGTCAAGCTGACCCTCATGGGCCTTGTATGCGGTGTTCAGAGCAAGCTTGGTAATGGGTGTATATATCATCATATCATCTCCGTTTGCTTTTATTTGATTATATCAGTGCACACTAAAAAAGTCAAGCGCAAAAAGGCTTGTCAGCTTTGCTATTTGCACAAAATATTCACAGAAAATTTGTTGAACTGCACATATATTTATGATATCCTAATTTATGCACATTATGGAAAACATAAGCATAATAGGAGGAGAATTTATTATGTTAAAAGACCTTTTTAAGAAAGCAGCAGCTGTGCTTGTTTCCGCAGCGTCCGTTTTTGCCCTGTCTGCAACAGCCTTTGCGGCAGCCGACAACACTGTAAGCTTTGACGTTTCCGCAGCTCCCGTTATCGAGCCATGGTCGAGCTACGCCATTTCAATGGAGCATTACGATCCCACCAAAATAACCTCCGCTTCCGAGGTCATCGTTAACTTCACCTATGAAGAAGTCAACCCCGTTGCCGAGGGCAGCGAAAAGGAATGTCCCATTGAGCTTATCGTGCAGAGCTGGTCATTCCCTGACACTCCCATGGCAAACTCCAGCGGCGGCGTGTGGGCAAAGGTAGCTCCCTACGAGTGGGACGACACTCACGCAAAGTTCAGCTATGACGATATGGTGGCAGCATACGGAACAGCTGATTTCTCAGGCGTTGACGCACTTAACATCGGCGCAACAGCCAATGCGAACCTTACCATTCAGTCCTGCACTATCACCAACTGCGAGGACAATATGTACATCAAGATGACCGATGCCGAGCGTGCAGAGGCTTATAAGACTGCACTTATCGTAGTTCTTGCTTCCGCCCTTGCGGTCATCGTTATCATCATTGTTGTGTTCCTCATTATTCTCAAGAGAAAGAGCAGCTATACATATGATGTTGCCACAGGCAAGTATGTAAAGATCGAAAAGAACAAGAAGTAATTATAATACTAATCACCAATAAAAACTATAGACAAAAAATCATCGCATAATCCATATACGCAAGATTATGCTCAATTTTTTGTATAGTTTTTAATTGGTGCTTAGTATAAGCTGTTATGCCCCCGAAAAGTAAGAGGCTTTTCGGGGGCGTTTATTTTATGGGGCTTTTTACAGAATGAAAAGGCTTTGGTCATAGTCCTTGACGAAATATTTTATGTTTGTCCTGCCTTTTGTTATTACTGTGTGACCCTCCGCCTCAAGAAGAGCCTTCTGGCGCAGGCAGCCGCCGGGATATTTGGGGTTAAGCTCACCATCAGCTTTAAGAGTGCGGTGCCATGGTGTTTTGTTATCCTCCCGCTGCTCGCTTGCCCATGCTGCTATGGATACAAAAATTCCTGACGTTATTGGGTCGGTGAAGTCAGCACCTGCCTTGCGGGCAAAAAAGTCTCGAAGCATTCCCACAGTGATGAGCTTCCCCTCGGGTACTTGCTTCATCACTGTATCATAATTCGCAGGCGGGGCAAAGTACATTCTGCTTCCGCCGTATTTTTCAATGCTTTTTTCATCTGTAATTATTTTTATTTTAGGCATATCCTTATTGTCGGCAAGCATTGCATTAAAATCCTTTTTGTTTTCATTTGCCATATTATCACTTCCTCGTATAATAAATTTATGGGTAATTTAAAGAGAACCCATATGGAACCTCTTTCCTATATGATACATCGTAATCAAGACCAATGCAATGAGGCGATTTTATTTTTTTCATATATGCAAAAATAAAGGGCACCTTTTCGGTACCCTTATTTTCTTATTCAGCTGATGTCTCAGCAGCTTCATCGGTCACGTCCGTCTCGGCAGGAGCTTCCTCGGTAACAACAGGATCGCTGTCACGTCCCGCTGCGGAGGGAGGATTTGCGGAAAGAATGGTCTGAGCGTAGTTTATCTCGCTGTAGCTTACGTTTCTTACAGCCAGCTCAATGTCGGAAAATTCAACATAGTAGTTGTATGCACGGTCATAGCCTGCATTGGGGTCAGTGAAATAATAGCGGTAGCAGTAAAGTGAATCGTTGGAAACACTGCGCTTGATGTAATAGGGCTTGAGACCCAATGTCTTGTTAACGTTCTTGATGCTCATGCCGTATTCAAGGGTGTTCTGGTCAAGCTTTTCAGCCATCTTTCTGCCCTTCCAGTTGAGCTTGAGCTGCCTGAAATCGTAGTATTCCACATCGGTTATCATGTCGTCGCTGTCAACGGTGAGCATTATCACCCACTGAGGCTGCTCGGAGCCGCTTACCGTGGTAGTCTTGTCGGAGATGCAGATATAATCGAAATCGCACATATTGTTTATCATGCCGTTTGTGCTCTTTTCGGTAAAGGTAAGACCCGTTTCCGACTGAGCATACTCAATATTTCTGCCGAGAGGAATGCTCTGGGCTGCGTTGTAGCCCTCGTTTCCGCCGAAAATGTTTACCAGCACCACTATCAGCACAATCACCGCAATGACCAGCAGGCATATGCCGCCAAGCTTCAGCTTCTTTGCAAGGGCAGCTTTTTCTTCAGGGCTGCGCTGCTTCTTTTCGGGCTTGGGCTTCTTTTCCTTAGCCGCCTTTTCCTTTTTGGGCTTCTTGTTTTTTACCCGACCCTTATCGTCTATATTTTCAGGGAGCACAGGAGCATCAAGCTCGGCTCCGCAGGCTTCGCAGAATATATTGCCGTCAGGGCATTCACTGCCGCACTTTTTACAGATCAACACTGTCACGTCCTTTCAATAATCGACACTTTTTTATATTTTACCACACTTGCCCGATTTTGTCAACAGAGGTATTGCGGTGACGGCATTTCTGCGGGTAAAAGAATTATGAACGTTGCCCGCATATTGACATTCCCGCCTGCCGATGATATAATAATGATAGATTGTCAAGTCAAGTGCAACAAAATCATTGTGACTTTTCTGAAATTTGATTATGCTCATTTTTGATCCGTTTTTGGAGTAATGTACAATTTCACTCTTTTGTGATTCTTCATACTTCCATTATATCAAATCATCACCATTTTCAAAAAAATTACTTGCTATCTTAAATTGATACCGATAATATAAAAAGGAAAGAATATAATGAATAAAATACATATTTATCCATATACTGTTATCATATTATCATTTGTAACTCTAACCATATTTGGCTTTTCTTGGTTTGGGATACCATGTGGTGTCTTTTGTTTGTGCGGTGGAATAATTCCGATTTTTCTGTCTTTTCTTTTTAAGATTAATACATCTGATTTTTTACTTGAACAAATAATCATATTATTATTATTATCGAGTGTTGCTTGTGTTGTATCATGGATTTTATTCTTTATATTTATTGAGGAGAGCATCATTAGTGTAGTTGTTTTTTTGTGTTTGATTATTTCAGCTTTTTTTTGGGGAATTAGGACTAAAAATATAAAATTTTGGATATATATTCAAATATCAAATCCCATTGTGTATTATTATTTGTTTTTTTGGTTAATTGTGCACCGCATTCGGTGTGAAATTTAAAAATGTTTTGCATATTATGAAGAAATCTTTTTTCAATGTGGGTATCAGTAGTTTTATATAGCAGAAAAGTGTATAACAATTTATGGAGATACCACACAATTAATGAGAACTGTCTTTTTGCACATCTGTGTGCGTGTTTTACGTCATCTTGCATAGATTTTTTTCGTAAGCGGTAGCCTGCAAAATTTCTATATTATATTGCAAAAAAGTCTGTTACACCATCAGTGCGACAATAATTGCCACGATATTGCCTTAAAATGATAGATTGTCAAGTCAAGTGCAACAAAATCAGAGAAAAAATTTTTTGAGCACCT
>ENA-UOJS01003135-UOJS01003135.1-human-gut-metagenome-genome-assembly--contig:-C74-NODE-3135-length-9989-cov-5.206563_pt1 | contig 9989 bp, 5 predicted proteins | sample MGYA00242355_ERZ723902 | MGnify/ENA metagenome assembly ERZ723902 | reverse complement strand
GCGCTGTGGACAGCGGCTACACACTGCTCAAGGAGGGCGCGTCCGGCCTCGAGGTGCGCAAGCTGCAGGGGCGTCTGGCCGAGCTGGGCTATTACGCGGGCGGCGTGGACGGCATTTACGGCTCGACGACGACCAGCGCGGTCAAGGCCTTCCAGCGGGCGAACGGCCTGAGCGGCGACGGGCAGGCGGGCAGCCAGACGCAGACGAAGCAGTATTCCGCCAGCGCGCAATACGCGGCCAGCCCGGTGGCGACGGCGAACCCGGATCAAACGCGCACGTTGACGGTCGGCATGACGGGCAACGACGTTTACGCCTTGCAGGAGCGGCTGATCGAGCTGAATTATCTGAGCGGCGTGGCGGACGGTGTATTCGGCGCGGAGACGCAGAACGCGCTGACGGTATTCCAGAGCCGAAACGGCCTGACGGCGGACGGCACGGCGGGCGCAAGCACGCTCAAAAAGCTGAACGGAAGCTGCAAACCGGCCGCCGCGACGGCTGAGCCGAGCGGCAACGGCACCATGCGCGAGGGCGACACGGGCGAGGACGTATACACCCTGCAGGCGCGGCTGTTTGAATTGGGCTATTACAACGGGCGCATCGACGGGCGCTATTCCAGCGAGACGACGGCGGCGGTCAAGGCCTTCCAGAAGGCGAACGGGCTGGGCGCGGACGGCATAGCGGGCAAGGGCACGATGAACAAGCTGAACAGCGGCAATGCGGTTGCGGCGGAGACGACCGACGACGACATCGCCGACGAGCCGGAGACGACCTATCAGCCGGAGACGGCGTACACCGTGCTGCGGCGCGGCGACAAGAGCGATCAGGTGGAAGTGATGCAGCGCTATCTGGCGACGCTGGGCTATTTGAGCACCACGCCGGACGGGCAGTTCGGCTCGGGAACGGAGCGCGCGGTCAAGCTCTTCCAGGAGGCGAACGGGCTGAGGGCGGACGGCGTGGCGGGCAGCGGCACGCTCTCCATCCTGTACAGCGGAAGCGCGGTGAGTTACAACGCATATTTCGGCGCGTCGGGCGGCTCGACGACCGTTTCGCCGACAGCCGTGCCGGATATGACGACGGTGATCCAGTGGGAGAGCGAAGGCGACAACGTGCGCCAATATCAGCAGCGGCTGGTCGAGCTGGGCTATCTGAACAGCAAATATGTGACCGGCAAATTCAACCAGAAGACCGTGGAGGCGACGAAGGCCTTCCAGACGATGAACGACTTGAAGGTGGACGGCGCGGCGGGGCCGCAGTCCCTCAAGCTGATTTATTCGGGCGACGCGCTGGACGCAAACGGCGTGCGCGTCGGCGACAAGCTGTCAAGCGCATCGGATACCGTGACGGTATCCGACGTGCTGACGGCGGGCATGAGCGGCGAACAGGTGCGGCAGGTGCAGAGCCGATTGGCGGCACTGGGGTACCTGTCCGCCTCTTTTATAAGCGGCGCTTACGACGAGGCAACGGCGCAGGCCGTTCGACAGTTTCAGCAGGCGAATGGGCTGACGGCGGACGGCGCGGCGGGCAGCGCCACGCAGTCGCGGCTGTACGCCAGCAACGCGGTGACGGCGCAGGTGGCCAGAGCCTCGGCGGACAACAGCGAGCGGCAGAGCGCCGAATACCGCGTGAACGGCGCGTATCAGGCGAGTCTGGCGGGCGGCGGCATTGCCGTGGGCGACAGAAACGCACTCTACTGCGCGGATGCGTCGCAGGGCGGGATTTTGGTGAAGAAGCCGTATAACGGCGCGGCGGCCAGCGTGATGGCCTACGACGTGCCGCGATTTCTGCACCTGACCAACGGCAAGCTCTATTATGTCGCCAGCGAGGGCGGCGAGGACTGCGTGATTCGCCTGAACACGCAGAGCGGAAGCCGCGAGGTTTTGGCGCGCGTGGGCGTGGCGCTCAAGTTTGCGCTGTGCGACGGCGTGATGTATATGCTGGATGCAAACGCGGCGCTGAAAGAAAGAACGCTCTCCGGCGAGGAGAGCGAACTGATGACAGGCGTCAGCGATTTCACGCTGGACGCGACGGGCAAGGCGCTGCTCTGCGTGACGCAGGACGGCGTGGTCTCCTTCGGCATCCAGACCGGGCAGAGCGAGATGGTCTACACGGGCGCGGCGGATCAGGCGGCGATGTGCGGGCAGGCGCTGCTGGTGCGAGCGGGCGGGAGCATCGTTCGCGTGATGAACGGGCAGATGGCGACGATCCGCAGGGACGGCGCGACGTGCCTGTTCGTCTACGGGCAGAAGGTGATTGAGCTGACGGGCAGGGGCGTGATGACCTGCGACGTGAACGGCGAAAACGCGACGACCATCGCAAACGGTTCGTTTGAAGCCGCGTCGATTGCCAATGGCGTGCTGTATCTGGGCAGCGCGGACGGGTATACGCAGAGCGTGAGCTTATAAACGAAGCGCGTCATCCAGCGCGCGAAGGAACGCGGCACATTCGTCATCCTTCATCAACGCGGCGTAAGCGTCCTTTGCGGCGGAAACGAATTCCGCCCGCAGGCCGACAAGACCGTAACTGCATAGCGGACAGACGGACTTTGCGCGGGTATCCAGCCTGACGCGCGGGGTTCCGTCTTTTTTGAAATGCAGAAAGAGCGGAAACAGGCGGCAGGCCAACGGGCGCTGCTCGCGGGTACAGAAACCATCGCAGACAAAGAGATGAACGGGACGATCCGCCAGCGTGAAATTCGCCGGGATGACACGGCCGAACGCGCACCCCTCAAACAGCGCTTCCTCACCGGGGAAAAGGAGCATGCCCGTCTGCTCGTCGCCCTTGCAGCACGCGCCGCCACAGAGACAGCCGCAGTCGGTCAAAAGCGGCGTGAGATCGGAAAGGCAGGCGCGTGCCGCCAAAATGGAGGTATACAGCGTCAGCCCTCCTCACCGTGCTTTTGAAGCTGATCGTTGAGCAGATTGATGTTGCCGCAGCTCATGGTGATGACCAGATCGCCGGGCTGCCAATGCGCGCGCAGATAGGCCTCCGCGTCGTCGAAGGTCGGGGTATAATGCGCGGGAACGCCTTCCTTCTGCATGGCCTCCACGAGCATGGTCGCGTGGATGTCGCCGGGGTCTTTTTCGCGCGCGGCGAAGATATCCGTCACCAGCACGTCGTCGGCCAGATCGCAGCAGTGGATGTAATCCTGAAACAGCGTTTTGACGCGGGAATAGGTATGCGGCTGCATGACGGCGAACAGGCGCTTGTGCGGCTGCTTCGCGGCGTTTTCCAGCGCGCTGCGCATTTCGGCGGGGTTATGGCCGTAATCGGTGTAGAGCTTCACGCCGCAGACCGTGCCCGTGTATTCAAACCGGCGGTGCGGGGCGGCGAAACGCGCGAGCGACGCGGCGACGGCCTCCGGCTGCGCGCCCGCCTCGACACACGCGGCCATCGCCGCCAGCGCGTGCATGACGTTGAACGCCCCCGGCACGCGCAAACGCGTATGCGCGACGGGCTTGCCCGCGAGGGCGAAATCAAATTCCGCGCAGCCGGTTTCGTCATACCGGAGATTCAGCGGCCGCCACTGGTTATCCTGCCCCAGACCATAGCTGACGGTGCGGCAGGTCTGCCGCCCGAGCAGCGCCGCCACGCGCGGGTCGTCGCCGTTGCCGATGCACACGCCGTTTTCCGGCAGAAGCGCGCAGAATCGGGCGAACGCATGGGCGATGTCGTCGATGTCCTTATAGAAATCGAGGTGATCCTCCTCGATGTTGGTGATGACGGCGATGGTCGGGTGGAACTGGAGGAAGCTCGCGTTGAACTCGCAGGCCTCCACGACGAAGGTATCGTGCCCGCCGACGCGGGTGCTGCCGCCGATGTAATCGAGCTGGCCGCCGATGTGAACGGTCGGGTCAAAGCCGGTATCCAGCATCGCCTCGGCGATCATCGAGGTGGTGGTGGTTTTGCCGTGCGTGCCGCAGACATTGACGGCGTGGCGATAGCCCTCCATGAGCTGCCCCAGCAGCGTGGCGCGCTCCATCTGCGGAATCCCCAATTCTTCGGCGCGCACGCGCTCGGGGTTGCTCTTCGCGATGGCGGCGGAATAGATGACGATATCCGCGCCGTCCACGTTCTCCGCGCGCTGGCCGATGAAGACATGAATGCCCGATTGCTCGAGCGCGTCGGTCGTATAGGAACGGGCGGAATCGGAACCCGTCACGCGCACGCCGAGCTTGACCAGCATTCCGGCCAAACCGCTCATCGAGCTGCCGCCGATGCCGATCAGGTGCGCGCGCCTGCCCGTATAATCCTTGATATGCGTCATAAGGCGCCTCCTTAGCATAAAAGAAATCTGTTTTCGCCTTCTATTATACGCCCGGAAAAGGCCGTCGATCAACCAAAATGCGAAAAAAAGCTGAACGTTTTGATAAACTGTGATAAAATTCGGAAAAAAGTGAAATTCAGGGCTTTATTTATTTGAAAAGCTGAATTATAATAGAGCAAAATCACTTTAACATTCGTATTTGGGAGGGATGGACATGGACCGCATCCGCCGCAACGAGCGACTTGCCGCCATGACAAGGATTCTGGTGGAATCCCCGAATAAAATCTTCACGCTCGGCACATTCTGCGAGATGTTCGGCGCGGCGAAGTCCACGCTCAGCGAGGATATCGACATCCTGCGCGGGGTATTTGCGCAGTTCCATTTGGGGCAGCTGGATACCGTGACCGGCGCGGCCGGCGGCGTTCGCTATCGCCCGGTGCTCGCGCCGGAGGATGCTTACCGCACGGTGAAGGATCTGGCGCAGATGCTGGCCGCGCCGGGGCGCGTTCTGGCGGGCGGTTTCATCTACATGGCCGGCATTCTGGCCATGCCGGAGGTCGTGGAGCGGATGGGCGTCATCATCGCCTCTCAGTTTTACCGCGCGGAGCCGGATTTCGTGCTGACGATGGAAACCAAGGGCATCCCGATTGCGATGATGACGGCGCGGGCGCTGGGCGTTCCGACGGTCATCGTCCGCAGGGACAGCAAGGTCTACGAGGGCCCGGCGGTGAACATCAACTATCTCTCCGGCTCGGGCAGCCGGGTGGAGACGATGAGTCTCTCCCGCCGCGCCGTGCGGGAAGGCCAGCGCGCACTGATCGTGGATGACTTCATGCGCGCGGGCGGCACGGCGCGCGGTATGGTGGACATGATGCGCGAATTCTCGGTGACGGTGGTGGGCGTTTGCGTGCTCATCTCCACGAAGGAACCGGTGAAGAAGCGTCTGGACGGCGTGAAGAGCCTGCTGGTCATCGACGAAACGGACGAGAGCGCGGGCAGCGCGAACATCCACCCGGCGAACTGGCTGATTCAGGCGGCGGGAAAGGCGTAAGCAAACGGGCGGCGCTTGACGATCCGCCCTAAAAAACGAACAATCAGCTTTTTTCAGCGGGAGCGCCCTTGTCGGCGTTCCCGCATAGGCTGTTTTGGGAAACGGAGGCATATATGTTCATTGTGGTCGGTCTGGGCAATCCGGGCAGGGAATACGCCAGAACAAGGCACAACGTCGGCTTCGACGTGATCGACGTGCTCAGCGAAAAGCACCATATTCAGCTCACCAAAAACGCGATGCACGGGCAGATCGGCGAGGGCTTCGTCGGCGGGGAAAAGCTGGTGCTCGTCAAGCCGCAGACGTTTATGAACCTCTCCGGCCAGTGCGTGACGGAGCTGGTTTCGTGGTATAAGCCGGAGATGGATCACCTGCTCCTGATCTACGACGACATCGACCTGCCGCTGGGCAAGCTGCGCATGCGCGAAAAGGGCAGCGCGGGCACGCATAACGGCATGCGCTCGGTCATCGGCCTTTTGGGCAGGCAGGATTTCCCGCGGCTGCGCGTCGGCGTGGGCAAAAAGCCGGAGGGCTGGGAGCTGGCCGACTGGGTGCTCAGCCATTACCAGACCGAGGCGGATCGCAAGACGCAGTTCGATGCGTTTCTGCGCGCGGCGGACGTGGTGGACGACCTGATGAAGAACGGGCTGGAAAGCGCCATGCGGATGGCGAACGCGCCGGCGTAACGCATCCTCACGGAGCGATGCGGGAGGCGCGGGAACCTCGGGTTCCTGCCGGAGTTTGAGGGGCAGAGCCCCGTCGTAAAGGAGTTACCATGCAGACGCATTTTCTCTTTGATGTGCTCGACGGCTACAAGCCGTTTGAGCAGATGGCGCAGGAAAGCCAAAACAGCGGCGCGGTGATCGCTGCCAGCGGCATGGCGGGCGCGCAGAAGGCGCACGCGGCCTGCGCGTTGGCGGTGCGGACGGGCAGGCCGCTGCTCTTCCTGTGCGACAGCGAACGCAGCGCGACGCAGACGATGGAGGATGTTTCCGCGCTGCTGGGCGGCGGCGTGTGCCTGCTCCCCGCGCGGGAAATCACGTTCTATCAGGATGTGGCGGCCAGCCGCGAGGTGGCCTATCGCCGCATCGAGGCGATGCGCAGGGCGTTGAGCGGCGAGGCGCGCGCGATTGTCGCCCCGGTGGACGCGATGCTCCACCGGATGATGCCGCGCGAGGCGTTCAACCGGAACACGATCTCCCTGCGCGTGGGCGACGTGACGCCGATCGACCTGCTGATCGAGCGGCTGCTTGCAGCGGGCTACACGCGGGAATACATGGTCGAGGGCAAGGGGCAGTTCTCCGTGCGCGGCGGGATCATCGACGTATATCCGGCCGACGCGCTCAGCGCGGTGCGCATCGAGTTCTTTGACGACGAGCTGGATTCCATCCGCGCGGTCGATGTGATGAGCCAGCGCAGTCAGGGCAATATGCAGGAGGTCGTCATCCCGCCCGCGAGCGAAGCGCCCGTGCCGCAGGCGGGCACAGAAGCGCTGGCGCGGCTGCTGCTGGAGGCGCTGGCGCGTCAGGAAGCCGTCGCTAAAAAGGGCGAGAGCGGAAAAAGCGACGACGCATCTCTGGCGGATCTGCCGCTGGAGGAGGGCGAAATCGCCGCGCCGGAGGCCTTCACCCGCGAAAACCGCACGATGGAGCGCTTCGGCGAAAAGCTGCGCGCGGCGGTCAGCCAGATGCAAAACGGCGTGAGCAACCGGATGCTCGAAAAATTCATCAACCTGCTCTACCCGCAGACGGAGACGATTCTGGATTACATGAACCGCCCGATTGTCGTGCTCGACGAGCCGGAAGCGCTCTTTGCCCGCATGGACAGCCGAACCGGCGAGTTTGGGCAGGCGATTACGGCGGCGCTCGAACGCGGCGAGGCGCTGCCCGAGCAGCACGGCCTGATGCTCACGCAGGACGAGGCGCTCGCGGCGATGCGGCAGACGACCCTGCTCGCGCTGACGACGATTCTGCGCCCGGTGGAAAAGCTGAAGCCGACGCTGCTCTGTCCGATGGGCGGCATGGGCGCGGGCAGCTACGGCGGGCGGACGCACGACATGTGCGCCGATTTCGCGCGCTGGCAGCAGGACGGCTGGCGGATTCTGGTGCTCTCCGGCGGCGCGGCGCGCGGCGAACGCATGCGCCAATCCTTTGAGGACGAGGGCGTGAAGGCGGCGTTTGACGAGTTGGGCACGGCCGCGCCGAAAAGCGGCGAATGTCGCATCTATCCGCTGACGCTCTCCGGCGGTTTCCAGTATCCGGAAATCAAGGTTGCGGTGATCGCCAGCGGCGACGTTTACGGCGCGAAGAGCGCCAAGGGCAAGCCGAAAAAGCAGCAGGGCAGCAAAATCGCCTCGTTCACCGATCTGAACGTCGGCGATTACGTGGTGCACGAGACGCACGGCATCGGCATCTATCAGGGCACGAAGCGCCTGACCAGCGAGGGCGCGAGCCGCGATTACCTGCTGGTGCAGTACCTTGGCAGCGACAAGCTGTATATCCCGGTGGATCACCTCGACCGGATTCAGAAATACATCGGCGGCGGCGAGGGCGCCGCGCCCAAGCTCTCGCGGCTGGGCGGCAAGGACTGGGACAAGCAGAAATCGAAGGTGCGCGAAAGCCTCAAGGAGCTGGCCTTCGACCTCGTGAAGCTCTACGCCGAGCGGCAGAAGAACAGGGGCTACGCCTTTGGGCCGGACACGCCGTGGCAGCAGGAATTTGAGGAAAACTTCCCCTACGACGAAACGCCCGACCAGCTTCAGGCCACGGAGGAGATCAAGCGCGACATGGAGCGCGACCTGCCGATGGACCGCCTGCTCTGCGGCGACGTGGGCTACGGCAAAACGGAGGTTGCGCTGCGCGCGGCGTTCAAGGCCGTGATGGATGGCAAGCAGGTCGCCATCCTCGCGCCGACGACCATCCTCGCCCAGCAGCACTACAACACGCTGATGCGCCGGATGGAGGGCTTCCCCGTGCACGCGGACGTGCTCAGCCGCTTCCGCTCGGCCAAGGAGCAGAAGGAGAGCCTGCGCCGCCTCAAGGACGGCGAAATCGACATCATCGTCGGCACGCACAGGCTGCTGGCCAAGGATGTGCAATTTAAAAACCTCGGCCTGCTTATCGTCGATGAGGAGCAGCGCTTCGGCGTCGGGCACAAGGAAAGCATCAAGAACATGAAAAAGACGGTGGATGTGCTCACGATGTCGGCCACGCCGATCCCGCGCACGCTGCACATGTCCATGGTCGGCATCCGCGACATGAGCCTGCTGGAAACGCCGCCGCAGGCGCGCTACCCCGTGCAGACCTACGTGATGGAATATCAGGACAGCGTGATTCGCGACGCGATTCTGCGCGAAATCGGGCGCGGCGGGCAGGTCTTCTTTCTCTATAACCGCGTCGGCTCGATTGATCAGTGCTACAAGCAGCTTTCAAAGCTCGTGCCGGAGGCGCGCATCGCGATTGCGCACGGCCAGATGCGCGAGCACGCGCTGGAAGACGTGATGCTGGATTTCAGCCAGCAGAAGTTTGACGTGCTGCTGTGCACGACGATCATCGAATCCGGTCTGGATATCCCGATGGCGAACACGCTGATTATCTACGACGCGGATCACTTCGGGCTGGGTCAGCTCTATCAGCTGCGCGGGCGCGTCGGCCGCTCGCACCGGCGGGCCTACGCCGAGATCACGGTTCGGCCGGGCAAGCTGCTCTCCGAAACGGCGCAGAAGCGCCTCGACGCGATTCGCGAATTTACGGAGTTCGGCTCGGGCTTCCGCATCGCGATGCGCGATTTGGAGCTGCGCGGCGCGGGCAACCTGCTCGGCCCGCAGCAGAGCGGCCACCTCGCCAACATCGGCTACGATCTGTATTGCAAGCTGCTGGAGGAAGCGGTTTTGGAGGCGCAGGGCGAAGCACCCAAGCCGAACCGCGACGTGGAGACGCGCATGGATGTGCACGTCAACGCCTATCTCCCGGCGGAATACGTCACGGGCGACAGACAGCGGCTGGAGGTCTACAAGCGCATCGCCTCCATCGCGACGGCCGCGCAGCGCGACGACGTTGAGGAGGAGCTGGTCGATCGCTTCGGCGACGAGCCGCTCTGCGTGGCGAACCTCGTCGCGGTGGCCTACCTCAAGGCAATGTGCGAAAAGCTGGGCATCGACCGGGTGAATCAGGCGGACGGGCGCATCGACATGCGGTTTGCGCTCAACGCGCAGGTGGACGGCCAGAAGCTCTTCACTGCGCTGAACGGGTTTGACAAGCGGCTGACGCTCAACGCCGCGCCGCCGGTGACGCTGACGCTTCGGGATCAGACGCTGAACCGCGAGGATCTGCTGATGCTCTGTGTCAAGGTGATGGAACGGCTGCTCGCGCGCATGGAGCTGAGCGCGGCGTAAACACGATCCGCCCAAATTTGCAAAATGGGGTTGCAATTTGTGCGCAAATCGAGTACAATATTCCAGTAGAATGTGATGACGGATGGAGCTCATGCAATGCGAGGGTGTGAACCTTGTCAGGGCCGGAAGGCAGCAGCAATAAGCATTGTATCGTGTGTGCCGTGGGAATTTTCTGCCCCGAGCATTCTACGATTGCGCCATACAGCGTCGGTGAAAACCGGCGCTTTTTTCTTTTTTGGGAAATAAAAAAAGGACGCCAATCCGATGAAACGGAAATTGATCGT
>ENA-UOJS01003130-UOJS01003130.1-human-gut-metagenome-genome-assembly--contig:-C74-NODE-3130-length-10007-cov-3.870378_pt1 | contig 10007 bp, 10 predicted proteins | sample MGYA00242355_ERZ723902 | MGnify/ENA metagenome assembly ERZ723902 | reverse complement strand
GAGCACTAGCTTCCCAAGCTGGGGGTCGCGAGTTCGAGCCTCGTTTACCGCTCGAAATCAGATTAAAAATAGTTCTCCACTTTTAATTATTTATTGAAGATTGTTTTCTTTACTTTCTAACCCAATAAATATAAACCCTATTAGATTTTTAAATATTATTGTCTGGATATCCCAAAAAATCAGAGTGTTTTTATCAAAAATTGATAAAAACATAAATTCTTTATACAGGCGTATTTGTACAGAACAGATAATAAGTCAATTGAAATCATATTACAGATTGAACCACAACCCTTATAAAGGTGGATGTGAGATACCATGAAGTTTTTCTGGTAGCAGTGGTTTATAACTTCAAAAGAGAAATGAAAACCCTTTGGTGCATGTTTCAAAAAATATGCGAGATACTGTGTCAGAACAATATCTTGCAAAAATTGGCTTTTTAGGGACGAATAAATATAAAAATATATGCTACACCTTATTGCGGACTAAACAAATATGGTGTAGCATATCAAATCAATTATATCTGTAATACTTACTTCTTCTTCAATCCTTTATATACCAATACGCCAATAACAACTACAGCCAGCCCTAATAGCACATATCCAATCTCATGACTATATTGTGTTGCACGTTCATAAACATCTGCTGTCGTCTTTAAGTCTGTAAAGCGATAAATCAAATATCCCAACAGAGCAAGTATGGAGTTCCATACTCCAGCACCGAGCGTTGTATACAACAAAAAATGATCTAGCCTCATTCCAGCCAAGCCTGCAGGAATACTCATAAGCTCACCAACTGCAGCTATAAGTACTATTGGTCTGCCAAGCCAACGTGCAAGATAATAATTAACCAATGCACCAAGATCTGCACCTATAGTGGCAAAAACAACAACCATGAAAATATTCATGCTATCATCTGCCATTGCTTTCCATGCTGCTGGGGGCACAACCACCTCAGATGGAAAGGGTATGAAAGAACTTTCTATTGCCATAAATACTGTTACAACCCAATAGTTCAAATTCTCAAGTACCCATCTAAATAATTCTGCTGAATCCATTTAATTAAAATATTTTTTTTGCAAAGTTATTGCTTTTATACATAAAAAACAAGAAAGACACTGATTAAGAGCAAAATTCGTAGTATATTCCTATCATGCCCGGTAAATCAAAATTCCTGTAGTTCTTTATATATTCTCTGTACAGGTAATCCCATGACATTAAAATAACTGCCTTTAATAGAGGTAACACCTATATATCCTATCCATTCTTGGATGCCATAAGCACCGGCTTTATCTAAAGGTTTATAATGCTCAACATAATAGTTGATTTCTGAATCAGACAATGACTTAAATGCAACATCAGTTACAACGGAAAAATGCTTTTGCTTAACCAAAGACGTAAGACACACACCTGTAACCACGTGATGAACTTTTCCGCTCAACTCATGTAAAATACGTTTTGCGTCATCTAGGTTTTTAGGTTTACCCAAGACCTCATCACCTAATATTACAACTGTATCTGCTGTAATAATCAAATTATTTGGTTCTATTATGTTTTTATATGCTTCTGCCTTTTTTGTTGAAATATATTCAGCAATTTCCATGACTGGCATATCTTCAGGATACGATTCGTCAATACCTGGTATTACATGTATGTCAAAATCAAGATCTAGCCCGGCTAAGAGTTCCTTTCGTCTTGGACTATTACTACTTAATATTATATGATAATCCTTTTTCATAACATTATTCATAAATTACCATCCAAAGGCAACAGCACTATCAAGCCATTTACCCTGAGCCCTAAGAACCTGTTCAATTACATCACGGGCACAGCCATACCCTCCTCTATAATTGCTAATATATTTACTTATAGACTTGATGTCAGCACAAGCGTCTGCCGGACAGCATGGACAACCACAACGTGACATAACCTCATAATCAGGTATATCATCACCCATATATAAAATATCTTCGTCTTTTAAGTCATATTTAGCCAAAAAATCATTATACACCTTTATTTTAACAGAACATCCCATAAAGATATCGGTTACTCCCAAACGTTCATAACGTATTTGTACACTTTGTGTGGTTCCTCCTGTAAGTATTACTATACGCAGACCTTGTTTTACTGCCAACTGAATAGCATATCCGTCTTTTATGTTCACTGTGCGCATAGGTTCACCTGATAAATGAAGGGGTATTGTTTCTGCGCTTAAGACTCCGTCCACGTCAAATATTATTGCACGTATCTTTTTTAAATCATAATTAATCATTTATTATCTCCTTTCTTCTGTGCCACATGATGTATGCTTATGCTCATGCATTCATATATTTGTTTGAAAATAGGATTATCTCGTAACATTTCAGACTGCATTCTAATGATATTCTGATCATATCTAACAGCAGGCCCAGTCTGTGCCTCATCCGGTTTCATATGATGAACCTTGTTTGCAGTTTCTTCAATTAAAGGCAGCATTACATCAAATGGTATATCATGTTTACCCAAAAGCTCTGAAGATATTTCATAGCAATGATTTACAAAATTACAAGCAAAAACGGCTGCCAGATGTAAATGCTTACGAGCCTCGGACGACAGGATATACACACGCTCAGATATGCTATCTGCTAAATGATGGGATGTTTCAAAGGCTAAATCATCAACACCTTCAACAAAGAAAGGTATGTCCTTAAAATCCAATAACTTAGTCTTTGAGAATGTCTGCATTGGATAAAGAACTCCATAATGTTGTGCCATACCCTTAAACACATCCAAAGGAACACTACCTGATGTATGTAAGAATATCTTATCGTCGCGCCCGTTACACAACGAAGGTATTATATCGGCAATAGCACTATCTTTTACTGAAATTATATAAACGTCAGCATCCTTTGTTACGTCTTCAATATTTATCACTGGAGCCCCGCCTAAAGCAGTTGCCAGTGTTGAAGCAGACTCAAATGTACGACTATACACCTGTAATATGTCATTGCCGGCACTATGCAGGGCATTTCCTAAATTCGTTGCAAGATTACCGGCACCAATAAAGACAATTTTCATCATTAAAATTTATTTATATGCACATTCTCCCATTTTAGAGCCTCTTCATCTTGCAAGGCACGGTCTTCATTTTTATGGCCAAATCCCACAACGCATAAAACATTGTAATTTTCAGGAATATCTAAAATACCTCGGATTACAGTATCGGCAGATGTTCCGTCAGACAAGCCACGTCCGCGCATCTGTGCCCAACAAGAGCCTAATCCAAGTTCTTCAGCCTGAAGCTGCATTGCCAAAGCAGCAATAGCTCCATCTTCAATCCAGCAGTCATTCTGTAAAGGCTCACCTAATACGACTATTGCCAAAGACGATTTTGCAAGAAATTTTGCACCCATGTCTTTCGCATCAGATAATTTTTCGATTGCCATCTTATCATCTACGACAATAAAGTGCCACGAACGTCGCCCCTTTGAAGTTGGTGACATCAATGCTGCGCGTAATATCAGCTTAACATCTTCTGAGTCTATTTCTTCGTTGGTAAAATTCCTGTAACTACGTCGTTTCTGAACTAATTCTTTAAAACTATTCATCTATGTAAATGCATTTGATTTATTAAAGGTCTGCAAAGTTAGACATTTATAATTCAAATCAAGACATAACTTATTGATTTTTAGAAAAGATTTATTATTTTTGCGGTATGAATGAAATAAAAATCGTCATTATTTCAAAAAGTGAGAACTTGCCGTCAATGCAATGCAAAAAATTGTTTCACAGCGACGAAATGTTTAAAATCATAGAAAAGACCCCTGGTCAAAAACCATATATGGTCATTGCATATGATAAAGAAAATATCGTTGCACACATGCTTGTAATGTTAAGGCGCAGGGGTTCATTATTTCCGCCATATCTCTTTACACAGGGAAGAGCGTATGGCGAAGGCGAATATTCTCCTGATTGCAATAATAAAGAAGAGATATTTGGCGAAATGCTGAAAAGCATCACAAGAGAATTACGCAAAGCTCTTTGCCTTTATATTGAATTCAGTGACCTCAGTACAAAAATGTTTGGATACAGCAAATTCAGAAATAATGGCTTTTTCCCTGTTCACTGGATGGAAATACACAATTCGCTGCATAGCATGAAACCAGAAAAACGACTCACATATAAAATGAGGAAATTACTTATTAATGCAAACAGAGCCGGATTAAAGACAAATATATCAACAACGGACAAAGAGCTAAACGATTTTTTCAAAATATTGAAGAATTATATTTCAATAAAGATCAGAAGATATATACCTGACATAAAATTATTTCGTGAAATGCTGAATAACGGATGCTGCAATCTGTTTACCACTACGCATAAGGGCACAATGGTTGGCGGGTGTATTTGTGTTTATTCAGAAAGTAATTGTTATATGTGGTATCTTGCTGCTAAAAAGAATTTCTTTACGAAACGAACGAATGCAATAACCGCTTGGACTGCAATAAGACATGCATATGCCGAAGGGTACAATCATATTTATTTCATGGACGTAGGACTGCCGTTCAAAAGAAATAATTTTAGAGAATTCATATTAAGTTTCGGAGGTAAACCTGTCGGTACATACAGATGGTTCAGATGTTCAATAAAATGGATTAACAAGCTTCTTTCTTGGTCATACAGAGAATAATCATACCTGCTGAAAACAATAATCGTGAACAATCCTCGTTATATACGAGATGAAAATAAAACAATTATATATAACATTATTGATGCTTTTATGCGTTATAAGCATAAAGGCGCAGACGTTCACCCTGCAGGGAAAGGTTACTGACAGCAACATGAGTCCTGTGGAATTGGCAACTGTTTCTGTAATTGAGCAGGGAAAAATGACAATGACTAATCTGAAAGGAGAATTCTCGATACACCTGCGCTCAGCTGACAGTGTTGTTGTCAGATTCTCCATGGTTGGCTATAAGACAAAAACGCGAGTATTAAGACGTCCAAGAGGAAAACAGACTCTTCTGATTCAGCTATATGACGATAATCAACTCGCCGGAATAACTGTCACAGAAAAAAAGAGGCAGACCGGAAGCACCCAACAGCTTGAAACTAAGGATATAAAGAATACTCCAAGCGTTACAGGTAATGCCGTTGAAGAGCTTATTCAATCACAAGCCGGTGTATCCACACATAGTGAGCTTTCTTCACAATATAACGTGCGAGGTGGAAGCTTTGATGAGAATAGTGTATATATTAACAATGTAGAAATTTACCGGCCTTTCCTGGTAAGAAGTGGTCAACAGGAAGGTTTGTCAATAATCAATCCTGACATGGTTGAATCAATTGGCTTCTCAACAGGTGGTTTCGAGGCTAGATATGGTGATAAAATGTCGTCTGTTCTTGATATAAAATACAAGAAGCCCAAGAAGTTTGAAGCTAACGTTGCAGCCAATCTTCTTGGCGCCAGTGCATTTGTTGGCTTTAGCACAAAGAAGTTTTCATGGAGCAACGGCATCAGATACAAGACAAACAAATATCTTCTTGGTTCACTTGATACAAAAGGAGAATATCAGCCTAACTTCCTAGATTATCAGACGTATCTTACTTATGAACCGACAAAAAATTGGTCGATAGAGGTTATCGGTGACATCTCTGAAAACCATTATAACTTTTATCCGGAAGACCGCGAAACAAAATTTGGCACAATGGAGAATGTCAAATCGTTCAAGGTATTCTTCGATGGTCAGGAAAAAGACGTATTCCGCACATATTTCGGTTCATTGAGTATATCAAGAAAGTTTGGCGAGAAAACAAAGTTATCACTTATCGCATCTGCTTTTCATACCAATGAGCAAGAAAGATATGACATACAAGGCCAGTATTGGCTTACACAGACAGAAACGAGCGAAAACCTTGGCGTTGGTACATATATGGAGCATGCACGCAATTACCTTAAAGCGACTGTCAAAAGCATAAAGTTTGCTCTTGAACATAAGACAAAGAAGCATGACATCCAAGCCGGACTGACTTACAGAATAGAAAATATAACTGAAGACAGCAAGGAATATGAAATGCGTGATTCAAGCGGTTATAGCATCCCTCACACGGGTGAAGATCTTTATATGATTTATTCTCTAAAAGCGAAAAATACGCTTGATGCAAACAGACTGGAGACTTACATACAAGACACATGGCGTTTCAGCAGCAAAGGTGAACATACATTCTTTACGCTTAATTACGGAATAAGATTTAGTCATTGGAACTTTAATAAAGAAAGCATCATTAGTCCGCGAATATCTCTAGGTATAGTTCCGGCATTCAATCATGACGTAACAATGAGATTTGCCACGGGTATCTATTATCAGGCACCATTCTACAAGGAACTTCGAGATACAACAACTATAAACGGAATAACATACGCCACTCTGAACAATAAGATAAAGAGCCAGCGTTCTATTCATTTTATTGCAGGCTTTGACTATCGCTTCAAGATGAAGGATCGTCCGTATAAGTTTACAGCAGAAGCTTACTATAAGGCTTTGTCGAATCTTGTTCCTTACACGGTAGACAACGTAAAGATTGTGTATGATGCCAGCCAGCAATGCAGTGGACATGCCATGGGACTTGATTTAAAACTTTACGGAGAATTTGTACCTGGTACAGACTCCTGGGTAAGCCTTTCGCTAATGAACACCAGAATAAATATTAACGGAAAGAGTATACCTCTGCCAACAGACCAAAGATATTCGTTAAATCTATTCTTTACTGATTACTTCCCTGGAACAGACAGATGGCGGATGTCACTTAAATTGGCATTTGCCGATGGTCTTCCTTTCGGTGCACCTCACAGACAACTTGACGAGCAGCCTTTCCGTGCTCCTGCGTATAAGCGTGCAGATATCGGTATGAGTTACAGGCTTTTGAACAATGAGAAAGGTGACCGCAAGTCTATTTTCAAGAATATATGGCTCGGTATTGATTGTCTTAATCTTTTGGGTATAAATAACGTCAACTCATATTATTGGATTACAGACGTAACCAATCAACAGTATGCCGTACCTAATTACCTTACCGGACGGCAGATAAACATCAAAGCGTCATTTGAATTTTAAAAGCAAGGATGCATAAGAGCAATAAATAAAAACAGATTTGGCAATTTTAGGTTAAGTACAAATTGCTATTCGGAATCAGATATGATTAGCATATTACATGCCTGATTTCATAAAAATATTTGTTCTTATGCATCCTTTCTTATATTTTATATTTTCCGGCATAAACACAAAATGTCTTTTAGTTATCTTTTATTTTGCTTTTAGTCAAAATTGCATTAATTTTGCAATTATGATTAACTTGCGTGTCTTGTGAAACAAAAGCGTGCATTTAAAGTGTATGCTCACAGCACATCAACAATATTTCAAACTCATGACCGAGAACAAGAAACTGATATTGTCGCTTGGAAGCAATTACGATCAGGAGCGAAACATCATAGAAGCAATATCGCTGCTAAACAAGATGTTCCCCAAAAACGATATTGTTTTCAGCAGACAAATGTGGACCAATCCTGTAGACATAAAATCGGATAAATTTCTTAATTGCATGCTGTTCACCCATACTTCATGCGGACTAGATGAAGTGGAACGCAGCATAAAAGAAATTGAATGTATCTGTGGCAGGAAAAATGATGAGAAAGACAAGAATATTGTAAAGATTGACATTGACATCCTGCTATATGGCGATAAAAGACTGCACGACAAAGACTGGACACGCGGATACGTGAAGGAATTGATGAAAGAATGTCCTTTCTGAAAGTTGCAGACGAAACAACTTAATTGATTGAATATAAACTTTTTACATAATATATTATGAAAAAATATAGCGTAAATATTTTAACGATATTGTCAATGCTCCTATTCTGTGCCACGAACGGATTTTGTCAGACATTTGACGAGTATTTTACAGATAAGACCCTGAGAATAGATTATATATTTTCAGGCAACGCAAAGCAACAGACTATAAGTCTAGACAAACTAAACACTATGCCACGATGGTATGGCAAAAGGCAAAGGTTAGCCCAGGTTCCCGGTGAAGGCAATGGCCAAATAACAGTCAGGCCACATAATTCGGACAAAATCATATACAGAAACTCCTTCTCTACCCTGTTTCAAGAATGGCTGTCATATGATGAGGCAAAAACTACAAGCAAATCATTTGAGAATGTTTTCCTTGTACCAATGCCCAAGGATACCATCGATATTACAGTTGATTTATATAATAACAGGCGTGAAAAAAGTGCTACGTTTACACACACAGTTGCTCCTTCCGACATACTTATAAGGCACATTGGTGAGCATGATATAACTCCATATAAAGTTATCCAGCAGGCAGCTGACACAACCAAATGTATCCATATTGCATTTGTTGCCGAAGGATACACAAAAGATGAGATGAATGTTTTTCTCAACGATGTAAATATTGCCACAGAAGCACTCTTTGCCCATGAGCCTTTTAAGTCTAAACGTAAGTGTTTTAATATAGTAGCGGTAGAATCAGAATCAAAGGAAAGCGGAACAAGCGAACCTTCAAAGGGTATATGGAAGAATACGGCACTGCACTCTCATTTCGACACATTCTACAGTAACAGATATCTTACGACCTTAAATATTAAAGAACTCCATGATTGGCTTGCAGGCATCCCTTATGAGCATATCATCATATTGACAAATACAAACGAATATGGTGGCGGCGGTATTCTCAACTCTTATGTTCTGTCAATGACACATCACAAACAATTCAAACCGGTCGTTGTACATGAGTTTGGCCACAGTTTCGGAGGTCTTGGCGACGAGTATGCTTACGAGCAAGAACAGATACCGATGTATCCTCATGACGTAGAGCCATGGGAACCCAATATCACCACACTAAAAGACTTTCACGGCAAATGGGAGAACCTGATAAAGCCAGGAACCCCTACCACAACTCCAGAAAGTACAGATCCACAAACAATACAAAACAGGGTCGGACTATTTGAAGGGGCCGGTTATAGTCTCAAAGGTGTTTACCGAGGCGTACAAGACTGCAGAATGCGCACAAACGAAAATCCTGAATTTTGCATCGTCTGCCGTAATGCCCTAACCAACTTGATTGACTTTTATACAAAATGAGATATTTACTGATTCTGATATTCTCATTACTAACATTGCAAAGTCATTATGCTGTCGGACAAAGCAACAAATCAGACTCAAAAATATTGGAACGTGCCTTAGACTATTTTGCAGGTGAAAAATATCATGAGGCGTTGTTGCTACTGAAAAAGCTTGATGAAAAGTATAATCTAAATCCTAGGTTCAAGGCATATTTGGGCGTCTGCTACTTTCATGAATTCGATTATGAAAAAGCGTGCAGTTATCTTGATGAAACGATAAATCAGCTCGATGTATATTCGCCTGCAGAGAGAAGTGTCTATTATAATGTTGCCGCTGAAAGCCATTTCATGCTTAACGAGTATGAAAAAGCAATTCCTTTATACGAAAAGAAACTGCTGGTTTGCTGCAATGAAGAAAAAGGCGACATATACTACAGGCTTGGCTTCTGCTATATGTTTAACAGCAAATGGGAATGTGCAGCTGAATATTTCAAGTCCGCCATGAGCTATTACACCACTTTCAATGCAGGGCAGAAAACTACAAGAATGGCTCAGCTCGATAAGATGATTAAAGGATGTGAGGAAAATGCAGGCAAGCTATAATTACAATTTAAAGATATTGCCGGATATGTTTGTGCATATCCGGCAATATCTTTTTATATCTTCATTATTTGCAAATAACGTTCTTTAGAAGAATATCATTGTTCATTTGAAATTTATAAAATTTTTATACAGAATGTTGCAAGATAATGAGCTATATCAAGAAATAGCAGATGGTATGGCAACATATATAAAGTATAAAATGTACTTAATGAATAAAAAAATCATAAAAGTTAAAATAATAAAAATATTATACACCTTTATCCTCACTACGTTATTATATTTCT
>ENA-UOJS01003127-UOJS01003127.1-human-gut-metagenome-genome-assembly--contig:-C74-NODE-3127-length-10013-cov-4.203957_pt1 | contig 10013 bp, 5 predicted proteins | sample MGYA00242355_ERZ723902 | MGnify/ENA metagenome assembly ERZ723902 | reverse complement strand
AGTATCATAGGAAAAGATTTCTATATGCCGAAAAATTTCGTCCATGCCCGCAATGCCAACGGTCGCGTGGCGATGGGGCTACATGGCTACCGCATCGGTATCGGTGAGTACGGACACATGGGGCGACTGGGTATGCCCCCTCCATTCCTTGGTTGGACACCACGCGAACAGTGGGGTTTCCACCTACGCAGAGTTGGTGGGCAGCTTTTCTTTCCGGGGCCATCCATCGTACCCGAACGCCCAGACGGGCGCATGAAGCCCGGCGAACTGCAATCGGGTGGCTACGGCTTTTACTACAAAGGCGGTCAACAGGAGCAACCCATTGTACAGCAAGATGTATTGAAGAACTTGCAGGAGGTCATTACACCGCTTGTCAGCCGTCCGCGCAGCAAGGAACCGGCACAAGCATACAAGGAGTTGATTGCTTCACCAGTCTATTTTTCCAACGAGAAATGGTCGGAGTGCCTTACTTCACACGGTCTTATCGTGGATATGGAACGGAGGACACTGACCGTACAATCGGAAAGTGTCAATGCCGATATGGTCTATGACCTGACGGAAGAAGAAGTGAAAAAACTGGCTACCGCATCCATCGAGGAACAACCTGTGGAGAAACGGCTGGATCTGCTGAACGGCATTATCGGAGCGGACTTTGCCGATAAAGTAACGATGGAACAGCTCAACAGCGAACAACGCATCAGTATCGGCCTGCATCCCGAAGTGCGGCATGAACTGGAAGAACGGCAGCGGCAGGAACAAGAATTATTCATGCAGCAAGAAACTCCGATGCGGCAGGAATACATACAGGGCAGTATCGGTGCAGCCGTGGACGGTCGTGACCTGCAACTACTCAACGAAAGCAAAGGCTGGTATCGTGAGGAGAAACATGGCCGGGAAGTAGAGGTCAGTGACATTGCCGTGCAACCGGCACAGACGGAGGGTAAATACAAGATGTCCGCTGTTATTGACGGACAGGTCATCAGCCACGAAATCAGCCAGAAAGACTACGACAAGTTTCTTGCTGTGGATGATTACCACCGGATGAAACTTTTTTCGAAGATTTTCAACGAGGTGGATATGAAGACACGTCCTGAAGCGAACAAGGGGCTTGGCGTGAAGATATTCGCTGCCCTTACCGCCGGTGCTGTGGTGGCATCGGAAGTCGCACATGGCTTCCATCACCACCACTCTCCGGAGTTCTATGGCGAACGTTTCAGCGGACCGCCACATCCATACTTCAAGCCCGGCGTAGATACACCGAGAGATGTGGCCATCCGTAATTTCGAGGCACAGATGAATCAAGATATTAATGAAATGAGAAGAGGGAGGTAAACCTATGAGAGACGGAGACCTTACATACGATGACTTTCTGCAACGACTAAACATCCAGGACGTATTGATTGACGCAGGGTATCACCTGAACCGTCGTGACGGTCTGCGCTATCCCTCGTATGTTCGTTTGGACAGCGACGGCAGACGTATCCGTGGTGACAAATTTATTGTGACACAACAAGGAAAATGCTGTTTCCACGCACAACAACAGAAAGTTTATAACATCATTTCCTTCATCAAGGAGCATCCGCACTTTTTCACGGAGTACCATGCGGGTATGTCTCCAGACAGACTGGTGAATCTTGTCTGTAACAGATTACTGAACATTCCTGTCACTGAACGGAAAACCCGAATAGTGAACCCTAAACGAGATGTAAAGCCATTTGACATAGCGGATTACGACATTCATAAGTTCAATCCGCAGAATCGGGAAACGCAGAAAAAATTTTATCCTTATTTTAAAAGCCGAGGTATCGACCTTTATACACAATATGCCTTCCATCGGCATTTTTATCTGGCTACGAAACATCGGGAGGACGGTGCGACCTACACGAACCTGTCCTTTCCACTAACCCTGCCCAAAGGCGACGGAGCGATTGTGGGACTTGAAGAACGAGGACGTGCCCGTATGGACGGGAGCGGCAGCTACAAAGGCAAAGCCGCAGGGAGCAATTCAAGCGAGGGACTGTGGATTGCCAGCCCTGCCCGCACTTCTCTCACCTCCGCCAAACATATCTATTGGTTCGAAAGTGCTTATGATGCGATGGCATATTACCAACTTCATCAGGCACAGAACAAGGATCTGCGAAAGGCGGTATTCATCTCTACCGGAGGGGCACCGAGCCAGCAGCAATTCAAAGGAGCGATAAAAGCAACTCCCCATGCCTCACATCATCTTTGCTTCGATCATGACCGTGCCGGACAAGTCTATGCTATCCACTTTGCTCTCACTCATGCAGGCTGGAACTTCTCCACCTGTCTGTCACAAACCGGCAGACTGATTGTACAGAACAACAGCGAAGACTATTCACAGTATGAAATAGAACTTGAACCATTCAATTTTGAAAAGATTACAGCCATTCTGGGTATAAATGATGCAAAACAAAATTTGAAGAATGGGGAGCGTGACGACATGGGAATTGGTGACGGCTATCTACAGGAAATGAGAATTGTTTGTATGGATGAGTACGACATGTCTCGTGAAGAAGGTTCTGGCAGTGAGGAAGAATTAGAGAAATTGAGAAGCAATCTGGAAGCCATCGAAAAAGCGATTGATGCTTCCATTTCCGGTCCGGAAGCTACAGGATGCATCTTGTATGAATCTGCCGCAGAGGGTTATAAGGATTGGAACGACCAGCTACTCGGCAAACGGATAAAACCAGAGAAGGACAACCTTGACGATTGGGAGATCAGCGGTAAAGCCACGCTGAATCATGCCTTGTCCGATTTGCCCGAAGTCAATCCGGAACATATCCGAAACGGATTATACGACGAAGCAGACCATGAGGCTGTGCGAAAGCGTCTTGAACGTGCGGACAGAGTAATATTCTCCTTTGAAACCAATGACCAGGGAATGTCAGATAAGGGTTTTCAGGAAATGTACAAGATACGGGAAGAACTTGCCCGGTTGGAAGTGGATATAACCAATTCTCTTTCCGGAATGAGAGAAGACTTTCATTCCCGTTTTCACCGATAATCCATAAAACCTATGCAGAGAACTTGTCACAAAACCATTGTCATCCATCCACATACCGGGCAATTTGTCATCAACGAGCTGCCCACTCTCGTGCTGTGCGGCACTGTATGGGTGTACGGAGGCATGGAAGGGCTGCCATTGACAGCTATTGCCACAGTAATTGCCTTGATACTCTCGTTACTGTTACTCTACCGTTATCTCTACCTGCGGCGAATCCGTTATTGCATCGGCACGGAACAACTTGTCAGTGAATACGGTATTATCCGTCGCAAAGTGGATTATATGGAGCTATATCGTATCGTGGATTTTCAAGAGCACCAAAGCCTGCTGCAACAATTTTGTGGGCTGAAAACCGTACGTATCCTTTCAATGGACAGAAACACGCCCCGTCTTGACGTGATTGGTATCTTCTTTAGGGACGACCTCGTGTCAATTATCCGTGAACGGGTAGAAACTAACAAACGAAAAAAGGGAATATATGAAATCACGAATCATTAGTCTGGGGCTGGTTGCCTCGCTGGTATGCCTGCTTCCACAGGTGGCAGAAGCCCAAATTGCGGCTTCCAATCCGTTGGAATGGACTGCATTGGCCGAAGGTAACGAACTGATAAACGGGCAGATTGAAAAACAAATAAAGGGACAGACACAAACAGCCTTGCTCCAAAACAGCATCGCTACCGAGTTCAACCAAATCCACAAGTGGGAGAAGCAGTACAACAGTTACCTCAAGACAGCAAGCGGTTACGCTTCATCACTGAAAGCCTGTACGCATCTCTACAATGACGGTGTGCGGATTTTCCTCACGCTGGGGAAATTAGGCAAGGCCATCCAAAACAATCCGCAGGGCATTGTGGCCAGTATGAACATGAACAACCTCTATATAGAAACAGCAACGGAACTTGTCTCTGTTTTTACATTGCTGAATGACGCTGTGGCCAAAGGTAGCAACGAAAACATGCTTACGGGGGCAGAACGCAGCAAGACGCTATGGGCGTTGAACGACCAACTATCGGATTTTAGCCGGAAGTTGCATCTGCTCTATTTGAGCATACGGTACTATACTTTCAATGATGTGTGGAACAACGTAACGGCAGGAATGCTTGACCGTGACAACGGTGAGGCAGCTCGTATGGCTCTGTCCCATTGGCACAGGGCGGCAGCTCTCGTCCGATAAAATATATCAGTTATGAAATGGACAATTTGGATAAGTATATTACTGCTGTGTCTTACCGGTATCGGTGAGGTACAAGCGCAGAATGACCCTGTACTGGCCGGAATGATTGCAGTATATACCGAAAAGGCAGAGAAGGAGCTGAAGAATCAGGAAAAGGTCATGCTGATGCAGACCACCGGACATATTTGGACAAAAGAAGAAGTGCAGGCGACAACAGACCTGCAACGAGAGTTTAATAACTATCTAAACTCTTTCCGGTCAATAGTCTGCTATGCGGCGCAAACTTATGGGTTCTATTATGAGGTATCGAGGCTGACAGACAATATGGGCGACTTCACCAAACAATTGAAGCGAAGTCCAGCCAATACGCTTGCCGTAGCCCTATCCACACAGCGCAACAAGATTTATAGGGAACTGATGATGAACAGCGTGGAAATAGTGAACGATATACGCACAGCGTGCCTTTCGGAGAACAAGATGACGGAAAAAGAGCGTATGGAAATTGTCTTTGGCATCCGTCCAAAGCTCAAAACTATGAACACAAAGCTGCAACGACTGACCAAAGCGGTAAAGTACACGACAATGGGCGACATTTGGCGGGAAATCGACGAGGGTGCACGTCCCGAAGCTGATAAACGTAGTATCGTGGACGCAGCCAAGCGACGTTGGCGACAGATTGGAAAGAATGTAAGACCTTAAAAATGTAATGATATGGGAATTTGGGATTCAATATTAAAATATGGCGGCAAAGCAGCAAAAGCTACCGGAAGAAGTATGGGACATGCTGCACTGCATCCTTCACAAACCTTACGGGGCACAGGACAAGCCGTCAAGACCGCAGCCATCGGCGGTGCAGTCGGTTATGTGGGTTGGGAGAAACTAACCACAGATAAGAGCGTGGTACATATCGTAAGCGATGCGGTCATAGGGAAATCGGCTACGGATACCCTTGCAGATGCAGCGGACGGTGTGCGAGAACTGACAAGCAAAGCCGGAGAAGCAGTCGGTTCCGTCAGCGGTACGGTAGCCGGCATAGACTCAAAACTGGGTGGAGTATCGAATTTTCTACGGCAAGTCTCCAATGGCGGAGTTTCCGATATGTTCGGTAACTTTTTCCGTAATCTCGGACAGGGTAACGTGTCGGGATTGAGTATAGCGGGACTGGTCGCAGCAGCATTTCTTATATTCGGACGCTTCGGCTGGCTGGGCAAGATTGCCGGTGCATTTCTCGGCATGATGCTTATCGGTAACAATGCCGGTATTTTCCGCACACCTGATACGAGAAGCATACAACGAATACAGACACCCGCTCTTCCCGTTGAAGAACAGACGAATAGCGGGGGGATGAAAAGATAAGAATAAGAATCAAATATAATCACATAATGAAATATACAGAAGAAATGATCCTGCAATCCGAAAGTGGATACTGTATGCCTTTTGAAGAACGGAAGGGCAAGGATGTGAAACTATCGCTCGGCTATGGCGAACAAACCGATCCGACAACGGGCAAAACATATTTTCATCATGGCATCGACTTCGATGTACGGTGTTACACACTGGCGGCTGTCGCCAGCGGTATCGTGTCAGGTATAGGCAATGACCCTATACTCGGCATCTGCCAAACTATACGCTATGGGGAGTATGAAGTGACCTATGGGCATTTGTCAAATGTCTTCGCCCAGTTCGGACAGCGTGTCAAGGCCGGACAGACTGTAGCTTTAAGCGGTGACAAGCTGCATATCGGGATACGCTTCAAGGGTGAGGAACTGAATCCGCTGGAATTTCTAACCATGCTGTATGGGAATATCCAAGCATTGTGTCATGCTGATGGAGGCGAAGCGGCAACATCTCCCAACATGGAGATGGCACTGACCACCGATTACGAGCAGGACAGACAGGAAATAGAGGAATTGATGCTACGTTTCCTGCCCTACTACATGGAAGACTTACAGCGTGGTGCATACCGACTTCCTCCACATACGGAGCAGTCACTCCGCCATGTCTTTACAATGGGAGCAGTCAAAGAATATTTCTATGAAAATATGCCAAGTATATCCAACCCACTCGGACTGGGACATAAAGCAATGCCGCTTGCTTGTAAGGTGCAGAACCTACTCATTGCGGACTTCCTGCATTACCTTGCCCTACGGCATGGCGTGTACTTATCGACGATGGGCGATGATGTAAAAAAAAACTCTACGACGAAGCCCTGACCCATAGTGGTATCATTGACCCACTGGCAGAATTAGACATAGACATCCAGAGCTTTGACATACCGAGAGCAGTCACGGTATATCCCGACCGCGCCGGAGTCCGCTGGTGGACGAAAGCATGGTTCAATAACCGGGAAGAGGGCGAAGCATCGGTGGAGATTGAGCGAGAACAAGCGATACGCTTCATTCACGACAACATCGAGAAGGATGTATGGCTGGAAGAGTTTTATCCCAAACAGATGGAAATTTACCACAACGCCATCGAGCAGACAAAAGAGCAATTATTAATGAATAGAATAGGATAAACATATAATACACTATGGACGGAATCAAGCATAGCGGACGGTTTGCAGAAATGGAACGCCTCGTGAACGACTATTTCAACTGCCATATCGCACCCATCATGTCAAAAACGCGGACTGACCTCATACGGAATCAGGGAGAGGAAATGAAAGAATATTCCACCTCTTTAGGTGGTATTCTCAGTATGATGGCATCTTCGGCACAACCAATGAGCGACCCCTATCAAGCACTCAAGGTCACAGGCGAATGGAACTCCAAAACAACAGAGGACTATATCGAGATGTGCAAGACGGAGATTACCGGTTCCGAGGAAATGCAGCAAGACCTTGCGTATATGGCCGGGCAGTGGCGGGATACCGTCGTGCAGGAAATCGGAAGGGCACGTTACAATGAGTTGTCAGAACAGCTCGGTTGTGACCTCGCCTATGCCTATATGGACCACCGAATAGAGGAACTGATGATTGACCGGTTGGTGAAAGAACGTATGCCCAAGTCTTCCGCTGACTACATCATCCGAAAGGCTGCCGAATCGAGTCTGCTGGGATTATCGCAGACGTTAAGCCGTTCACCGCTGACCGATGAAATAGAGGCACGAGGCGAAGCAGCTTACCGCCCGAACAGATGGGAAAAAGGTACGGGATGGATGTTGGGCACAGCCGCAGATACCCTGATGATGGGTGGTACTGGTTCATGGACGACACTGGCAAAGTTTACCGGTGCAGATGTGGCTATTGCAGCCATCACCAATCATTTTGAAGGCAAGAAGCCTGATACCCTTTCAGTAGAACAGTGCATCAGTAAAGGAGTGTTCGGCAGAGACAGAAACGTATTCTACGATTTTCGCAAAGAGGCAGCCCAAATACAAATCAAAGAGAACACGGCGATTGGTACAGACAACAAGCAACTGAAAAAGAAAATCCCTGTCATGGACTTTGGCTTCATGGAATGGACACAAAACCAGAATAGCGGTTTATTGTGGCCGAATGTACAGAGCAAGGAAGAACAGAAATATGAGGAACGGTACAAGGATGTGCCGATTGTTGTTGCTCCCGGACAGGAAGAAGCCTACTTGCAGTCTTTGGAACAATGTGACAAAGCGAAAATGGTCAGGACAGAACAGGATGAAATTATGAAAGAAGAGAAGCATGAAACTGTTGTTCCTGCCAATGATGCGGAACAACATGTACAAACGATACAAAGTGCGCAAGTAGCACAGGGAAACGGTTGGGGCGGACTGCTTGGTATGCTGGGACTGGATGGCATAGGTAATATCACAGGCAATCTCGGTTATGTAATGGCCATGCTCCCTGATGTTCTACTGGGAATATTCACAGGCAAGACAGAATCATTGCATTTGGAAGACAATATGTTACCGATAGCGAGCATTGTGGCGGGTATGTTTGTGCGTAACCCGTTGCTGAAAATGCTCCTGATAGGCCTGGGAGGTATGAACTTGTTGAATAAGGCAGGACACGAAGCCTTGAAAGAACGAACAGAGGGAAAACTGAACGTAACAAATGAGAACAATGTGCAGTACCGACGCTATACAAATGAAACTCTGAACCCACGTATAGTAAACCCTGTATTGCAAGATAGTACGTTGATTGCCACGATAGACCGAGTACCGTGTACCATCCAGTTGTCACCGATTGTAGCAGAAGCCTACCGTACCGGGGCATTGCCTTTGAACACGCTGGCAAATGCTGTCCTTGCCAAGAACGACCAGCTTCGCCAGGCTGCCGCACGGAATTATGAGGACGGAAAACTGGAAACCATCGTGCGCCCACGGGGTATTCAATAATCCTATAATCAAATAAACGATGAAAGAAAAATCGCAAATCGAAAAGAAAGCCGAGGAAAAACAAATCACCTTGCTTTCTACGGCTTTGAGTGAAGCCTCGAATGCCGGTGGACACTGGCTCAACGCATCAGGAAAGGGATACCCGCGCTTCTATCCAAAGGGTGTTTCTGTCAGCGCATTCAATGCACTATTCATGACGCTGCATTCTGATAAAAATGGATGCAAAACCAACCAGTTCACGCTATTCAGCGATGCCAAGGCACAAGGAGCCTCGGTGCGTGAGAATGAGCAAGGCGTTCCATTTTTGTTTTATAATTGGAACAAGTACGTTCACCGCAATAATCCAGAACAGGTTATCAGTCGTGATGACTACATGAAACTGTATGAAGAGGAACAAAAATTATATAAAGGTGTACATAACCGTGAAATTCGCACTTTGTTCAACATTGACCAGACGACACTACCCTACGTGGATAAGGAGCGATACGAAACGACGTTGCGGCGGTATGGAAGTGCAGTGGAAAGAGGATATACGGAAGCTGACAACCGACGGTTGCATATTCAATTCAACGACTTCCTACTGAGGATGCGAGACAACCTTGTGCCTGTTCGTTTGGATGGAAGCGGTGTACCCCACTACGAAACAGATAAGGATGCGGTCTATATGCCGCGACAAAGAGAGTTCAGACATTATCACGACTATATACAGGAAGCCTTGCGGCAAATCGTGAGTGCTACCGGACACCAACAACGATTAGCGCGTGAAGGTATGGTGATGAAGAACGGTGTGGCTCCTTCGGAGGATGCTGTCAGACAGGAACGGTTGGTAGTGGAACTGGCTTCAGGGATTAAAATGTTGGAACTGGGGTTGCCAGCACGGTTGTCTGAAGAAAGTCTGAAGACAGTGGAATACTGGTGCCGGGAGCTAAAAGAGAACCCGAACTTGATGGACGCTCTCGAAAGTGACGTAAACAATGCCATCGAAGTAATCAATAAAGCGGAACGGGGCGAGAAAATCGAATACGCCACCATGCGCAACCGGCGAGACACTTCAACCATGCAGGAGCAAATGCCCAAACATTATTTTGTGTCGAACGAGATTCGGCAGCATCCGGATAAAGAAACGAAAAAAATTGTGCTTGTTATTGACCCACAGGCAAAAACCGCAGATGTAATTCTTCCAGCAGGGGCTTCTACAGAGGCAGATAACGAGATACCGGGAATGAACAAGGGACGTATCATGCGAGCGTTGCAGAAAGATGGAATCGAGCAGGTACGCTTCTACAATACGGATGGTGCATTAGGTTATCGACCCGATGACAGTTATTTTGCCGAGAAGATAATTATGCTGGCCCGGCTGAAGAATTGGGCAATGGAGAAGCTCTCCACACTGGACGTGGCGTCAGCGGTCAAACAGGCGAATGAGATCGGATTTGACCACGTAGAGATGATTCAAGATGATAAGAAACGATGGGCACTTTATATCAAACCCGA
>ENA-UOJS01003122-UOJS01003122.1-human-gut-metagenome-genome-assembly--contig:-C74-NODE-3122-length-10026-cov-4.108414_pt1 | contig 10026 bp, 8 predicted proteins | sample MGYA00242355_ERZ723902 | MGnify/ENA metagenome assembly ERZ723902 | reverse complement strand
ACCCCCCACCACCTTCCCCCCCCCCCCCCCCACCCCCCCCCCCGCCCCCCCCCGCCCCCCCCCCCCCCCCCCCCCCCCCATTTTTTTTTTTTTTTGATTAAGTCGGATTAGTATTTTCTTGTGAGTTACTGGAGTTCAGTGGTGTGCTCTTCCGATCTTTATCTGCAGCAGGTATAATTTCAGGTATTCCGTCTCGTCAACGGACATTATGATAGGGTGGTCGGGAGCCTGACGGCTCATTTCTATCATTCTGAGATTTACCCCTGCGGCTCTTGCTGCATCTCGGAGCATCTGAGCGAAAAGCTCCTCTGTCATGAAGTGGGAGCATGAGGCTGTGGCAAGATATCCGCCTCTGGGCAGCAGTCGCATCGCCAGCGTGTTAAGCTCCAGATAGCCGTTCTTTGCGTTGCCAACGGTCTTTCTGGACTTGGTAAATGCAGGCGGGTCAAGGATAATATAATCGGCGCTGCGGTCATGGGTCTCGATGCGGTTTTTGAGGAAATCAAACACATCGGAGGTCACAAAGGACATATTGCCCGACAGCCCGTTAAGCTCTGCGTTGGAGCGTGCCATTTCTATCGCCTGAGCGGAAACATCAACAGCGGTGACATGAGCCGCACCGCCCTTGGCGCAGTTAAGCGCAAAGGAGCCTGTGTGAGTGCAGCAGTCAACCACGTTCTTGCCCTTGGCAATGGAGGCTGCGGCACGTCGGTTATATTTCTGGTCAAGGAAAAAGCCGGTTTTCTGACCGTTTTCCACGTCAACATTGTACTTTATGCCGTTTTCGGTAATGACGGTGACGGGGGATACATCGTTCTCTCGGAGATACCAGCCCTTTTCCTCTGCCATGCCCTCAAGGGTGCGTATATTTACGTCATTTCTCAGATAGATGCCGTCAATTTTGCAGCCGTCATTTCTGAGAATATCCAGCAGAGCGGGGAGAATGATATCTCTGCGCTTTTCAATGCCCAGTGAAAGTATCTGAACGGAAAGAAGATTATTGAACCTGTCAACGGTAAGTCCGGGGAAACTGTCGCCCTCGCCGAAAATAAGGCGGCAGGCGGTCATATCCTCATGGGACATAACGGTCTTGCGGTAATCATATGCGTACTGCAGACGGCGGCGGAAAAAGTCCTCGTCAAACTTGTCGTTGGTGCTGCGGGAGATTATGCGCACACGTATCTTGGACTTTGAGTTGTAAAAGCCTGTGCCTATGTAGCGGTTCTTTTCGCTTACAACGTCCGCCAGCTCGCCGTCGGTTATCTCATCGGCGGAGACTACCTCGTTGTCGTATATCCATGGGTGGCCGTAGGCTGTGCGTTTTCTGCATTTTTCGGTGACAGTCACCTTTGGGAGATCTCTGTTAATATTCATAAAAAGTCCTTTCTATATCTTCTTTATTCCACTGCTGCCCTTGTAGGCTCTGCCGTATTTATTTTCAAGATATTTATACACATTTGATGCTATGCGCACCAATGACGATATTGCAAAAATGCCCATGGCAATAGCAGCCGCCTCGCCGAATGCGTCAGCCGCACGGTCAAGGAAGGTCTCATTATCGCCTGTCACAAGGGCAAGCATGGTGTAATACATAAGTCCGCCCGGGACAAGGGGGATTATTCCCACAATGAGGTACATATTAACGGGAGCCTTGCACACACGGGCCATTACTTCGGAATAGAACGCCACGGCTGCCGCTGCCACAAAGCAGCACTTTATGCCGTTGTAGTCGCTCATGCTCATTACCGAGAAGATCATCTGGCTGACTATGGAGCCTACAGAGGCTGCTATCAGGTGCCAGAAGCGTATATTGAACTGCACGCCCACCGCAAAGCAGCCCACAAAGCTGAACACGCATGGGAGCACCACATCTTTTATGATATCTGTATCCATATCCATGCACCTTTCAGAACTTTATTACAGCTGCCACTGCCGAGCCTGTGCCAACAGCCAGACCTGCTGCGGTAAGGATAGCTTCGGTAAGGGTGTATATCCCCGAGAAAAAGTCCCCCGAGATAAAGTCTCTCATGCAGTTTGTCAGGGCAACTCCCGGAACCAGGGACATTGAAACGCCGATTATCATTTTGTCAAAGCGGGGGACTGCCCCTGCCTTTGAAAGTCCCACCGCTATAAGGGACATTACCATTGAGCAGACTACGGCGTTAAGGAACGTGCTTGCCCTTATGGCTGAGAGCTTGTCGCTGGTGAACTTAACTATTATTGCAAGAAGTGAGCCGAAAACCGCTTCCACAGCTCCGCCGCCGAAAAACAGCGTGAAAGCCGCACCCGCAGCCGCATAGCTGAGGTACAGCACGGGCTGACTGTAGGTCCTTCTGTGACGGATAGTGTCAAGGTGCTTCTGTATAGTTTCCGCATCGGGCTTCATTCGGCAGATGAAGCGTGAAAGCTCGTTGAGCTTGCCCACTCTGTCAAGGTTGGTGTTCCTGCCCGAAACGTTCTTCGAGTTGGTTATGGGCACTCCGTCGGGAGATTTTACGGTTATGATGAAGTTTGCGGGGGTGACGTATATTTCCGCATTTTTATGACCGTAGGCAGTGCATATCCTGCGGATAGTATCCTCGGTGCGGTATATCTCAGCGCCGTATGAGACAAGCATTATGGCAAATTCAGCGCATATTTCGGTAAGCTGTATCTCGGTCATTGCCGTCCCTCCATGGTCAGATTATAAAGCCGCCGTTTACTCCTATTATCTGCCCCGTGATAAAGTCGGAGCGTTCATCTGCCAGAAAAAGTGCCGTCCGTGCTATGTCATGGGGAGTTCCCAGACGGTTCATGGGAGTTTCCTCTTTAAGATATTCCATAGTTTCAGAGTCAAGATTTTTGTTCATGTCAGTGTCTATAACGCCCGGGGCAATGCAGTTGACGGTAATGCCCGAAAGCCCCGTTTCCTTTGCCAGAGCCTTTGTGAAGCCTATGACAGCCGCCTTTGCTGCGGAATAATGCACCTCGCAGGAAGCGCCCACCTGCCCCCACATGGAGGAGATGTTTATTATCCTGCCGTATTTTTCGTGTATCATATGAGGAAGCACCCCATGGGTGAAGTTATAGACGCTTTTTACGTTGGTATCAAACATATTGTCCCACATTTCCTCGGTTATATCCGAGAAAAGTGCCTGTTGGGCAATGGCGGCATTGTTTATGAGCACATCAATGCTGCCGAACTGCCTGAAAACAGCTTCGACAGTCTCATGAGCCGCTTTGCAGTCGGAAACGTCGCATTTGTATATCCCGCAGCCTGTTTCGGCTTTAAGGCTCAGCGCCGCTTCCTCGCTTTTGTTGTATATGGCGGCGACATTGTAGCCTGCCTGCGCAAACAGCCTTGCACATTCCCTGCCGATGCCTCTTGATGCGCCTGTTATAAGTGCGGTCTTTGACATAGTATTCTCCGTTTCATTTGCTTTTGTAAAATGTTACCCAGCTTCTGTATGCTCTTTTCCAATCGGGATACTGTTTTTGCAGCATGGGGGAGCTTTGCCACAGTCTGCGCCATATTTCAAGGCTCTCTTCAAATGAGCCTTCATATAATCGGTGGTCGCAGATGTTCCATGAGCAATAATGCTTTTTGTATTCACCGATGCCCGAGACCTCGTGCCTGCGTACAGTACGTGATGCCTGCCGTTTGCTGTAAGCACAGTTTTTGTCCTTATAAACGGCGTGACGTTTATAGCTTCTGCTCATAGTTCTCCTTTAATACTCAGTCATTGAGCTTGTCAAGCAGTATCTTTTCTTCTTTCTTGGGGTAGATTGCGATTATAACGATAGCGATGATGCCGCATACCGAAAGAATGATTCCCTGTGAAAGTCCCTTGGGGAAGAAGGTCATTTCGATATCGTGAGTGCCCTGGGTAAGCTCTACGCCGATAAGTGCGTCGCATACCTTTACAGGCTCCACCTTCTGACCATCGACCTTTACTGTCCAGCCCGGCTCCCAGCTGATAGTTGTGAACATAACGCCGTCTTTGTCGGCGGTGATGGTTCCCTTGATGTGATCTTCGCTGAAATCGGAGATGTTCAGGGGGTGTTCTCTCAGGGTGCTTACGGCTTCCTTGAACTTGTCCTCGTCAAGATAATAGAAGAGCTTGTCCTTGAAAAGCACTTCCTTTTTGTCCTCGGTAATGGTAACGATAAGAGATATCTCTTCATTTTCCTTAAATTTGCCAAGGGTCTGGATGACCATGTTTCCGCCCTCGAAATAATAGTCAAGGAAATCCTTGTTGAGCCAGAGATTTACCTTGCGCTCATAGTTGGAGGGGAGATACATATATATCATATCCTCGGTGGGAGCCTTGATGATGAACTCGATGTGGGAGTTTTCGCCCTCAACGATAGGGGTGTATTTTATGTGTGCGCCGTAGCTTGACTGCTTTGCATTCTCGGGCAGAGTCTTGCTGACGGATATCTGCTTGAAGTATTCGGTGTATTCATCGGAAACAAGGTGGCTGAGAAGGTTGTTCTGGTTTGCAAAGGGATTGTCCTTTTCAAGAACCACGTCAAGAACGGAGCTGTCAGCCATGAATGCGATCGGCAGGGCGTTGGGGTTCTCGTACACAGCCCAGATGTCCTTTTCGTCACGGTTTGTGAGCAGCAGGTCATCGTAATGCTTGTTTGTGGGGATTATATCGTCCTCAGCGTCGCCCTTTTCCATAACATACTTTATGCCAAGGATAGCGTCGCTCACATAGGTGGAGCCCTTATACTTTGTATAGTGTCCGCCGTAGGAGAAGCCCAGCTTTCTCAGGAACTGAATTGGAGCGGCATTAAGGGTGGAGCTGGAATGGGATATGCCGTAGCTTCCGAATGCCATTGCGTCGTTTACGGTGCGGTGATGGTTCTTTTCAATGCGGTAAACGCCGTCATCAAAGCTGTCTTTCTGGAGTATCTTCTTTACGGTGTCACGTCCGAGAGTAATGTATCTGTTGTAAGAGGAATATTTTGAATATACAACATCGCTGTTTATTGCCTCCATGGTGGAGAGCGATGTTCCGAAAAGCTCACCGATAACGAATATGCCGATAATGAATGTGAGCACCGAGCGGCGCTTTCTGTCGGAAAGCTTTACAAATCTGAGAATGATAGAGTAGATAACGGTGAATATAACAGTGTACCAGACAGTGAGCAGCAGGGTAACGCCGTCAAAATCCTGCCTGCCGATGTAGAATGCGTATATGCACAGTCCCACGCACACGCAGCCTATTTCCTTGAGTGTGATGCCGCTGAGGCGCTCAAAGGTCATGGCAGCCATTACCAGAAGAATGAAGCTGAATGTAAAGCTGTAGCGGTAGGGGAGCCAGTTCGGCACCTGGAAGCCGTGCCATGCAAGGTCAACGGTGGAAAGGTACATTGAGAGCAGGATAGTCATAAGCACTGCGCCCAGACCCATCTTCTGGCGGAAGCGGATCTTCTCGTTAAGGAAGAACAGGGGCAGCAGGATTATGGTAAGCACGCCGCAGTAAACAACGGGAGAACCCTCGGGGCGGCAGGTGTCATAGACATTTGGCAGGAGATTTTTGAAAAAGTCGATAAAGTCAAACTGAGTTTTAAGCTCATAGCTGGGGGTGGAAAACTCAAACTTGCCAAGTTTCAGGGAATAATACAGCGGGATAAGCACCCATGATGCGGAAGCCGCTGCGATTATGCCGCCCAGACCGAATTTCAGTCCCGACTTGAAGAAGGACTTCACCGAAAGCTTGTAGTTCTTCTGACCTGCAAAATAATAGTACAGGAAATAGATGACCGAGAAAAATGTTATCATCCAGCCGATGTAGAAATGCGCCATATACATAAGTGCCAAGGGGATTATAAAGCGCAGCCAGCCGCCGTCGTCGATCATCTTTTCAATGCCGTAGATGATAAGGGGCAGATAAATAAGTCCGTCCAGCCACATGGGGTTCATGAGCTGCACTATCATATAGCCCATAAGAGAGTAAAGCAAGCCGAAAAGCATTGCTGTGGAGTTGCGGCAGCCCTTTGAGTGCCTGAGGTAATAGTTGAAGGTAACGGAAGCTGTTCCCACCTTGCACAGCTGCATTATAAGCAGGGATTCTGTCATTACAGAGCGGGGGAGCAGCATTGGTATCAGCGTAAAGGGGCTTGCAAGGTAATATGCAAACATTCCCACAGTCTCACCGGTAAGGTTGCGGCTCCATGAGATAAAGGGGCTTCCGCTGCCGTGGAGCACGTCACGCAGGTGCTCGAAGTAATACACGTACTGACCGTTCAGGTCAAGCACCAGCACGGACATATCGCCGAAGGGGTGAACACCGAATGCGGCATATGCTCCGAAAAGGAGGATGGCAGGGATAAAAAACGCAATGAAATAGCTGCGCTTTTCCTTAATAAAGTTCCATATTTTTTTCAAAAACAGTGCAGGCTTGCTGCTTTTCTTTTTAGTCTCCGTATTTACCGCTGCTGCCTCGGGAGCGGTATCGGGCTGAATATTAAGATTTTCTTCCATATTCGTCTCCGTTTCTGTTTGTGTAACGTATTTGCAGACTTGTTCGCAGGTGCATAAAGTCATACAATATCATTATAATATTTTCCTGTGTAAAAAACAAGGATTATCGGCAGAAAATAATAAAAAAATTTCTGAAAATTGTCTTGTTAAATTGGTCAAAATGTGTTATAATGAATAACTGAGACCTGCATTACGGCAGGATAGCAGTTCCTATGATGAGGAGTGGTTTTTGTGCATCTGAGCGAAAAAACAGTTGATAAGGAAGTTGTCTTTGAGGGCCGCATCATTACGGTAAGAAAGGACAAGGCTGAGCTTGAGGACGGCTCTGTAGTCGGAAGAGAGCTTGTTATCCATTCGGGCGGAGTGTGCGTTGTGCCCCTGACAAACGATAACAAGGTGATAATGGTGCGCCAGTTCCGATACGCATTCGGCGAGCCTCTTCTCGAGATACCCGCAGGGAAGCTTGAAAAGGGCGAGGAGCACCGCAGCGCCGCTCTCAGGGAGCTTGAGGAAGAAACGGGCGCTCACTGCGGCAGATTTGAGTATCTGTGCTTATGCTACCCCTCTGTTGCATATCTTACCGAAAAGATCCATATGTATCTTGCAAGAGACCTTGAATTCGGCAGCTCACATACCGACGCAGGGGAGTTTCTTGACGTTCTTGAAGTTCCTCTTGACGAGGCTGTGCAGATGGTTATGGACGGCAAGATACCCGATGCCAAGACACAGATAGCTCTGCTCAAAACAAAAATGATAGTTGACAGCGGCAAATAAGCAAATAAAAAGCTCTTGCTTTTCACAGCAGGCTGCGGAAAGCAAGAGCGGTAATATATTCAGTAATCAGAATTAAAGAAGACCTGCTTCTTCAGCTTCAGCCTCAGCCTGCATCATTTCGATGTGGCGGGTGTAAGCGTCAAGGATCTGGCTCTCGATAGACTGTCTTGCATCAGGGGAGATAGGATGAACGATATCTCTGAATACGCCGTTCTCGTCCTTACGGCTGGGCATTGCAACGAAAAGTCTTGCGTCGCCCTGAACTACCTTGATATCGTGAATAGCGATCTGGTCGTCCACGGTGATGGAGATAACGGCTCTGAGACGGCCGTCGGGAATGATCTTTCTGATCTTGATGTCTGTGATTGTCATTTTCAGTGTCCTCCTTAAAATCTGTGCTTTCGGATATGGATATTATGAATAGTATCCGTCTGCAATATACATATATCATGGAAAAATATTTTTCCTACCCACGGCTTTAATTATAATATACTACTCTTAAATTATTCTTAACTGAGGTGAAACTTTTGAATAACTTTGTTGGAAAATTTGATGATGATATTTTGAAAGATAAAAAACATATTCATATGATAGGAATTGGCGGCAGCGGTATGTATCCCCTTGCCCAGATACTTCATTCAAAGGGTTATTATATCACAGGCTCGGATAATAACGAGACCGACACCCTAAAGGCTGTAAGGTCGATGGGAATTGAGGTATTTCTGGGTCAGAGCGCTGACAATATCAAGGGCGCCGATCTGATAATCCGCACGGCTGCCATTATGCAGGATAATCCCGAGCTTATTGCGGCAAACGCCAGCGGAGTTCCTGTTCTGGAGCGAAGCGAGCTGCTGGGCATCATCACAAAAATGTACTCCAATGCCGTATGCGTCAGCGGAACCCACGGCAAGACCACCGTTACCTCTATGATAACCCAGATACTGAAGCAGGGCGGCATTGATATCACCGCTTACATCGGCGGAAAGCTGCCTATCATCGGCGGAAGCGGCTGTGTAGGCTCTTCCGAAACAATGGTATGCGAGGCCTGCGAGTTTGAGGATCACTTCTTAAAGCTTTATCCCGATATCGCAGTGGTGCTGAACGTGGACGCAGACCACCTTGACTATTTCGGTACTCTCGATAACATCAAAAAATCCTTCGGCAAGTTCTGCTCCATGGCAGGAAAGGTCATTGCCAACGGCGATGATAAAAACACAATGAGCGCTCTTGAGGGCATAGAAAACATTATAACCTTCGGCTATTCCGATGGCTGCGAGTGGCAGCCTGCCAATGTTGAGAGAAAGAACGGTCTGCTTACCGAGTTTGATATTATCCATAATGGCGAGCTTTTCACCCATGCGGATCTTCATGTCCCCGGCGAGCATAATGTTCTCAACGCCGTTGCCGCAGCTGCTGCCGCATATGAATCGGGCGCTGACGGCGAAATGGTGAGAAACGGTCTTGACTCCTTCAGAGGTGCAAAGCGCCGCTTTGAAAAATACGGCGAGGTGCATAACATCACCGTCTGCGATGATTACGGTCATCACCCTACCGAGCTGGAAGCAACTCTCAGGGCGGCAAAGGGCATGAACTTCAACCACGTATGGGCAGTTTTCCAGCCCTTTACATTCTCACGTACTGCGCTTCTGCTGGACGATTTCGCAAGGGTGCTGAAAATCGCCGACAAGTGTGTTATCACCGCTATCATGGGCTCCCGTGAGAAAAATACTTACAATATCTATGACAAGGACCTTGGCAACAAGGTCGAGGGCGCTGTGTGGTTCGAGGACGAACAGGATCACGACCGCAACTTTGAGCTGTGCGCCGAGTATGTGAGCAGCCATGCGGAAGAGGGCGACCTTATCCTTACCATGGGCTGCGGCGACATCAACAAGTGCGCATGGCTTATCCTTGACAAGCTGAAAGCACGCTTCGGTGAGTGATACGGAGGTAATATGGATAACAATTTCAACGGACAGAATTACGGGCAGAACAGCAATGAGCCTGCAAACAACGGTTATAGCGCACCCGTTCAGGGCGGATATCGTCCCTATGTGCCTTATACCCCCCAGTATCCGAGCGGAAATATGGGGAACGGAGATATGTTCGAGGTCTCACTGCAGGAGCGCAAGGCGCTGAAAAGGCAGTATTTCGGCACATTCGGCAGGGCTATGGTGCACTGTGTCGGCTCGTTCATTATGGCGCAGGCTATCTTTATAATAATGAGCCTCAGCGGATATGAGTTCCGCTATACCGAGGACGGAACGGCTATAGTTGACTGGCTTTACAATATTGCGGGAAGTCTGCCGTCCATTGTGTTCTGCATAGGTATTTTCCTTTTTGACAAGGGCACGAGCCATGCTTCCGCCGGTGATTATTTCAGAACGGACAGGATTGGTTCAAAGTCTGTTCTTGCTTTCTTCGGAATGGTAATGTTCGCATATGCTGCGGCGCTTATCTGTCAGGCGCTGCTTATAAACGGAATGTTCTCCATAGGCATATCGCCCATATCGGAGGATTACCTGACTGAGGAGGATCTTAGCCCCACGTACCTGGCGGTAAGCTTTGTGACCACCGCCATACTTGCTCCCATTGCTGAGGAACTTATGTTCAGAGGGGTTATTCTCCGCCGCCTCAGCAGGATAAGCCAGAGCTTTGCCATATTCATGTCCGCACTTATCTTCGGACTTATGCACGGAAACTTCGTTCAGACAGTGCTGTGTATTTGCCTCGGAATAGTTTTCGGTTACGCTGCGGTAAAAACAGGCTCCCTCATT
>ENA-UOJS01003121-UOJS01003121.1-human-gut-metagenome-genome-assembly--contig:-C74-NODE-3121-length-10026-cov-11.331060_pt1 | contig 10026 bp, 6 predicted proteins | sample MGYA00242355_ERZ723902 | MGnify/ENA metagenome assembly ERZ723902 | reverse complement strand
CGTACAACGGATATGTTTGGAAAGCGCTATTCCTGTATCGTCATCCCGAGCGAAGTCGAGGGATCTTTCTTGCAGGAGGGGATAATGTCGTATGTGAGACAGCGGAAAATGGGAATCCTTTTGCGAAAGGAGCAAGAAAGAGCAGAGCGCAAGGAAGATTTCTCGCTGCGCTCGAAATGATGGTATGGGGGAATGGGTTTATTCCACGTAGTGTACAACGAATATGTTTGGAAAGCGCTATTCCTGTATCGTCATTCCGAGCGAAGTCGAGGGATCCTTTTTGCATACCGGTATATCGCCCTATGTGAGATAGCGGAAAAGGGGAAACCTTTCTGCGAAAGGAGCAAGAAACGACGGAGTGCAAGGAAGATTTCTCGCTGCGCTCGAAATGACAGTGTGGGGGGATGGATATCCGCTGTATCGTATAAAGTGTGTGCTGGGAAAATGTTCTTCCTGTACGATCATTTCTCGCTGCGCCCCAAAATGATGGTATGAGGGAATGTCTGATCTCATAAATTTGAAATTTCAAATAAATTAACAAGCGTGAAAGAAAACCGCTTGAATATGAGCATAATTATGTGCTATATTAAGACAAGCATAAAAGCCCCTATGCTTCTATACTAATCAAACGATAGCAGAGGAAACACGGTCACTCGCGCGATGAGTTTTGAAAAAGTGTAGGAAAAGGGCGGACTGGTTCCGAGAAGGACGAATCAATTGTATTTTTCAAGGACGGGCGGCTTTCTGAAATATATTCAGCAGGCCTAAAGAATAAGGCTCCCGATAAATGAGTCAATTCTGAAAATCTTAATGATAAGATACAACCTGTTCAGAAAAAGACGATTGCCTTCTCCTATGTTTTTTTAAGGAGCGATTTATTATGAAAAAGATCCTCGCACTGGCTGCTGTAGCAGCACTCACCGCTGGCGTATCCGCTTACGCTGCAAATCCGTTCTCCGATGTCACCGCTGATGACTGGGCTTATCAGGCAGTATCCGACCTGTCCGCTCAGGGCGTTGTAGAAGGCTATCCGGACGGCACCTTCAAGGGCGAAAAGAACATGACCCGTTACGAACTGGCTCAGATCGTAGCTCGCCTCATGGCAAAAGAAGACCAGCTGAATGCAGAGCAGCAGGCAACCATTGACAAACTCGCTGGCGAATACGCTGACGAACTCGCAAACCTCGGCGTTCGCGTTTCCGATCTCGAAAAGAAGGTCGGCAACATTTACTGGTCCGGCAACGCTCGTATGCGTTATCAGGATAAAGGCGACAACAAAACTGATTGGAATGGCCGTATCCGTATCAATGTTAAAGGACAGGTTAACGAAAACACCGCTGTCAACGCTCGTTTCCTGAATAACTTCAAATTTAAAAATGGCGCAGATTCCACCACGGTTATGGATCGTATCTATGTGGATCACAAATTTGGTGATACAGTTGCCGCAAAACTGGGTCGTTATGAAGTCGATGCAGGTGGATTCAACACTTGGCTGATCAGTGCAGCATTTGATGGTGCAGAAGCAGATTTCAATCTTGGTGATGTTGCGCTGGGAGTAGGCTATGGCCGTTTCGGCTCTGGCGATTCTCTGTCTGGTGAAGCCAGCTATAAAGATGCGGAAGTTTTCTATGCACAGGCTAAAGCAAACCTGGGAGTTGCAAAACTTGGCGTTGACTATTTCAAAGCTGCAGACAGCGATGTGATTAATTTGGGTACCATGGACAAATACGAAGTTGTTGGTGCAAACGTACTTGTTCCGGTCGGTGATTTCCGTGTGGCTGGTGACTACTATGTCAATACGGCTCTTGATGGAGATCCACAGGTATGGGCAGCAGGCCTTGGCTACGGCGCTGTCAATGCAAAGAAACCTGGCTCCTGGGGCGTTGATGTCGCATACTTTGATGTTGAAAAGGGTGTATTTGCAAAAGGTATCGGCGGCTGGCAGCTGGCTAATGAAAATCTTCTCCAGAAAGATGGCAGCTTCTGGTACGCATTTGCTGATGTAGCACTGCAGAAGAACGTCACCCTCCACGGTGAATACGCATTTGCAGCTGATGCGGATAAAGGCGCTGATCCGGATGATCAGTATACCGTTTCCCTCAACTACAAATTCTAATCTTTGGAATTTTAGACAAACGAAAGGAAATCCGTCATGGGATTTCCTTTTTGCGTGCAGGGGGGAAGCAAAGAGCAGGAGGTCTTGACTCTCCCCCTTTGCGTTTTCTGCGCGAGGCTTGCATACTGTAGTTAATTTCATACAATGACTGACTTGAAGAGGAGTCCCTTGGGGGCTCCTTCTTTTTTGCCTAAAGGAAAATTAGAATAAAACTAAATCATAATTTTCCCCTTGCGGAAAGACTTATTTCTATAGTATCCTAAAAGAAGCTCATATCCTGCCCGAGATATGTGCGAAGGACGAAAGAAAATGGCAGAGGAAACACGGTCACTCGCGCCGCAGATTTTTGAGTACTCCTTCGGAAAGGGCAATCCTATATATAGGGAAACATTTCCCATTTTTCAAAGGAGCGATTTATTATGAAAAAGATCCTCGCACTGGCTGCTGTAGCAGCACTCACCGCTGGCGTATCCGCTTACGCTGCAAATCCGTTCTCTGATGTTACTCCGGATGACTGGGCTTATCAGGCAGTCTCCGACCTGTCCGTACAGGGCGTCGTAGAAGGCTACCCGGACGGCACCTTCAAAGGCGAAAGAAACATGACCCGTTACGAACTGGCTCAGATCGTAGCTCGCCTCATGGCTAAAGAAGACCAGCTGAATGCAGAACAGCAGGCAACGCTTGACAAACTCGCTGGCGAATACGCTGACGAACTTGCAAACCTCGGCGTTCGCGTTTCCAACCTCGAAAAGAAAGTCGGCAACATCTCCTGGTCCGGCGATGCTCGTATGCGTTATATCAATAACGCTAAAACAAACGATAAAGATGTATGGGATGGACGTCTGCGTCTGACTGTCAAGGGTCAGGTCAATGACGCTACCTACGTTCAGGGCCGTATCGCAACCAACATGTACTTCAAAGATGCTGGTACAGATGATGGCAACACCACCATGGAACGTCTCTTCGTTAACCACAACTTCGGCGAAAAGACCTCCGTGGTTCTCGGCCGTCAGGACCTGACCGTATTCGGCGGACTCGAATATGATGACGCATTCGATGGTGCGAAACTCGCATACAACGATGGCAAATTCGATGCTTACGCTGCATTTGGCCAGCTGAACGCAGGCGACTATGATAAAACCGATGCTGCTTTCGGCGGCCTCGGCTATGACTTCGGCGCTGCTAAACTGAACGCAGCTTACTTCAACTTCACCGGCGACAAAGCAAAGAATGTTAGCGGCTTTGACAGCATCTGGGGCGCAAACCTCGTTGTTCCGGTTCAGGACTTCAGCGTATTCGGCGAATACTGGGATTCCAACGCTGACAAAGCGGATACCACTTGGCAGGCAGGTCTCGGCTACAGCACCCTCGACGCTGCTAAACCGGGCACCTTCGCTCTGAACGTTGCTTACAACAGAGTCGGCGCTGGTGCTTACCTCGGCGGCACCACCTATGATGCATCCGATTTCTTCGATATTGCTGCTGACAAAGATCTGAAGTTCTGGAACGTATTCGGCGATGTTGTTCTTCAGAAGAACGTCACCCTCCACGGCGAATACGCTTGGGATATCGAAAACACCAATGCTGGCTATGATGACAACGCTTGGACTGTTTCCCTGAACTACGCATTCTAATTCTTGGATACTCCAGTAAAAAAGAAGCTCCTTATGGGGCTTCTTTTTTTATTCGATGCGTGTAATAAAATATATTGACAATGTATCTAAATTTAAATACGATAGGAATAGGAGGTGAGCAAAATGGCTCAGGCAACAATGAATATCCGTATGGATGCGGACTTGAAGAAGCAGTTTGAAGCATTCTGCTCTGAGATCGGTATGACCATGACGACAGCTGTGTGTGTGTTTGCAAAGATGGCTGTGAAGGAGCGCCGGATTCCTTTTGAAATCAAGGCTGACCCCGATCCGTTTTATTCGGAAGAGAATATGCGAGTCCTTCGTGAGCGGGCGGCTGCCATTCGCTCCGGAAAAGCCAAGCTGAAGGAGCATGAGTTGATCGAGGCGGATGAATGAGAAAACTGTGGCTTGAAGAAGCGTGGGAAGAGTACATCAGCTGGTAAACGAAGGATAAAGCCGTATTGAAGAAGATCAACAGACTATTGAAAGATATCGATCGATATGGCTATGAGTGCAGCGGCAAGCCGGAGCCTTTGAAAGGGGATCTTTCTGGGTACTGGAGTGTTCATATTGATCAGAAGAATCGCATCGTCTTTCGTATCGATGAAGAAGAAAATCTGGAAATCATCCAGTGTGGGACGCACTATGGGGATCGGTAAGCAAAAAACGCCTGTTCTTGTAAAACGGGCGTTTTTGCATTTATGAACTGCTTCAGCATCTCCCTGGGCTCATCATCTCCAATGAGTTTTCTTTCGTAGACTTTTAGGATTCAAATCCCAAAAGTCTACGAAAGTCAAGAGTTTTAGGATTTGAATCCTAAAACTTTGTCACGGCAGGCGGTCAGCGGTATGTAGTCAACTGATAGCCATCACTATATCGACGCTCTTGAATATCGAAAACTTTCGTGCTATAATGCATACATCAGCACCGATAAATTAAGAAAGTGACTATCGAACAGTATGAAAGGTTGTATTTCTTAATGACGCGATGGAAAATAAAGGTATACTGCTTTTGCAGTAGATCGATTTCCCGCTGTATGTATTTCCCCATCCGGGATCACCGCCCAATCGTAAGCATCCCGATGTATTTCTATATCGGAAGAGGGGGCTAGGGAATAGGAAGCTCGAGTGAGTGGTGACTAGCAGCTAGGGATTAGTGGCTTGGGATTAGAAGACCAGGAGACATCAGCCTTCCGTATCGTCATTTCGAGCGAAGTGAGAACTCTTTGTCATTTGCGTTCAGGCGGGCAATGTTTGGAAAGTTCAAAACGGGAAACCTGCTGCCCGCAGACTTTCGGGCATCGCCACTAGTTGTACTCCGCGGCGCTTCCTTAGATCCTTCGACTCAGTTCTCATATCTCAGATCAGCCATTTTCTCACATACGACGTTTTTCTCCGCTCAGGATGACGAAACGCGCCGCACCATCATTTCTCATTCAGGCAGAGCTTTTATCCCAAATCAAAGGGCAACATGCCCCACGGGCTCTCCCTCTTCCATTTCTGAAAGGAAGGTCATTCTTATGGCAGACATCCAGAAACAGTACGGACTTTTTATCGACGGAGATTTTGTACCAGCCGGTGACGGCGCGATATTTGCAGCGCACAATCCGGCGAATGGCGAAGAGCTCGCTCTCTTTGCGGAAGCGACGAAGGAAGATGTAGACAAAGCTGTGAAAGCGGCTCGCGCAGCGCTCCCGGCTTGGTCGAAGACATCCCCTGTCGAAAGACAGAATCTTCTTTTGAAGATCGCAGACATCATTGATGCCAATGCCGATCACCTCGCTCTCATGGAGACGCTCGACAATGGCAAGCCGATCCGCGAGACGAAGGCGGCGGATGTTCCGCTCGGCAGCGACCATTTCCGCTATTTTGCAGGGTGCCTCCGTGCGTGGGAGGGCAGTGCGACGATGATCGATGACAATACCATGTCGCTCATCCTTCATGAACCTGTCGGCGTGGTCGGGCAGGTCATCCCGTGGAATTTCCCCTTCACCATGGCATGCTGGAAGCTTGCGCCGGCGCTTGCGGCGGGCAATACCATCGTCATGAAGCCATCTTCCCACACATCGCTGTCTTTGATGGAATTCATGTGTCTCATTCAGGACGTCCTGCCGAAGGGCGTGGTCAATGTCATCACCGGCAAGGGCTCGAAGTCCGGCCAGTGGCTGCTCGACCATCCGGATCTGGACAAGCTCGCCTTTACCGGCTCCACAGAAGTCGGACACGGCGTGTATCAGGCGGCCTGCGACAAGCTCATCCCCTGTACGCTCGAGCTCGGCGGGAAATCCGCAAACATCGTCTTTGACGACTGCGACCTTTCCCAGGCCATCGACGGTGCTTGCAAGGGCATCCTCTTTAATCAGGGACAGGTCTGCTGCGCCGGCTCTCGTCTCTTTGTACAGGAAGGCATTTTTGATGAATTCCTGAAACACCTGAAAGCGACCTTCGAAGCGGTCAAGATCGGCGATCCGACGGATCCATCGACCCAGCTCGGCGCGCAGATCTACAAATCCCAGCAGGATAAAGTCCTGAATTACGTCAAGATCGGCATCGAAGAGGGCGCGACCCTCGTGACGGGCGGCAAACGCTATACCAAAAACGGCTGCGACAAGGGCTACTTCATGGAACCGACCATCCTTGTCACTGACAAACCGGACTGCCGCGTGTGCCAGGAAGAGATCTTCGGACCGGTCGTCGTAGTACAGAAATTCAAGACCGCTGACGAAGTCATCGCGCTGGCCAATGACAGCGTGTACGGCCTCGGCGGCGCGGTATTCACCAAGAATATCAATACAGCCATGAAGGTCGCACGCAGTGTCCGCACGGGCCGTATGTGGGTGAATACCTACAACGATCTGCCGGCAGGCACACCTTTTGGCGGCTACAAGCAGTCCGGCATCGGTCGTGAAACGCACAAGGTCATGCTCGAACACTACAGCCAGATGAAGAATATTTTCATCAACCTGAAGGATGGCGTCAGTGGGATGTATGATATCAAATAAATAAGTCACCAAAAAGCCCGCTCCGTGAGGAGCGGGCTTTTTGTGCTTCCGGGTGGGCCTGTGGGGCGGGGCGTCCCTTGACTCTGAATGACAGCTCGGCACGAATGAGGAATCAGCGTTTCCTTAAGATGAGCGTTGTTACACTTCTTCTATCCCCTTCCCTTGGAAGGGGAACGCCCGAAGGGCAAGGGGTTGGCCGAAGGCGAAATAGAGCGAAGCCAACCTCCGGCGCTACGCGCCACCTCCTTCCAAAGGAAGGAGGGAGAAGCGGGATGGGCTACTCCTGTTTGAACGGATTATAAAAATATTCTAATTATTCACTCTTTATATTATGGTATAATAAATTAGTTAATGTGAGTGTGTATTGCGGTCACAAGGAAGGGCGGCTCTCGCGGCCTTCCTTTCCTCAGCATTTTTCCCTATCAAGGAGGAAAACGGATTGGAAACGAAACGTGATTTTATCTGGAAGATGGGCGGCCAGCAGGGACAGGGTGTCGAGTCCTGCGGTGAGATCCTCGGCAAGGTCCTGGCGCAGGAAGGATACTCTCTGTTCAGCCAGCGTCTCTTTGCTTCCCGTATCAAGGGTGGCCACACCACCATTGCGCTGCGTATTGCGACGAAAGAAATCGCGACCATTGGCGAGCATGTAGACTGTCTGGTCGCGCTCGATCAGGAAACGATCGATATCCATGGCAAGGAAGTGCCGGAAGGCGGCGTCATCATCGCCGATGATGCGTTCCACCCGAAATTTGAAGCACATACCGGCCGTATGTTCCTTGCGCTCCCGATCACGGAGCTGGCGAAGAAATACGGCAGCATGCAGATGAAGAATATCGCAGCGCTCGGCATGAGTGCCGGCGTGCTGGGATTCCCGGAAGAACCATTCTACGGCTTCATCGCCGACCGCTTTGCCAAGAAGGGCGATGAAATCATTTCTAAAAACAAGGCGATCTTCAAGGATGGCTATGATACTGCCATCGCTGCGATGCACGGCGTAGAGCTTGGAAAGCTCGCGACCCCGCCGAAGAAGGACCAGTTCTACCTGCTCGGCAATGAAGCAGCAGCGCTTGGCGCGATTTCCGCAGGGGCCCGCTTCATGGCATCCTACCCGATCACGCCGGCGACGGAGATCATGGAATACATGATCAAAGTCATCCATAAGATCCATGGCACTGTCGTACAGACCGAAGATGAGCTCTCTTCCTGCATGATGGCGATGGGCGGCGGCTATGCAGGCGTTCGCGCCTTCACTGCGACCTCCGGCCCAGGGCTCTCCCTGATGGCAGAGTCGATCTCCATGGCAGCGACCGCAGAGATCCCGGTCGTCATCATCGATGTCATGCGTGCCGGCCCGTCCACCGGCATGGCGACCAAGGTGGAACAGAGCGACATCCGCTACGCGATCGGCTCCGGCCATGGCGATGCGGAAAAGATCGTCCTTGCGGCCGCTTCTATCGAAGACTGCTACTACATCACCCAGGAAGCCTTCAACCTCGCTGAAAAGTTCCAGACTCCGGTCATCGTCCTTTCCGACCTGCAGTTCGGCATGTGCAAGCAGTCCGTCCCGGCCTTTGACCTTCACCGTGTCGGGATCGAGCGCGGCAAGCTCATCCGCGAAGGCCTGCCGGAACTTGATACGAAGAAGAAAGAATACTTCCATCGTTTCGAAGATGTGGAAGACGGCATCTCCCCGAGAACCATCCCGGGCGTGAAGAACGGCATGTTCCTCTCCACGGGCCTCGAACACAATGTCTTCGGCAAACCGGCAGAAGGCGTGGGCGACCGTGTGATGGAAATGGAAAAGCGCCATCGCAAATTTGCCGGAGTACCGGCAGCGATCACCCCATTCTATGTCAACCATGAAGATACAGAATGCGACCTGCTCCTCGTAGGCATCACCTCCACCGGCGGTGCGATCGATGAAGCCTGTGAAGCACTCGAAGCAGAAGGCAAGAAGGTCAACCACCTGCACCTGCGTCTGCTCTCGCCATTCCCGACCGAAGCCCTTCGCCCCTACATCGAAGGCGCGAAGAAAGTCCTCATCGTAGAAGAAGACCTGACAGAGCAGCTCCGTGAGCTCTTTGCGATCCATTTCTCCTGCCATGACAAGCTGCTGTCCTGCCTGCAGTATGACGGCACTCCGTTCACGGCATCCACCATTCTCAAAAAAGCTAAGGAGGTCTTCTAAGATGGCATCACCGCGCGACTATAAAAATACCATTATTCCGAACTGGTGCCCCGGCTGCGGCGACTACGGCATTCAGAATGCCATCAGCGCCGTTTGTGCGAAAAAAGGCTGGGCGAATGAAGACATCACCCTGATCTCCGGCATCGGCTGCTCGTCCCGTATCGGCGGCTACCAGTACTGCTACGGCGCTCATACCACCCACGGCAGAGCCCTTCCCTTCGCACAGGGCATCAAGTGTGCAAACAAGGACACCCATATGATCGTCTGCTCCGGCGACGGCGACTCCTACGCCATCGGTCTCGGCCATGCCATGCATGCGATGAAGAGAAATATGGACATCACCTACCTCGTCTTTGATAATCAGGTCTACGGCCTCACCAAAGGCCAGACCTCTCCGGCCTCCTCCCAGGGCTTCGTCACCAAGACCACCCCGGACGGCAACCCGATGACCCCGCTCGATGCGCCATCCATGGCCATCGCAGCCGGTGCCACCTTCGTCGCACAGGCCTATGCCATCGATGGCAAGAACCTCGTCGACATCATCGAAAAAGCCGTCGATCACAAAGGCTTCTCTTACGTCAATATCTTCACCCCGTGCGTCACCTTCAACCATTTCAATACCGTCGAATGGTACAATACCCACCTGAAGAAGATCTCCGACGTCCGTGAATCCTATGATCCGACCAGCAAAGCCCAGGCCTTCCACCTCCTCGCAGAGACCGACAGCCTCGTCACCGGCGTCATCTACGAAGAGACCGGCGCCCTTCCTTTCGGCGACATCGTACCGTCCAAAGACATCGCGCTCGTCGACTATGTAGAAAAGCCGAGCCAGGAAGTATTCGACGACCTCTGCAAGGAATTTAGATAGCAGATCTCCTCCTTCCGGAGAAAAGCGGGAGAAGCGGTGAGAAATCTACCCCCTTCCCATGGAAGGGGGATGCCCGAAGGGCGGGGGTTGGCCGAAGGCGAAAGAGAGCGAAGCCAACCTCCGGCGCTACGCGCCACCTCCTTCCAGAGGAAGGAGGGAGAAGTGGGATGAGTAGCCCATCTACCCCCTTCCCATGGAAGGGGGATGCCCGAAGGGCGG
>ENA-UOJS01003114-UOJS01003114.1-human-gut-metagenome-genome-assembly--contig:-C74-NODE-3114-length-10047-cov-14.321057_pt1 | contig 10047 bp, 6 predicted proteins | sample MGYA00242355_ERZ723902 | MGnify/ENA metagenome assembly ERZ723902 | reverse complement strand
TATAAACTGGAATTTGCCCCCTCGGTCAAATTGAATTTACCCCTTATCAAATTCCAAAGGTTTCTGGTGGGATATCTATTCCAATCATTCGTCCAAATGCAAGTCCCCATTTCACAAAATTATATGATATGGATGTAATTATATTATCTGTAATAATATATCCCTCTTTAACTGGAGATTCTAAGTTGGCATCCCACCCTACCATCTTTTCTAAATCTTGTTCGGTAAAACCTTCTTCCATGATTTCTTCTTTATTTACACCTGCCATAAATGGTTTACCACTCAACAAACCTGCTTTAACAAGCATGAGCGGAGCAATAGAAATTGCTCCAATCGCTTTATTTTCAAACTTACGGATAAATTCTATAACTTCTTCATTTTCTATTGCTTCCCTAATATCCATAGCTCCTGGCAAGATTAAGCTATCATACTCATCAATATTTATTTCAGAAATTGTCTGGTTAGGCAAAACCATCAATCCATCTTCACTCTTAACAGCTTCCTTTGTATGTGCAAATATTACAACCTCTTTTTCTGCTAAAGCAAGTATTTCAAGAGCCACACTAAATTCAAAATTACAAAAAGAATTATAAATCAATACTGCTGTTTTCTTCATTATATCCTCCGTCATCTTCAAATTTTCATCTGTTCGACCTATTGAAATGCGCAAATTCCGATTTTTTGCCCTAAGTATATCACACAAAAAACCGAGTTTCAACGCAGGAAAAGCAAATCCCCTGTCCTTTCGGGCAGGGGATTGCGGTTTAGCCATGCTGTTTGAGATATTCGGCGCTGAGTTGCAAACTCTTTATGGGGGAGTTATCCACCCAGTTGCGGTGGCTTTCCAAAATCACGGCATCTACGCCGATAGTAAGCGCCTGTGCCATCAGGCTGTCGAGATCCATATTGCCGGTACCCAGCTCCATGCTGTCGGTTTTCAGAATCGGCGTCACGGCGCTGCCCGAAATGCGGGTGCCGCGGTCGTTGATATGCCACAGCTTCATGCGGGTCCCCAGACGCTGCATCCACGCAAGGGCGTTGGCGCCGCCCTCGGTAAACCAGTAGCTGTCAAACTCAAAGTTGACGAACTGCGGGTCGGTTTCCTCCAGCAAAATGTCGTAGGCACGCTTTTCGGCGTTGACATGACGCAGCTCACAGTTGTGGTTGTGGTACAAAAGCTCCACGCCCTCGGCCTTCAGCGCCTCACCCGCCTTGTTCAGCCGTGCGGCAAGGTCGTGCATCGTGGCTTCATCGCCGTAATCAAAGCGATACATTCCGGTAATAACGACATACTTAGTGCCAAAGCTTTTGGCTTCGTCCGCCACTGCTTTGGCATCGCGCTCCAGACTGCCCAAATCGGTGTGCAGGCTGACGACCTGCAGCCCCGCTTCTTTGACCAAAGCGTGCCAGTCGAGATTGCCGCCCTTGCCCACGGGCATACCCGCCGCCTTGGTCAGCAGCCGCACCATAAAGCCGATGGGGTGGATCATAAACCCGCACAGCTCAATGCCGTCATAGCCTGCGGCTTTCATGGCGGCAAGCGTCTGCCGTGCCTCGTTTTCGTTGCTTAAAACGGTTCCCAGCATAAATTGCTGGACTGCCTTTGTGGGCATGGTTCAGCCCTCCATCTTGATGATTTTTCCCGTTGTGATGCCGTTTTCGTTGAAGCTGTCCACGCAGACATAATAGGTCTGCCCGGCCATCAACGTGGAAAGCGTGACCTCATCGGCATCATAGACAAGCCAGCTCTGGTACAGCTTATCCGGTGCAATGCCGTAGCGCACATTGCAGCCCTGCGCGTTCTCGATGTGCTGCCAGCTGATTTTGCCGTCCAGCGCATCCACGCGCACGGCTTTGGCGTCGGCTTGGGCAGGGCGGTCGCCCTCGACGTCGCCGAACACCCGCAGCCCGCTTACACGCAGCGTCTGGCCGTAGGGGAGGGCACCGCCCGTCACGCGAATATACCGCGCACGGATACCGCCGGCATACTCATAATAGCCGCTGGAGCATTCGCGGGCGACATCCTCGCGCAGCGTCCAGGTCTCGCCGTCAAGACTGGTTTCCACGGTATAGCAAGAAATCTGCAGGCGCGTGTCGATATGCCGCGTTTTGCGGTCATCGCCGTAGCTGTCGGAAGGGAAGTCCACGACGAGTTTTTCATCGGCCATGTTGACCTGAATCGCGCGGACATCATAATCACGGCCTAAATCCACACACAGCCATTCGCCGGGCTGGTCGCTGCCCGCGCTCCACCATCGGCGGCAGTCCTCGTCCACGCTATTCACCGGGTCGCTGCCCTCAGCGGTGGAGGATGCCGTCACGGCCTTGCGGTAGCTTAACAGCATCCACTTGGGCTGCTGGCTGGCGGCGTCGAATTTGCCTGCCGGAATTTCGTGCGGGTAGTCGGCAAAATTCTGGTTGCAGAACAGCACGCCGTCCTTGTCAAACCCCGCAGGAAACAGCCCTACGCGACGCTCAAAGTCGTGGTTGACCGAAATGCGCATCGTGGACGCGTGCCAGTAGTTGCCGTATTTGTCGGCAATCGTGCTGCCGTGGCCTGCGCCGGTCATAAACCCGCCCGGCTTGGAGGAAAACGGGTTGGACGCTTGCAGCGTGAACGGTCCCAGCGGGGACTTGGAGGTGTACACACCATCGGCATAGGTGTTGTACTGGGTGCCGGGGCAGGCGTATTGCAGATAATACGTACCGTTGTGCTTTGTCATAAACGCGCCCTCAATGTAGGGCTTGCCGACGGCGTTGAACATAGCGGTCAGCGCCTCGGCGTTCAGCCCCGGCATCTGCGCCATCTGGGGCGGCAGCTCCAGCTTGCCGGTTGCCTTGTTATAGAAAGGCTTCATGGCTTTGTAAAGCACGCTTGCCTCTTTATCCACAATCCCGTTGTTACCGGGGCGCTCATAGCCCAGTTCTTCTTCGCGCCCGAAAATCAGTTCTTTCTTTTCTCCGATGGGCGTCATGGTATCGGGGTCAAGCTCCACGCCCCAGATGGGCGAGGTGTTGGAGCAGCCCCAGTAAAAATATACACGCCCGTCATCATCGCAGAACATATCGGGATCCCAAAAGGCGAACGGGGCGCTGACCTCGGTAAACGGCTCGATCAGTGGGTCGGCGGTGCGCAGAATAGGACAGTTGCGCCCCTTGCGGCTGGCAGAAAAATACAGGTAGTCGCCGACTTGGCGCACATCGGGTGCGTAGTCGTAAATCAGCAGATCGGGGTCGGCGTGGAAGTCCCAGTGCAGCAGATCGTCCGAGTACCAGAACCCTGCCGACATAGAAACAAACAGGTAGTATTTGCCCTTGAAGTACACCAGCGTCGGGTCGGCGCCTTCGCGGAAGCCCGCGGCGCGCTCACCCTCCTTCATGTGCTGGTAGCGGTAGCCCAGATCCAAGGGGTTGCAGTAGGTTTTCATCGTATTATACATCCTTTTTGATGCCCTGCAAAACGCGGTTCAGCTGCTTGATGCTCTCGGCATCTGCGCCGGCCTGCTTGAGCATTCCCTCCACGGTCATGCGCTGCATGGCGCGCTCCATCATGGCAACCAGCGCCGGGTTATCCTTGACGGCGGCAGCTACATCACCGCGGGCGGCAGCCGCCTTGTCGGTGATGGCCTTCAAGACAGGCCCCACCTTGGCGTCCGCCATGGCAGCGGCCATATTGTCCTTGACGCTCCAGCAGGTTTCGTCCAGCTCGCCGTCAAACCAGTTGTTCACGACCTGACGGTTGGACATCGCGTAGGCGGGGTTCGGCTCTGTAGCCTTGTTGACCAGAATCACGCTGGAATACGCCCCCGCGCGGGCCTCAATGCTGTGCTTGCCGGTGATGGGCACATTGAAAACAAACACTTTGTCGCCTTTTTTTGTTTCGACAAGGTGCCCGTCCTTGTATAGAGAAACCTCCGGCAGGTTGGAGTATACTCTGACCTCGGTCACATCCTCCGTACGGTCCACATAGCGGCTGCCGCAGGTATGTACAAAGGGCTGCTTGCTCCAGTAGGCCTTGTACAGGTAGAAGGCGTCCTTCTTGATTTTGCGGTCAAAGGTGACAAGTCCTTTCTGGTTCTCGCCGTTTTTGCCTCCCTCATCGCGGCCATCGGCAGCAAAGTCGAACATATTCCAGACATGGGTCGCCCACAGCCACGGGCGGTCGGCAATCATTTTTGCCATGTGCTCATGGTAGACGCACTGGTAGGTTTCGGTATAGTCGCCCTTTTCGGGGTGGGCGCTCTGGTAGGCGGGGTTTGCGTCCGCGCCGTACTCCGAAAAACCGATGCAGCGGTCGGGATATTTGGCGTGGTAGGTATCAAAAAAGTCGTCGTTCTGGTCCAGTTCACCCAGATACCAGCCAAAATACAGGTTGTAGCTGTTCACATCGGGGATTTCCAGAATCGGGCTGGTAATCTCCAGCATAAAGACATTCGCCATCGTGGTCGGGCGGGTCGGGTCAAGCTTGTGCGCCAAATCATTCAGGGCGCGGTGGTTTTCCAGCAGCTCCCCATTGACAGGCGATGCGGCAGTAATTTCGTTGGACAGCCCCCAAACGGCAATACAGGGATGGTTGTAGTTCTGAACAATCAGTTCTTCCATCTGGGTCAGCGTGTTGGCGCGCCCGTTGTGCATATGCATCGTGATGTAGGGGATCTCGGCCCAGATGACAAGACCCTTTTCGTCGCACAGGTCATAGAATGCCTGCGCGTGCTGGTAGTGGGCAAGGCGGATGGTGTTGGCGCCCATCTCCAGAATCAGCGCCATATCCTCTTCCATCATCTCTTTGGTGATGGCTACACCCGCACCCTTGCGGTCCTGATGGCGGGAGACACCGCGCAGGGGATAGGGGTGGCCGTTCAAAATGAAGCCCTTCTGCGGGTCAATCTCAAACTTGCGGCAGCCGAAGCGGGCGGTCTCGGTCTCGCCATTGTCCAGCCGCGCAATTACGGTGTAGAGATACGGGTCATCAAGACCGTCCCACAGGCGGGCGTGCTCCAGCGTGAACACGGCTCTGGCGGTGCCGTCCTTGACGGCGGCGCTCGTCTGCTGGCCGTCAAGCGTGAAGTTGACGCTCTGCGCGCCGACAACGAACGCCTCAACAGTCACCTCACAGCGGCGCTCGTCAAGGTCAGTCACAGCAGGCGTGACCTTGACGGGCACAGCGCCGTTTTCGGCAAGGGCAAAGTGTGCAGCGGGCACAACATGCAGCGTTACATCGCGGTAAATGCCGCCGTAGAAGGTGAAGTCGGCCTTCTGGGGGTAGACGGTGTCGTTGTCGCTGTTGTCAACAGAAACAATCAACTCATTTGCACCATCGTGCAGGGCATTGGTGATGTCCACACGGAAGGTGGAGTAGCCGCCCTTGTGCTCGGCCACTTTCTCCCCGTTCAGGCTGACAACTGCAGTCATAGCAACGCCGTCAAACTGCAAAACCGCGCGGTCGCCATCGGACAGCTCCGGTTTCTCCAGTTTACGGGTGTAGCTGCAGGTGCCGCGGTAGTAGTCGTTGCCGCCGTCCTGACCGTCTACAGCGTTCCAAGTGTGGGGAAGGGTGACCGGCTCGTCATGACCTTCCTTGGTAAAAGTCCAACCGGTGTTCAACAGAATTGCTTTGCTCATAGAATGACTCCTTATGGGTGGTTTTAACTTCAAAGAACCGAAAAGGCTGCAAACCCTTTCGGCTTTGGTTAATGGGCTTACTGAAGCTGTTTTTTATAGAACTCAGACTGCGCAGCAGCCTTTTTCTCGGCAATGCGCTTTTGGACGTTGACCATTTCCTCCTTGGTCAGTGGGCATTCGCGCATGGCAACCAGCGTAATGACCCAGCCGATGAGGGGCAGACCGAACTTTAGGCTCAGCGTCATCCAGAAAATCGCGCTTGTGCAAGGGTCGGTGGGCTGAGGCATCGTGGTGGTGTAGCCCAGCAGTGCCACAGCGCCGGTTGCGATGACGGCGGCAAAAGAGGTGATGAGCTTATCGACCAGGCTGTAGGTGCCGGAGACAACAGCAGGAACATAACGCCCGCTGCGGTCCAGCTCAAAGTCAATGGCATCCGCCATATACGAGGTGTTGGAGGTGGTGATGCACATATTGGAACCGTTCTGCAAAAGGGTCAGCACCACATAGAGAATCATGGAGGGGCTGCCCATAACGCCGATCTGCGTGGGGTCGCCAAAGATAAAGAACAGAACCAGCGCGGCGGTGATGGTCATACTGACATAGGTCCAAGTGACGATGCCGTTTTTGCTGCCGTGCTTGCCGACATACTTGGCACCGAACGCCGCAAAGAAGATGGAGGGAACCATGCTGATGACGGTCAGAATGGTGGCCAGACCCATATTGCCGATCAAAATACCGTTGAACAGCGTGTTGATGATGGCTTGGCTGGCCACCTGCTGGGCGAGCTTGTCAGAAGCGTTGGAGGCAATGTAGCACTGCAAGGGTCTGTTGTGCTTGAGAACCTCGACAATGTCGGACATTTTCAGCGGTTCGGACTTTTTGGTGCCGACAAAGGTTTCCGGCTTATCGTAGGCAGAAACGCCCAGACAGACCAAAGCGGTGCCGATACCCGCGGCAAGCAGCGTCATATTGCAGGCAGCGGACAGGAAGGCCTGGTTGTAGGTGCCGCCGCATTTGGGCAGCAGCACAACATTGAAAATCATCGACATTGCCATCGGCACCAGGTAGTTGAAGGCGGTTGTCCATACGCCGATGGTCGGGCGCTGGCGCGGATCATTCGTCATGATGGCGGGAATGGTCTGCGCAGTCATGTTGGTGATGGTGTAGCCGATGATGTAGACAATGTACAGCAGGGCGAATACCGGCAGCCCCAGCCCCTTGGACGAGAAGCCGGTGAACATTCCGTAGAGGGCGAGTGCCTCAATCAGATAGCCCGCAACCAGCAAAATGCGCAGCTTGCCGAACTTGGTGTTGACGCGGTCATAGACAAAGGCAAGCAGGGGATCGGTGATGCCGTCCAGAATACGGGAGCAGGTCAGAATAATGCCAACGGCAGCGGTCGTGATACCGTAGCCGATGCTGGCGGAATAACTCGCCATGCCGATGAGGGAATAGACGCTCATACCGACAAGACCGTTGCAGGCATAGCAGATGATTTGCCATAATTTGGCGCGGCGGTATTGTACGCCGTCAACTTCTGAAGCAGTGGGTTTCTTTTTGAACATTTTGTTTTCCTCCTAAAAATTCCGCAGTGATTTTTCTCACTGACACCACTATACCAGAAGCAAAACGGCAGCAGGGGATAAAAATCAGCAGATGAGGAACAAAAATTCACGCATTATTTCAAATAACACGGAATATTGTCCTGCTTTGCTAAATAATGCCCTCGTGGCTTGCGCTTGTTATGTTATGATACAGGTACAGAAGTTTCTTGATTTGCTTTAGACAGCACAGGTAAGGAGAAAATTATGCAGAAATTTGAAAAAGGTTTCTTTGTCGGCGCGGCCACTGCCGCCCATCAGGTCGAGGGTAACAATATCCATTCCGACTACTGGGCGCAGGAGCAGCTGCCCCACACCAGCTTTACCGAGCCGAGCGGCATTGCCTGCGACCATTATAATAAGTATGAGGAGGACATTAAACTGCTGGCCGATGCGGGCCTGAACGCCTACCGCTTCTCCATCGAGTGGGCGCGCATCGAGCCGGAGGAGGGCAAGTTTGACCCTGCCGAGATCGAGCATTACCGCAAGGTCATTGCCTGCTGCAAGGCGCACGGTGTGGAACCCGTTGTGACGCTGCTGCATTTCACCAGCCCCAAATGGCTGATTGCCAAGGGCGGCTGGGAGGCTGAAAGCACGGTCAAATATTTCAAGCGCTATGTCAGCTATGTGATGGAGCAGTTGGGCAGTGAGCTTCACATCGTCTGCACCATCAATGAGGCGAATATGGGTCTGCAGCTGGCGGCTATCTCCAAGCGGTTCCGCCTGATGGCAGAGCAGGCCGCCAAGGCTGCTGCCAATGCAGGCAAATCCGCCGAGGGCAGCGTGCAGGTGGGCATGAACTTCCAGAAGATGATGGAGAATATGAAGTACGCTGCCGCTGAAAACGCCGCCGTGTTCGGTACGCCGCAGCCGAAAATTTTCGTCAGCGAGCGCACGCCGGAGGGCGATCTGCTGGTTCTACGCGCTCACGCCGCCGCGCGGGAGGCCATCAAGACAATCTGTCCTGAGGTTAAGGTCGGTCTGACCCTCTCGCTGCATGACCTGCAGGCCCAGCCGGGCGGTGAAGCCTTTGCCGCCGCTGCGTGGGAGGAAGAGTTCACCCACTATCTTCCTTATATTAAGGAGGATGACTTCCTCGGCGTGCAGAACTACACTCGCACGCTGTACGGTGCGCATGGGCAGTTGCCCGCACCGCAGGGGGCCGAGCTGACCCAGATGGACTACGAGTTTTATCCGCAGGCACTGGAAAATGTAATCCGCAAGGTGGCGCAGGATTTCCACGGTGATCTGATCGTGACCGAAAATGGCATTGCCACCGCCGATGATACCCGCCGCGTGGCGTTTATCGAGGCCGCATTGGCTGGTGTGCAAAACTGCATCGCTGATGGTATTCCGGTCAAGGGATACTTCCACTGGAGCCTGATGGATAACTTTGAGTGGCAGAAGGGCTATGCTATGAACTTTGGCCTGATTGCCGTAAACCGCGAAACGATGGGGCGCACCCCGAAGCCCAGCCTTGCGGCGCTGGGCGGATACGCCAACGCATAAAAATATCAGTGGTTGTCTGTACGGCAGCCACTTTTTTTGGTATACTGGTATAAAATGAGGGTGGTTCGATGGATGTTTTTCAAAATATGGAGCTGTTTTCTGAGCTGATCCAGTGCGGCGGCAACATTTATACATGGTGCTATAATGCCGATGGCAGTCTGCTGCAGAGCAACTGCCCGGAGGCGGGGTTCCTCTCCGGCGCATTTGAGATATTCGGCTGCAAGAAAAAAATGCTGGACTACGGCAGCCGGCACACAACGCCGGTCACGCTCGGCACGGCCATTGGCATGACATGGGCAGCTGCCTTTGAAAAGGACGGCAGTGTGCTGAAACGCGCCTGGGTCATCGGGCCGGTGTTTTATCAGGATGTTTCGCTGCGCGGGATTGAGCAGGGGCTGCAATACTATAACCGTCTGGAAACGAGCGTGGCATGGACCATGCAGCTGTACGAGGTGTTGAAAACCGTCCCTGTGCTGCAATGCACGGTCTTGCACCGCTACGCGCTGATGATGCACTATTGTCTGACCGGCAACCACCTTGCGATCAGCGACATCAACAGCGAGTTTTTGGCGCAGGTGCGCAATACAGTGCAGCAGCCCGCTCACGATCGCCACAAGGTCTGGATGGCAGAGCAGGGACTTCTGCAGATGGTGCGCACCGGTGACTTGAACTACAGGCAGGCCCTTTCTGCCAGTATGGGAATCAGCGCGGGTGTGCCGGTGCGCAGCGATGACGCTTTGCGCCAGAGCAAGACCAACATCATCGTGTTTACCTCGCTGGTATGCCGTGCCGCCATCGAGGGCGGGCTTTCGCCGGAGGAAGCCTACGCGCTGGGGGACAGCTACATCCAATCCGCTGAAAATGCAAAAACATTGGATGATCTTGAACCGCTCGGCCTTATGATGTATGACGACTTTGTCCGGCGCGTGCATAAATGCCGCACCAACCCGCATCTCAGCCAGCAGGTGCAAAAGTGCGTGGACTATATTGAGATGAATCTCGATAAAAAAATACGCGCTGCAGATATTGCAGCGCTGGTGGGCTATACGGAATATTATATGACCCACAAATTCAAGGAAGAAACGGGCTTGAGCGTGACAGATTACATAAAATTTGCCAAGATTGAGCGCGCCAAGGTTTTGCTGAAAAGCACCAACCAGACCGTGCAGGACATTGCCGCTGCACTTTCTTTTAGCACGCGCAACTATTTCAGCCGGATTTTTCAGGAGGTTACTGGCCAAACCCCGATGGAGTACCGTGAAAAGTAAAGGCAATACCGCATAATTCTAAGTGCCGATACGGCGAGCGAGGTGCG
>ENA-UOJS01003109-UOJS01003109.1-human-gut-metagenome-genome-assembly--contig:-C74-NODE-3109-length-10062-cov-11.624463_pt1 | contig 10062 bp, 8 predicted proteins | sample MGYA00242355_ERZ723902 | MGnify/ENA metagenome assembly ERZ723902 | reverse complement strand
CGCAGGATTTTGAGCTGAATTTGTGCTGTGGAACATTTCCGATGCTTCTCTGGGAACGGAAGAGCTCGCCCATCTCGAAATGATTTCGGCTATGATATATCAGCTCACGCTCGGACTCTCGGTAGATGAAATAAAAAAAGCGGGCTTCGACGCATATTTCGTAGACCATACCGTAGGCGTTTACCCGCAGGCGGCATCGGGCGTGCCTTTCGATATGAAATATATCGGAGTAAAGGGCGATACCATCGCCGACCTGAATGAGGACCTCGCCGCCGAGCAGAAAGCCCGCGTAACATATGACAACATCCTGCGTCTCGTGGATGACCCCGATGTGCGCGACCCGATAAAATATCTGCGCGAGCGTGAAATAGTGCATTATCAGCGTTTCGGCGATGCTCTGCGCATAACGCAGGATAATCTGAATTCAAAGAACTTCTACGCTTTCAATCCGTCCTTCGACTAAAGCAAAGAGACAAAAAATTCCCGCCTCCGAGAGCCGCATTGGCTTCCGAAAGGCGGGAATTGCTTTTTATACGGTTGTGTAATTCATGATAATGTGATTTATACTACTGTATAAGTTTAATCATCTCGGAAAATTCGTATTCTGCAAGCGCTCTCCATGTCGGCAAACTCGCTCTGATATGGGCTTTTATCTCCGTCCCGCGGGAAATCACCGCATCGGCTATATTGCCTATCTCCTGCGGTGTGCTCTTGATATCGGCTGAAGGCGATATGCCGGCTATCTCCGCAATGCCGGAATATTCGAGATAAGAGCGTAACTTCACATCCTCGGAATAAGCCATCATCGGGCAAACCGCCGAGGTTGCACAGATGAGAGTATGCAGGCGCGACGAGATAAGAAAAGCGGCATCGGCAAGCAGTGCAAGCACGCACTGCAGATCCGTATTTTCCGTCGCGACGAAGCTACCCGGAATATCTCCCGCAAGTGCGCGGCAGACAGGAAGATCCTCACCTCTCTGCATTGCGATAAGCACGGGTCGAAGCCCGTATTTTTTCGCAATAAGATTTGCCGCATCCGCAAGCTTTTTCATGGAAAAGCGGTCTATCTCGCGCGGAGAAATGACAAAATATTTTCCCTTTTCAAGCCCGAGTGTCCCGGCAATATCGTTTTTGCCGTCCGACTCGCGCAGGAGCACGGGGTCAAAGGTCAGGCGGATGTTTTTATTCTGCGGGCAAAGCGATTTAGCCAGCTCAAATGAGCGATTTTCACGCATTGAAACGCTGTCGCAGGCAGAGAGTGCCGCCGCTATGCGCTCGAGATTTGCCGCTTCAAGCACGGGACCTATGCCGTTTGAATACACGGCGGTTTTCATGCCGCAGGACTTTGCCGAGCGCAGAATATAGAGATAATAGCGAAGCGAAGCGTTGCTCGTACTGTCCTGAAGAAGGTTGCCTCCGCCGAAAATAAGCAGGCGACTCTTTTTCATCGCAGCACGAACGCGCGCCATGTCAAAGCGGTATACGGTATCGACACAGAAAGCGCGTGCGGTTTTTCCCGGGGAAGCCGTCATCACACAGAGGCGTATATCGGGCTTTCGCTCCCGAAGCCCGCGTATCAAACCGCGAAGCACCGCTTCATCGCCCATATTTCCGTAGCCGAAATATCCGCATATCAGCGCGTCGTATTCGCTGCATCGCGTTTTCACCGAAGCAAGCCTGCCATAGACCGCCATATGGTCGTCCGCCATGCGTGAAGCCGAATAGTTTTCAAGGACAAAGCGGCGATTATATTCGCCGAGCGCTGTAAGATATGCGCTGTCCGAGGTAAGCAGGCGGCAGATATCACGTGCAAGCACGTCCGACTGAACAAGCGGCTCACCGCGACAGCAGAAGTTTGTCGAAACGGCGCGATATATCGCGTTTTCATCAAAAATGCCGATATATCCCTGCGAGCCGCCGACTATAACAGGCTTTGCACATGCCATCGCCTCAAGTGCCGCACGTGAGGGAGAAGCGAAAACATCGCAGGCGCGGATATAATCGCGCACATCCGAAAGCGCACCGAGCAGCAGCACGGCTTCCCTGCCGAGTGCCGAATTTATCCGCTCCGCCTCGGTTTTCAGCTCATCGAGCTTTTCTCCGCCGCCGATTATCACGGCTTTTGCCGCCGTGGTCGCGTTTATCTCGGGCATAGCCGAAATGAGCTTCTCGGCAAAAAGCGAGCTGTAATCCTCAAGTCGGCTGACATGAAGAATCATCTTTTCCCCTTCGCGGAGCCCGAGCGACGAGCGGATATCTTCTGCCGTCGAGGGAGAGAAATGTCCGGTATCTATCCCGTTTACCGTGACGGTGACATTATCGCCGCATGTGCCGTATTCGCGGAGAAGATAACGACGCAGGTCATCGGAAACGGCAAAGGTATGCTCGCCCCAGTCTGTCATTTTGCGCAGAGCGCCGTTCACTCGGAAATCATAATGTGCGCTCGTGACAAAGCGGAAGCCGAGCCGCCTCTGCAAAACGCCGCAGATAAATGCGGGAATGCGCGCATGGGCATGAACTATATCGTATTTGTTCCGCTTTATTTCGCGCGAAAGTATGACAGAAGAGCGCATCATCGAGAGGGGATCTTTTTTATCGAGAGGCGCATATATATGGTGCGCACCGCTCTCTTTGAGCGCCATGACAAGCTCACCGCCGGCAGAGGCAACGCTCACGAGAACGCCGCGTGAAGTAAGGGCACGGCAGAGCTCTATAATGTGCGTTTCCGCGCCGCCTATGCCCATGCCCATCGTGACCATGAGTATATTCATATATGCACCTCCTTTTTATGTGATTATTGACAGCTGTGATGATGTTTACGCCGATAATGCGAATGTTGATTGGGCTTTTGCATATTTGTGCAAAAACGAAAGCATTGGCTCCTGTTTTGGGAGGGCGTGCAGACCATGCGTGCACGCCGCCGGTGGTTCGGAAGGAGGACGGCGCGAGTCCTCCTTGCTGACTTTTGCCGCGATTTTCGTCAGTGAAAAGCGCGATAAACACAAAGTTTCTTTTATTACTTTTCGCCACCGAAAAGTACGACAAAACATTTTCTTCAAACTTCTTTTTCGCCAAAAGAAATTCAAAATCCCATATAGTTTTACGCTCCCGATGAAAATATTTGCATCGGGAGCGCTTAAAATTTATTTATCCTGATTATTTCTTGAGAGCGACGGCAACCTTTGCCTTAGCGGCAATATTCTGCGCGGTAAGACCGTATTCCTCAAGAAGAACAGGAACCTTGCCGCTCTTGCCGAACTTGTCCTCAACGCCTACGCGTACTACGGGAACAGGGCAGGCAGAAGCAAGCGACTCGCATACGGCACCGCCGAGACCTCCGATGATATTATGCTCCTCTGCCGTGACCACCGCACCTGTTTTGGCGGCAGAGCGCGCAAGAAGCTCATCGTCGATAGGCTTTATAGTATGAATATTGATAACCTCTGCATCGATACCCTCTGCCTTAAGCAGTTCGCGGGCTTCAAGCGCGAGATGAACCATCAGTCCCGTTGCGACGATAGTGACATCCTTGCCCTCGGCAAGAACGATACCCTTGCCCATCTCGAATTTATAATCCTTGCCGGCATAGAGATACGGAACAGCCGCTCTGCCGAATCGCAGATAAACGGGTCCGACATAATTTATAGCCGCCTCAACAGCCGCGCGAGCCTCCTCGCCGTCGGCAGGACAGATAACCGTCATACCGGGAATGGTACGCATGAGCGCGATATCCTCATTGCACTGGTGCGTAGCGCCGTCCTCACCAACGGAAATGCCGGCGTGAGTTGCTCCTATTTTGACATTGAGATGAGGATAGCCTATGGCATTTCTCACCTGCTCAAAGGCTCTGCCCGCCGCAAACATTGCAAAACTGGAGGCAAAAACCGTCTTGCCTGTTGTGGCGATACCTGCCGCAACCGTCACCATATTGCCCTCGGCAATACCGCAGTCAAAAAAGCGGTTCGGGAATTTCTTCTTGAAAACGCCTGTCTTTGTAGCCGCCGCAAGGTCTGCGTCGAGCACTACAAAATCATATTTATCGCCCAGTTCGGCAAGCGCATTGCCGTAGGCTTCTCTTGTTGCTATCTTATCAGCCATTTTCTCTTCCTCCTTTATGCCATAAGCTCGGCTACAGCCTGCTCATACTGCTCCTTGTTCGGAGCGGCACCGTGCCAGCCTACCTGATTTTCCATGAACGAAACGCCCTTGCCTTTTGTAGTATGGCAGACAACGGCTGTCGGCTTGCCCTTGCAGGCTTTAGCGGCAAGGACGGCGGCTTCTATCTCTTCGAGATTGTTGCCGTCGATGGAAATAACATTCCAGCCGAATGCCTCAAACTTCTTGTCGATAGGTGTGGGATTCATGACATCGGTTATTTTGCCGTCTATCTGAAGTCCGTTGAAATCTATGAAGGCGCAGAGATTGTCGAGCTTGTAATGAGCGGCAAACATGGAAGCCTCCCATACCTGACCCTCCTCCAGCTCGCCGTCGCCGAGGATAGTATATACGCGATAGCTCTTGTCATAAATCTTAGCCGACAGAGCCATGCCGCAGGCGGCGGAAATACCGAGACCCAGCGAGCCTGTCGTCATATCAACACCGGGCGTATGCTTCATATCGGGATGTCCCTGAAGGAAGCTGTCCGCCTGACGCAGAGTTTTGAGCATATCGCGGCTGAAATATCCGCGAAGAGCGAGAGTTGCGTAGAGTGCGGGAGCCGTGTGACCCTTGGAGAGCACAAATCTGTCTCTGTTCTCATCCTTCGGGTTTGCGGGGTCGATGTTCATTTCTTCAAAATAAAGGTATGCCAAAATATCGGCTATCGAGAGCGAACCGCCCGGATGACCCGAGGATGCGCTGTATACCGCCTCGAGCGCGCCGAGACGAATATCGCGAGCCTTTTCTTTCAGCATTGAAAGCTTTGCCTGTTCCATTTGAAAACCTCCAATTTCGTATATATGATTTTTATTTTTCACGGATAAATTACCAATTATAAATTATATCATTTCATCACGAATTTGTCAACCGCATTTTGATGATAATCGGGTATATTTTGATTTTTTTGTGAAAAATCTCATTCATACAGCGTAAATTGCGTTTTTCCTCTTGTATTTTTGCGCATTTTGGTATATAATTAGTTATTATATTTTTATTTCTATTACCGGGAAAGGACACTACGGAAAATGAAAAGAACAACAATAAGCGAAATTTATAAAAGTCCCGAGTTTTTTGCGGATAAAGAAATCACCGTTGCAGGCTGGGCAAAGACTATCCGCTCCAGCAATGCTTTCGGCTTCATAGAGCTTGGCGACGGAAGCTTTTTCTCTCCGCTGCAGATAGTTTTTGAGGCGGACAAGCTTGATAACTATAAGGATATAGCAAAGCAGAATGTGGGCGCGGCGCTCATCGCGCGCGGCACTCTCGTACTCACTCCCGAGGCAAAACAGCCCTTTGAGCTGAAAGCCGCCGAGATAGAGGTCGAGGGCACATCGACACCGGATTTCCCGCTCCAGAAGAAGCGCCACTCGCTCGAATTTCTGCGCACCATAGCGCATCTGCGCCCCCGCGCAAACACATTCAATGCGGTATTCCGCGTACGCTCCTGCGCCGCTCAGGGTATACACAAATTTTTCGCCGAGCAGGGCTTTGTATATGTAAATACGCCGCTCATCACGGTGAGCGACTGCGAGGGCGCGGGCGAAATGTTCCGCGTGACAAGCTTTGACCTTGCAGATGTTCCGAAAAATGAGGACGGAAGCGTAGATTATACGCAGGATTTCTTCGGAAAGGCGGCAAACCTCACCGTTTCCGGTCAGCTCAATGCCGAGTGCTTCGCGCAGGCTTTTTCCAAGGTTTATACCTTCGGTCCCACCTTCCGTGCAGAGCGTTCAAATACACAGCGCCATGCGGCTGAATTCTGGATGATAGAGCCCGAAATAGCTTTCTCCGACCTTGCGGACGATATGGCTCTCGCCGAGAATATGACAAGATATGTCGTAAAGTATGTAATGGACAACTGCCCTGCCGACCTCGAATTTTTCAATAAATTCGTAGATAACACACTTCTCGACCGTCTGAATAATATAGTTAACAGCAGCTTTGCTCATGTGACATACACGGAAGCTATAAAGCTTCTCGAGGAAAGCGGCAAGGAATTTGAATACAAGCCTTTCTGGGGTTGCGATATGCAGACAGAGCACGAAAGATACCTCTGCGAGCAGATATTCAGAAAGCCCGTGTTCGTAACGGACTATCCCAAGGAGATTAAGGCATTCTATATGCGTCAGAATGACGACGGCAAGACTGTTGCCGCTATGGATATGCTTGTCCCCGGCGTTGGCGAGCTCATCGGCGGAAGCCAGCGTGAGGAGCGCATGGATAAGCTTCTCGAGGCATACGGGCGCTTCGGACTCAATCCGGAGGATTACTGGTGGTATACGGAGCTTCGCAAATACGGCGGCACGCATCATGCGGGCTTCGGTCTCGGCTTCGAGCGTCTCATTATGTATATCACGGGCGTTTCCAACATCCGCGATGTTGAAGCCTTCCCGAGAACGACAGGCAACGCCGAATTCTGATTTTTCATTTTTCATATTAAAAGAGGCAAAAGCAGATGAAAAATTTCAATCTCATGTCAAAAAGCGAGCTTATCGGGGAGGAAAAAGCTCTTTTATCAAGATATGACGCCTTCCTCAAAATGGGGCTCTCTCTGAATATGGCACGCGGACTTCCCTCCGCGCAACAGCTCGATATGGCTTCTCCCATGCTTTCCTGCGTGACGGGAAATAACGGCGATTATCTATCCGAAAACGGAACCGACGCGCGCCAGTACGGCAAGCTTGAGGGGCTGGACGAGGCGGCACGCATATTTGAATATATGTGCGGTGCTCCGCGTGAGTGCACTACCGTGACAGGCTCGGCAAGTCTGAATATCATGTACGATGCGCTGACCTGCGCCATGCTTTTCGGCGTCGGCGAATGGTATGCGCCGTGGTCGGCTCAGGGAAAGATAAAATTCATCTGCGTCGTCCCGGGATATGACAGGCACTTTGCCATGTGCGAGCTGCTCGGCATAGAGATGTTGAGCGTCGGCATCACACCGGAGGGACCCGATATGGACGCGGTTGAGGAGCTGCTCCGCGATCCCGCAGTCAAGGGAATGTGGTGCGTTCCGAAGTTTGCAAATCCCACGGGGTATACATACAGCGAGGCAACGGTGCGGCGCATAGCGGCGCTTCATCCAGCCGCTCCGGATTTCCGCATTTTCTGGGACAATGCATATACAGTCCATGATTTTGCGGGCGTTGTGCCGCTCCCCGATATTCTCGCCCTCACACGCGGCACGGCAAACGAAAATATGGTCTATGAATTTGCCTCAACCTCGAAAATCACGACCCCGGGAAGCGGTATTTCCGCCTTTATGTCAAGCGTTGAAAACACGAAGTGGTTCCGGAAAATGCTCGGCGTGCGCATCATCAGCTATGATAAGATAAATCAGCTCCGCCATGCGCGCTATATACCGTCAAAGGAGGCACTGACGGCGATAATGGCACGTCATGCGGAAATAATCCGTCCGAAATTTGAGGCGGTGCTCTCCGTTTTCGGGCGTGAGCTTGCTGGCGCGGAAATTGCAGAGTGGACAAAGCCGACGGGCGGATATTTCATCTCGCTCGATGTAATGAGCGGCACGGCAAAGGAGGTTTTCCGCCTCTGCCGCGAAGCGGGCGTTACGCTGACGAATGTAGGAGCCACCTTCCCCTACGGCAAGGACCCGAGAGACAGCAATCTGCGCATAGCGCCGACCTTCCCGAGCGTGGATGAAATAAAGCTCTCTTCAGAGGTTATTTCCGTCTGCGCCAAGCTCGCCGCCGTGCGTGCGCTTCTCTCAAAATAAAAGCCGATAAAAAGGCAGGAAAACAACAGGCAAATCTTTTTCAGGAGAAAATTTATGAAAATAGCAGTCCTCGCAGGAGGCTACAGTCATGAGCGCGATGTTTCGCTCACATCGGGATGCAAAATAGCGAATACGCTCTGCTCTCTCGGGCACAGCGTAGCTCTCGCGGATGTCTACAGCGATATAGATGCGACAAAAATACAGGATATGTTCAGTTCCTGCGGGAATTATTCCTATGCCATACCAAGCACCGAGCCGGACCTCGCGGCACTGAAAGCCGAGCGCGGCATGGGTGAGCGCCTTATCGGGCGCGGCATAATCGAGCTCTGCGCGGCGGCAGATATCGTCTTTCTCGCGCTTCACGGCGGCATGGGTGAGGACGGAAGAATACAGGCTGTCCTCGAATGCGCCGGCATAAAGTATACGGGCAGTGACTACGGTCCGTGCTATCTCGCCATGAACAAGAGCATTTCAAAAACGCTCTTTTCGGCGGCAGGCATTCCCGTGCCGCAGGGCTTTATCTACCGTGGCGAAAATGCGGAAAAAATCGCTCTTCCCTGCGTTGTGAAGCCGTGCTCCCTCGGCTCGAGCGTCGGCGTTTCCATCGTACATACAAAAGCCGAGCTTGAAGCGGCTCTCGGAAAAGTCTCGTCCTACGAAGGCGATACGCTTATAGAGAGCTTTGTTTCCGGTAGGGAATTTTCCTGCGGCGTGCTCGACGGAAATGCTCTGCCGAGCATAGAAATAAAGCCGAAATCGGGCTTTTACGATTACGAGGGCAAATATCAGGCGGGCATGACGGAGGAAATCTGCCCCGCCGATATCACATCTGAGCAGGAGGCGCGTATCGCCGCGCTTTCCGAGGCGGCATACCGTGCGCTCGGACTTTCGGTATATGCGCGTTTCGATTTCATTCTCGATGAAAAAAGCGGCGATTTCATCTGCCTTGAAGCAAATACGCTCCCCGGCATGACACCCGCAAGTCTTATCCCTCAGGAAGCGGCGGCGGCGGGTATCTCATACCCTGAGCTTGTAACGAAAATAATAGAATTATCACTAAAAAAGGAATGATAAAATGAAAACCATAGTAGGTATAGATGTAGGCGGAAGCACTACGAAAATAGTGGCATTCAGCGGCGAAAAAATGATAGCGCCCCAGCTCGTGACGGCGACAGATCCGATAACCTCGCTCTACGGTGCCTTCGGTAAATTCACTGCCGAAAACAGGCTCGGACTCGGCGATATCGAAAAAGTGATACTCACCGGTGTCGGCTCGTCGCATCTCAAAGAGCCTATTTATGCGCTCCCCTGCGAAAAGGTGAGCGAATTTGAATGTGTGGCGCGCGGCGGGCTTTATCTCTCTCATCTTGACGAAGCCGTAGTTGTCAGCATGGGCACGGGTACTGCGATAGTCCACGCCAAAAAGAACGGCAACGATTATATTACAAATTATCTCGGCGGCACAGGCATCGGCGGCGGTACGCTTGTCGGACTCTCGAAAATAATGCTCGGCATGGAATCGATAGAGCATATAACAGAGCTTGCCGCAGAAGGTTCGCTTGATAATGTAGACCTGCGCATAAAGGATATTTCATCAAAGGAATCAATGATTAACCTTCCACCTGATATGACGGCGGCAAATTTCGGCAAGGTTTCCGATGTCGCCTCCAATGCCGATATCGCCCTCGCAATAATAAATATGGTGTTTGAAACGGCAGGTATGCTTGCCATTTTTGCGGCACGCTCGCTGAAAACAAAGGATATCGTTCTCACGGGAAATCTTGCCGCCATGCCGATGGCAAACGAGCTTTTTACCTCGCTTTCACCGAAATTCGGCGTGAACTTCATAATCCCCGAAAAGGCACAGTTTGCTACCGCCATCGGCGCCGCAAAAGCGAAATAGGAATGATAAAAAGGTTAATACGCAAAGAAAGGGAAGCCGCACGGCTTCCCTTTCTTTTTTATTATATTTCACTTTTTCTTCTCTTAGTAAAGTTTTCGCCCGCCTTTTGGGGAAGGCGGCTGGGTCAAGGGCAAGCCGCCCTTGTCGCGCTCCGCAGAGCGCGCAATCTTTTTTACGGCGTTTTCTTTTTTATAGCTTTTTCTTTTGGCTGTTGACGGGGCTTTGAGATTGTGTGGTAGGGGCGAACATCGTTCGCCCGCGAAGA
>ENA-UOJS01003108-UOJS01003108.1-human-gut-metagenome-genome-assembly--contig:-C74-NODE-3108-length-10063-cov-7.061950_pt1 | contig 10063 bp, 9 predicted proteins | sample MGYA00242355_ERZ723902 | MGnify/ENA metagenome assembly ERZ723902 | reverse complement strand
GCATCGGGATGAAGGACTTACCGGAAAGACCGAACTTACGGAAGATACGGTCAAGAACGAATGCGATACGTGCCATGTAGCCGCAAGACTCAAGGAATGCGAGCATCAGGAACAGAACGAGCATCTGGGGAACGAATCCGAGAACGGCGCCGACACCGGCAACGATACCGTCAAGGATAAGACCGCTGAGCCACTCGGGGCAAACGGGATCGTCGCTGTCAACACGGAGAGCATTACCGATCAGTGTGGGGATACCGGGGACCCAAATACCGAAGTCGGCAGGATCGGGAGCGGCAAATTCCGCGTTCTTGGTTTCAAAGTATTCCTTAGCTTCAAGGAAGGACATCTGAACGACTGCGTCATTATTCTTCTCGGATTCGGGAACGGAAGAATAGTAAACAGTCAGATCATTCTGTGCAAGAGTTTCCTCATCCTCAACGGTAACAGTGCCTGTTGCGTTGTCGGATTCGGGCCGAAAGTTCTTTATGGCTTCAAGAGCAGCCGCGGCGTCAAAGTCTTCAGCCTCGGGGTCTACTTCAACAAAGGCGTTGATGGCGTTCAGCGCATCGCCGTATTCGCCGTCAGCATCATTGAACTCGGCGGAGCCGATCCAAAGCAGGTGCCAGCCATCGCCAAACACACCGTCGTTAGCCCAGTCGGTAGCAGGCGCGCCGACAGCGACCATTGCGATGTAGTAAACGAGGAACATAACAACAACGAAGATCGGGAGGCCCAGCCAACGGTTGGTAACGACCTTATCGATCTTATCGGAAGCTGAAAGCTTACCTACGCTCTTCTTCTTGTAGCATGCCTTGATTATGGAGGCTATGTAAACGTAACGCTCGTTGGTGATGATCGACTCGGCATCATCGTCAAGCTCTTCCTCGGCGGCTTTGATATCCTTTTCGATATGTGCAAGCGTCTCGGGAGCTATATTCAGCTTCTCAAGCACCTTGTCGTCGCGCTCGAAGATCTTTATGGCGTACCATCTCTGCTGTTCCTCGGGCATGCCGTGAACAGCCGCTTCCTCAATGTGAGCGATAGCGTGCTCAACACATCCGGAGAAGGTGTGCTGCGGGATGGTCTTTACGTTCTTGGCGGCATTGATAGCAGCCTCGGCGGCTTCCATAATGCCTGTTCCCTTCAGAGCCGAGATCTCAACGATCTTGCAGCCAAGCTGACGGGAAAGCTCATCGGTGTTGATCTTATCGCCGTTCTTTTTCACGACGTCCATCATGTTGATGGCGATAACTACCGGGATGCCCAGCTCTGTGAGCTGTGTGGTGAGGTAGAGGTTACGCTCAAGGTTAGTACCGTCGATGATATTGAGGATGGCATCGGGGCGCTCATCTATAAGGTAATTTCTCGCTACGACTTCCTCCAGTGTGTAAGGAGAAAGCGAATAAATACCGGGAAGGTCGGTGACGATAACGCCGTCATGCTTTTTAAGCTTACCTTCCTTCTTCTCTACCGTAACTCCGGGCCAGTTACCAACGAACTGATTGGAGCCGGTAAGAGCATTGAACAATGTTGTTTTGCCGCTGTTGGGGTTACCCGCAAGGGCAATTCTTAATTCACTCATGTCTTGATCCTTTCCTGAATGCGGTCAGAATTTGCTGACCGTTAATCTTTGAATATGGGGATCGGCGTCCCCGTGTATTATGCCGGTAAGAAGATCACTCAACTTCGATCATGTCTGAATCCGCCTTGCGGAGCGAAAGCTCGTATCCGCGCACGGTGACTTCAATGGGGTCGCCAAGCGGTGCAACCTTGCGAACGTAAACCTCGACACCCTTGGTAATACCCATGTCCATGATACGGCGCTTCACCGCACCCTCGCCATGCAGCTTTACGACTTTAACGGTATCTCCGATCTTTGCCTGCCTTAAGGTCTTCATGCCTATGTATCCTCCTTGATAAAATTACTTATGTCTTTATTGCTTGGGCACGAGCGTGCCTTCAAACCATGATTTTTCTTGCCATCTCTTCACTGATGGCAACGCGGGACTCCTTGACGTTCACTATAACGTTTCCGCCCAGAGCCGTGATGACGGTCACATTCCCGCCGACGACAAACCCGAGATTTTCAAGATGCTGCTTTACCTCGGCGCTTCCGCCTATTTTCTTTATCGTGTTTTCCTCGCCGATATCGGCAAGACTCAGTGGCAACATTTTTTCTCCGTCTCCGCCTTGTGATTAGCAGATGCTAACTCAAGGGCTTTATTATTGGTTAGCCCTCGCTAACCGTGCATAATGATACACCATGTATTCGATTTTGTCAAGAGTTTTTCGCAAAAAAAATCCTCTTTTCGTCAGATTCGGCGCAATCCACACCAAGTTAGCCCAGGCTAACCTTTTAATTGGTCATTTTGCCTATCGAAAAAGTAGGATTTATTTCTCCGCCCTCCGGCACGGTTATTTTTTAAAAGGCATTGACGGCACAGCGCCAATCTGTTATAATAAGTCTGTAAGAAAAAAGCAATGAAAGGATCAACGATAAAATGAATTTAAGACCTCCGGCAATACCGCTTATAACGGTCGATCCGTACTTTTCGGTATGGTCGATAAACGACCGCCTGAACGAAGGCACGACACGTCACTGGACAGGCTCGCCGAACACAAGTGAAGGCACTGTGACCGTAATCGGCACGGAATATGTCTTTATGGGCGATGCGGGCAAGCGCGAAAAGATCCCGCAGACCGATTTTTCCTATGACGCGCTGACCACAAGCTATGCTTTCAAAAACGATGAGGTATCGCTCGGATTGCGCTTCCTCTCTCCGCTTCTTCCCGATAATCTTGAGATCATGACGCGCCCCGTCTCATATCTCATGCTTGCCTGCACGACAGCCGATGGGTCGCCTGCCGAAATAAAGATATCGGCTTCCGAAGAGCTTTGCCTCAATCTGCGCGGCGAAGGCACGGTCGCGGGCGAGACAGTCGCCTTCCGCGGAGGCAAAGCCGTAAAAATGGGCAACACCGAACAGAAACCGCTCTGGCGCAGCGGAGACAATGTGCGCATCGACTGGGGATATTTCTATCTCGCCGCCAGGGGCGACGCCGATACATCGTTTATCGACGGCTCCGACGGCATGAAATACGCCGTGCTGAAAAAAACCGTCAAATCGGGCGATAATGCGCTTATAATGTTTGCATACGATGACACCGAAAGCATCGAATACTTCGGCAAGCGTCTGCGCTCAGTATGGAACAGCAAGGGCAAGACGATAGAAGAGGCTCTTACCAATGCCGTCGAGGACTGGCTGAAGCTCCACAGTTTCGCAGCTGCGTTTTCAATAAGACTGAAGATGGAAGCAACAGCGGCGGGAGGCGAAAAGTACGCCGATATGCTGGCGCTTGCCTGGAGACAGACTATCGCCGCTCACAAGGCAGTGCTTGACGAGAACGGCGAGCTGCTGTTCATCTCCAAGGAATGCTTCTCAAACGGTTGCGCGGCTACCGTTGACGTCAGCTACCCTTCGATACCCATGTTCCTTATCTACAAGCCGGAGCTTGTCATCGGAATGATGCGTCCGATATTCAGATACGCCGCATCCGACGACTGGCAGTACGACTTTGCGCCGCACGATGCGGGCAGATATCCTCTGCTCAACGGTCAGTTCTACGGCGGTGGCAACCTGCCCGACAAGCAGATGCCGGTAGAGGAATGCGGAAATATGCTCGTTATGGCGGCGACAGCATCCATAGCTCTCGGCAACGCCGACTTTGCCGCCGAGCACATAAATACGCTCAACACATGGGCGGAATATCTGATAAAATTCGGCAAAGACCCGGAAAATCAGCTCTGCACCGACGACTTTGCGGGGCACCTGGCGCACAACTGCAACCTTTCCCTCAAGGCGATAAGCGCGCTTGAAGGACTGTCGGTGATCCACCGTATGCTCGGAAACTCCGAGCTTGAGAAAAAATACGACACCGCCGCACGTGAGATAGCCTCCGACTGGTGCGCTCGCGCCGACAACGGAGACGGCAGCTTCCGCCTTGCATACGACCGCCCTGGCACATACAGCATGAAGTACAACGCCGTGTGGGACAAGCTGTTCGGCAGCAATATATTCCCGTCCTATGTGTTTGAAAGCGAGGTCGCGTCGAACTTCCGCCACTTCAATCCTTACGGAATGCCGCTTGACAACCGTGCAAAATATACAAAAGCGGACTGGATAGTCTGGACAGCGACGCTCTCGCACGACCGCGAGACATTTGAACGGTATATCGAACCGCTGTGGCTCGCCTATCACCTCACGCCCGACCGCGTGCCCATGACAGACTGGTATGACACCGTAACAACGATGCATCATCATTTCCAGCACCGTTCGGTAGTAGGCGGACTCTTTATCAAGCTGCTTGAATATAAGGGTATAATGAAGGTAAACTGACCCCATGACGACCGAAAAAATAAGCGCCGCGGACATCGGCGCATGCTGTGACCTATATAATCATTACATCCGCAACACCTGCTTTACGCTTGAAGAGGAAGAGGGGAGCCACGAGGAATTCGCCGCACGGGTGGAAAGGATATGTCGCACATATCCATATATCGTGGCGCGGAACGATGCGGGAGAGGTCGTGGGGTATGCGTACCTCGACACCTTCAATCCGCGGAGCGCATACCGCCGCACTGCCGACCTTTCGATATATGTGAGCCACAGACATCTGCACGAGCATATCGGAGGCGTCCTGCTTGCGGCGATCGAAAAAGAGGCAAAGGAATACGGCATAACCACGCTCATCTCGATAATCACGAGCGAGAACGCAGGTTCGGTCGCGTTTCACGAAAAAAACGGTTTTATCCGCGAAGGAACGATACACGACGTTGCCGTGAAGTTCGGAAAAACACTCAGCATCGACTATTACAGAAAGCCGCTAAGATAAACATAAACAAGCACCCCGGCAGAGACGCGTTGCGTCTCTGCCGGGATAGTTTTATTTCTTCCCTTTGTTCCTTATCTCGGGCGTTATATGTTGGAATATGATCGCCTGACCGGTGCTGCGGGCGGCGGCGTACTTTTCCGGAGTATCGACAGTCCACAGGAAAAGCGGCGCGTGAAACAATTTTGTGCATATGCGCACCGGCAGACTGTTTTGCCATTCGATATCGCTGGCGATGAAATCCGGGCGCGACAGGAAGTTCAGGAGCATTGGCGTTGCAATGAGATTGACAAAGAAATTTCCCTTTTTGTTGTTACGAAACAGGTTCGTTGTAAGCTGACCGCGCACGTATCTCGGGCGGTTTTTGCGGAACCAGTTGAGAAGCAGCGGGTTAAATGACTCGATGCAGAAATATCCGTCGTATTCGTCAAGCAATGCCGCGGCTTTTTCGCAAAGCGAAATGTCATATCCCTTCAGCTCGATAAGGAGCGGAGTATCCTTTCCCACGCGTGACAGAACGTCGCTGAACATCGGTATACGGTCACAGCTACCGGTGATGCCGACCCAGCTAAGCTCGGACGCAGTGAGGTCGCTCACCTTTTCGGGTCTGCCGCAGAGACGTTCAAGGTTATCGTCATGGAAGACCATTATCTCGCCGTCGGCGGAGAGCTGTATATCAAGCTCGATCCCGTACCCGGCGCGGTCGGCTGCCATAAATGCAGGCATTGTGTTTTCCGCTATATCCTCGCTCCACAGCCCGCGGTGGGCATAATCGGTTTTAAGCGGTTCAAGAGAGGTTTTTGCCTCGCTGCGCGGCTTTACCGCCAGAAGATAAAGCCCGGCAAGCACCAAAAGAACGATCAGGATCACCAAAAAAGCCATCAGTCGTCACCCTCTCCCAGTGTTTCGAGCGCACTCTTCTTTTCGGGCTTTGAATCGCCGTGACGGACAAATGTCATGGTTATGAGCGCAAATGCCACGCATATTGCCGCATACGGGAAAAGCGACTTCATACCGAGCTTATCCATCATAAGTCCGGACACGACCGGTGTGAGCGTCTGCGCCGCCATGCTTGCGGTATAATAGAATCCGGTATACCTTCCGACATTGCCGCCGCGCGCCAGCTCAACGACCATCGGGAAGGAGTTGACGTTTATCGTAGCCCAGCCTATTCCGGCAAGCGCGAATATCACCATCATCACCGGCAGCGGTGTGCCGTTGTCAAGGAACGCGGCAACTGTAAATGCCGTGCCGAGCATTATAACGCCCGCGATTATGGTCTTTTTTCTTCCGACCTTCGACGCAACGGCGCCGACGGGGATATACGATATCAGCGCAGCTATATTGGCTACCAGAAGCGTGCTGTTATAGTCAAGGTTGAGTACGTTCCCGGCATAAACGGAATACTTGCTCGTTACCGCGTTGTAGCCGAAGAACCAGAACACCACCGATGCAAGTATCAGCACAAGAGAGGTCATCTCTCCGCGCGAGAGCTTGCCGTCTCCCGCCTCATGCTTGGCATCAAGATCGTTGCCGCTCTCATCGATGCCCACCGCAAGGCTTTCTTCTTCCATTTTCCGCACGAGCTTCGGCTCGTTGACCGTGAGCATGAAAGCGCCAAGGCAGATGAGCATGATACCGCCGACGATGCAGAAATATGCCGTATAGCTCATGAACGTGTTGGCGGTCTTTCCTGTTTTGAGGACGATACCGAGACCGAGCACAAGGCTGCCGCCGATGGTCCCCATAAGGTTTATAATGGCGTTCGCCTTTGAGCGGAGCGGCTTGGGAGTCACATCGGGCATGAGCGCCACAGCCGGCGTGCGGAAGGTCGCCATTGAAATGAGCAGCAGGAGCAATATTGCGATAAAGCCTATGAGTATCCCGCGGTTCTTTGCGGTCACTTCGGTTTTAACATACGACTGTCTTGCAGGGACTACATAATCGGTGTAGCTGTCGGTTGCCTTGCCTGTTGACTCGTCGGTGCTCGGAATCGCCGCGAACTCATCGCGTGTGAATTTTTCCGAGAGAACGAACTTCTCACCGTCCGGAGTCACGAGGTCGGCGTCCTTTTTGGCATCATATATCATGTACCTTGCTTCCCTGCTGTCAAGCTCGGATATCTCTCCGATCTTGGAAAGCTGTGCGCCGGATACCGCGGAAAGTCCGAACAGTGCTACCACCGCCGCTATCGTACCGAAAAGGATAAACGGCGTGCGTCTGCCGAGCTTTGAGCGGCATTTATCGGACAGGACTCCGAAGAGCGGCAGCATGAACAGCGCCAGAATATTATCGAGCGCCATGATAAAGCCGGAAACGGCCTGCGACATTCCGAAACGGTCTGTAAGTATTTTGGGGATTATTGTGTCGTAAGCCTGCCAGAATGTGCAAATGAGGAAAAAGGCAAAGCCCACGCACACGGTGCGTTTAGCATTCAGCTTCATTTTTTTCATTCCTTTTCTCAAGTATATATTTTACTTTGAGTACCGCCGCCTGTGTTTTGCCGTCGGCAATATCGCCGCGCGCTATCATATCGCACAGCTCATCGAGCGGTACGCAAAGAATGTCCAGAAATTCGTCGTCATCCGGCGACGACTCGCCCACGGTAAGTCCCTCGGCGAGATACATGTGTATCACCTCATCAAGTATTGCGGGAGAGGAATAAAAATCCCCGATAAACGTCAGGCGAGAGCAGACGGCTCCCGTTTCCTCACGCAGCTCACGTCTTGCGGCGTCCGCAAAATGCTCCGCCGAATGCTCGCCCACCTCAAGCTTGCCGGCGGGTATCTCGGTAAAAACGCGCGCCTCGGGATACCTGTACTGCCTTACAACGATGACCTCATTTTTGTCTGTCAACGGCACGACGCAAACGGCGCCGGGGTGACGCACGACCTCGCGCGGAGCGGTAGCGCCGTCGGGAAGGCGCACCTCATCGCGTTCGACGCGGATGATCTTTCCGTCATATATCTTTTCGCCGGAGAGCTTTTTCTCCGTCATGTCACGAATATCCACTGTGTTGCTCCTCGATATATTTCTTTACATAGTAAGTATACAGCAAAAATAGCTGTTTGTCAAAGATTTTTGCGTGTTTTTTCGGTGAATGATTCAAAAATATACACCTGTGCGGCTTTTTTTACACCGCACGCTTGAAAAAGCACAGCTTTTGTGATATGATAACCGTACAAAAACAGCACTTAACACCGGAGGTCACATCGTATGTTCGACGCAACAAGGACTATATATTTATTGGGAGAGGAAGCCGTCCGGCGGCTTGCCGGAGCGCACGTTGCGCTTTTCGGAGTCGGCGGAGTGGGCGGCGCGGTGCTTGAAGCGCTCGTGCGCGCCGGAGTCGGCAGGCTTACGCTGATAGACGGCGACGATGTGGCGCCATCCAACCTCAACCGCCAGATAATAACCGACACCGGAAATATCGGCGTGGCGAAGACGGCTGCCGCTACCGCGCGCGTCTCGGCGATAAACCCGGATTGCACAGTACGCACCATAAACGCCTTTTATCTGCCCGGAGACGCGGATTCTCTCGACATAGATTTCGGTGCGTTCGATTACGTTGCAGACTGCATCGACACCGTTTCGGCAAAGCTGGACATAATAACGCGCGCCGTTGCAGCGGGCGTTCCCGTTATTTCGGCAATGGGAGCCGGCAACAAGCTGCACCCGGAGCTTTTTGAGCTTGCGGACATTTACTCCACCTCGGTATGCCCGCTCGCCCGCGTAATGCGGCGTGAGTTAAAGGCGCGCGGCATAAAAAAGCTGAACGTAGTGTATTCGCGCGAGGAGGCGCATCCGTATGCCGTAAAGCCCGAGCCGGAGGGCGAGCGCGGCAGGATACCGCCCGGAAGCGTTTCGTTCGTCCCTCCGGTCGCCGGATATATAATGGCGGGAAAGATAATACGCGATATTGCCGGGATAAAATAAAACAAAAAGCCACAGTCCTTGTCACCGTTACGGTTACGCGGACTGCGGCTTTTTGATTTGTCAGTCGATATCCTCGACTATCTTGTCAGGGCGGCTCTCAAGCAGATCGGGATGTTCGATGAGCTTTTTGTAGTACTTGAACGCCGAGGCATAGTAATGCCCGTCGCAGATACGCTCATCGGTGACCACCTTGATATCCATATACTTGCGGCGGTTCAGAACGCCCTTGCGGTCGTACTCGTAGCAGACGCTTTTTGTTCCGTACGAAATAAAGACCGGAAGGTTGCCGAAGTCATAGATATGATGGTAGATCGGCTTGATCCCGAGGGATCCCATGCTCGTGATGATCATCGAGCCGTGAAACGGGCTGACCTCAAGGAACGCCTTGGGCAGGTGTCCTATGTAGTCAAGCACACGCAGGACCCACATTAAGAACCTGAGCAGCAACCCAGGGAGTTTGGAAAGCCCCCCGCAAAGATTGTCGAATGCGGTGGGATGATCCATCGAAGCGATAGCTGCCTGTGCCGTGGCGTTGAATTTCTCGTAGACCTCGTCAAGTGTATCCGCGGGATTGAATTTCACCTTGATCAGGGTCTCCGGTGCATTGAGCGCCAGTTCCTTTTTGACCGTCATTACAAAGACGATCTCGTTACGCGCGAAAATTCTCTGACCGCTTACGAAACGGTTGATGCCCGGGCGCTGCGATATTGTACGCAGATACGCCGCAAGCAACACATGAAGCGCCGAAAAATGAACCTTGCCTTCCCTGACTTTGCGTCGGCAAAGATCATCAACACGGCTGACCTCCAAACGATCGTAAAAGGTGTTGAGCGCATCACAGCGCTTCGGCATTACGTAGGGCATGAGCTGGAGCACCGGCTGTATAGTGCGGAGCCTGCGGCCTTCCCTGCGATCGCCGAGACGTCTCTTGCGTTTGCGGTAAGCAAGCGGATTCTCCTCAGTCGTGCCGGTGCTTTCTGCGGTCTCATCCGGAACCGCGGCTACATTCTCGGGCTCGGCTGTTGCCACCTCGGAAGCGACGTCCTTTTCGTTTTCCATTGTGTCACCACCTTTCAATATCCGCCACCCGCGTAGCGGATAAAATATTATACAACATTTTGACGGCAAAATCAATAGATGATGCATATAAATATTGAAGCAATTTTGAAAAACGGAATTATTTTTTATCACGGGAGCAATTATTCGGTCGGGATTCGCCCTCAAATGCCGCCGTCCG
>ENA-UOJS01003100-UOJS01003100.1-human-gut-metagenome-genome-assembly--contig:-C74-NODE-3100-length-10086-cov-11.059815_pt1 | contig 10086 bp, 7 predicted proteins | sample MGYA00242355_ERZ723902 | MGnify/ENA metagenome assembly ERZ723902 | reverse complement strand
GGCGTCGGCTCCACGGGCGTCGGCTCCACCGGCGTCGGCTCCACCGGCGTCGGCTCCACGGGCGTCGGCTCCACCGGCGTCGGCTCCACCGGCGTCGGCTCTACCGGCGTCGTGCCGGTGACCGTCAGCTCCACGGACACCGCCTGAAGGCTCAGCCTCTGGAGCTCGGCATTGTCCGGATAGTGCGCGGCGTATTTGCCCAGCCGCTCACTGGTGAGTTCGCTGAAAATGGTAACGACCGTGTCCTCCGCCGCGCGGGTCACGGACAGGTTCTCATGGCTGATTACAGCCGGGTCGGACGAGCGGAAGCGGCTCCACTGCTTGACCGACTGCCAGTTGTCCATCTCCGCAGGGATGACGCCGCTGCCGGTGACATCCTTGCTGTCGTAGACCCAGACGAGCTGGCCGTCCGCGTCCAGATACGCCTCCCGGAAGGCGTGCAGGTCAGTTGTCACGTTCCCGGGGTCGGTGTTCTGGTTGCGGATGCCGTCAAAGTAGTGCGCCTTGACCTGCGCCATGAGCGCGAGCTCCGCGTCGATCTCCGCCTGCGTGAGCGGCTGAACAGTGACAACAAAGCTGCGCTCCGCCGCCACGCCGGTGACCGTATCCGTGAGCGTCACCGTCACGGTGACGTCCTTTGCCGCCTCGCCGGGCAGCGGACGCCAGACGGCCGCGCAGACGGTGTCGTTCAGGTCTTGGGCAGCGAGCGTCTCCGGGTCGCTGCTGGTAACGGTGACGGTGCAGTTTCTGCCGTCAACGCCAAAGTCCTGCATAGTCGGGAAGAGAATATCTTCCGTGGTCAGATACTTGCCGTCGCTGAGCGTGAGCGCGCTGCCGGTGTAGGCATCGCGCAGGCCGGCCGCCGCAAAGCCGCCGTCCAGCTTTGCCTGCAGCTGGGCGCGGATGGGCGTGTTCGTGCCGACGACCGTGACCTTCGCGGACACCGCCTGACGGCTCAGCGCCTGGAAGTCCGCGTTGTCCGGATAACGTGCGGCGTACTTGCCGAGCGTCTCGCTCGAGAGCTCACTGCGGATCGTGACGGTCTTGTCCTCCGCGGGACGGGTCACGAGCAGGTTCTCGTGGCTGATCACGCGGGAATTGGACGAGCGGAACAGCCGCCACTGCTCGCTTTCCGTCCAGCCGTCCATCGCCACGGGGACGATGCCGCTGCCGGTCAGGTCTGCATGGTCATACACCCAGACGAGCTGGCCGTCCGCATCCAGATACGCCTCCTGGAAGGGGTGCAGGTCGGTGAGAATGTTCTTTGCGTCCGTGTTGGCGTTGCGGATGCCGTCAAAGTAGTGCGCCTTGACCTCGGCCATGAGCGCGAGCTCCGCGTCGATCTCCGCCTGCGTGAGCGGCTGGACTTCGATCACGAAATCACGCGAAGCAGCGACGCCGCTGTCGGCATCCGTGAGCGTCACCGTGACGGTGACGTCCTTTGCCACCTCGCCGGGCAGCGGGCGGTAGACGGCCGCACGCGCGGCGTTGTTCACATCCGGCGGCACGATGGTGTCTTCATCGCTGCTCGTGATGGTCACGGGGGTGTCCTTGCCGTCCACGCCAAAGTCGCGCGTGGTCGGGAAATGAATATCATTGGCTGCAAGATACTTTCCGTCGCGCTGCGTGAGGGGCAGACCCGTCACGGCATCGCGCAGGCCGCCGTAGGCGGCAAAGCCCGCGTCGAGCCTGGCCAGCAGATCCTCGCGCACGGTCGTCTCCTGTCCCTTGACGGTGACATAGAAGACCTTACTCACAGTAATGGCCTGCTCCTGCGTGTCCGTGAACTGGAAGGTCACAGTCGCGGTGAGGGTGACGGCCTTGTCCTGCGCGGGCGTCTTGACCACGCCGACATAGGGGTCAAAGAGCGTGTCCGGCGTCTGCTGGTTTTTGTCGCTGACGGCGATCGCCGTCGGGTCGCTGGACGTCCAGGAAATGAACGCCCACCGCTTGCCGTCGATGACCTTCGGCAGCGTCAGATCCTGCGTGAGCAGGTTCGGGTCCTCACCGGCGGCGCACAGGCCCTCGGTGGTGAGCTGGCTCGTGATCTCGGCAGAGATCGCATCGCGCACGCGCTGCACGTCCCAGCCGATGACGACCGGGACCTGCAGTGTCTCGGTCGCGCCGGCCTTGCTGAGCGCAAACGTGACGTTGTAGCTGCCGTTGTGCACGAGCGGCGTGGTGTTCGGGTCTGCATAGAAATACGTGATGGTGCCGTCGGCCGCGACGCCCGCACCGCCGTACACTTCCTCGACCTTGGAGACGCTGACCGCGATGCTGCTGTCGTCGAGCTTCGCGCTGAGCATCGTGTTCACGTTCGTATCCTGGCCGTATTCCGGCGTCAGGGTGATGGTGCCGTCGAGCCGCTCGACGAGCTTGCGCAGCTCGCTCTTGGCGGCTTCCTTATCGAGCTCCGCCTGCGACCAGACGCGGATGTCAAAGCTGCGGTAGGCAGTGGCCTCGCCGCGCGTGAGCGTCGCCGAGAGGGTGACGGTCTGGATGCCGCTGGCCGGCAGCGTCACGACGCCGGTGGCCGGGTCGATGATGCTGCTGTCCGAGCTCGCCCACGTGATGGCAGAGCCGTTCACGGCCCCGGCCTCCGGCAGCGTGAGCGTCGTGACCGCGCGGATGTCGGAGGTATCGAGCGTCAGGGCCGAGGCGTCGGCCTTGAGCAGACGCTCTTCCGCCGTGGCGATGCGCACGGGGCTGCTGAGCGTTTTATATTCTCTGGAGACGGTGTCATAGAGCAGGAAGGACAGGTAATTGCCCGCCATGTCCTCCGGGATGGTGTACTCCCGGCCGGTCGTGCCGGTGATCTCCTTATACGAGCTGGTGCCGGTGTTGCCCGCGCTGTAGTCCGCGGCCGTGAGATAGCGCCACTCGATCTTCAGTTTCGGGAAATTCTCGTAGTCGTACTCGCCGCCGCCGAGGACATTGATCTTGGCGCGCACCGTCTCGCCCACGGCGACAACGCCCTCGAGCTCCACGGTCGTGATCTGGGGGATGACGTAGATCGTGAGGCTCGCCGTGATGCCCTTGGCCGCGCTGGCCGTGATGACCGCCTTACCGGCGCCGTCGGCCGTCGCCTTGACGATCACGGACTGGTTGGCCGCGCCCGCGCCCTCCGGCGTCTCGAGCGTGACGATGCCCTCGCCCTCCGTCAGCGTCCAGCCAACGTGCGTGTCCTTGTCCATGTCCTTGCACGCGGCTGTGATCGTCGCCTGCGGCTGCGGCTCATTCGCCGTGCGCCAGAGCGTGTCCGGGCCGGTCAGCTCGATGCGCGGATCAGGCTGCACCACTTCGCCCGCCTGCCAGACGAGGATGGGGTAGCCGTTGTTCGCGCCCGCCGTGTCCTCTTTGAAGGCGTTGCCGAGCTTGCCCGCAAGGCCCTCTGGGGAGGTGATCTGCGTAGCCGCCGCTGCCGTGCCGCCAAGCGTTTCCGCCTCCGGCAGCGTATAATAGCAGTTTTTGACCGCTGCGTTGCTGAAGGCGAAGATGCCGCCCTTCTGCGATGCCTTACCGCCAATGTCGCCGATGCTGTAGCAATTTTCAATGCTGCCCTTCTGCAGCTGGCCGACGATGCCGCCTGCCTTGGCGGAGCCGGTCACGCTGCCGGTGTTGTAGCAATCGCGGATCGCAGCGGTATTCTTCCAGTGGCCGAGGATGCCGCCGGCCGTTGTTCCGGTCACATCGGCCGCGTTCACGCAGCCGCTGATGGTCACGTCGTTGCTGTTCAGGCCGCCTGCAATGCCGCCGGTGTAGCCGCCGGTCACGCTGCCGGAAAAGCTGCAGTTCTCGATCGTTCCGGCCTGCACCTTGCCGACGATGCCGCCAATATAATTCTTCGTGCCGCAGCTGACCGTGCCGGAGACGTTCAGGTTGCGGATCGTTGCCTTGTTGATCGCAGCGAACAGGCCCTGATTGGCCGTGCTGCTCTGCACGTTCAGGCCGCTGATCGTATGGCCGCAGCCATCGAACGTACCGGAAAAGAAATCCTTAACCGCCGATACGCCGTTGCCGACCGGCTTCCACGTGCCGGTGAGGGCAACGTCATTGGCAAGATAGAACGAAACGCCGGAAAGGTTATACGTTCCGTTTCCGCCATCCGCCTTGACCGCAGCGGCGAAGGCCCGCAGACTCTCCTCCGTGCTGATCTTATACGCGGCACCGGCGCTCGTATCCGCCCCCGCCGTATACTCCGGCAGTGCGGACACGTCCACCGTGTCTGCGGCCAGTGCCGCCGGCATGAGGCCGACGAGCAGCGTCAGCACCAGCAGCAGGGCCAGAAACCGTTTTTTCATGTGCTTTCCTCCCAAAACAAAAAAATTCTGCCCGCCGGAATCGGCGGACAGGTGCAGCAAAACCAGCCGAACGACATTTCTTCGTTCAGCCATGCAACTTCCGGTTCCGGCAGAAATGCCTGCAGCCTTCGGGTATTCTGACTTATCCGCCTTCCGGCGGCTTCACAGTGACCGACTCGCGGGGCTTTGCACCCACATTCCCCCTGCCGCCCGAAGCGGCGAAGACTGCGCAATATACAGTTTCGGTCGTAGTGTATCACAGCCCGGCGCGGTTGTAAATCCTTTTTCCGACCGCATTCGCGGGCGAAGCGCACGGCCCGCAAAGCGCCGCACGCCGGCGCCGAACACGCAAAACACCCCCGGACCGAAGTCCGGGGGTGCACTGATGGAATGCTTATTTGCGAATGTAAGCGCTGAGGATGGAGGCCATCTCGGCGCGGGTCACCGCGTCGTTCGGCGCGAGGAGCTTGCCGTCGCGGCCGACGATGAGCTGTCTGGCAACGGTCCACTGCAGTTCAGCCTGCGCCCAGGACGGAACGTCCGCCGCGTCGCCGAACGCTGAGAGATCGGCGCGCGCCGTCACGTCGTCACCGGAGAAAGCCGCAAAGCCGCAGAGCATGACAGCCGCCTGTGCGCGCGTGACCGCAGCGTCGGGCCGGAACGTGCCGTCACCGCAGCCGGCAACGATGCCATTTTCAGCCGCCCAGATGACCGCGTTCGTATACCACTGGCCGGTCGGAACGTCCGAGAACTTGTTTTCCGCCGTGACCGCCGGCTCACCGGCTCTGGCATAGAGAATGACCGCGAGCATGGCGCGGGTGAGCGTCAGGTCGGGCGCGAAGGTCTTGTCGTCCACGCCGACCATGAGGTTACGGGTATACATGCGCTTGATGGCAGTGTACGCCCAGTGATCCCACGACACATCGGTGAATGGCAGGACCATGCCGGGCACCTGCATGTAGTCGGCCGTGAAGAAGACCTCAATCTCGTCGCCGTCCTCAAGCTGGAAGGCGTTCATCGCCACATCCGGAATATCGCCGTTGACGCGATAGAGCCATCCGGAGTTTTGCCCCTTGCTGAATTCGGCGACCTTGGTGCCGTCCGGCGCGGTGACCGCCCGCAGATAGCTGTAATCTGCATCATAATCATACGTGTAGCCGTTGGCCGCGAGCACCTGCCGGAACACGTCAAGCACCGTCGTGCCCTCGGTCGAAACGCTGACCACAGCCGGCTGGATCCAGGCGTCCGTGTCCGTGTGCAGCTGGAAGGTGACGGTGTACACGCTCGAGGGTTCCGTCGGGCTCGACGGAGCCGATGGAGACGTCGGGCTCGACGGGGCCGTCGGGGCCGTCGGGGCCGTCGGGGCCGATGGAGACGACGGGCTCGTCGGGGCCGTCACACCGCTCGGAGCCGTCGCGTCCGTCGGAACGTCCGGTCCCACAGCCAGCGCCGCCGGCATGAGGCTGAAGACCAGCGTCAGCGCCAGCAGCAGCGCCAAAAACCGTTTTTTCATGTTGCTTCCTCCTGAAACAAAAAATTTCTGCCCGCCGGGACCGGCGGACAGCTGCAGCAAAACCGGCCAAACGAAATCTCTTCGTTCAGCCATGCAGTTTCCGGTTCCGGCAGAAATGCCTGCAGCCTTCGGGTATTCTGACTGATCCGCCTTCCGGCGGCTTCACAGTGACCGACTCGCGGGGTTTTACACCCACATTCCCCCTGCCGCCCGAAGCGGCGAAGACTGCGCAGTATGCAGTTCTGAGCGTAGTGTACCACAGCACGGCGCGGTTGTAAATGCTCCGGCACGACATGTGCAGAAATTAAAAAAATCTCCTCCCGGCGGTTACGGGAGGAGATTTTTTCGTGCGGGGAAACCGCACATTGGGGGGCGGTCACCGGGAGGCGGTTACTCCCGGAAACCATGGAGAAAAAACAGAAATGGATGAAAAATAGCAAAGGAAAATGGGATCAGCGCTTGATGCTCACGATGTCTCTGCCAAGCAGAGCCGTGTAAAGGCCGCCGATCACGAGCGCAAGCACACCCAGCAGCGCCATCGCGGCAGAGCGGGCGGAGTACGTGCTCATAAAGGAGACAGCAGTGATCTCGATCGCGAGAAACGCAGCGAATGCCAGAATGTTCAGCCAGATGTTTTTCATAGCAGCTACCTCCTGTTTTTGGGGTTCCGAGGGCGTTTTCCGATCCCTCTGTTTACAGTTGCATAATAGCACAACGTCCGCCTGTTGTAAAATTCACAATTTTGAAAGGAACGTTTTGCGTTTTCGATTCAATTCAAAAATCTGATGATATTCTTTCGCGAAAATGATAATTTCCTGTCAATCTGTCCCTGCGATTTGTTGGATAGCCGAAAAAAAGCTTGACGCAGGCTGGATTTGCGACGTATTATAAACTTGAGAAAAAAACGGATCCAGATCGGGATAAGGAGGCATTGCCTATGGAACTTCGTTTGCTGACCACATTTTTAAAGGTCGCGCAGCTGCAGAGCTTCTCCAAGGCCGCAGAATCCCTGGGTTATTCCCAGTCCGCCGTTACGGTACAGGTCCAGCAGCTCGAAAACGAGCTGGGCGTGCGCCTGTTTGATCGCATTGGCAAAACCGTATCCATCACCCACTACGGGCAGGAATTCATTCCCTACGCACGCGATGTCGTATCGGCCGCGGCGCGCGCCGTGTCGTTCACGGTGCAGGAACGCGATCTGACCGGCACGCTGCGCATCGGCACAATCGAATCGATCATGACGGCCAGCTTCGGTGAGATCCTGCCGCTGTATCATGAGCACTGTCCACATGTGAACACACAGCTGGTCGAGGGCGACACCAAAACGCTCTCAGATATGCTCATGCACAATGAAGTCGACCTGATCTACACGCTCGACGACATGGGCTATGACGCGCAGCGCGTCAAGCTCTTTGAGTGCCCGCAGGAGATCGTCATCGTCGCAAGCCCCAAGCACCCGTTTGCTGCCGCCAAGCAACTCAAGCTGGCCGACCTCGTCAACGAACCGTTCGTGCTCATGCCGCAGTTCAACAGCTACCGCCACCAGTTCGACATGGAGCTGGCGCACCAGAAACTGTCGATCCGGCCGTTTCTGGAGCTGGAGAGTACGAGCATGGTCATGCAGCTGCTCGAGCACAATCCCTATCTGTCCGTGCTGCCGCGCTACACGGCGCGCCGCCGCGCGGAAGAGGGCCGGCTCGTCATTCTGCCGGTCGTGGACTGCCACATGGAGCAGTGGAGCCAGCTGGTGCACCACCGCGACAAGGTGCTCACGCCGCAGATCCGCGCCATGGTCTCCTGCATTGTGCAGGTGGAAAAAATACCGCTGCATCTCGAAAACTGAAAACTGCACAACGAAAAAAACCTGCCCCCATCGTGCGATGGGGGCAGGTTTGCATCTGTGAACAAAAACTTAGTCGGTCACGTACGGCAGGAGGGCGATCTGACGCGCTCTCTTGATGGCCTCGGTGAGCTCGCGCTGATGCATCGCGCAGGTACCGGTCGTGCGGCGCGGCAGGATCTTGCTGCGCTCGGACAGGAAGCGGCGAAGCTTCGCGGTGTCTTTGTAGTCGATATAAGTGCACTTGTCCACACAGAACTGGCAAACTTTTCTGCGTTTGCGGTTCTTGCTCTTATCTCTGTCAAAAGCCAAGACTGTAATCCTCCTTTATCAAAATCAGAACGGCAGGTCGCCGTCATCGTCGTCCAGCTCGGAAAAAGCGCTGCCGCCCTGGGGGACATTGTCATATCCGCCATAGCTGCCGCGGTGAGCCGGTGCCGATGCGCTCGGCGCTGCCGGACGAGACGCATCGCCGCCGTCGCGGCGCTTGCTCTCGCCGAAGTAGACATTGTCCGCCACGACCTCCGCGCTGCGGCGCTTGCCGCCTTCACGGTCGGTCCAGTCGCGGATCTGCAGGCGGCCGCTCACGGCGGCCATGCTGCCCTTGGTGAAGTACTTGGAGACGAACTCCGCCGTGCTTCTCCAGGCGACAATGTCGATGAAGTCCGTCTGCTTCTCGCCGCCGTCACGACCGCCGAAATCACGGTCGACCGCCAGCGTAAACGAAGCCACGGGGATCTGGGACTGGGTATAACGAAGCTCGGGATCACGGGTCAGACGGCCCATGAGCACAATGTGGTTCAGCATTGCCGTGCCTCCTTATTCCGGGCGACGGGTGATCAGGGAGCGGAGAATACCGTCCGTGATGCCCAGCACACGATCCAGCTCGGCCGGGAAATCCGGACCGCTGGTGAACTTGACGAGCACGTAGTAGCCCTCAGAAATGTAGTTGATCTCGTAAGCGAGCTTGCGCTTACCCATCTCCTCCATTTCCTCCAGCGTGCCGTTCTGCTCGACAAGCGCCTTGAACTTCTCGACGACTGCTGCAGTCTCTTCCTCCGACAGATTGGGGTTGATGATATACATCAGTTCGTACTTTTCGGTGGTTTTTGCCATTTCAGTTGCACCTCCTTCTGGTCTAGTGGCCCTCATCTCCAATGAGAGCAAGGATCACCCGCGTCAATACGCAGGCCATATTATTATACCTGAAAAACCGGGAAAGTCAATCCTTTTTTGCACTTTCCGGCGTATCAAGCACGTGCACGTTCATCTGCGGGTAAGACATGGACACACCGTGGGCGTCAAACGCCGCGCCGACAGCCTCCATGAGGTCATAATATACGGTCCAATAGTCGGCCGTTTTGCACCAGACGCGCACCGTGTACTCGATATTGCTCTCCCCGTAGCCCGACACGCGCACGAACGGCTCCGGCTCCGGCAGGATGCCGGACACGAGCGACACGGCGTTGTGCAGCGCCGCCTTCACCTGCTCCGGACGGCAGGTATAGTCCGCGCCGAACGTCAGGTCCACGCGCCGCTGCGGCTCGCGGTTATAGTTGACGATCTTGGACGCCGAGAGGTCGCTGTTGGGCACATAAATGTCCTTATTGTCCAGCGTGCGCAGCTGCGTATAGATCAGGCCGATATCCTTGACGGTGCCGCTCACGTCGCCGGCCTCGATGAAATCGCCGTCCTCGAACGGCCGCGTGAGTAGGATGGTGATGCCGCTCATGGCGTTGGACAGGCAGTTTTGCACCGAGAGCGACAAAGCCAGACCGAGCAGGCTGAACACCGCCAGCAGCGCCGTGACGTTAAAGCCGAGACTGTCGGCCACGATGAGGATGGCCATGAACTCCAGTGCGATCTTGAGCACCTTGAGGATGAATCGGCTCAGGCTCTCCGACAGGCGCGAGTGCGCCGAGATGCGCCGCGCGACGCGCATGACGAGCCAGATGACGAGCACGCAGATCACGAGCGTGATGGCGGAGGTGATGAGCTTTTCGAGCGTGAGACTGCCGAGGCTGAAGCCGATGGCGTTATTCACGTCCTCGATGCTGTCTTTCGTGGATTCGAGCGCGTTCTGATAGGTGTCCGTATTCAAATGGCGGTCTCCCCTTTCGTAGTGATCTGCTGCTTAGTATACGCCATACCCCGCCGGTTTTCAACACGTTCCGGCGGGCGGGGTGTTGGAGAAGGATGCATGCATGCCATGGTGTCCGAAAACACCGCATCTCAATGCAGTGTGGGAACTTCCGTTCTCAGAGCAGCAGGGGGCGCTCGAGGGGGCATGGCCCGCCGCGAGTAGGATCGCGTCTTTTCTATCCGGCCCGCCGCGGATGGAGTGGCGCCTTTTTGCACTGTTAAGCGCAAAAAGGCGGGGCTGAGATCCGCCCCGCCGGCGGAGGTAGGTAAGCTTATGCGTCGTCGTAGAG
>ENA-UOJS01003095-UOJS01003095.1-human-gut-metagenome-genome-assembly--contig:-C74-NODE-3095-length-10100-cov-16.736585_pt1 | contig 10100 bp, 8 predicted proteins | sample MGYA00242355_ERZ723902 | MGnify/ENA metagenome assembly ERZ723902 | reverse complement strand
TGCATAAAAATTCAAGAGTAAAATCTGACAACGATTGAATCAGTGTTTCCCTAGGGATAAAAAGAGGTCATCTTTGATGAAGTCAAAGATGATCTCTTTTTTTATGGGAAGTCATGCAGGTCTTGCTTATTTGCTTCCAATACAAATGAAAGAAAGTGAACAATAAAGCACATAAATTACAAATTGTCCATTGAATCAGTTCTCATACAAACATTATAATCAAGAAAACAGAAAGAAAAGAGGCAGATTTGATGGAACAACCGAGGGTGATATATCAGCCATTCAAACGGTTAAAAATGGCTTTGAGGTCGAAGAAACGAAAACGCAGCAGCATTACCATGGGGGTCGTGACAACGATACTGGCCTCGCTCTCCTTCACCTTCATGTCAGCCTGTGCCAAGTGGCTGCTCAGGAGAGATGACGCTCTTTCGCGGGATCGTAGGACTTTTCTTTATTCCTCTCCTCTGCGTGCAGACGAAGGAGCATTTCTTTTCAGGGAAGCATAAGTGCATGTTATGCCTTCGAGGGCTTTTTGGCAGCATTGCACTCTTTTTTTATTTTTTGTCTATAGAAGGGCTGACGCTGGGGGATTCACAAATCCTCTCACAGCTCGCTGCCTTCTTTATGTGTCTCCTGTCTCCGATTTTTTTGAAAGAAAAACTTCCCCGTCAGGCGATTCCTGGGATGCTTTCCATTGCGATCGGGACCCTTTGCGTGGTGCAGATCTGGAATTTCAATGCATTTAATATGTATACGCTTTTTGGAATCGGCGGCGGCTTTTTTTCTGCAGCTGCTTACGTGGTGATCAGCTGTCTGGCAGAGAAAGGATTTCGCTCAAATACAGAAATTGTTTTTTATTTTCAGATTTTCAGCATTCTTGTCGGGCTGTCGATTTCCGGGAATGAGTCATGGATCTTGCCGCAGGGGAGAGACTGGTTCTTTGTCATTGGGCTGGGGCTTTTTGCCTTATCGGCGCAGATGTTTATGACATGGGCGTTTCAGCATGTCAATTCGCTGGTCGTTTCTTTTTTGATGTATAGTGAAATCTTGTTTCATGTCATTTTTGGCTGGGCTTTTTGGGATGAAATCATGGCGCCTGCATCATGGTTGGGCGGTGCACTCATTGTTGCCGGTTCGATCATGCTGATGGTCTTCAAGCCGAAGGGAATCGACCAGGATACACATCATCGCAGCCGGCAGAAGCAGGAGGCGGGGGATGCGGTCTGAGAGCGTGTGCGTTTCGTTAGAAAATGGGAGGGCAACTGCTACTATGGCTATACGGATGCCGATGCTTTCACTATCGCAGGCCAGGCCATTCTGCAGAAACGGGCTATCTTTGAAATGATCAAAGATAGCCCGTTTTGGCAGAAAAAAACTCCTGCAAGTGCAGGAGTGTGAATGGTTGGAGGCGGTGCCCGGAGTTGAACACGGGGATAAGGGGCTTGCAGGCCCCACGCCTTAGCGCTTGGCTACACCGCCATAGATGATGTTTCATAGTATATCGCATTTTCTCGAAAAAGTAAAGGGGAAGCCGTGATGGAGGGGGAGAATGCGGGCAAAGGGGCAGCTCATGCATGAGGGCAAGTGGCATGGAGGTCGAGTCTTTTCCGGTGATGCGGCGGGCGATGCCTGAAGGAGCCGCAAGGCGCGCCGCCCATCCAAGCGCTGACGCTTAGCAGTCATTCAAAAAGCACGTCATTCTCTTTCTTGAAAATGACGTGCTTTTTGCGTGCAGTCAACCCGGACAACCGGCTCACGACGATTTCTTCAGATCGCGATCGGGAACAGGACACGCGCCAGGTAGATGACGCCAGTCATGGTGATGCAGGAGAGCAAGGTGCTCATCATGACGAGCTCGGTTGCGAAGTCTTCAAAATTGTGAAATTCGACGGCGTAGAGGACGGAATTGACGGCGCCGGGGACAGAGGCCATGATGAGGATGGTCTGCTTCAGGATAGGGGACAGGTGAAGTCCTGCGAGGTCAGAGACCAGAAGGAGAAGGTAGGCCAGAAGCGGAGCGATGACGAGGCGGATCGTGCAGCCGGCCCAGGCATCTATGTCTCGAAAGACGATGGTACTCCGGTGGATCTGGATGCCGAGGGCAAGCATGACGATGGAGACGAGGGCATTGGCACAGTTTTCAAAGACAGGCCAGAGAAAGACCTGTGTCATGTCGAAGCCGGAGAATTTGATGGCGAAGACGGCGACGAGGGTGTAGATGACGGGCATGTGGAAGATGACGGAGATCGCATCGCGTGGTGTCAGCTTTCCTTTGCCAGCCTGATAGAGGCCCAGCGTATTCAGTGTCATATTCATCTGTACGAGGAGGATGGTGGCACAGGCGCCCGCCTGTGCGAGGTAGGGAGTCTCTCCATCGATGACGTAGGGGGCATTGCCGAAGACGAGGGCGATCAGGGCGATGCCGATGTTTCCGTTATTGGAGAACATGGTGCCGTTTTTGAGGCATTCGATCTTCCCGACGGGCATTCCGCGGAATTTCCCGTAGGACCAGGCGGCAAGGGCAATGAGGAACATCTGGACGAATGCCATCAGAAAGACGTTCAGGAGTGTCATATCGATCTCTGCGACGTAGATGCTGTAGAAGATGAAGCTCGGAAGCACGACGAAGAAGGTGAGCTTATTGAGCGATATGACATCGAGATGGTATCTGAGATCGAGCAGGTAGCCGATGGCGACGAAGACCAGAAGCGGCACGATATTATCAGAAATGATTTGCAGGAAAGCCATGTCTGCCTCCTTACATGGAAGCCGGGAAGAAGAGCCGGCAGAGGAAAATCACAAGGGGAAGGGTAAGGATGGAAAGTGACATCTGCGTCATCAGGGATCTCTGGAAGATAGACTTCTGCGCGCTGGTGGTGCCCACCATGGAGAAATCCATGGCGCAGGGGATGGCGGCAAAGAGAAGAAGGATCTCTTTTGCCAGGTCATCCATCGAAGGAAAAATGGCGAGAAGCCCCAGCGCCAGAAGCGGCGATACGAGGAGCTTCACCAGTGCGGGAAGGAGAATGTCTTGGCTGACCGTGAAGCAATGACTGTGCCGGATCATGACGCCGGTCGTGACAGCAGTCAGTACAATAAAGGCGCCGGTGAAGTGGTGCAGCACGGGATAGAGGAAGGTGCCTTTCAGCGGGATGTCGAAGTGCGCAGCAGCAAAGGCAAGAAGCGCGCCGTAGAGGACAGGTGTCGTAAGCGCGCGAAGCAGGAGAGATGAGAGGGAAGAGGACTCCTTGCTCACAATGGCGTGTCCGACCGTGCGGAGCAGCAGGTGGGAAAAGGTCATGAGGAGAGACAGGAGCGCGAGCGCTTTCGGAAGCTCCGCGGCTTCTCCGGCGGAGGCAAAGGGCAGGTGGGAAAAGGTGAGGTAGGTGAGGACACCGCCAAGGTAGCAGACGTTCGGACAGGAGGCCATGCCGCAGATGGCCTGCCGGAGGGACGGCTCTTGGGAGATTCCTTTGGCAAGAAGCGCGGACAGCACGAAAAGGATCGCTGTCAGAAGAAGCGCCGCAGGAAGCAGGAGAAGATCAGAGGCGGTGGGCGGTACCTGATACAGGTTGAAAAAAACGAAGCAAGGCAGTACCACGCGCGTGATGACGATCTCGTAGGTCTTGACCTCAATCTTGAACTTGCCCGCCAGAAACCATCCGCCGCCTAAAAAGACCAGGATGGGGAGCACGTCGAACCAGATGATGTAAAGTATATCCATGGAAGTCCTTTCAAAAGGTAGAAGTGAGAAGTGGTGGAAGGGGCGCCATATTTATAGAGCTTCCCCAATATTCCTCTTTATATAAGATCCGCAGCACATTTCACGATAAACAAGCAGCAGCCTATCTACTAGTTCATAGGAAAACGCAAATACAAGTCACCAGTTACTTGGCGCTTCAAATTCCTAATCCTAAGTGATGAATCACAATTTTTTCCACAGGAACTTCCCCTTTCCCGTCAGAGAAAGGCCTTTGAGGCATTGCTTCCTTGCTTCCCTCACGATGGCAAGGATGTCGGCCTTCTCGCTTTCTGTCAGCGGTTTTCCTGAGAAGCGGGCGGTGACCAGAAGGTCCAGCATGAGGGCGAAGGGGGCGAAGCGCGGGTCTTTGGTGAGAGCAGATTTCCTGTCTTCGTAGGAGCCGCGGGTGGGAAGGCCTGCCCAGTGGGAAAGGCGTTCCGTGTAGGCGATGAGACCCTTGAAGTGGGCATCATCCGTGAGTGCTTTGGCGAGGAGGCGGGAGGCGGCTGTCATGCGGTAGAGCGGATAGGCGGAAAGAAGTGCAAGCATGAGCAGGACGGTGAGCAGCATCGGGAGAAGCGGGCGGGAAACGGGGGCGTCCGGCGTCCTCGGCTGGGAGAGCGGGGGCTGCCCCTGCGGCTGCTGCTCTGGTTGCTGCTGCGGTCGCTGCGGCGCAGGCGGCTGCTGTTTCGGCGCCTCTTTACGTGTGTTCTTCTCGTCGGCCGGTTTATCCGGCGCGCCCTGTTCATTTTTTTGCTTGTCGGGCGGGATCGGGAAGGGATTCTCCGCTCCCTCTTTGCCTGGGGTCATTTCACAGGGACGCCAGCCGAGGCCATCGACATAGACTTCGACCCAGGCGTGGGCGTGGTGATCATTGACGGAGAGGGCGTGGAGCCCCTCCTTGGTCAGGGGGGCATTTTGGAGATCTTCCCTGTCTACGGAAAGGCCGACTGCGTAGCGGGCCGGGATCCCCGAGGCGCGGAGCAGCATGACGGCGGCAGAGGCAAAGGAGGTGCAGTAGCCCTTCCTGCTTTCGGTCAGGAAGTAGGAGATAAAGTCTTTATCCGCAGGCGTTCTGCCCGGATTTTTCGTATAGGTGTAGTTTGTTTCCAAGAAATGGCGGATGGCGTCGATGCGTGCGCGCTTCTCGGAAAGGCTTTGCGCGGGCCGGGTCTTGCCCAGCGAGGCGATGGCGTCGCGCGTTTCTTCCGGAATGGTGAGGTAGTGCGCGTAGACGAAGCGGCGGTAACGCTTTTCCGCTTCAAGATAGGTCGTGTAGTAGGGGTCTTGGATGGATTCACGGGCCATCATCGAGAGGAGCGCACCGGCAGGGAACTCCCATACGTCGGTGCTGTAGGCCTTGCCCTCGCGGGAGATCGGCGAGCGGTCATACTGGAAGTAGGGACCGCCGAAGTCGGCATCATAGGGGAGGAGCAGGAAGCGGCTCTTTTCGTAGAGGGCAGCGAGGGTGAAGGGCTTCTTGAAGGCGGAAAGGTCGCTCTCTTTGGTGTAGTTCAAGAGCTTTTGGGAGATCGATGGATTTCTGGCAGCGACCTCCATGAGCCAGGCTCCCTGGTCGTACCATTCGCCCTGGTTCTTGGAGAAGAGGGCTTCTGTCCCATCGTAGGTGCTGTCCGGAAAGTCCTTCCAGCGGCTGTCCTCGTAGAGGCCGCCGGTCCAGCTTCGAATGTAGAGGTGCTTATCGCTGGCCGCTTCGATGTCTGCGATGACGCGGCCGGTATAGCGGATGCTGGCGCTGCTGCCGAGGCGCTGATGTCCGGCGGCGCCCTTCATCATGCCCGTGTAGGCATTGCCGGCGTGGAAGATCGGGTCATAGGGGTCAGTCCAGCCGATGATCTTCTCCTGCATATGGGAGAAGATCGCCGGCTGCTCATACCGGCTTTCCGGGAGCGTAAGGAGAAGTCCTGCGCCCAGAAGCAGGGTCAGAGCGAGGGTGGGGATCTCCGGCATGCCGAGTCCGTGGTTTTTGAGAGAGACAAAGACGGAAAGGCCGTAGGAGGCGCAGCAAAGAATGGCGAGAGCGGGCGGGTTCACGCCGAAGTAGAAGCCGAAGAGAATGAGGAAAAAGGAAAGAAGCGCTGCCATAGCGCGGGCCGCTTTCGACCATGCGCCGGCCGTAAAGAAGAGGGAGAGAAGGCAGGCGATCCACCCTTTGGCAAGAGCTGGGCTTGCGATGGCTTTCGCAAGCGGTGCAGTCATGTCAATGTCATATGGCTCTTTGAGCGTATCGACGAGAGGAATGAGCGCAGAGAGGAGGCTCGAAAGGAAGGTATCTCTCGCAAGGAGCGGGAGCGAGAGAAGGAGGAGGGCAAGGAGCGCAAGAAGCGACAGCCGGTGCCTGCCGGGCAGTCTGGAAAGAGCGAAAGAAAGAAGAGGCGCAAGGAACGCAGCGGCAATCGCATAGGGAAGCGCACCGAGACCGAAGTAGGAGAAGAGTGCATAAGAAGCACCGAAGGCACCGAGAAAAGAGAGGAAGCGTGTCATCATGCTTCACCTCCCAGCGCGCGGGCAATGGCGGCTTTTCCAGAAAGGGCAGCGCCCTTGGTCTCACGCACGCACCAGATGGAGGGGTGCAGGACAGGCGAGACGGCGGGCGTAGGATTTCCTGTCAGGTAGCAGATCGGAATATACGGAGAGAGATGGCTCGCCTTCAGCGCATTCTCACCACCGGCGAGGAGGAACTCGGCGACAGCCTCTTCCCAGCCGGCCTTGTCTTTGACGGAGGTGATGATCTCCTCGCCATGGAGAGTCATCCACGCGAAACGAAATGGCATATGCGCTGCCGTGAGAGCGAGGCCGCAGGAAAGGAGCGCATCGGCGAGAAGATCCCGCAGGGCATCATCCTCTTCATAGTCTGCCGCCAGGATAAGGCGCGCATCGTCTGCGGGCATGCGGTCGCGGACATAGACATCCTCTGTGCGGGCCGTGACCTTCCAGTTGATGAGGCGGGGATTATCCCCCGGCTGGTAGGGCGTCGCGCCGAAGTATTCCACCTCTTCACTGCCGGAGAGGCGAAGGAGACTCTTCAGCGTATGTGCGTAGTCACCCATCGGACGGGGCAGGACGAGGAGCGTGGCGGCTTTCGTGTCTTTTTGGAAATGGAAAAGTCCGAACGGGTCTTTCCAGGAAAGGCGGGGCGCGGGGAGTGGGATGCGTCCCGCATGCGCGGTGTCTATCCGGAAATAGAAGCGTGTCTCATCCTTCTCTGTTTCATAGCTGTCGTATTCCTTCCCTGCCATCGTTGCCGTGAGCGAAGAGACAAAGGGGAGGAAGCGGCCTTTGGCGGTGAGGCATACTTCGGCGGCCGCTCCTCTATGTGTGTGGTGCGGGGCAGAAAACGTCACCGATACCGATCGGCGCGCCGCATATCCCAGAGAAAGTGCAAGGAGCGGCACCAGAAGGAGCGTGGCGGCGAGCAGGAAGGCTGCGTATAAGTCGTAGAGGATCATCAAGAGAAGGGCGATGATGACAAGAAAGAGATAAGATAGATAGTTCATAAGATGTACACTGCTTTACAGGGTTCAGGGTTCAGGGTTCAGGGTTCGGGAAAATTAGGAATGAGGAATTAGGAATGAGGAATGAAGGTGGCGGCTTCGCCGCGAATATATATGGGGCGATGCCCGAAAGTCGTGTGAAAGTCACTCGTATTGCGTTTTCCAAATAACTGGCATGTAAGTCAACTTCTAAGTCAAGTTAGGAGTGAGGGGTGAAGGTACGGCGCATAAAAACAGGGAAGCACCGCGGAGTTTTGAAATATACGGTATTTACGGAAGATGAGAAACCTGTGAACCTTTTGAACCTTCAGAACCTGTTTAACCTATGAGGATTCTCATAAAGGGTAGATTGTTTTTCTGCTTTCAAACTTCAGGGTTCAGGAAAATGAGGAATGGTGGTGCGGCGCATAAAAATATAGAAGCGCCGCGGAGTATATATGGGGCGATGCCCGAAAGGAAGTGGATAGAAGGTTTCCCGTTTGAGAGTACCAAACATCGCTTGCTTGGTCGCGAATGACAAAGATTTCTCGCTTACGCTCGAAATGACGATACGAGAGAGTTTCCTAGTCCCCAGTCACTAGTCACCAGTCACTCCTAATCCCCAATCCCTAATCCCTAGCTACTAGTCACTAGTCCCCAGTCACCCGCTATTACACCAGCTCCGGCATGGGGACGGATTTCAAAATATCATCAAGCACGCTCGCTGCGGTCTTTCCGGCAAAGCGGGCATCGCCGGAAAGGGTGATGCGGTGGGAGAGGGTGTAGGGGGCGACGGCGAGGACGTCATCCGGGGTCGCGTAAGCTCTGCCCTCCATGAGGGCATGGGCGCGGGTCATGGCGGAAAGCGCCATCGTGCCGCGCGGAGAGATACCGAGCGAGATGTCATGGCTTTCTCTGGTAGCAGCGGCGATATCCACCATGTAGGCGAAGAGGCTGTCTTCGACGTGGACCTCCGCGGCCTGTTTTCTAAGGGTAAGAAGGTCGTCGGGCGTGATGACGGCGCTAAGGGACAAGGCGGCGCTCCGGCGGCTGCCCTTCAGGATCTCGATCTCGTTCTCACGGGACGGATAGCCGACGGTGATGCGGATCATGAAGCGGTCGGTCTGTGACTCGGGGAGCTCCTGTGTGCCGGAGGAGCCGAAAGGATTCTGCGTCGCCATGACGATGAAAGGCTGCGGGACGGTGTAGGTCTTGCCGTCGACCGAGAGGCACCCTTCCTGCATGACCTCAAGGAGCGCGGACTGTGTCTTCGGAGAGGCACGGTTGATCTCATCGGCGAGAAAGAAATTCGTCATCGCGCTGCCTGCCACGTAGCGAAAGCTGCCGGAGGCTTTGTCATACATGGAAAATCCCGTGATATCCGAGGGCAGGACATCGGGGGTGAACTGCATACGCTTGTAGTCAAGCCCGAGCGTGCGGGTGAAGGCGACGGCCATGGTCGTCTTGCCCACGCCGGGGATGTCATCGATCAGGATATGGCCGCCTGCCAAGATGGCGGTCAGTATACGGCGGAGTACATCGTCCTTGCCCAGGACGGCTTTGCCTGTCTCAGCGAGAATGGCGTCTATGGTTTCTTTGGTATTCATGAGGGCCTCCTTTATTTATACCCTACTATTATACAACGATTGGGAAGAGGCGAAGCGGAATGGCTTTGCGGCATGATCCGTATAAAAAGCAGGGCTGCCTTTTCATGCTTCGCACTGCTATTTGACATTTCTCTCCATTTCCCCTATAATACTATCATTATGGAAGGGTGTCCGAGTGGTTGAAGGAGGCGGTCTTGAAAACCGTTAACCTTGCAAGAGGTTCATGGGTTCGAATCCCATCCCTTCTGCCAGAATTATATTCGCGGGAAGCCGCGGTTTCAGAAAGCACTGATCGATGAGCGGCGCGCTCGTCGGCAGTGCTTTTTATAGTTAGGGAAACGCTGCTTCAATCGTTGTCCGACGTGGGATGTATTTTCATGTCATGCTCGTCATAACCCTAGTCACTAGTACAGCGATTTGTTAACTTCTGGACTTGGTGAGAAGTGGTGGAATGTCTTGGCTCCCCAGCGGGGGAGCTCCCCGAAGGGGAAAGGGGGCTACGTAGCGGTATTGCATGAAAGTGTTAGAATATCGATAGCATCGGACTATTCAACATAGCACGCTATACCGCTGGCATGCCCCTATTGCCTTCGGCACTTCCCCCGAAGGGGGAAGCAAGTCATTACGGCGCTAACAATTTCCTTAACTTAATAGCATTACCTGTGGTCTAACCCTGAATCTTGTTCTCATTTTTGACTTCTCTCGAATACAGAAAAAGGAGACAACTATGAATCCCGCTGTCTATGCTGTGGTGGCGGTGATCGCCATCCTCTTCGTTCTTGCCTGCCGTCACATGTATCATGCCACCATCGGCGGCGGTGGATGCTGCGGCGGGGGCGGAGACTGCCCCGCCTGCCGCGAAAGGAAAATGAAACTTCACGGCGGACTCAAGAAATAAAAAAGGGAATCGCGAAAGCGGTTCTTTTTTTGGTGGCTGGTGGCTAGTAGCTGGTGACTGGGGACTAGGGACTAGTAGCTAGGGATGAGTGGCTAGGGATTAGGATCCTTAAGTGACTAGTGACTGGTGAGTCTCTCACAGCGTCATTTCGAGCGCAAGCGAGATGACCTGCTACCGCATTAGCCCGTTCTCTTACATACCGCCGGTGCCCTATCCGCCCCTTCGGGCAATGCTATTAAGTTAAGGAAATCGTTAGCTACGTAACGTCTTGCTTCCCCCTTCGGGGGAAGTGCCGAAGGCAATAGGGGCATGCTAGCGGTATAGCGTGCTATGTTGAATAGTCCGATGCTATCGATATT
>ENA-UOJS01003093-UOJS01003093.1-human-gut-metagenome-genome-assembly--contig:-C74-NODE-3093-length-10103-cov-36.529558_pt1 | contig 10103 bp, 4 predicted proteins | sample MGYA00242355_ERZ723902 | MGnify/ENA metagenome assembly ERZ723902 | reverse complement strand
AAAGGACTGAATATGAAAGTGATAACGATGGAAAGTTCTGCCTTCCGGTCATTGACGGAACAGATAGCGGAGATTGCGGCACACGTCCGTGCCGCCTCCGGCGACAAGAAAGCGGCATCGCCCGACAGGTTGCTCACCACACGCGAGGCGGCGCACCTGCTTAACGTGAGTACCCGCACCCTCCAGCGTATGCGCAGCGAGCAACGCATCGGTTATGTCGTGCTTCGCGGTAAATGCCGCTACCGGCAGTCGGAAATAGACCGCCTGCTTGAAGCGTGTGCCGTCAACGAGGACGCGGCGACACCGCAGGAATTGAAACGCAACCACACGCTGCGCACTGGCGGCAAACCAAAAGGAAGGAGGACATAGGTCATGGAACTGCTCACACGAAACAACTTCGAGGGCTGGATGCAGAAGCTGATGGAACGGCTCGACCGTCAGGACGAACTGCTGCTGGCGATGAAGGCTGAGGGGAAACAGCCTACTATCACGGAAAGCATCCGCCTTTTCGACAATCAGGATTTGTGCATGCTGCTCCAGATAAGCAAGCGCACACTGCAACGCTACCGCAGTGTCGGCGCATTGCCCTACAAGACACTGGGCAAGAAAACCTATTACAGCGAGGAGGATGTGCTGACATTCCTTTCCAACCATATCAAGGACTTCAAAAAAGAAGATATAGCCTTCTACAAGGCTCGTATCCATAATTTCTTTCATAAATAACCCATTAAAACATTTTTCAGATGGCAAAGAAAAAAGACGAAAAGGACGTGCTGGTAGTCCGTGACGAGAAGACAGGCGAGATCAGCGTGGTAGCCGGGCTGAACGCGGACGGCACACCCAAGCGCACCCCCGCAAAAGCGGAGAACGCGCAGAGTTTCCTGCAATTCGACCGACATGGCGACGTGCTGGACAACTTCTTCAAGAACTTCTTCCGGCAGTGCAAGGAACCCAGCCGCTTCGGTTTCTACCGCATCGCGGCAGACCAAGTGGATTCCATGCTTGGCGTGATGAAAGACCTGCTTCAGCATCCGTACCAGAACAAACAAATCCTTGCACCGCACAAAATCGACACCTTCCCTTATCAACAGCAGGTGCAGGAAGAGATGGCGGCACAAAAGACAGAGAAACAAGAACCTCAAAAACAGGAAAACATGGAACAACAGAAAGAACAGCAGGAAAGCCCGCAACAGACGCAGGGCAGACAGGGCTACCAACCCATCAACGAGAGCAAAATCAACTGGCAGGAGCTGGAGGACAGATGGGGCGTGAAGCGTGACGACCTTGAAAAGTCCGGAGACCTTACGAAGATGCTCCACTACGGCAAGTCCGACTTGGTAAAGGTCAAGCCCACCTTCGGCGGCGAATCATTCGAGCTGGACGCCCGCCTCTCCTTCAAGAAGGACGGTGAGGGAAACATCAGCCTCGTGCCGCACTTCATCCGCAAGGAGCAGAAGCTGGATGAGTACAAGGAACACAAATTCTCCGACAATGACCGGAAGAACCTCCGCGAAACGGGCAATCTCGGTAGGGTCGTGGACATTGTGGACAGGGAAACGGGCGAGATCATCCCCTCCTACATCAGCATCGACCGCAAGACGAATGAAATCACGGACATTCCGGCAAGCAGGGTGCGCATCCCGGAGCGCATCGGCAAGACGGAAATCACCACGCAGGAGCGGGACATGCTCCGCGCCGGACTGCCCGTGCGCGACAAGCTCATCGAGCGCAACGACGGCAGGAAGTTCGTCACCACCCTGCAAGTGAACGTGGAGCAGCGCGGCGTGGAGTTCGTGCCGGGAACCGGCAAGTCGCCCCGTACCGCACAGACACAGGAAACCAAAGGCGACACATCGAAAAGTCAGGCGCAGGGCGGGGAAAATGCCGCACAGACCAAGAAGGAGCAACGCCGCAACACGTGGACGAACGAGGACGGCAGCATCCGCCCCATCAGCAAATGGAGCGGCGTGAGCTTCACCGACCAGCAGAAAGCCGACTATGTGGCGGGTAAAGCCGTGAAGCTGGAGAACGTGACCGACAAGCAGGGCTTCCATGCCACGATGTATATCAAGTTCAACCCGGAGAAGGGACGCCCGTACCGCTACGACACGAACCCTGACAATGCACAGCAGGTTGCTCCGTCCAACGAGAGCCGCACGCAGGTGGCGGTGAACAACGATGGCAAGACCAACGAGGCTACAAAGAATCTGAGAGAGCCGTTGCAGAAAGGTCAGACCAACCCGAAGGACGCCCGCCAGCAACAGCAGCAGGAGAAGCCGCAGAAGAAAACGGGCAAGGGCATGAAAATGTAATCCCGTGTCCGCCACTGAATCCAAAATAAAATCCAAAGTATCAACAAAAAAGAAGAAGACATGAAGACAATCATTGCAGAAAAGCCCTCCGTGGCACGTGAAATCGCCCGCATCGTGGGCGCGACAAAGAGAGAGGAAGGATATTTCGAAGGAGGCGGCTATGCCGTGACATGGGCATTCGGACACCTCGTTCAGCTTGCCATGCCCGACGGCTACGGCGTGCGCGGATTTGTCCGTGACAACCTCCCGATTATTCCCGACACATTCACGCTCGTCCCCCGTCAGGTCAGGACGGAGAAAGGTTACAAGCCCGACAGCGGCGTGGTGTCGCAGATAAAAGTCATCAAAAGACTGTTCGACACAAGCGAACATATCATCGTGGCGACCGATGCCGGACGCGAGGGAGAGCTTATCTTCCGCTACCTCTACCACTATACGGGTTGCACCACTCCTTTCGTGCGCCTGTGGATCAGCTCTCTCACCGACAAAGCTATCCGCGAGGGACTGCGGAAACTCGAAGACGGCAGCAAATACGACAACCTCTACCTCGCCGCCAAAGCGCGGAGCGAATCCGACTGGCTCGTGGGCATCAACGGCACTCAGGCGTTATCCATAGCCGCCGGACATGGCACGTATTCGGTGGGGCGTGTGCAGACACCCACGCTGGCGATGGTGTGTGAACGCTATTGGGAGAACCGCCGTTTTACGTCCGAAGCATTCTGGCAGCTCCATATCGCAACAGACGGTTGCGACGGCGAGGTCGTGAAACTCTCATCCTCCGAGAAATGGAAGTCGAAAGAACCGGCAACGGAGCTATATAATAAGGTAAAGGCGGCAGGCAGCGCAACGGTAACGAAAGCAGAGCGTAAGGAGAAGACGGAGGAAACTCCCTTGCTGTACGACCTGACCACGCTCCAAAAAGAAGCCAACGCCAAGCACGGCTTCACGGCGGAACAGACGCTTGAAATCGCGCAGAAACTCTACGAAAAGAAGTTGATAACCTATCCGAGAACGGGAAGCCGCTACATCCCCGAAGACGTGTTCGCTGAAATCCCCAAGCTACTCGCCTTTATCGGCACGCAGCCCGAATGGAAAGACAAGGTGCGGGCAAAAGCCATCCCGACACGCCGTAGCGTGGATGACGGCAAGGTAACAGACCACCATGCCCTGCTCGTCACGGGAGAGAAACCGCTCTTCCTCTCCAAAGAGGACAGCACCATTTATCAGATGATTGCCGGACGAATGATAGAGGCATTCTCCGAAAAATGCGTCAAGGACGTGACTGCTGTCACGGCAGAATGTGCCGGAGTGGAGTTCACCGTGAAAGGCAGTGTCGTGAAGCAAGCCGGATGGCGTGCCGTCTATGGCGAGGAAAAGGAGGAAACTACCATCCCCGGCTGGCAGGATGGCGACACGCTCACGCTGAAAGCCACCTCCATCACCGAAGGAAAGACCAAACCCAAGCCGCTGCATACCGAAGCCACCCTGCTCTCGGCAATGGAAACGGCGGGCAAGGAAATTGAGGACGACGCACTGCGGCAGGCGATGAAGGACTGTGGCATCGGTACTCCCGCCACACGCGCCTCCATCATCGAAACGCTTTTCAAGCGCGGTTACATGGAACGCTGCAAGAAGTCGCTTGTTCCCACCGAAAAGGGACTCGCCCTCAATTCCGTGGTGAAGACGATGCGCATCGCCGATGTAGCCATGACGGGCGAATGGGAAAAGGAACTGGCACGTATCGAGCGCGGGGAACTGCCCGCCGACACTTTCCGCAAGGAGATAGAGGCGTACACACGGGAAATCACCTCCGAACTGCTCTCGTGCGACAAGCTCTTCGGCAGCCGTGATTCCGGCTGCGCGTGTCCCAAGTGCGGCACGGGCAGGATGCGGTTCTACGGCAAGGTGGTACGTTGCGACAACACGGAGTGCGGACTGCCCGTGTTCCGGCAGAAAGCGGGACGCACCCTGTCCGACGACGAAATCAAAGACCTGCTCACCGACGGGCACACCAAGCCGCTCAAAGGCTTCAAGAGCAAGCAGGGCAAGAACTTCGATGCCATAGTCGCCTTTGACGGGGAATATAACACGACGTTCGTGTTCCCGGAAAAGAAATGCAAGTCTTCCTATCCGAAAAAAAGGAAATAATCACTAACTTTTGATAAGTTAGGCTGCATCTCAACAATAGAAACAAACAAGTTTTTTTCGTATTGTCTTCGATTTGCACTAACTTTGCCACTTGTTCAGAGTAATGAATTGTTCTTCGATACCGGATTACACTCATACTTTGGATTTAGTGGTGGCACTCGGAGGGATACCGAGTGCCTTTTTCTTCCTTTTTCCAACCGATTATCCCGTTAATTATCAATCCGCTAAATCCAAAGTAATGAACAACAAGAAGAAAAACGAGGGTCAGACCGACTTTTCCTATTACGGTCTGTACCTGCTGGACTACCTCCGCACGAACAAGTTTGAACAGGCGACTGACACCGCTTTCATACGGGAACGGGCCGACCGTGCCGCCGAAACGTATGAAAAGGCGCGGCTCGAAGGCTATCCCGCCGATGGCGCGCAAGAGCAGGCGATGGACACGCTGCTGCGCGGGCTGCGCTATTCCCGGTACGCCATTCTCCGTGAAGTCGTGGAGAGCGAGTTTTTCGACGAAGTGCCGGAAGAGAAACAAGAAGCCTTTATTCTGAAACTCATGCCGCTTGTCGGCAACGTGTTCTCCGTCTATGACCTTTCGGACGACAACTTCGCCCTGTCTTCCGATTACGACCTGCTCTACACGGAGCTGACGGGGGCAACCGTCCTTTACTTAGACGAATATGGCGTTTAACCGCAAACAGAAACTGCGGGACAACATCGAGGCGATACGGACGGCATTCATCCTTGACAGGGAAAATAGGACAGCGACAACCGAAGAGCGTGCCATACTTCAAAGGTACTGCGGTTTCGGCGGTCTGAAATGTATCCTCAACCCTGCAAAGGAACTGACGGATGCCGTCCGGTGGGCGAAATCCGACCTCGAACTGTTCGCCCCGACGGTGGAGCTGCACAGGCTTATCCGTGAGAACAGCAAGGACGAAACAGAGTACAAGCGGTTTGTGGATTCGCTGAAAGCGTCCGTGCTGACCGCTTTCTACACCCCCAAAGAGATAACCGACACCATCGCGGACGTGCTGGCAGATTACAGCGTCCGCCCCGCCCGTATGCTCGAACCGTCGGCAGGTGTCGGCGTGTTCGTGGATTCCATGCTGCGGCACAGCCCCAATGCGGATGTGATGGCTTTCGAGAAGGATCTGCTCACGGGTACAATCTTGAGGCATCTCTATCCCGACCAGAAAATGCGCACCTGCGGTTTTGAGAAAATCGAAAGACCGTTCAACAATTATTTCGACTTGGCGGTGTCCAACATTCCGTTCGGTGACATTGCCGTGTTCGACGCGGAGTTTCAGCGGAGCGACTCTTTCGGCAGACGCTCCGCCCAGAAAACCATCCACAACTATTTCTTTCTCAAAGGACTGGATGCCGTGCGTGACGGCGGTATCGTGGCGTTCATCACCTCGCAAGGGGTATTGAACAGCACCAAGACCTCCGTGCGTAACGAGCTGTTCAGTCAGGCCAATCTGGTATCCGCGATACGCCTGCCCAACAACCTGTTCACGGACAACGCGGGCACGGAGGTGGGCAGTGACCTGATTGTCCTGCAAAAGAACCTCAGCAAGAAGGAAATGTCGCAGGACGAGCGGCTGATGACCGTGATACAGACGGACACGAAAACCGCCCTGACCGACAACGCCTATTTCATCCACCACCCGGAACGCATCGTGCATACGATGGCGAAACTTGACACAGACCCCTACGGGAAGCCCGCTATGGTTTATCTGCACGAGGGCAAGGCAGCAGGCATCGCCGGGGATTTGCGCCGTATGCTCGACGAGGATTTCCATTACAGGCTTGCCATGCGCTTGTATTCGGGTTCAATCCGGCAGGCAGGAACGGAAGAAAAAGTTGCCGTTCAAAATAAAGTAGAGCGTCCTGCCATAAAATTGGAAACAGTATCCTCGGCGCAGACGGTGGAAACTCCGACAGAAAAGCCGCAACCCGCAGATGAAAAGCCGGAGATAGAACCGCGCCCGCAATATTCCGCAGGCGTGCAGCTCACCCTGCTTGACCTCTGGGGGATGACGGAAGAGGTCAGCCAACCGAAAACCTCCAAAAAGAAAAAGACGGTGAAAAAGGCAGTTACGGCAAAGTCCACTCCGCCCAAACCGAAAGTCACGGTTACACCGACAGCTCCAACTGCAAAACCCGCAATGGAGAATAAGGAGGTGAAAGCGGAGAACACCGCCAAGCCTGCCGACCCGGACGACATCTATGCCACACTGGACTGGGATACCAATCCTCCCATCAACGGTTTCTATGAAATGATGATGGGTTTGACGCCGGAGCGTAGGAAAGAACTTCGGGAACTGGCAAGGCAGCATAACGAGAAACAAGTGGCGGAAAAGACGGAAGTGAAAGCCGTGCCGGAAACTTCCCGTGAGCAGCCACGACAGGAGGAAACACAGCCGGAGGCAGTCGCCGCACCTGCCGTTACAGATACCCCATCGGAAGCGGTGGGGACTTTCCTTTTCCCCGACATCGAAGCGGAAAAGCCGAAGGAGGAAGTCGTGGACCTTTCTCCGCGTGCCTACCACCGCACGCCGGAGATGCACCTGCGCGAAGGGTCGCTGGTGGCTGACAGGGGGCGTCATAACATCGGCTACCTGAAGGACATCACGCCATACGGGGCGACATTCCAGCCGCTCGACCTGAAAGGCTACCAGAAGGAGAAGGCGTTACAGTATGTTTTACTCCGTGACGCCTACGAGCGGCTGTACCGCTATGAATCGAACCTGCATGAAGCAAATGTCCCGTGGCGAGAGCATCTAAACACCTGTTACGATGAGTTTGTCATGCGCTACGGCAACCTCAACGCCAAGCAGAACGTGAAGTTAGTGATGATGGACGCGGGCGGGCGTGACATCCTTTCGCTGGAACGGGCGGAGAACGGGAAGTTTGTCAAGGCGGACATCTTCGAGCGTCCCGTTTCCTTCTCCGTGGAGAGCCATGCCAACGTCGGCTCACCCGAAGAAGCACTGTCCGCGTCGCTCAACAAGTTCGGCACTGTCGATCTCGACTATATGCGGGAGATAACCGACAGTACGGCGGAGGATTTGCTCACAGCCCTGCAAGGGCGCATCTATTACAATCCGCTCGTAACCGGTTACGAGATTAAGGACCGCTTTATTGCCGGAAACGTGATAGAGAAAGCGGAACGCATAGAGGCTTGGATGGGCGAAAACCCCGAAAGTGAACGTATGCCGGAGGTGAAGCAGGCGTTGGAGGCTCTGAAAGATGCCGAACCGCCGCGCATCGCTTTTGAAGACCTTGATTTCAATTTCGGGGAACGCTGGATTCCGACGGGTGTCTATGCCGCCTACATGAGCCGGCTGTTCGACACGGAGGTGAAAATCGCCTATTCCGCAAGCATGGACGAGTTTTCGGTGGCGTGCGGCTACCGCACCATGAAAATCACGGACGAGTTTCTGGTGAAGGGGTATTACCGGAACTATGACGGTATGCACCTCCTAAAACACGCCCTGCACAACACCTGCCCTGACATGATGAAGTCCATCGGCAAGGACGAGCATGGCAACGACATCAAGATGCGCGACAGCGAGGGAATACAACTCGCCAACGCCAAGATTGACGAGATACGAAACGGCTTCTCCGAATGGCTCGAAGAGCAGTCGCCACAGTTCAAGGAGCGGCTGACGACGATGTATAACCGCAAGTTCAACTGTTTCGTGCGCCCGAAGTATGACGGCTCGCACCAGACCTTCCCCGACCTCAATCTGAAAGGCTTGGCAAGCCGGGGTATCAAGAGCGTCTATCCCTCGCAGATGGATTGCGTCTGGATGCTGAAACAGAACGGCGGCGGAATTTGTGACCACGAGGTTGGAACCGGCAAGACGCTGATAATGTGCATCGCCGCGCATGAAATGAAGCGTCTGAACTTGGCGCACAAGCCGATGATTATCGGGCTGAAAGCCAATGTAGCGGAGATCGCAGCTACCTATCAGGCGGCATATCCCAACGCCCGTATTCTCTACGCTTCGGAAAAGGACTTTTCGACCGCCAACCGCGTGCGTTTCTTCAACAACATCAAGAACAACGACTACGATTGTGTCATCATGTCGCACGACCAGTTCGGCAAGATACCGCAGTCGCCGGAGTTGCAGCAGCGCATCCTGCAAGCGGAGCTTGACACGGTGGAGGAAAACCTCGAAGTGCTGCGCCAGCAGGGAAAGAACGTATCGCGGGCGATGCTGAAAGGTCTGGAGAAGCGCAAGCATAACCTTGAAGCGAAATTGGAGAAGGTGGAACACGCCATAAAGTCACGCACGGACGACGTGGTGGACTTCAAGCAGATGGGCATCGACCACATTTTCATTGATGAATCGCACCAGTTCAAGAATCTGACTTTCAACACGCGCCACGACCGTGTGGCGGGATTGGGGAACAGCGAGGGAAGCCAGAAGGCACTGAACATGCTCTTTGCTATCCGCACCATACAGGAGCGCACGGGCAAGGACTTGGGGGCGACCTTCCTCTCCGGCACGACTATCAGCAACTCGCTGACTGAGCTGTACCTGCTGTTCAAGTACCTGCGCCCGAAGGAGCTGGAACGGCAGGACATTCGATGTTTTGATGCGTGGTCGGCGATATTTGCCAAGAAGACAACGGATTTTGAGTTCAACGTGACGAACAACGTGGTGCAGAAGGAGCGTTTCCGCTACTTCATCAAAGTGCCGGAGCTTGCCGCCTTCTATAATGAAATCACGGACTACCGCACGGCGGAGGATGTGGGCGTGGACCGTCCCAACAAAAACGAGATACTGCACCACATACCGCCCACGCCGGAGCAGGAGGACTTCATACAGAAGCTGATGCAATTCGCCAAGACGGGCGACGCCACCCTGTTGGGCAGACTGCCGCTTTCGGAAACGGAGGAAAAGGCGAAGATGCTTATCGCCACGGACTATGCCCGGAAGATGGCACTCGACATGCGCATGATAGACCCGCATTACGAAGACCACCCCGACAACAAGGCGAGCCACTGTGCCAAAATAATCGCGGAGTATTATCAAAAATACGACGCGCAGAAAGGCACGCAGTTCGTTTTCTCTGACTTGGGAACTTACCAGCCGGGCGATGGGTGGAACGTCTATTCGGAAATCAAGCGCAAACTGACGGAGGACTACGGCATACCGCCAAGCGAGGTGCGCTTCATTCAGGAGTGCAAGACCGACAAGGCGCGGAAGGCGGTGATAGATGCCATGAACGCCGGGACGGTGCGTGTGCTGTTCGGCTCCACCTCCATGCTCGGAACGGGTGTGAACGCACAGAAACGGTGTGTGGCAATTCATCATCTTGATACGCCGTGGCGACCGTCCGACCTGCAACAGCGTGACGGACGGGGAGTTAGAGCAGGCAACGAGATAGCCAAGCATTTCGCCGGGAACAACGTGGACGTAATAATCTACGCGGTGGAAAAATCACTGGACAGTTACAAGTTCAACCTCCTGCACTGCAAGCAGACTTTCATCAGCCAGCTTAAAAGCGGTGCTATGGAAGCGCGTACCATCGACGAGGGGGCAATGGACGAGAAATCGGGCATGAACTTCTCGGAATATATGGCGTTGCTATCCGGCAACACCGACCTGCTGGACAAGGCGAAAC
>ENA-UOJS01003089-UOJS01003089.1-human-gut-metagenome-genome-assembly--contig:-C74-NODE-3089-length-10121-cov-6.311146_pt1 | contig 10121 bp, 9 predicted proteins | sample MGYA00242355_ERZ723902 | MGnify/ENA metagenome assembly ERZ723902 | reverse complement strand
TTATAAATATCTAGATGTAAAAGGTTTTAATAAGAAAGAAAGTAAACATATTACACAAATTCTATATGACCATAGTTGCGCTTGTGTAGATTTTGGTAAAGGATATAGTCGTTTACTTAATTTCAAGAAATATTATAAACGTCCTTTTACTGATTATGATATTCAAAAGATTCTTTATCTTGATAAGACTTATACCAGTCTTAAACAAGTTGCTATTTGCTTAAAATGGTATCGTATTCAGAATCTACCGATTGCTTATAATTGTAGAATCAGAGAAGAGGATATTTATGATATTTGTGATTATAATGTAAATGATGTTCTTATTACATTAGAACTGGAGCGTAGTCAAAAGGCTGAAATTGAATTACGAGAAGATATATCTGAAGAGTTTGGAATTGATGTCCGTAATATGTCAAGAAGTTCTATTGGTAAAGCTATTACTACATCTCTTTATGAGAAGTTTAGCGGTATTGATAGAAAAGATTTTATGGATACTAAGACTAATAGATGGAAAATTAAAGTTTCCAGTATATTAAGTCCTAAACTTAAATTTCAAACTAAAATTCTCAATGATTTACTTCGTACTGTTGCACAATCTACTATCGTTGTAAGTAGTACAAAAGATGAAGATAAATTTAAGCACGAATTTCAATTTGGTGATACGGTATATACTATGGCTTTAGGTGGTTTGCATAGTCAAGATAAACCGGGATTGCTAATTGCTTCTGAAATTGGTGCTTGTATTCGAGATGCTGATGTTGCTTCATTTTACCCAAATGGTATTCTTTCTTATGATGTTTATCCTGAACATCTTGAAAGAAATCCTTTTAGAGCTACTGTTGGATATACAAAAGACACTCGTGTTGAAGCAAAACATGCTGCAAGTAAAGAACTAAAAGAATATAAAAAACTACTTAATGAAATAAATACTTTTAAGAATAATCATGCTAATCAATCTATTATAGATGATTTACAGGCAAAAGCTGATGCTCTTATGAAATCAAGTAAACGTCATAAGATTAAAGCTGAAGGTCTTAAAATTGCTATTAATAGAATGTATGGAGCATTTAGAGATATAAATGATTATCTTTATGACCCTAAATGTACTTATAAAGTTACTATAAATCTACAACTTTGTCTTTTAATGCTTATTGAAGCATTGGAACTCAAAGGTATTAAAGTTATATCTGCTAATACTGATGGTATTGTTTGTATCATCAAACCTGAACAAGAAGGTGATTATAAAACTTGTTGTGATTGGTGGCAAGAATATAACAATTTTGAACTTGAATTTACTAATTATGAAAAGTATCTTCGTAATGATGTAAATAATTATATTGCTGTTAAAGAAGGTTTTCAAGATGCTTATGATAAATTGATTGATAAAACGCCAGAAGCAATAGCTGAACTTGAAGATATTTATATTAAACGTAAAGGTCTTTTTATTGAAACTATTGCTTTTAATAAAGGTTATGCTTATCCAGTTGTTCCAAAAGCTCTTAATCTATTTCTTTTATATAATGTTCCTTATGCCGATACAATAGAAAATCATATTCATAATAACAAAGAAGCTATTTATGATTATTGTATTAGTCAAAAGACTGATGCTAAATTCAATATTATATATTGTAGTATTGTAAACGGTGAACTTCACGATGAAGAACTTCAAAAATCTAATCGTTTCTATATTGCTGATGTATCTTATTGTAGTGGAACTATTATAAAAATTGATAAAAATAAATCAAGTAAAATTAATCGAATTGTAGCTAAATGTAGTGTTCGTCCTTTTAATGATTATGTTGAGGAAGATGATTATCATATAGATTTTAGTTATTATAAAAAAGAATGTGCTAAGATTCTATATGGTAAAGATAAGAAAACTGCTGGTATGGTTGCGGTTCAAGGTGATTTATTTGGTGCTATGTCTAATAATAAACATTTAGAGCCTATTGAAAGTCCTGAAGAAGATGGTTTGTTTGAAGTTGATTTTGAAGATGACAATGTATCGTTTATTAATCCTGCTAATGACATTCCTATTAACAATACTATTTGGGGTATGTATGGTTTTTCAAGTGAGGAAGAATATAAACGTGCAATAGAAAATGGAGATGATTTACCTTTTTAATAAAATACTAATATGAATGGTGACCTTGTATATCATGAAGTTGATGGTCTTGCAATAGCTGATATTAAACCAGTTAATGTTAAAAATCATAGAATTGGTTTGCGTGTAGCTAAGTTTACAAGAGAGGGAAAGTATATAGTTACTTATGCTTCTACTAAAGATGCTGCTAATGCTCTAACTATTGAGCTAAAAAAAAACAAATCCTAAACACGCTTATTACGCTATTGTTAAGGCTTGTACTCCTAAAAGTAATTCTAAAACTGCTTATGGTTATCAATGGAGATATATTAGTCATGATGGTGGTATTGTAAAGCGTGATTGTGATTGATGTGTTATGCACGAATTTGATGAAATTTGTTATGGTAAAACAGTAGAGGAATTACAAAAGGAAATGCTCTTTCAAATGCACTTTGGTAATTGTGAAATGCTAACACAATATATTATGGATTGTATTGAAAGACTTAAACGTGAAAATGCTCCTACTGTTTATTGGAGATATTAGAGTATGAATAAGTCCGAAAGACAAGAAATATCTTGTAATAAATGGCGTGATGCCAAAGGTCGAGGTACTCTAAATCTTATAATGAGATTTGGAAAAACACGAGTAGCAGCTATGATTGTTGGTAAGCTGGTTAAAGCTAATCCTAATCGAACAATTATGGCTATCGCTCCAAATGCTGTAACTACTAAAAATCTTGCTGATAATCTTACTGAATTTTGTCCGAAAGAACAATGGATTGATATAATGAGTAGTAATACTCTTATTAATCATGTAAATAAACTTAAAATAGAACGAAAGCTTCCTATTAAAGTTGATTTACTAATTCTTGATGAAGTTCATAAGTTATTACAAGGTGAAACTTTCATGGCTATTAAGAATATAGAGTATAAATTTATTCTATGTCTTACTGGTTCTACATTAAATAAAAATCAATTATCTATTCTTAATGAATTAGGTGCTCCAGTAATTGATAAAATTACTGAGATTGAAGCTGTATCACAAGGTTGGATTTCAAATAGTACAGAATATAATTTAGCTATTGAACTCGATGAACATGACAAAATTAGATATGCTAAATATTCTGATATGATTTCTGAAACTCTTGAAACATTTGGTGGATTACATAAAGTGATTAATCAAGAATTTCGTAATAAAGTTTTTGACAGTGATTTTGCATTAGTTCTTGCATCTTTTACTGGTTATAATTATAAAGATAGAAATGGCAGTAGTACTTTTATTAAACCTACTGTTATTCGTAATATGTTAGCTTCATTAATGGGTTGGACTCGTGATATGCCACTCGATAATGATTATAATAAACGGATTAATAATCTTTGGAATCCCGATAATATTTACGAACGTGCTAAAAAGTTCAAAGACTTTGTTAGACAACGTAATGATATTTTAATTCATAACAGACCTAAAATTAATGCTGTTATTGAAATTCTTAAAACTAATAGCGTTCCTACTATCTGTTTTAATGAATCAATAGCTATGGTTACTGATTTAGCTGATTATTTCAGTAAAGATGGTATTCCTTTTCATAGTGCTATTGAAAGTAGGTATGTAATTAATCCTGAAACTGGTGTTCCATATACTTATAAGAATGGTGAACCTAAACGATTAGGTAAAACTTCTCTTAAAAAGTTAGCTATTGAAGGGATTAAGAATGGTACTTATAAATATTTATTTACTGCACAAAGTCTTAACGAGGGTTTAACGATAGAAAATATCGAACAAGTCATAACGACTGGTGGTAGTTGTAATTCTAATACTCACGGACAACGTGTCGCACGAGGTAAGACTTATAATTATATGAACCCTAATAAGAATTGTGTTATTATTAATCTTTACATTGATGATTTCAAAATTGGTGATAAAGATGTTAGGTCAAGAGACAAACAAAAGTTAATCCAGCGTCAGCAAAATTCCGAGAATGTTCCGGTATGGGTTAATGATATTAGTGAAATTTTCGGTTAATTTCTTGCTATTTTCTTTGGTGGTACAATTATAATTACTATATTTGCGTATGGATAAACCACAAATGAAGCCAGTCGAAAAGACTGATGAAGATGTGAGTGGTGCTCTTGTTAATACAAGAAGTAAAAATGGAAGTGTTGCTTTAGCTGTTAATCAAATTAATTCATTTGAACAAGCTGAAGCATTAGCAGATTGGATTGCTCAAAGTCCTGTTTTTAATAAGGGTTTTAAGGAGCAAGTTCAGAAAGAAGATGGAACGAGTGAACTTGTAGTTAATAAGAGTGCGATTGTTACATGTTTGCTGTTAGGTAATGAACTCGGTTTTACTCCTATGGTAAGTGTTACATTTGGTAAGACACTTGATAGGGAAGCAGCAATCAAAGTTGAACGTGGGCGGTCTATGGGACTTAATCCTATGGCTGCTATGCAAAACATTTACGTTTTTAGTACTTCTCAAGCAGAGATAGTATATACTGGTATTCATGTTGTTAATAAAGTCCTTACGGATGCCGGTATTAAACGTAAGATTCTTGAAGATGGAACTAAACCTTTTTACATATATAGATATTGTAAAAAGGAACTTGCAAATGAACTTGTTGATTATAACAAAGAAACGAAAGATGATTTTGTTGTAATTAATGATGGTCATACTGCTGATTATATTGATAAACAAGTACAAGAAGGTAAAATTCCAATTATTAGGTATGCTACTCGTCGAGCTCTTGTAGAACTTACTCGTGGTGATGAGAGTATTGCAATACCTTATACTTTACAACAAGCTATTGATGCAGGTTTGTACGTTGGTACTAAATCTGACGGTACTGAAAGTAAAGGTAAAGCTAATTGGAACGCCCATCCGGAAACTCATCTTATTAAAATGTCTATCATGCTTGGTGGTAGAATTATTGCAAGTGATAAGTTAAATGGAATTTACGTTGATAGTGAATTACATCAAGCTGTATCTATTGCAAACCGTCAAGCTGAAGATACTGAATTTGAAGAAGTTCCTGTTACAAAATAAAGTAATGCAAATCTATCATTAATCTATCATTCATAAAATATTCATAAATTAAAACAAATTACAATTATGAAAAAGTCTGTTTTTTCTGCTGCTAAACTTGCTGGTCTGACCGCTATAAACCGTGGTACGAAGTCGTCGAATGATATTCGTCCGGCAATTACTACTGCTCGTGGTATGAATAAGTTTACGATGAATGCTTCGGCTTCTGCACTTATCGGTTGTGGTCATGGTGACCGTGTTGTTATGTTTGCTATGCCTAATGCTGATTCGATTAATGAGCGTTTCTTTATTGCTCTTTCGGCAGGTAGCGAGGGTTGCAAACTTGCAAGTGCTGGTAACACGAAAGGTATTGGTCGTCCTCAGTCGTTTAATTACGCTGGTGTTTGGTCGCAGATGCTTATGCAGGATAAGGATGCTGCTCCCGTAGGTGAGCGTGTTCTTGCTGATAAGGGTCTTATGGAAGAGGTTGAAACTCAGAAAGGCCGTGACGGTAAGATGTGTACTGCTGTTCTTGCTACCAAGCGAGTTGAGTATGGTGTTGAGGAAGTTAAGGACGAGAATGGTGAGTTTATTCCTGTTCAGATTGATGACACCATCTATGAGAAAGTCTATGTACTGGTAGACCCGAAAGAGGTAACGCTGGAAGACGAGAAAGAGGTAGCGCTGGAAGACGAGAAGCTAGCAGAGGAACCGCAGCCCGAAACCGAGGCAAAAGCCGAGTTGTAATTGTTAATACCTGAAAGTATTTAACAAATCTATCATTTACTATCATTATAAAAAGAGGAGTTATTGAATAAGTAGCTCCTCTTTTTAGTCTAATAACTTAAAGTACTTTAATTATTATTATGGTAAACACAAGTAAATCGAAAGTTAGTTCGACAACATTAATGTTTGAAGAAGAGGTTGTTGAACGGAGATTAGCTTTTAAGCCCGACCCTGAACTTGGTAATCTTTGTATGGGTATGATTAACGATGTTCGTATTGATATTCGTGAAGTACCTCTGCTGGATGATAAAGGTGTCGAAAGTACATGGGAATATGCTGGTTGTAAATTCCCCGTACTTGTTATCGAATTTAAGCAGTGTAAAACTGACGCAAATCCGAAAGACCGTTATTATACATTTACTGCTAAGCCTGTTACTACTCTTAATAAGAAAGGCGAACCTGTTGAAGAAAAGACTGTTATTAACATTATTCAGCAGGTATATGGACAACTTCGTCATATCGCAAATCAGTTTAAGGGTCTTAAAGGTTATCCGGTTAATGCTGGTAAATGTCCGGGACTCGATTATGCTGCTCCTGCAAAGGTTCGTTGTGAACAGTATCTTGCTTTCTTTGAATATTTCAAACATCTCCTCGTTGGTGATAATGAGAAAAATCCTATTTATAAGAATGTAAAACTGTTCATGAAACTTGTTGCAGATTATAACACACATAAGTTCTTAGCTTTTCCTTCGTTTGTTAATCGTGGATTTGTTGAACGTGTTATTCCCGGTCAAAGTCCGTCGATTGAATTTGAAGCTGGTGAAACAATTCATCTTGCAAAGGATGATACTCCGAAGAATCGTGAAGCTGCCGCAGGTGCTCCTGCTCCCGCTCCCGGTGCTACTGTTGTTTCGTCGGATATTCAGAACATTCTTGATAGGTACTCGAAGTAGTATTTATCATATTACTAAAACAGGAACTTGTAAAGGAGGTAATGGAGGTAAAACTCTATTATCTCCTTCTTTTTTGGGTAATGCTAAAATTAGACTTGTTGTTATACCGTATTTTTGGCCGATTTCCTTTGATTTGACAGACTGTATTTAACAGACGTATATCAGTATAGGTCAGGTAAATACACGCGGCCAGAAACGTTGCCAGTGGGCGTCCAACCCACTCCCCCACCGGGTAGCGGAGCGCTGGGCGAAGCCCAGCAGCGAAGCCCAGCAAGTTACACTACTGATTACATGAGAGATTTCATACTTAATACACTTGACCAAGTTACAATATTTAGTAAATATTTTGGTATTCCCGAAGATATAATCCGATTTAACATTAGTAGTCCTAATGATAGAATACGAAATCCTTTAAGAAATGATAAACATCCTTCATTATCTTTCAAGTATTATGGTGATAAACTGATATGTAGAGATTTTGGTGATGGTAGATTTAGAGGTGATATATTTGAAGTTGTAGGTTATATTATTAATAAGAATTGTAAAACAAGTGAAGGATTTGTGTATATATGTAATGACATAATTCTTCGTTGTTCTGATAAGATTGTTACTAATATTGAATTTAATCGAACTGAACAAGAACATATTAAGAATCAAAATCTTGAAATTACTTTTGATGTTCGTAAACCAAATAAGTTAGATTATATTTATTGGGAACAATATGGTATTAAGAAAAGTAATCTAAATACAAAAGTATTTATTGTTGATAGATATAGACTTAATGAGTGGCAAACACCTTATCGTTATAGTGGCACTGACCCTTGTTATGTTTATAATGTTAATCCAAATAAGTATAAACTTTATTTTCCAAAAAGACTTAAAAGTCAAACTAAGTTTATTACTAATAATCGTTGCCCTATTGAGTGTTTACATCAACTTAAACCAACGAATTATATTGCTCTTATAAAAGGTTATAAAGATAAAATACTTTTTGAACAAATTTGTGATGAGAAAGGTATTAATGATATTTTATTTATACCTGCTGCTTCTGAAACTATCGTATTACCTACTGACATCTACAAGTAAATGGTGTCGTACTCTTTAAGCGGAAAGATATTTACTATTTTCGATACTGATGCTGCTGGAATTAATGCAGCTCATCTACTACAAGGTAGATATAATACTATTCCAATTTATTTTACGAATAATTATAAATCTAAAGACCCATCTGATATGGTTAAAGATTATGGTTATCGTAAAGTATTCCAACATTTTGATAATGTTCTAAAAAAGATTTATTATGGAGATTAAAATCAAAAACTATCTTATCAATACTCTTGATAATGGTAATAAGATTTATCTTTGTCCTATGGATGAAGAAACTTATACGAGATTAATGAATGATTTTTCTCGTTTATCTGACCAATCAAGTATTAATAGATTTGTGGATAAATATGGTTTTAAACATACACAAATTATTCTTGATGGTGATACTTATATTAGCGCTAATGACAAAAAAACATTAGAAGCTATCAATCCTATTCTTTCGCGTATCCTCCCACATCCTAAAACTATTAAGAATCCTCTTAATAATAAGATTGAAAGGTCATATAAATGTTTTTGTGCTAAACCACTCAATCTTACAGATATGACTGAACATAAGACTCCTCTTGAAAGTTGGAATTGTCTTATGATTCGTATTGGAGAACCGCAATATGCTATTGTTATTGAAGAAAAAGTTAAAAAATAAGATATGATTCCTAATGAAGTTTTATATAAACGAGATTTAACTGGCGGTTTAGTTCGTTGGTGGGGTCGAGTTGAAAAAGTTACTAATTCTGATGGTACAGTATCTCTACGATTAGCTTATTATTATGGTAAAGTAAATGGTGCTGAAACATCATCATATTCTCCTGTAATTAAAGCTAAGAGTAAAAAAACTGATAGAGAACAAGCTGAATTTGAACTTAATAGTGTTTATGAAAGACATAAGAAACAAGGATATAAAAGTCTTTCTGATTTAGGTATTAGTCCTTTAGATTATCTTACTAATGCAGATGATTTATTTGCAGAAATAGATAAGAGATTACCTAAATATAATACTGATGCAAATAATTGTGTTAAACCTATGAAAGCACAAAAGTTTGCTATTGGTAAGTTCGAATATCCTTGTATTGCTCAACCTAAAATTAATGGTGTTCGAGCAGTTGTTATGCTTGAAGAATTTACACCTACTGACTTATTTAGTCTTGAAGGTTTTGTTCGTGATGATAAACATTATCATACTGTAATTAAAACTAAAGAAGGTCTTACTTATCGTATTTGGCATATCGAGCAACTATTTAATGATTTTTATGATAGTTTTCCTGAATATGCTAATATGGTATTTGATGGTGAGATTTATATTTGTGGTGAAAAAGTAACAACTATTGGTGGAGCTGCTCGTAATCCTCGAAATCCTCTTCATGATAAACTTCAGTTTGTTAATTTTGATTTAAGTATTCCAGATTTAACTAACAAAGAACGTGATAAATTAAGATTCGGTGTTTGGGAAGAATATCGTAGTAAGAAAAGTAGTGTATCTCATAATGTAATGACTGGTAGAATTTGGGAAAATTTAACTCCCGAAGGTCATGGTATGTGGGATAAATTTAATCTTATTATTCTTAATAGTGATACTATTTATGATGATAATCAAGCGTTAGCTTATATGCAAAGATGCATTGATTGTGGCTTTGAAGGAGCCATAATTAGAGATTTGCATACTGAATATAAATTTGGTTCTCGTCCTGCTACAATGATGAAACTCAAAAAGTTCGACGATGCTGAATTTGAATGTATTGGTGTTGAACACACTGGAAATCCTGATGATAAAATAGGATTTAATGTTAGATTAGTTCTCAAGAACGATATTAATGATTTAGTATTTAGTTGTACTTTAACTGGTACTGTTAATGAACGATTAGATATTCTTAATAATCCACCTATCGGAAAGTCTGTAACTGTTAAGTTCTATGAAAGAACTAAAAATGGTTTACCTTTCCATGCAAACGTTGTTGGAATTAGAGATTATGAAAAGTGATGAAAACTGTTGGAACTATTACTGAAATACTTGATTTATTCTATAAAAGAATAGATGATATAAATATTCATACAAAACATACTGTTGCTAATGGTAAATACGGTTATGAATTAAAAGATGGTATTCTTTATCATAGAGGTAAACAAATTGGTGTTTGTAATAAATACTTACCGTTTGTTGTAAGACTACATGATATTGAAGATTATCTTTATATACCACTTGTCAAACTTAAAAATCAAAAGATTCGAGGTAAA
>ENA-UOJS01003076-UOJS01003076.1-human-gut-metagenome-genome-assembly--contig:-C74-NODE-3076-length-10172-cov-5.528714_pt1 | contig 10172 bp, 5 predicted proteins | sample MGYA00242355_ERZ723902 | MGnify/ENA metagenome assembly ERZ723902 | reverse complement strand
GCTAGCAGCCGGATTTGAATGGGGAGAAGCCGGAGGTGCGCAAGGCCGTGTACAGGATGATGAACTGGTGGATGGACCGTGGCATCGACGGCTTCCGCATGGACGTGATCACCTTGATCTCGAAACATCTCGATAGCCACGGACGGCTGCCTGGAGAGGTCGACTCGGAACTGTCCGAAGGAGAGATAGGCGAAGAGGGATACACGGACGCGAGCCCGTTCTGTTCCGATGGTCCGCGGCTCGACGAGTTCCTCGCCGAAATGCGCCGTGAGGTGTTCGAGGGCCGTGAGGGCTACATGAACGTCGGCGAGGCGCCGGGCATCACTCCGGAACGCAACGAGTTCATTACCGATCCGGCCCACAAGGAACTCGACATGCTGTTCCTGTTCGACCACGTGGGCGTCGACCAGGAAGGTTCCAAGTGGAACACCGTGCCGTTCGAAGTCAGGAATCTGCGTGCTCGTCTTGCCGACCAGCAGGAGGCCGTGAGGAACGCCGGCTGGGCCAGCCTGTTCTTCTGCAACCACGACCAGCCGCGTGTCGTGTCCCGTTGGGGCGACGACTCTGACCGCGAGTCGCGCGAGTTGAGCGCCAAGGCGTTCGGCATGCTGCTGCACATGCACCGTGGCACCCCCTACATTTATGAGGGCGAGGAGCTGGGCATGACCAACGCCCATTTCACCAAGCTCGACCAGTACCGCGATCTGGAGGCCATCAACGCCTACCGCCAGCGCGTGGAGGAGGCCAGGTGCCAGTCGCCGGAATCGATGATGGCGGCCCTCGCGCTCATCGGACGGGACAATTCGCGCACGCCGATGCAGTGGGACGCTTCCAGGTACGCCGGCTTCACCGCGGCCGACGCGGCGACGGAACCGTGGATCGGCGTCAATCCGAACCATGTGGAGATCAACGCCGCCGAGGAGTTCGACGATCCTGATTCCGTGTACGGCTTCTACAAGAAGCTCATCGCCATGCGCCACGGCAACGCGACCGTCGCGACGGGCGAGTGGAATCTGGTCGCGGCAGACAGCGAGCAGGTGTATTCGTTCACCCGTACCGGCGGCGACGATACGATTCTCGTCATGGTCAATCTCACCGGTAGGACGGCGCGGGTGCCGGCGGAGGTCGCGCGATTGCTCGGGAATGGCGTGAGCGAGTCGCAGGTGCTGCTCAGCACCTATGATGCCGTACATGGCGTGAAGTCGATCGCTCGCGGCGAGCTTGCTCGTTGGGAGGGAGTCGTGATTCAGCTCTAATCGACTCAAGCTGACTTCATGTTCACGCTCGACCTTACCCTGGTTGAGTGTGGACATGAAGTCAATGTCAGGGGCGTGTCTATCTCCCAGAGTGGCGTCTCTTAATGGGGAAGTCGATGTCCGTCAAATGTGAACTGGAGAACACTGGCTGGTGCAGGGCCATCTAATTTACTTAGCTACTAACTTAACGGCAAATCTTAAAAGGTGCAGCCTCGCATGATTCTGGTGAGAGGTTTTTCGTTGTTCCGTGCTGCGGATAAGCGTCATGTTGTTGTTTGACGTTCAATTGTCATATGGGTCGTGAGACTTTCCGCGCCGAAAGTGGTTCCGAGACGTTATGGCTACGTAGATGGTACGTAGGCTCTTCTATGGCAAAAAGCGCACTGAAGCGCAACGCCGCGAGGATCGAACAGAATGGGCGTTCATGGCACCATTCGGCATACTGTTCGCCATCGTATTCATCATCCCGTGTTGCGTTTCGCCATTCGGCTTCTTCCTGGGTCGCGTATACGCGCAAACCTCCGTGCCGAACGAACTGCTGGAACATTCTGGACGTTTTTGGCCTGTCAGCGGGAGGATTCCTCCACTCGCTGGAAGAATTGGATGCTAATTGAGGAATATGGCTGTGAATGAGTCGGAAGGTTTGAATATGGAACAGTCTCGGGAGCGGTTTGCGAATGAGGTGGACGTTGCGTTAGCGCAGTCGGCCCGTCGGGGCTGCGGACGTTTTCTTGGAGATAGTCATGCAGCCATTCCTTGGCTTTGACGATATTGTACCGGACTCATCCAGCCCAGCGACTGTTTGATGCGCTCGTGGTTGTACCAGTGGATGTACTCGTCGATCAGGACAAGCACCTCGTCGCGGGTGCGTTTCTCCCAATGCTCGGGATAGACGGACTCCGTCTTCATGCGACCGAAGAATCCCTCCGCGGCGGCGTTGTCGGGCAGCGTCTCCGCCGCCTCGGCGAGCATCCGGTTGGCGAGCTCCGCGTTGGGATGGAAGCAGGCCGTGTAGGCGACGATCTTGCCGTCATGGCAGTCGATCATCGGCGAGAGGTACACCTTCCCGTCCCGGGCCTTGATCTCGGTGATGTCCGTCAGCCACTTCTCATTGGGCCGTTCGGCGGTGAAGTCCCGGTTGACGAGATTACCGGGAGCGGGCGTGGTCTCCCCCTCGTAGGAGCTGTAACGCCGCCGTTTGGGAACATGCGCCGAGAGCCCGCCCTCGGCCATGATCCTGCGGATCACCTTCTCCGAGACGCCCGTCCCGAGCGCGGCCTTGACGCGACGGTACCCGTACCTGCCCTTGGAGTCGGCGAACGCCCGCGCCACGCGGGCGCGCAGCCCGGCGTACTTGTCAACGCCGATCCTGGCATGGTGGTAGTGGTAGCTGCTCGGCGCTATGCGCAGCAAGCAGGCCATCGACCTCAGCGAATACCTCGGCCTCAGCCGGTCGACCGGCATCGTCTTCTCCCTGTTCGACAGGCGCCGCAGGTCGGCGCCTGGGTCTTTTTCTGCGAGCCTCCACCACCTCCCGCATCAACGCGTTCTCCAACTCCAGCTCCTCGACCCTACGGCGCAACGCCTCCACGTCATCGCCGCCCCCCGGCATCCGCCCCGCCCCGAGGACGGACGGACGCCGATTTCCCGCCCTGAGCGGCATTCTGGTTCCGGGGCTGCAACGCGGCCATGCCGCCCCTGCGGTACGCCCTGACCCAGTTGTGCACCGCACCAACGCTCACGCCAAGCTGTTTGGCGGCCTGCTTCTGCTGCATGCCGCCCAGCACCAGTTCGATCGCCTTCCGTCTTGTCTCCAGAGGAATTATGGGTTTGGCCATACGGCCAGCATACCGGGGATCCATCGCCAGCCAGCGTTCCAGGCACTGTCTGGTCGGATAGCCCAGGCACTCCACCACCTGCGCGGTGGTCATCGGCGTTGTGAGGTATAGCTCCACCGCCCTCGAACGCTCCTCAAGACTGAACATACGAGAAACCTTTCGCTCAGTCTCCAAGAAAACGTCCGCAGCCCCCAACCTCTCCGCGCCTGAGGGGCCTTTCTATGCCTTTGACCGGTGCGTACTATCCAAGGGCGGCATGCTGTAACACTGACCTAGCGCTGCTCCTATGTCACAGGCAGCAGTCAGAACAGCAAGCCATCATCAGGTCGTCGCAATCAGTCCGTAAGATAGGCCTGCGCATCCAGCGCTGCACGGCAGCCCATGCCCGCTGCGCTGATTGCCTGACGATAAGTACGATCCACGCAATCGCCTGCAGCAAAGATGCCTGGCGCACTGGTCACCGTGCTGGCACCCTGCACCACGACATACCCATCATTGTCACGGTCCACAACACCAGCTGCAAAATCAGTGGCTGGCGTATGGCCGATAGCCACGAATACGGCGTTGGTGTCCAGCGTGTTTTCTTCTCCGGTCACCACGTAACGTACGGCAATGCTGCTGACACTGGCCGGTGCCACAGCCGGTCGTTTGAGCGTCAAGCCAGGAATGGCAATAGGTGCACCGGTGTTCTGTGTGGGGGAGGAGGTGCCGGTAATGGAGGTCACCACTGTGTTGGTCATCAGAGTGATGGTCGGATTGGCTTTGGCTCGGTCCACCATGATCTGCGAGGCGCGGAAGCTATCGCGTCGGTGAATCAAGGTGACCGAAGAACCGAACCGGGTCAGGAATAATGCCTCTTCAAAAGCCGAATCGCCACCGCCTACGACCACGATAGGCTTGTTCCTGAAGAAGAAGCCATCGCAGGTGGCGCAGTACGAGACGCCATGTCCGGACAGCTCCTGTTCGCCGGGCACCCCAAGCTTACGGAATGACGACCCTGTGGCGATGATAAGCGACGATGCCTCCAATTGGGAGTCATCGGAGAGTGTTACACGATAGGTCGGCTTGACCGAATCACTCTCACACGCCTCGATGGAAGAGACATCGTCTGCGATATAGGTTGTACCGAAGCGCTTGGCCTGTTCCTTCATGCGATCCATAAGATCCGGGCCAAGAATACCTTCCGGGAATCCGGGGAAGTTCTCCACCTCAGTGGTGTTGACCAACTGTCCACCTGGCGACAACGCACCAGTGACCATAACAGGATTGAGACCTGCGCGGCCAAGATAGATGGCGGCCGTGTAGCCAGCGGGACCAGAACCGATAATGATGACGTTATGTTTCACGTGAAACATTGTCACCCCCCCATCCGATATTCCGTGTCATTCAGCCAGATGCGAAGAAGGGGCGGTACCGTCGAATGTATGCGAACGGTACCGCCCCTTCTTGGGTCAGTTATCGGCATAGATGCCGATTAGAAGACCTCCACCTTTTCGATGTACAGCTGGTTCTGCGGCAGGCTATCCGATGGCACCCACAGCAGCAGATCCTGCGTCTTGACGGCTTTGGTGAACTTCACCTCAGTAGTGCCACCTTCAGCAAAGGTGAATTCGGCCACCTGCTTGCCTTGAGTGGGGTCCCCAGTGGTATTTGCGCGAATATAGCCCTTACCACCGGATGTGCGGATGGTGATAACCATGCGGTACGCATCCTGCGGCTGGTCAAGGTGCATGTAGTATGCGTACCCGGATTGGCCGCCAGGATTCGACAGGAAGTTGGCGCTGGAAATCGTAAACGCCGTGTTGTTCTCATGGCTCGGTTGCGGAACAGCGCTGGAATCCTTATCGCCGGACTTCTTGGCCTTAGTCTTCTTGGACGACGAATCAGCAGTCTCGGACTTCTTGGACTTGTCTGATGCCGAGTCCTTGGATTCGCTCTGAGTGGCATCACTCGATTTTGAAGAATCGTCAGTGGTGCCACCGTTCGTCGCGTTCTCGCTGCCACCAAATGGCACAGCGTCAGCATTGATATCAGGCCAGTCACCTTCACTGGAGTTGCTGGAAGCATCGGCAGGATTGTCTCCGGAGGATCGGAACGCATGCACTGCCCAAACAGCCGCTGCCACTACCAATATCAGAGCCACAATGATGGCAACGACCTTGGTCGACAGTTTGCCGAACAGATGTTCATCGGGCAGCTTGCTGTCAACCTCGTCATCCGGCACATCCTTCGGTGTGAAGCTCGGAGGAATGGCGCTTACTTCGGCAATGCGGGCCTGCTCCTCTTCCAAGGCACGCAGCGATTCCTCACCAGGAGCCACAGCACGGCCGCTGGCGTCGAACACGGGAATACGACTGGTTGTCTCTCCCACGGTGGCATCGGGAATACCGCCGGTAACAATAGGCACTGTCAACCGAGTATTATCACCCGGACCGCCGATGGGGGCCGGATTCATTTCGCTGTACCAGTCACCGGTGCCTTCACCGGAAAGATTTTCGTGCTCCCAGGCGTCAGAAAGGTTGAAGTCAAACAGACGGCGGGCATCAGACTGAGACTGGTTACCGTCAGCAGTACTGGACCCATCAGGCAGAGGAACCGGTGACATCGCGTGCGGAGCGGGGACGGCGGCCGTCTGAACCGGCAGGGAAGGGGTAATAGACAATTCCGGAAGACTGCTGCTGTTAATCAACGTGCTGGGAATAGGCACGATATCAGTCTCGTTGGCAGGCTTCAGTATCGCCTTGGTAATCGAGCAATCGCTTTCCACGCTCGGCAAAGCAATATCAGCATCGCTCAGTTCAGAGAGCGGCTTCCAATTACCCAACAAGGCGTCGAGTTCTACAAGGGCAGCCATTGGCAACGTATGATCGTCGGGCTCGCTCAAGGCCAATCCACGCTTGCAAATCACGCGGAATTCGCCAGGGGTGTCTTGCGGCAAGGCACGCAGATTGAATGTGGGTGTCGCTTGGCTTGGCGTGCGTGTCAGCAGGGTATAGAGTAATGCCGCAAGCTGGCGAATCGCATACCGTTCAGGACCGTCCGTACGCAGATCGGTAGCGGACGTATCGGCCAGCATCGTGGCACATGGTGCATCGGCAATTTGCACACCGGAGGTAGTCACTCGAACGGTGTCGGTTGTGATGACGATGCCGCTGGGAGTATCCGCAATGACCTCGCGCAGCACGTCGGCGCATTCTCCGATAATCGACCGGATGGCGCTGTAGCTGAGCGGCTTGGCGGTATCTACCATGTAGTCAGTCAGGCATTGGCCGCTATCCACCGGCATGACAATGAGAAGTACGTCGGATTCCATACGGTATTTCAGTATGGGAATCACACGATCAGGGCGAGTGGCGGCGATGCGACCAGCGAGCTCATCGATTGCGGCGAAAGCGCTGCGATCGGTAATGATGAACAGCTGGCAATCCTTTGCCAGCACACGGTCGTTGGCTTTCCATGCCTGAATGCCAGGCTCCTCACGCAACGATGATACCAAGGTATATCGGTTGAGAATCGTGTCTCCGAGTTGCGGTTTCATAGTGCGTTCGGCTCCGTGTGATTGGTGTTCGAGATTGGTCTTAGATATTCTACGTGCGGGGCTATCCTTGACGGGCTCCGTCTCAGGATTGATTTACGTAGCGTCGACTTTTTTCCGGCTGGGCTGTCACAGCAACGTCCTCACTGGCCGGAGTCTTGTGTAGACGGGCCAGTATCGAGTGATAGGCGCTGATGAGTTCCGGGGTGTGTACCACCCACAACACAGCCACATATACTACGGCCAGCACAATGGTGAGCACCACGCAGATGACCAGCGCAGACCACCAGCTCATGTGCCCGCCTACTGGTCGAATATCCGCGCCGAGCAGTGCGACTACCGGTCGTTTGATCAGCCAGACCACAACTCCGGAAGCCAGTGCCGCCACAATGGCCTTGGCATATGTCCTCGTGATCTCCCGACCGCCAAGATTGCCTTCGAACTTGCGGCGCAACATCATCAACGTCAGCGGCAACGCCAGTAATCCACCGAGGGTCACCGAGCAGGCGATGCCGAGTACCCAATGCTCAGGAGGAAGTACCATCATGCCGATGATCATGAATATTGAGGTGAATCCATACTGCATCACCGCGGACAGGAAGGGGTGAAGGCCGTCCTCAAAGGCGTAGAACGTGCGCTGGATCAGCAGGAACGCCGACCCCAATGGAATGCCCATAGACAAGGCGATAAGCGCATAGGAGATCAACATAGTCTCGTCCATCGAGACGGACGGAAGCAATGCACGGATGATCGGTTCGGGGAACACGACCATGGCGGCGGCGAAGAACATGATGAGCAGGCCCACATTATTCAGTGCGCTGACCAGGTCGTGCCGTGCCTCATCCAGATTCGCAGCTGCGATGGAACGGGAGATTTTGGGGAACATAGCCGTGGATACCGATACGGCGATGAGTGAATAGGGCAGGATGAACAGTGTGTACGCATTCTGATAGGTCGCGTTGCCTGCCACGCTGAACAGGCTGGCACCCGTCAGTTCGTGGGCGCGCTGCGGTGCGGATGTGGCGATACGGGTAAGGATAATGCCGCAGATCTCACTGGTGATCACCACGCCCAAAGAGCCTAACGCCACGGGACCCATAGACCTGAGTCCAAAGCCGCCAAGCCCGAAGCTGGGTTTGTACTTGAACCCGATACGGGCCAGCGGCAGGAACAGTATCAGCGCTTGGAAGGCCACGCCCAAAGTCCAGGTGCCTGCGGTAAGCGCGATTTTGTCGGCGGTCCAGAATTCGAGGGGCTGTTCATTGGCCTTGCTGAACAGCAGAATAAAGCCAGTAAAACCGGCGCAACTAATAATGTTGGCACCGGTTGAGCTCCACGCATACGTGAGGAAATGGTCTTTGGCGGCCAGGATCTGACCCAATACCGTATACAGGCCGTAGAAGAACACCTGAGGCATGCACCACAGGGTGAACGAGGTGGTCAGGGCTATCATCTGGTGATCGTCGCTACCCACGTACAGGCGGGCAAGCAGAGGGCTGGCCGCCGCCATCACCACGGTCATGGCCAATAGGATGCCGATGGCCAACGTAATCAGGCGATTCAGTCGTTCTTGGGCGTCTTTTTCTTTCAACGTGCGCACGATCTGGGGCACCAGCACGGCGTTGAAGATGCCGCCGGACACCAGCGTGAACACGGATTGGGGAATCATGGAACCGGCCTGATAGGCGTTGGCCGCCAATCCGGTGGTGCCGATGGCCGCAGCGAGAAGAATCGTGCGGAGCTGACCGGTCACACGGGAAGCAGCGGTTCCCGTGGCCATGATCAGGGAATTACGACCTACGCTTGAACTCATTCGTCGGGGTCCTTCTTCCGATGGAACTGCCGCCACAGGCCGATAATGCCCAGTAGCACGGCGAAGCCGATGATAATGAAGCCGCTGGCATCACTGATGCGCATCACACTGGTGATCGCGGTGTCCTGCGTGTTGCCGAAGCTGTTGCCTTCCCGGTCGGTCAACGACACATGGGCCGTCGATGAGCCGGAAGTGGAAACGCGGATGGTGAAGGTCACCTGAGCGTCGCTATGCGAGGGAATATCGATGTCAGCGGTTCGCGAGGTGACGATCTGCATGGAGTCAGTCAGTGAGTTGACCTGCACGCTGACGGCGTAGGGAAGGTCATTGCTGACGGTGATTGGCATTTTCGCGGATTCGCTGAACACGGATATTGATTCCGATGGGTTGATGCGTACGCCGTTCAGAAGATCGCTGGCCAGTGTTTTCGTGGCTTTGACCATGGCTTTTCGCGTGGCTGTCGGCTGGGGGGAGCCAGACATGGACCGCAGCGCCATATCGTCATGCAGCGCCAGTAAAGAGCCAATCCATTGCGTCGGATCGTTGCTATGCGAGGCGGTGTCATTGGCGTCCTGCCGGGCCAGGGCCTGCGGGTCCAACGACGAGACCTCGTCGGAATCAATCTCGTTCCTCAATATGGAGGTGGCCATGCGCATGATGTCATGCCGGCTGTCGGCCAACTGTCTCAATGCCGAACGGGTATTGGCGGTGTTGGCATCATCGGCCTTGTCGGGATTGACCGAATCGCTGACATTGTACGGATCGGCCTTGGCCATGGTCTTCAGGTCCGTCAGATTCAACCAAGACGCCTGCTCGAAGGCGCTCATCACCTGATCGATCCAGCTGGCCTCCGTGGTGCGGGAGAACGTCATAAGCAGGTATCGGGATGTATAGGGCTGTTCCATCTGGTAGAACGCGCTCTGAGCGATCAGTCGGGCCAACCGACCGGCATCGCTGGACTCGGCCTGCGCGTCCGTGCTGGTGGCTTGGCCCTTGGCCAGCGTGCCCAAGGTCGATTGCTCCTTCAGCACGGTGACATCGCCGGCAGGCGTATGCACCACGTAGGTGCCTGTGTGTACGGCTTCAGTCTGGTCGGCATCGAAAGAGGCATCGGCAATCACCGTGTCATAGCCCTGCTCGCGTGCTGCGGTCAGCGCATCCAACGTCCAACAGTTGTTGCCCTGCCATGCGTACGCGGAGGGTGTTTCGGAGTCGCCTCCGTCGGCATACCATGCGGCCGCCTGCTTGGCGTTCCACTGCTCAGTGGTGATGCCGGCCTTTTCGTAGGCCGCGGTATCGTCCAGTGCGGTATAGGCGGTGATGTCGAAGTCGGCGGGCTGCATGATGCCGGCAATGGACGGTTGCACTGCGGACTGACGCCAATACAGAGGATCCGCGATCACTTGCAGCGAGCGGTGCTTGGCGAATGTCTGCCCAAGGGATCGCGCGGTATCGGCATCCTGTTCGGATAAGGATATGGCTTGCGTATCAGTGGCTTTGGCCGCGTTGCTGGCGTCGGCGTTATCGGACTTGTCGGCCTTGTCCGTGCTGTTGGACTTGGACGATGTTGATGTCGAGGAAGTGGTGGTTTCGGCAATGCGATTGCTGATGGCCTTATTATCGACCTGCCAGCCGCTGGCGGTGTAGGGCATGGCCACGGTCAGGTTCATGGCCGGTGTTGTCGCGGTGTTGAGCCCATCCGAAGATCGGGTCAGAAAACTCGGCAAATC
>ENA-UOJS01003071-UOJS01003071.1-human-gut-metagenome-genome-assembly--contig:-C74-NODE-3071-length-10197-cov-4.804575_pt1 | contig 10197 bp, 16 predicted proteins | sample MGYA00242355_ERZ723902 | MGnify/ENA metagenome assembly ERZ723902 | reverse complement strand
TTGTTCGCTGTTGAAATTAAAACAAACTTGCGACACAGAAAAAGTTTCTTTGATGTAATTCAAATTTTCGATAGTGTGTGGGGGATTCCTATTCGAAAATATTGAATTTCAGAGGATAAAACCTCTTCCTTCAAAAAATATTTTTTCAGTGCTTTTCCCTTCGACTGATTTTTTAGTACATCGTTAAAGATAATGCTCGGTTTATTGATGATGCTGGAATAAATATTGCACTTCTTACAGAATTTGTTGTTATTGCTGCCGAATGCATCCCTGCTATATTATTCCCAGTAGTTGTATATACAACAGCACCACTATCACCGTCTTGAGAATTATATGAAGCCTGTATAGCTCCCCAAATTGGAGTTCCATTCGGACCTATAAGATTGTAATTTGTAGATAATACAGTTCCTGAACCGTTGTTGTAACGTCCACATATAGATACTTTATCCCCAAAAATTACAGTTGCTACATTAGATGTAAGAGTTTTAAAGTCATAAGTCATTTTACTAGCAGTAAAACCACTAAATAATGCGCAAAATGCAGCATCAACGCTTTCATCTATAATTTTAACTTGCCCTATTTCATCACTTGATATATCTCCCAAAGAGACTTTTCCCATAGTTATCATAGCATGAGCAGCTACAACGAAACCTATTTCTCCATTATATTTAGCCCGATATCCTAAAGAACTCTTTGACGCTCCAAATTTGCTATTAATCGGAGAGCCTGCTTCTATTTCACTTTGAAATTCAATATTGTCAACCTTCTTAAAATTAGCATAAGGTAAATTACCAAGCACTGCTTTGACTCTATTTGTATTCTCTGATGATAAATCCGAAAGTCCTATGTAAAGCATATTCTCTTTTTCAGAAATCCAAAAACTTTTTAAATGCAAATCTTTAAATAAAGAAAATGGTGACGCATTGAACTTTTCCTTTATAGTTTCAATTCCTTTGTTTAATTCATTCAAAGAAAATTTACACTGTTTTAACTCAAAATTATCACCTTTACATCTTTGACTAAATTCCTTTTTACAAGAAGATAAATCATCAGAAGTAGCCATAATAACCAATGTTCCAGCATTATCAAGATACATTCCGCCATAATAATCAGGGTAAACCAACTCACTATTTCTTGTTACACTGTTACCAAAAGATGCCAATAAATTATTGGCAAGCTCACGCCCTTGAAGTTCTGTTTTTTGGGCAGAAATCACATTTTCACTTTCTAACAAAGAATCTTGTGAACACGCAGTTATTGCTAACACGGCAAAAAATGCAATAAACAGTTTCTTACATAGCTTTTTCATACACAAAAAGATTAAAATTAACACTTATAAATTTTCTTGTGGACCTGGGGAGAATCGAACTCCCGTCCAAACGAGGAAACCATATGCTTTCTACATGCTTATCTTTGCCTTCGGTTTTCGAGCATAAGCAAGACCAAAGCCACCAACCTATGCCTTATCCCCTAATATTTCGTAAGAGCTATGAGGAAGAACTCAAACTATACCCGATTTTGCTGTGCCGCTTTATCAAACGCTTCGGAGCAAGAGCTTTTGAGCGACATCTCGTTTCCACCACTTTGGCAAAAATAAAGCTAATCTACTATACTTCGATTAAGCAGCGAGAGCATAATTTTCGTTGCCAGATAAAATTTTGATAACTGAGATTTAAGTGGAAATTACCGACCCACTGCATGCTTACATACCATTCCAACTCGCTGTCAATTCCAGTCAAGCCCAAAATAATATTTCAAAGTTACGTATTTATTTGTCAAGAACAAACAAAACAGCAAAAAAATATAATAGAATACCACAAGACATCATATTGGTTAAATTATTTAAGACTTGTAGATAGTATTTGATATAAAGAATGATAATCAGGCTATCACTTTTTATTTTAGGGTGTATTTCGGGGTGTAAATCCTGTAATAATCTGATTATCAATCTTATTTGTGGAGCTGGAGGGAGATTCACCACCAACGTTAACCAACTGATATTTATTGTTTTATAAAACTGTATATTTGTATATTAGTCTGTTTTTGTATGTTTTTGTATTGTTCAAATTACCTTATTTAAACCACACAGCAAGCGTAATTTATTTACGTATTTTTCCCATAATTCAGGTATAAGTTTACCGTTTTGATAAGGATTCGTACCATCATCATAGAACCATAGCTGACTACATTCACCTTTTTCATCGGTATTTATTCTGCCTTCAGCCAATTCCTCCAACAGTTTTTTAGTAATACCAGTATAAGAACAATAATAGGTTGAATGTTCATCTATTGTTTCGTTTAAAGAATTACCTAAAGATGTGTACTCTCTATTAAAAAACATCCACTCACCGCGGTCGTTTTTACTCATGACATAATGCAAGTTTATTCTTAAAAAATCACTCAGTGCCATATAATCTATTTTAGTGTTTTCTTTTCTAATAAAAATGTAATCTCAGATATAGCTGATGCTATAGATTCACATTTTCCTTTTAGATCTTTTTGAGAATCTACCATATCATGAGACAGATCTAAAAGTGAGTTTTCTAAATCTTTAGTAGCAATTGATTGTACCAATGTGGACACTACTTCCAGATGAGATTCAACAAAGGTTTTACCATATTTATCTGATAGGCGATCATACACAGAATCCCAATAATAAAACACTTCATTAATGTGTTCTTCCATTATTTCCGAGTAAGATTTTCTTTCTACTTTCATAGCAAACTACTATTATTTATTCAGTATTTCTAAATTGTTATCTCCAAATACTAATTTTAAAACCTGATCTTTTTTTTCTTTTTGTAATTCGATAGTCAATACTGCTTTAATACCAGAATCCGATTCGTCATAGATTTTATTACTATCAGAGCCATTTGGCTCTAACGGTCTATAATATGCAAACAAATCCACGTCTAACGTTTCTGATATAGTAGCCAATAAATTTGTATCGATACTAGCTTTAGAATATACCGTACTTCTTATATTTTGACGTTGTATACCAATCATTCGAGCGAACTCAGCGTTTGAGATATTTTTATCTCGAACGATACGTTCAATGATTTCTCCTATATTTATTCTTTCGTATTTCATGTAATAAAATTAGTTCAATTCATCTTTCTTATCTCGATTATTCGTAATACTTAAAATGTTAAATCATCGTTAAATTCGTAATGTAATATATTACATATAATATTGTTAATTACATTTGCAATACAAAAATGATAATAATTAAAGTAATAATATTGATTATGTGTACAAACGAAAAACAAATGGTACTTAGAAACCAGTACAACCAACTCCAAATGCAGAAGAAACTGGAATTTCGCGATGAGTATTTACGACGAAGCGGAATGTCACTTATCACGTTCTATCAGAAACTACGAACGGACAACTTCAAAAAGTTGGAAAGAGAATTGTTTGAAGAACTGTTTTACAACTTTAATAACTGAATTTATGGACAACAAATTGATTACCGCGGAAAGAGCCAAAGAAATAGCCAGTCAGAGAAAGCAATTATTACGAGTAATGGAACTAATCTTGGAAGAAGCCGCGAATGGTGAGATGGTAACTACCTATGAAGGTTTAAGCGAGGAAACTATCGCCAAACTGGAGGAGTTAGGATATCAAATCGAAGTGAGATGCGCTCTTTCAGATAACCCCATGTATGTGATTTACTGGAAATGATGACTACACTCCATAATACCGAATTCTACACCACTCCTGAAGGAACCGTTATGGTGAAGCCCGTCGGACAACCGGCTTACGAGCTGACGGAAAATTGCCGGGAGGTAGTCAGTGCTATGTTGGCCATCATTCGGGAACGGTATCCGAAGGCACACACAGCTCTGATGAAACTATACTCATCCAGTTCAATGAATCGTACCTGGTATGAATACAAAGTGGTTCACCGTTTCATTAGATGCAACTTCGGCGACTATAACCAAGGTGCCATTGATATCAACCATCACGGGGTGTTCCAGTTTGAAGAAGTTGGTTGTCCGCTTCGAGGCGAATGTCCGTTGGAGGGAGTGGTATGCAAGCCTGAACTGGATACTCATCTAACAGACAGAGAAATGGATGTATTCCGTCTATACGCCAATAATCTACAGACGGAACAGATAGCCGATGAACTGCACATCTCACCCTGCACGGTGAACCGTCATCGGGAGAACATCAAGGCCAAGTTGCGTGTAAACACCGTTGCCGAAATGGTCGCTTACTGGTATGCTAACTGTATGAAATGAACTCATGATATTATCCTGATCAAAGCCCAAGCCTCCTGTGAAGGCCGCGAGGGCAACACCCCGCACTGCGCCGGAATGGTAGCCGGAGAATGGAAGCATAGGAGCGACTGGGGTTCGATTCCCCCATGCGGGACTATTGACGATTTATGAACCAATAAAAACTACATGAAGATGAAAAAAGAACAGCTTTCACTGGATACCCGGGTAGCCAATGCATTGGTGGCCCGAAGTACCGAAGAGCGATGGCCGATGCACATCCAACTGGGCATCCCATTTCGCTCGGAGAATGACAACCACATGGTGGACATCACCGTGGAGTATGAAGACGATTTCCCGTTCGGCGGGAAACTGGACGAGACCATCAACCGAGTATTTAACTTAACACCTGAAGAACCATGACCGTACAAGAACTAATTGAGAGACTCGAAGAGTGCGACCCGGAAGCGCAGGTGTATCTGAACACCGGAGACCTGAACCTGATGGAAATTAGCAGCGTGAAAGAACACATACCGACGGATTCAGTAATAATAGGTTAAAGGACTATGGGAGAAGAATCTATATATGGTGTATGTCGCATCTGCGGTTGCACGGATGATAACCCGTGTTTCAACCCGAATGTCGGTAACTGTTGGTGGACGGATGAATCACATACCTTATGCAGTCACTGTGAGATTGAAGTGATAAGCACTGACCCGGAGACAGTTCATTGTATCAATGACATGCCATTTGATAACGAACTAGCTAATCAAGAAGATCTATGGTAACAAAAAACACATTCAAAAATAAATTCCCGGACGTGAAAGTCCAGAAGCTGCAAACAGCCGTTGTTTTCAGCAAGAGAGAAGTGGAGAAAACTGTTGTGGAGATGTGCAAGTCTTTGAATACGGGTCTGCTGTATTTCAGTTATGCAGGAAAATGGATAACAGCTTATACGTCATATAAGATGAAAACCTCACTTGACAGCATGACGAAGGGGACTTGCATGATTGACAAGCAAACGGGTAAAGAGGTTACGATATTGAGCGATGAGCCTTTTATTGTAGGTGGAGAATACTGCATCCGTATTCAGTTCCTAGACGGATCAGAAGATGTTTATAGTTGCGAATATTTCATAGATTGATTATGGCAGCATACTTTATAGATTATATCATCAACTACTCTGCTTTTAATAAAAAGGGGAAAGAACTGCAGGAGTACATCAGACAATTCAATCAACGCTTCGTACCAGACGACTTATCGATGGACGCATTCAAGGCTGATGTCGAGAATGAGATAGCCAGTCTAAATGAAAAATATCCTCACACGATACCGATGGAACTCGACCACTACAATAATGGTGTGTATGGAGCTTGGATGGTGAGAGTGAAAGGCTACAACGACAAGGTTGTTTTCATCCTATCCTGGAAAAAAGTGCTTGGTACATACCAATTCAATGAAAATTCTTTATCGAATAAAAAAGAATCTGAGAATAGCTGACCAGCTACCCACCTAAGCCGTACTTAGGTAACACCTAAAGTACACTTAGGCATCATCTAAGTCCGGCTTAGACAGCGGCTAATTAGCATATACTGATAATCAATCAATTACAAAAAACCAGCAAGTTATGAACAAACTTTACAACAATAGTATAAAGAAAGGCGCACGCATCCGCGTGCTGGCAACCGGTGAAATCGGAACCGTGGCCGAAAAACAACTTATTCGAAAAGAAGGCCGAACACACATTTACTGCAAGGTGCGACTCGACAAGAAGCCGATGCAAGATACCTGGTATTTCTCTGATCAGCTTGGCGATACCAAGGAATGCGCCACTGTTAAGTCAACTGACGATAGAGGTAGGACACTGATTCTTAAAGTGACGAAATATTACGACAAGTCAGAAGACAACTTGAACATTGTTATGGAATCAGAGGACGGAAGCCTTCTTTTGGACCACAAATATGGTCTTCATTTCTACCTGGCGACTCTGTTATTGAAAGCTTTGGCCGAAGAGTCTGACGAATAATTCCGTCCTTGACATAAACCAATAATTGAATCAATTTTGCCGGGTAATTTCTGGCTACCCGTATAAAACTAACGAACCATGTCATATACTCAAGATGATATCAGACGCATAAAAGACGCCAGCGAGGGCAGGCTTGTCGATGTAATCAGCGACTTCCACGAGTTGCGCCGGAAGGGGAAAGACTACGTTTGCGACCGTCCTGTTTGCAAGGGCAAGGATAAAATGAATGTATCCCCAGCCAAGGGACTGTTCAAGTGCTGGAACTGCCCGGATGTATCAGGAAACAATGCCATCAGCTACCTGATGAAAGCCGAGCGTATGACTTACCCGGACGCGCTCGACCACCTGGCACGACGATTCAGCGTCATCCTCGACCCGCCCCCTGCCCCCACCCGTTCGGATCGTCCCCGTATGAAGAAAAAAAGCAAGGATGCCAAAGGCGAAGACACCGACAGCTACTGCGCACGGATGCTTGCGGCCAGCGGACTGACCTTTGCAGACGTAACGGCTAAGATATATAAGACCGGCGACGCACAGAGCATCTTCGAAGCTCGGACGTTCCGCCCCGGAACCATCGATGAATACGGTAATATCACCCAAGGGGATGACGTCATCATCGAATACTACGACCTCGAAGGAATGCCGGTCACCTACCTGCGTAAGATGCCCGGGCGACGGAAGGGAAACACTGAACCCAAAGAATACTATCGCGTCCGCTGGCAGTATCCTGAAGAACACCTGGATAAAAATGGGCAACCTTATAAGTACAAGTCGCCTGCAGGGAGCGGCACACCCATTTATATACCCGAACGACTCCGGCGGATGTACAAGGAGAAGATGCAGTTCACTCGCCTCTACATTCAGGAAGGCGAGAAGAAAGCGGAGAAAGCCTGCAAGCACGGGATACCCTCCATCGCCGTGAGCGGTATCCAGAACCTCGGCCAGAAAGGATCCCTACCCGAGGACCTTGTGAAGATCATCACCACCTGTGGAGTTCAGGAAGTGGCTTTCATCTTCGACAGCGACTGGAATGACCTGAGCCGGAACATCAAGATAAACACGCCGGTTGATACCCGCCCCAAATGTTTCTTTGCAGCGGCACGCAACTTCAAGGAGTATATGCGAATGCTTAAGAACCGGGGCATCATGGTAGAGATATTCATCGGCCACATCTTGAAAAACGAAGCCGACGACAAGGGACTGGATGACCTGTTGGCCAACACCCTGCAAGGCCGCGAAGGCGAACTGGCTAAAGATATGGAATTTGCCTGCAACGAGAAGAGCGGCCACGGCCAATACGTCGATATGTACAAGGTAACAACGTGGAACGACCAGAAACTCCGAGAACTGTGGAACCTGCACAGTCACGAGAAGTTTGCCGAGCAGCACAAGGACGTACTGAAGGAGTTGCCGGAATTTATTTTCGGCCGGTACGCCTGGAAGTTCGATGAAGATGGCAAACTGGTATCCGCCCTACCCTTCGAAGAGGACGAAAAATTCTGGATTGAAGTACCCAAGGAAGACCGCAATGGAAACCAGAAGTACGACAGCAACGGTAATCCGATGTACGACTGCCAGTATGACTATGTGGCCGGAAAAAACTTCTTTCAGAACCGAGGAATCGGCCGTTACCGTTTGCTCGACGAAAGCTGGCTGTTTATCCACTTGGATCCGCCGGTAGTTCGTACCATCAGTGTTGACGACGCCCGCGATTTCATGTATGCGTTCGCAGAACAGCATTGTTCCCGTCGAGTGAACAACATGCTACTGCAGGGAGGTTCTCAATATGTTGGCCCCTATCAGATGTCACGTCTTGCTTTCATCACACCCAACTTCGTAGCAGCGAGCCGTGAAGAGCAGTATTTCTACTTCGCGTCGCGCTGCTGGCAGATCACCCAACATGAGGTGAAAGAAGTCGGGTACGAAAGCATCATGCATCACATCTGGAGTGAGCAGAAGAAGTCAGTCGATGCCGAATATTACGGTCATTCACTGATCACGTTCACGGAAACTGACGGGAAATACACTTATGAGTTATCGCCTGAAGGGAAGAAATGCCACTACCTGCAGTTCCTGATCAACACCAGTAACTTCACCTGGCGGAAAAAACCGGAAGAAGTCGAAGAAGACGAATTACTGGAAAACAACTTGCATTTGCTGTCCAAGTTATGCGCCATAGGCTACATGCTTATGGAAGCGAAAGACAACAACGTTACCCGAGCCGTAATCGGCATGGATGGAAAGCAAAGTGAAGTCGGTGAATCTAATGGCCGAAGTGGAAAGTCGCTCATCGGAGAACTGATGCGCCAAGTGATGCCCATCGTCTATATACCAGGCAAAAAGCCAGACATCTTCAACGACTCATTCGTTTGGAACGACATCGACGAAAAGACGCGCCTGGTTTTCATCGACGACGTGCTACAGAATTTTAACTTTGAATTTCTGTTCCCAAACCTGACCGGCGATTGGACGGTCAACAAAAAGGGAGGCAGCCGTATCACCTACCCTTTTGCCAAATCTCCCAAAATATATATCGCCACCAACCATGCCATTCGGGGAACAGGCTCCAGCTTCACCGACAGACAATGGCTGATAGCCTTCTCTGATTACTACAATGACACGCACAAGCCGCTGGACGATTTCGGAGTACTTTTTTTCAGCGAATGGGATTATCAGCAGTGGAACCTATGCTGGAACATGCTAGCCAATTGCATCCAACTCTACCTGAAGTATGGTGTTGTGCAAGCACCTGGAGAACGCCTTGAACAGCGCAAGCTACGTCAGGAAATCGGCGAAACGCTTATTTCTTGGGCCGATGAGTACTTCAGCTCGGACGAACATATTAACAAACGTATCGCACGGAAAGAGATGTATGACTCATTTGTTACCTACGACCCATCACAGCGGAAGTACATCCAGCCGCAACCATTTAAAAAGAAACTGGTCTTGTACTGCAAATGGAAAGGGTATCTGTTCAATCCCAACAAGTACGATTCAAAGAGTGGGAAACCTCTGTACTACGATAAAGATGGCAAACCTATCCTTGATGACAAGAGCGGTGGCGTAGAATACTTCACAATAGGCACACAGAATTGTGATACGACTTCCAATACCACCGACCCGATGGGATTGCCAATTGATAACCAAGGAAAACTCGAATTTTAAAATAATCCATTTATGTCAGACACCCACGAAGAAATCATCAAACGGTTGCTACCGCTGTATGAGAAAGCCCCCAAACGTTTCATGGCGTTCTACAATAGCGTATGGCTGTTGTGCCATGATTTGCCTGAAGGGCAATCATTCCGCATAGCGGATAAGAGTGGCGTACAGAGTATGAATTTATTCCGTGACATTGTGAACTTATGTATCATAGAAGAACCTTATGATATCAACAAAGGTGAATTGGAATTGTCTGACGACGGGGAAATCGTAAGAAGAACCATAGGATTCAGACCATCCGAATATCATTCAAATAAGTTTCGAAAGATGTAGGACATCCCAATTTATTCCAATGTAAAGATACTGATTTTTAATGATATATACAACAAAATTATGATAAAAAAAGAACTAAAAATACATGTAGTTGTATCAGCAGATCCAACAGAACGTAAACACATGTTAGCAAAGCTGGCTGTGCGTATGGGATTCGCCAGAATACCATCTGACGCCGTCAAATTGATGGCATCAGACATATATAGCATAGATTTGCAATGCGCTTATTTTGTTTTGTGTCCAGAATACAATTTCCGAGGGGCTACTCTAACCAACCAGCGCCTATACGAAATGGCTGCGCGTGGTATTTTTGTAGGTGTTGGTGTGAAAAGTATTCCTCGCGAATACGAATTCATTTGTTGCAGTTATTACTCTGAAGACTTCCGGTAACAAGAGTATCATTGTACACATATTGTGGAATATTCTATCAATCATCGGCCGGCGCGTAAGCGTTGG
>ENA-UOJS01003062-UOJS01003062.1-human-gut-metagenome-genome-assembly--contig:-C74-NODE-3062-length-10224-cov-35.734684_pt1 | contig 10224 bp, 8 predicted proteins | sample MGYA00242355_ERZ723902 | MGnify/ENA metagenome assembly ERZ723902 | reverse complement strand
CCTGCACGAAGGACGAACTGGCGGACGGCGACCGTCTGCCCGAAGGACAATACCCGCTGGAGATAGCCCGCATCACCCTCGGCGTGGAGGGCGGCGAGGCGCAGCCCTGGGGCACACCGGCGACGCGCGTCAGCGAGAACGGAGACGGCAACAGCAGCAAGTTTGACGCGGACGACAAGTTCGCCGTACAGATAGACGACAAGGGAGAGGTCGGCACCTACACCGTGCAGAACGATGGCTCCGTCGAAGCCGAAAACCCCCTGTATTGGAGCGACAGGGACGAGGCCCACACCGTCACCGCCTGGTACCCCGCCACGGACGGCACCCTCGACCTCAGCGACCAGCAGACTAACGGTCTTGCCTACCTGCTGAGCGGTACGGGCACGGGAGACTACCAGACACCCGTCACGCTGAACTTCACCCACGCTCTGGCGAAGGTACGCATCACGCCTTCGGACGATGTACTCGGCGAGGTGCAGAGCCTCCAACTCCATACCTATACACAGTGTACCTACGAAAAAGGCAAAGTCGTGCAGGGCACGGACGAGGGCTGGATAAAGATGAAGAAGTGCGAATACACCGAGAACGACGTCACCATCACCTGCTGGGAGGCGAACGTGGTGCCCGGCTATGCCATTTCAAAGCTGCGGGCAAACGGCACCGAGGAGCGCGACCTCTCCTCCGCCTTCACCCCCGAGGCGGGCAAGGTCTACAACATCACGCTGGAAAAGGACAAGGGCTACACCATAGACGAGAACGGCACCTACATCGTATACAGCGAAGAGGGATTGAGGGCATGGGCAGGTTCATTATGGAGCAACCCCTCGCTGAGCATCATTCTTACGGCCGACATCACGCTGACACCGCCGGCCGACGGCGGAAGCAACTGGAATCCGATAAATACCTATCAAGGAACCTTCGACGGCGGCGGACATACCATCTCGGGGCTGGTCATTAAGGGAAACTCCACGAGATTGGGCTTTTTCCAATTTCTTAAATCTGCTACGGTGAAGAACTTGACGCTGGAGAACGTACAAATAACAAACGATTTCAGCTGGGATGGTATGAGCTATGTCGGCGGCGTGGCGGGAGAAAACGAAGGCAGCGTCATTGAAAACTGCTTCGTATCGGGCAGCGTCATCGGCAACGCCATCGGGAAATGGAGTAAAAGCTGCGTAGGTGGTGTGGCGGGCCGAATAAGTAACGCCGGAACAGTGTACTTCGACGCGATCGGATGCGGCACCTCGGCTACCGTGAAGGGGCATAACCGGGTCGGCGGCGTGGCCGGTGAAGTGATTCTTGACAACGTAGCCAGCTGCTATGCCACGGGCAGCGTGACCCTTGAAAGTAAGGTCACAGACGATACCTATATCGGCGGCGTGGTGGGATACTGCTACGATTCATTCATCTCTGGCTGCTATGCCACGGGCAGCGTGACCGGTTCCGGAAGCGGTACCATCTATGTAGGCGGCGTACTGGGAACCAGCCTTTGTGCCACCTTGAATGCCTGCTACCATGCCCAAGGAAAGGTCAGCGGCCCGAACGGAACCACTGGCGGCGTACTGGGACAAAACATCCTGGACAGCTATTTTGGCGGCGGCGTACTGAATGTCTGCTACTGGGAAAACAACGGTCAGGAAAAAGGCATCGGCACGAATGAGGGAGGTACCGTCCTCGAAGCCACCAAGGTGGACGGCACGACCGTCACCTGGCAAACGGCCATTGAGGCAATGAACGCTAAATTAGACTGGCTGAGGACAGGCTGGCATTACGAGCTCAAAGACGGCAACAGACTGCCTACCTTGAAGAAACTGTAAACCGTCGGGCGGACTCCCGCCCGCAACCGAAACCCCGACACGGGGAGGCATTACTCCGCAAAATCGGCCCGACAGGGGACCCGCCCCTCGCAAATGGCCGAACAAATTGACAGAGGATGGATTGACAAAGCCCGCTCAGGCCTTGTCAACAGCTCTTCGACAGACGGTCGCACCGGGCGTGCGACCGTCTTTTTCATGCCCGCCCCTTGCACCCCGACGCACAAGGGGGATGCGCACAGAGGCAGCCGCTCCGCGGTCATCTGCGGCCCCGCCGCAGCGGAGGGAGCGCCGCCCCGGCTCACGCGCCACACCGGATATTCATGCACAGGAGCGTTGCGGAGGTTCGGCGGGCGGCCGCGGACTACCGGAATGCGAAGCCCCGGGCCTCGAGCCGGCGGCGGATGGCTCCGCCCTGCGCACGACGGATAAAGTCGGGGAGCTGCTGCTTGAGCAGCGCCAGCAGCGCGTCGGCACGCTTCTGAAGGTCGGGCTCCTCGCGGCCGACCCGCTCAAGGGCCTTGACCAGCGGCTTGGCCGCCACGGGGTCCAAATCCTGAAGCGCGTGGCAGAGCGACCGCACGACGCGGTCGAGGCTCTGCAGCCCCGCCAAATCGCGGTTGTCCGAGGTGTAGTCCCCCACCAGATGGACGTTGTAGGCCACGCTGGCGAAGAAGCGGGCCGAGGCGGCATCCCGCCCGCCGTGGGCGAAGCCGAAGAGCTCCTCCGTCCGGCGGTTGAGCAGCGCGTTGCGCCGCTTCTGTTCGGCCACCATCTCCGAGCGGAAGAGCCGCAGGGTGCTGTCCCGGTCGAGGTCGTACTCCCGGCAGTAGCGGACCACGCGCGCCTCGAGCTCCGGGCTCCACGGCTCGGCGTCGTAGCCCCAGTGGAAGAGCAGCCGGTGCTTGCAGGCAAAACCCTCGTAGCGGGCCTTCAGCTCGCTGTAGAAGGGCTCGCACTTGTCAATCATGTCGGAGCTGATGAACTTCATCCACGCCCGCAGACGGGGCTCTTCGCGCAGCCCCATCACCTCCGTCATATCCGCAACGTGCTCCTGCCACGAACCGTGCGCCCGGACCGCGAAGCTCACCATCAGCGCCGCCAACAGCGCCATCCATCTGCCGAATTTCATATTCCGTCGATTCTCTGTTTTTGGTCGATTCTCTGTTTTTCTCCGTTTTCGGTCGATTCTCCGTTTTCGGTCGATTTTCCGTTTTGCCGGAAGGGGCCCGCACCCGGGCGTGCCGCTGCACGGACGAGGTCCGAAGCTCCGCGGGGGACTCCCCCGCCCCGCCGCATGCCGGCGCAAAAGGCCCGTGCCCCGAGGAACTCCCCTGCCGCATGCCGGCGCAAAAGGCCCGTGCCCCGCGGAACTTCCTCGCCCCGACGCATGCTGGCGCAAAAGGCCCATGTCCCACGGAACGCCCCCTCCGCCTGCCGACGCAAAAGGCCCGTGCCCCACGGAACTCCCCGCCACATGCCGGCGCAAAAGGCCCATGCCCCGCGGAACTCCCCGCCGCCGCATGCCGGCAGAGCGATATCCGGCAAAGAGGCAAACGATTCCGTCCCTTGCGCAGCCCTCTCCCGACAAAAATAACGATTTATCGGGTCAAAAAGGGACGGCGGCGGATTTTTTCACCTCGCCGCCCGAAACCGGGGCAGCACCGCTCTCCGAAAACCCGTCCGAAGGCTCGCGCCGGAGGCACACGCCGAAGCCCCATCCGAAAGCACGCACCGAAACCCCATCCGAAGACTCGCGCCGGGGGCACGCGCCGAAGTCCCGGCGCCGGTGCGGAATCCGCCCGCCTCCCCACCCGCTCAACCGCCCCGGAAGAGTTGTCAAAAAAGGGCCATCCTGCCGACCGACGCCATCGGCAAAAAACGACGCGGTTTTCATCGCCAAAAGGCATCAACATCCGGATTATTAACCAAATATGCCTGCAAAAAAACCGTATAAATCATCAGAAAATTTTCAATCCGTTTGCGTTTGGTTTCCATTTTATGTACCTTTGCCGATGTGGTGTGTAATTCACGAAAAATGAGATGACGGGTTTTCAATGCCGGAGGTCGCAGACACGGCTGAAAACAGGTGAAGAGAAATTTTCACAAACGCGCTCGTTAATAAACGCAACACTTTGTATGTCAATGCGTTACGCAAACGCATCGACAAGGCCGGGGTATGCCCTTCGGTGAAGCGCCCGGCCCCGGAATCGAACGAATTGAACAAATTGCACGAAACAAACGACAATGGCGAAGTCGAACGGAAGCGGCTGGGACTGGTCGGAATCGCTTGCTGAGCGGATGCGCATGCAAAAAAACGGCAATGCCGTACGCTGGTATGTGCTGACGCTGCCCGTATCGCGGCGGGGCCACTACCAGGGGGAGCCGGCACGCGGCCTGAAGGCCGAGCTCGACCGCCGCACCCGCACGGGAGAGCCCTCGTTCGAATACTTCGCACCCTCGTACATCGAGGTGCGCAAGCGCCGCGGCGAACTGGTCGACACGCGCCGCCCGCTGCTCTACAACTACGTCTTCGTGCACGCCTCGGAGGCTGAAATCTACCGGATGAAGCGCTTCCAACCCCAATACAACTTTCTGCCCCGGATTCGGACCGCACGCGAAGAGTACTACCCCTACCTCACGGACCGGGCGATGGAGAACCTGCGGTGGGTCGCCGCCTCCTACTCCGACGTGCTGCCGCTCTACACGCCCGAACCGGGCCAACTGATGAAGGGCGACCGCGTGCGCATCACCGAGGGGCAGTTCAAGGGGGTCGAGGCGACGGTCATCTCCCAGCCCGGAGCCGGACGCAAGGAGGTGATGGTCTGCGTCGAGGGGTGCATGTACGTCCCGCTGCTCGCGGTCGAGCCCGGGCAGTATGAGGTCATCGCCCTGAATGCCGACAACCGCCACATATATACGCGTCTGGGCTGCAGCCGCCTGCCCGACCTGCTCCACGAGGCGATGGGCCGCTTCCACACGCCCGAAGGGGTGACGGAAGAGGACCGCCGCACGGCCCGCGAGGTGTTGCGCCAGTACGGGAGCCTGCAGCTTGAGAGCGACGTGATGCGCTGCAAGCTCTACGCGATGCAGCTCCCCGCCCATGCGATACTCGGCGACCGGACGGCCTTCGAGCAGCTGCTCGGCACGATGCGGAGCATCCTCCCGCTGCTGCGGGCCGAACAGGCGCGGGCGCAGCTGCTCGTCTCGCTCTACGGCTGCACGAACAGCTGCATCTACCGCGAGGAGGCCCACCGCGCCGTCGACCCGTGGCGCGAAGAGAACCCCGTCAAGAAGAATAAACAGCAACTCATCCGCCGTCTGTACGACTACGACCGCTGGCTGGGGCACTGCCCCAATGCCGCCGGCCCCGAGCGGACGGCCGTCGTTGGATAATCACATCCGTTCAATCTCACCCTGCCGGGAGGTGCCGATGGCCCAGATGCCACTCGCTGCACGACACGTCCATGCATCCCGGCTCAAATACACATATTTATGCCATTCATTCTCTCTTTCCTGATTGCCCTGCTGAGCGTCTGGTGGATTCATCCGCTGCTGGTCAAGATTGCCCTCGACAAGAACATCGTCGACAACCCCAACGCGCGCAAGCTGCAGCGCAAGCCGGTCCCCGTGCTGGGAGGCATCGCCGTCTTCTTCGGCTCGGTCATCGGTCTGGGCTGCGCCGGATTCTGGTACGACTGCTCCGAGTTGTTCATCGTCGTGGTGGCGATGATGATTATGCTCTACACCGGAACGCTCGACGATATCCTCGACCTCTCGCCCGCGTTACGCTTTCTGATTGAGATTTTCACGGTGCTGCTGCTGGTCTACATCGGAGGATACAGCCTCAACGACTTCCACGGACTGTGGGGCATTCACCAGATTCCGCAGTATGTGGCCGTGCCGCTGACGGTCGTGGCGGCCGTGGGCATCATCAACGCAATCAATCTGATGGACGGAGTGGACGGACTCTCGTCGGGCTACTGCATCCTGACAAGCATCTTCTTCGGTGTGATGTTCTGGGCTGTAGGCGACTGGTCCCTGTCCATACTGGCGCTGGTGGCAGCCGGGTCGCTCATACCCTTCTTCCTGCACAACCTGTTCGGCAAAACGTCGAAGATGTTCATCGGCGACGGCGGCACGCTGGTTATGGGCATCGTGATTTCGGTCTTCGTCATGCGGACGCTGACACACGGCACCTGCTGCGAAATCTACGATGCGAAGCATGTCGGGCTGATTCCCTTCATGCTGGCCGTGCTTTCGGTTCCGGTCTTCGACACGCTCCGCGTGATGACGACGCGCATTCTGAAGCGCAAGTCGCCGTTCCATCCCGACAAGACGCACCTGCACCACATGTTCATCCGTCTGGGCTGCTCGCACGCCGCCACGACGCTGGCCATTCTGCTGCTCAACCTGTTCGTCGCCCTGTGCGGCTGGCTCAGCAACCTGGCGGGATGCTCTATTGACGTACAGTTGTACATTGTGGTCATTGCCTCGCTGCTGATTACCGTGGGGCTCTATAACTTCATGGAGTACCAGATTCGTCACAAGACGCATCTTCTGCTGATTCTCCACCGAATCGGCTACCGCACGCACCTCAACCGTACGGGCATCTTCTTCTGGCTCCAGAAGAAGATGGACAGGATGTAATCCTGTATCAATTGAAAGGGTAAAAGTAAAATCGATTCAAAATCATAAAATCATGAAAGGTATTGTACTGGCAGGTGGCTCCGGAACCCGGCTCTACCCGATTACAAAGGGGGTCAGCAAACAGATGCTTCCCATTTTCGACAAACCGATGATTTATTATCCCATTTCGGTGTTGATGCTGGCCTGGATTCGGGAGATTCTCATTATCTCGACGCCGGCCGACCTGCCCGGGTTCAAGCGGCTGCTGGGTGACGGGTCAGACTTTGGCGTCCGGTTCGAATATGCCGAGCAGCCCTCGCCCGACGGGCTGGCTCAGGCCTTCCTGATTGGTGAGCAGTTTATCGGCAACGATTCGGTATGCCTCGTCCTCGGAGACAATATCTTCAATGGAAACGGCTTCTCGGTTATGCTGCACGAAGCCGTGCGGTCGGCCGAGAAGGACCACAAGGCGACGGTCTTCGGTTATTGGGTCAGCGACCCCGAGCGCTACGGTGTAGCGGAGTTCGACAACGAGGGCAATTGTCTTTCAATCGAGGAGAAACCCGCTAAGCCCAAGTCCAATTATGCGGTCGTGGGGCTTTACTTCTATCCCAACAAGGTGGTGAATGTGGCCAAGAGTATCAAACCTTCGGCTCGCGGTGAACTGGAAATTACCTCGGTTAATCAGCGGTTTCTGGAGGACGGCGAACTGAAGGTCCAGACCCTCGGGCGGGGTTTTGCCTGGCTCGATACCGGGACGCACGATTCGCTGGCCGAGGCCTCGACCTATGTGGAGGTGATTGAAAAACGGCAGGGTCTGAAGATTGCCTGCCTCGAAGGCATCGCCTTCCGAAAAGGGTGGATAACGGCAGACAAAATGCGCGAGTTGGCGCAGCCGATGCTGAAAAACCAGTACGGGCAGTATCTGCTGAAAGTGATTGACGAGGTTGCCCAAACCGGTAAGAGTAATCTGGATTAATAATATATCTGTTCCAAACTTATAGAAATGGAAGTAATCAAGACAAATATCGAAGGTGTGGTGATCATAGAGCCCCGCATCTTCCGGGATGACCGCGGTTATTTCTTCGAATCCTTCTCGCAGCGCGATTTTCAGGAGAAAGTCTGCAATACGGTTTTCGTACAGGACAACGAAAGCAAGTCGAGCTACGGCGTGCTTCGCGGTCTGCACTTTCAGAAACCGCCCTATGCACAGTCAAAACTCGTCCGTGTAATCAAGGGCGCCGTGTTGGATGTGGCAGTGGATATCCGCAAGGGTTCGCCGACCTTCGGACAGCATGTCGCCGTGGAATTGACCGAGGACAACCATCGCCAGTTCTTCATCCCCCGTGGGTTTGCCCATGGGTTCAGTGTGCTGACCGACGAGGTTATTTTCCAATACAAGTGTGACAACTTCTATGCACCTCAGTCGGAAGGTGCGCTGGCCTGGGACGATCCCGATTTGGGAATCGACTGGCGGATTCCGACAGACAAGGTCCTTCTTTCGGAGAAGGATTGTCATCACAGCCGTCTGCGCGATGCGGAGTGGCTCTTTGATTACAACGAAAAACTCTATTAGGCAATGAAGATTCTTGTAACGGGAGCCAACGGTCAGTTGGGACGCGAGATGCGTATTGTCAGTCGGGATACGGACCACGAATTTGTCTTCACGGATGTCGTCGAGGCGGAGGGCGTACAGACGACCCGGCTCGATATCACCGACCTGGAGGCAGTTCGTCGCATCGTTCGGGAGGAGCGGATCGACTGTATTGTCAACTGTGCAGCCTATACGAATGTCGACAAGGCGGAGAGCGACGAGGCTTTCTGCCGGGTGTTGAATGCCGAAGCGCCTCGCAATCTGGCTCAGGCCATGAAGGAGGTGAACGGTCTGTTAATTCATATCTCGACGGACTATGTTTTTGGCGGCGACCCCTATAATACGCCCTGCCGTGAAGACCAGAAGGGAACTCCAACCGGAGTCTACGGACAGACCAAGCTTGAAGGAGAGCAGTATATTCTCGGCATGGGTTGCAAGTATGTCATTCTTCGTACCGCCTGGCTCTATTCCGAATTTGGTCGGAACTTTGTCAAAACGATGCTCAACCTCACGTCGACCAAACCGCAGTTGAAGGTTGTGTTCGACCAGGCCGGCACGCCGACCTATGCCTACGATTTAGCCCTTGCGATTCGGACGATTCTTGCCGATTATGCGGTCAGTGATACGACGCAGGGATATGCCAAGGGCGGTATCTACCACTATTCGGACGAAGGGGTCTGCTCGTGGTTCGACTTTACGAAGGCGATTGCCGCCTATGCCGGAAATACAACGTGCGATATCCAGCCCTGCCACAGTGACGAGTTTCCCAGCCCTGTCAAACGTCCGGCCTATTCTGTGCTGGACAAAACCAAGATCAAGGAGACATTCGGCCTTCGGATTCCGTATTGGGTCGATTCGCTGAAGATTTGCATGGACAATCTTAAAAACATGTAGTCATGAACAATTTCAAACGCAATATCATCATTACCGGTGGAGCCGGTTTTATCGGTTCGCATGTCGTACGGCTTTTCGTTACGAAATATCCCGACTATCATATTATCAACCTCGACAAACTGACCTATGCCGGGAATCTGGCCAATCTGAAGGATATCGAGCAGGCTCCGAACTACACCTTCGTCAAGGCCGATATCTGTGATTTCGATACCGTCCTTGCGCTGATGCGGCAGTATGAGGTGGACGGCATCATCCATCTGGCGGCCGAAAGCCACGTGGACCGGTCCATCAAGGACCCTTTCACCTTTGCGCGGACCAACGTTCTGGGTACCCTTTCGATGCTTGAGGCAGCGCATCGCTATTGGAGCTCACGTCCCGAGCGCTTCGAGGGCAAACTCTTCTACCATATCTCGACCGATGAGGTGTATGGTGCACTGAAGCTGACCCATCCCGAGGGCATCAAGCCTCCTTTCACAACTACGGCATCCTCTTCAGAGCACCATCTGGCTTATGGTGAGGAGTTCTTCTACGAAACGACGAAGTATAATCCGCACAGCCCCTATTCAGCCTCCAAGGCTTCGAGTGACCACTTCGTGCGGGCTTATCACGATACTTACGGCATGCCGACTATCGTGACCAACTGCTCGAATAATTATGGCCCTTATCAGTTTCCGGAGAAGCTGATTCCGCTGTTTATCAACAATATCCGCCATCGTAAGCCTCTGCCTGTTTACGGAAAGGGTGAGAATGTCCGTGACTGGCTCTACGTGGAGGACCACGCCCGCGCCATCGACCTGATTTTCCATCGTGGCCGCGTGGCCGAGACCTACAACATCGGCGGATTCAACGAGTGGAAGAACATCGATTTGATTAAAGTGGTTATTAAAACGGTTGATCGACTTCTTGGTCGTAAGGAGGGTGAGGATATGGAACTGATTACCTACGTAACGGACCGCCCGGGGCATGATATGCGTTATGCAATCGATTCGTCGAAACTGCAGCGTGAGTTGGGCTGGGAGCCCTCGCTGCAGTTTGAGGAAGGTATCGAGAAGACCGTTCGCTGGTATCTGGACAACCAAGCTTGGATGGACAACATCACTTCGGGAGAATACCAGACATATTATGAGAAGATGTATAATAGTTTATTTTAGGTTTATATGAAAATAAATCCATCATATAAAATAATGACCTTGCTACGGAAACTATTCGGCTCTGGCATGAAAGATTTCTATGTAAATTAGGGACTGTCGTAAAAAGAATAAAACTTTATAACGAATTGATTACCAATGTAAT
>ENA-UOJS01003058-UOJS01003058.1-human-gut-metagenome-genome-assembly--contig:-C74-NODE-3058-length-10233-cov-18.911672_pt1 | contig 10233 bp, 10 predicted proteins | sample MGYA00242355_ERZ723902 | MGnify/ENA metagenome assembly ERZ723902 | reverse complement strand
CCCGCTCCGGCACGGCGTGGCACTTCTCCAGCAGGCGATCCGCCAGCGTGGATTTGCCGTGGTCGATGTGGGCGATGATGGAGAAATTGCGGATATGGGATTGGTCAAACATACAGAAAACCTCCTTACTTCCCTGCCCGTTCGTCCACGTTGTGGATGACCTGAGCGGCGCTCTGCCCGATGCCGGGCAGGGTGGTCAGCGCGTCGGAGTTCAGGTGGGGAAGCTCATCCGCCTCCGTCAGTGCCCGCATATAGGCTCCGCGGCTCCGCAGCAGCGCCGCGTCCACTGCGCCGGCATCGAAGTCCACCGCCTCTGTGGCGAACAGATCCTCATTGCCGCCGCTTTGCCGGTACAGCCGCCGCAGCAGATCGTACAGCGTGGCGCCGAGGCAGTCTCCGGCGGCGGTGATGGCCTCCCGGCTGTTGGTGCGGCTCAGCAGGTCGAACAGCAGCCCTGTGGTGTTCACCGCCAGCTTCTTCTGCAGCGTGGCCATGATGCTCCCCCGCAGGGAGCCCTTCTCCGTGCTGCCGTCGTACAGCATCTCCGAGTCGATCATCGCGCCATCCCGGTTGGCGGTGCGGCCCAGCAGAAAGTCCGCCGACACCCGGTAAAAGTCACACACCTTACACACGAAGGCCAGACCCGGCTCCCGTATGCCGTTTTCATAGTGGCTCAGCAGCGCCTGACTGATGCCCAGCGCCGCCGCCGCCTTCCGCTGGCTGATGCCCTTTTCCTGCCGCAGCAGGCTGAGCGTTCTGGAAAAATCCGTTGCCATGTCTCTCCCACCCTATCTTTCATAATACAGCCCGTAAAGTATATCCTATATTATACAACTTGTAAATGCTTTTCTGCCCGCCGAAGGAAAAAATTTGCACCTCCCCCTCCAACGTGCTACAATGGAGAAAAACCCCGGAGGTGTTTTCTATGGAAGAATTGATCCTATATGTGAAATATCAGGCCAAGCCCGGCTGCCGCGAGACGTTCGTCCGCCAGATCGTGGAAAAGGGCATCCTGACCGCCATCCGGCAGGAGCCGGGCTGCCTGGCCTACGACTACTACTTCTCCGCCCAGGACGAGAACGAGCTGCTGCTGATCGAGCGCTGGCAGAGCGCCGAGCACCAGCGCGTCCACATGCAGCAGCCCCACATGCAGCAGCTGCGCGCCATCAAGGAGCAGTATGTGGACAGCACCACGCTGGGCAAGGTTCGTCTGGAGGCGTGAGACATGCTGTTTGACACCCACGCCCATTACGATGACGAGGCCTTCGACCCCGACCGGGAGCTGCTGCTGGAAAGCCTGCCCCAGCGGGGCGTGGCGCTGGTGGTGAACCCCGGCTGCGATCTGGAAAGCTCCCGCAAGGCGGTGGCCTACGCCGCCGAGTATCCCCACGTCTACGCCGCCGTGGGCATCCACCCGGAGAACTGCGGCGGCTTTACCCCGGCGGACATGGACGCGCTGCGGCAGCTGGCGCAGCAGCCCAAGGTGGTGGCCATCGGGGAGATCGGGCTGGACTACTACTGGGCAGAGAACCCGCCGCGGGAGCTTCAGCAGCAGGTGCTGCGCAGCCAGCTGGCGCTGGCGCGGGAGCTGCGCCTGCCGGTGATCTTCCACGACCGGGACGCCCACGGGGATTCGCTGGCCATCGTAAAGGAATTCCCGGACGTGACCGGCGTGTTCCACTGCTTCTCCGGCAGCCCGGAGATGGCGCAGGAGCTGCTGGGCATGGGCTGGTATCTGGGGTTCGACGGACCCGTGACCTACAAGAACGCCCGCCGCGCCCCGGAGGTGGCCGCCGTCACGCCGCTGGAGCGCATGCTCATCGAGACGGACAGCCCCTACATGACGCCGGTGCCCTACCGGGGACAGCGGAACGACTCGTCCTACGTCCGTCTGGTGGCGGAAAAGCTGGCGGAGTGGAAGGACATCGCCCCGGAGGAGCTGGAGCATGCCACGCTGGAAAACGGCAAGCGCCTGTTCCGCATCATCGAGCAATAAATAACAGGAACCGCCCGCGGCTATGCCGCGGGCGGTTGAGACTGTCGAAAAAGCCTGTCATTGCGAGCCAGTGCTCACACTGGCGTGGCAATCCGTTTCCAAAACGCATAATTCCTGCACTTTTCCGCAGATTCCCAGCTAAAAGGTTACGGATTCCCACACCAGTGACATCGGTCACTGGTGCGGAATGACAGGGGTTAGGTTTATCGACAAGCTGACCGCCCGCGGCATAGCCGCGGGCGGTTTTTTGCCTCTTTTGTGTTTTGTCACGAATACTGCCAGCTCCGGCCGCTCTCCCTGAACTCCGCCACCCGCTTTTCGTAGCTGGCGAAGGCGGCATCCTCAAAGGCCAGCGCGTCCGAGGGCGCGCCCATCTGCCGCAGCAGCCACTTGCACAGCGGGGGATTCAGGATCAGCAGCGGGCCGATCAGCGCCGTGGCCATCAGCCCACCCCGGCGGAAGCCCTCCACCTTCGTCTCCGGCGTGCGTCCCACGCCCCGGACGGTGTCGAACCAGCCGCCGCTCTCCGGCGCGTCGTAGTGGAACCCGAACAGGCTCTTGAAGCCCACGATGTCCATGCCCTCAAAGGTGCCCAGATAGAAGCTGTTGTGCCGCTTCATCATGGTGTATTTCACCCGTCCGGGCAGAATGCCCAGCCCCTTGATGGTGTCGGCGCTGTCGCTGTCCATGGCGTCAGAGAACACGTCCGGCGCGTTGCCGGTGAGCAGCATCAGCTGCCCCGCGTCCAGCTTCGCCGCCATCTCCGCCGTATAGGGGCGCAGGGCATCGGCAGCCAGCGCCAGCCCCTGCTCCGTGGTGCTGCCCATATACACCAGCGCCACGTCCTCCGTCAGGAACCGGGGCTTGCTGTGAAGGTCTGTCTCCACGATCTCCAGCTCCGGGCAGCAGCGCCGGAGATAGTACACGTTCTGCAGATCGCCGTACAGGTTGCAGACCTCCGGGAACAGAATTTCCACCTTCATCGCGCGCCCTCCTTTGCCGTCAGCATTTCCTTCAGCCTTGCCTTCACCCGGAAGGCCAGCGGCATGCCGTCCACGCCGTACAGGATATACACATCCTCGCCGGGCGTCAGGGGCAGCAGCTCCAGCGCGGCGAATTCATCCTCCGCCAGCCGTATCTTCTCCTCCGGGATGCCCGCCAGCAGCATCCGTAGCTTGTAGTCGTAGGCGCGGGGGCCCGCGCACACAAGGCACGTCACGTCATCGCTGTTGAGGAACTCAAAGTCCGTGTCATACATCCAGCTGGGGTTTTCCGACCAGCTTTTGGCCACGCCCATGCAGTTCATCATCACCAGCAGCTCTTTTTTGCCGGGCTTGGAGCGGATATAGTCGAAGTTCCGGCTGCACGCCAGCGCGTTCTTGTCCTTGGACATCTGCATGATGACCTTCACCCCGCCGATGGTCTCCTCCGACAGGCGGCTGGCGGGGATCTTCACCTGCGCCAGATCGCGGGCAATGGTCGGGTGGTCGTAGCCCAGCTGCCGCAGGGCGGCGATGACCGTGACCATATTATAGATATTGTGGACGCTGTCCGTTATCAGGGTGTAGGGATAGTCCTTCCCGGCCTCGCGGATGCACATGGTACGGCTCTGCACGTCCACCTGCGTGGCCAGATAGTCGCTGCTTGGCGAGTGGAAGCCGCAGCTCTCGCACACGGCGCGGCCGATGTGGTGGTAGCGCCGGTATTCGTACCGCAGCTTTCCGGCGCACCGGGGGCAAATGCGCATGTCGTTCAGCAGATTCTCGCACTCCGTCACGTCCGTGGGCAGCCGGTCGATGCCGAAGTAGACCCGCGGGTTCTCCGGCGCCACGGAGCCGGAGATCAGATCGTCGGCGTTGAGGATGAGCTTACTGGTCCTGGGGAATGACCGGGTGAGGATATCCGCGATGTAGCCCGGATGGGCGTTGCGCATGATGGAATCCCGGAACAGGTTCGTCACGATGATATAGTCCGGCTTCACATAGGGGTAGATCCGGGGCGCGGAGCGCTCGTCCACCTCCAGCACCGCCAGATCGTAGCCGGGGCGGATGCGCCCCAGCAGATCGCAGCCCTTCAGCAGCGCCGTGCTGATGCCGGAGATGATGTTGCTGCCCGCCCGGTTGCTGAGGACGCTTTTGCCCTCGGCGGTCAGCACGTCGCCCAGCATGTTGGCCACGGTGGTCTTGCCGTTGGTGCCGGTGACGGCCACGATGGTGTCCGGCCGGCCGATGTATTTCAGAAAGTCCGGGCACAGCTTCACCGCCAGACTGCCGGGGAAATCCGTGCCGTTGTGCCGTGTGATCCTCAGCGCCGGGATGGACAGCTTTGCCATCCACAGGGCGAAAAGAAACCGCAGCTTACCCATTGTCCCTGTCCTCCTTGTCGTGTGCTTGCAGCCAGATCATCAGCGCCGCCACGTCCGCCGGCGACACGCCGGAGATGCGCCCGGCCTGCCCCACGTTCAGCGGGCGCAGGGCGTCCAGCTTCTCCCGCGCCTCCAGACGCAGACCCTGAATATGGCTGTAATCCATGTCCGGCGGCAGCAGCCGCCGTTCCAGCTTCTCAAATTCCGCCACCTGCCGCTGCTGCCGCTGGATATAGCCCTCGTACTTCACGGTGATGGCCACCTGCTCCCGCACGTCCTGTGGCAGGTCGGGGCGCTCCGGGTCAAAGGGCGCCAGATCGTCGTAGCTCAGCTGCGGGCGGCGCAGCAGGTCGATGAGGCGGCTGCCGCTGTCCACCGGGGCGGTGCCCCGCTCCGCCAGCAGTGCGTTCAGCCCGTCGCCGCCGGGCACGCCGGTGCGCTCCAACCGCCGTATCTCCCGCGCCACCGCGTCATACTTGGCGCGCACCTTCGCCATCCGCTCGTCGCTGACCATCCCCAGCGCGTGCCCGATGGGGCACAGCCGCGCGTCGGCGTTGTCCTGCCGCAGCAGCAGCCGGTACTCCGAGCGGCTGGTCATCATGCGGTACGGCTCCTCCGTGCCCTTGGTCACCAGATCGTCGATCAGCGTGCCGATGTAGCTCTCGCTGCGGCGGAGCACCAGCGGCTCCCGCCCCAGCAGCTTCAGCGCCGCGTTGACGCCCGCCACAAAGCCCTGCACCGCCGCCTCCTCATAGCCGGAGGAGCCGTTGAACTGTCCTGCGCCGTACAGCCCGGCGATCTGCCGCACCTCCAGCGTGGGGCGCAGCGCCAGCGGATCGATACAGTCGTATTCGATGGCGTAGGCCGGGCGCATCATCACCGCGTGCTCCAGCCCCGGCACCGTGTGCAGCATCTGTATCTGCACCTCCTCCGGCATGGAGGAGGAAAAGCCCTGCACATACAGCTCCTCCGTGTCCAGACCCATAGGCTCGATGAACAGCTGGTGCCGGGGCTTGTCCGCGAACCGCACCACCTTCGTCTCGATGGACGGGCAGTACCGGGGGCCGATGCCCTCGATGACGCCGGAGTAGATGGGGCTTCTGTCCAGATTCTCCCGGATGATCCGGTGCGTCTCCCCGTTGGTGTAGGTCAGATAGCACACCGCCCGGTTTTCCGGCGCGCGCTCCGTCTCAAAGCTGAAGGGCAGGGGCGAGGCGTCCCCCTCCTGTATCTCCATTTTGCTGAAATCCACGCTGCCCCGGTGGATGCGCGGCGGCGTGCCGGTCTTGAACCGGCGCAGGGGCAGTCCCAGCGCCCGCAGGCTGTCCGCCAGCGCGTTGGCCGGGTGCAGCCCGTCGGGGCCGGAGGACTCGATGCACTCGCCCACGATGGTCTGCCCCGTCAGATAGGTGCCGGTACACAGGATCACGGCTCTGACCTCCAGCACCGCGCCGGTGCGCAGCACCACGGCGGTCACGCGGCCATCCTCGCAGCGGATCTCCGTGACCTCCGCCTGCCGCAGCGTCAGGTGGGGCTGCAGCTCCAGCGTGTGCTTCATGATCTGCTGGTATTTTCTGCGGTCGGCCTGTGCCCGCAGCGACCAGACAGCGGGGCCCTTGCCCCGGTTCAGCATCCGGTACTGGATGCACGCCTTGTCCGCCGCCCGCGCCATCTCGCCGCCCAGCGCGTCCAGCTCCCGCACCAGATGCCCCTTGCCCGTGCCGCCGATGGCCGGGTTGCAGGGCATGTTGCCCACCGCGTCCAGGCTGACCGTCAGGCATATCGTCTCCATGCCCATCCGCGCCGCCGCCAGCGCCGCCTCGATGCCCGCGTGACCGGCGCCGATCACCGCCACGTCATAGCTTCCGCCGTGAAATTCTCTCATATACGCGCTCACCTCGCCTGCATTAACACTTTATTATACCCCGTACCGCGCCTTGGCGCAAGAGATATTATCCGCCCGAATTTGTTGAAGCTGCACAAAAACTTTACACAGCATTTATACAATACATCCAGTTTTCTTCTTGCAAAACAAGTTGAAACTGCATATAATAAGGGTGTAAAAATGAAAGAAAGGAGCGTGATAGCACTATGACGACAACGTGGATCTGGGGCGACCTGGACGACATGATCTTTGCCGATTGTGACTGGGAGATCAGCCAGCGGTAACGACCACCGATGAGAACACCACGCCATGTGCGTGGGATTTTGCTTTTTATGGGGATCTTTTCGAGCCGTTTCGACGGCCTTCGCCCCGTTCATATAGACAGCAAGACCCATCCCTGCATACCGGGAGCAAAGACGAGAGGAGACGGCGGTGCCGTCTCTGTTTTTTTGCAATTTTAACGATTTGCCCCTTAAATCTTAACGCGTTCTTAGCGATTTCTTAACGGCGGAATGTGGTACAATGGCACCATCAAAATGAGGGGAGGACATCTATGACCGCAAAAGACGTGCGGCGCAAAAAGCTGCTGCGCACCATCGGGCTGCATTTCTCCGGCGTGGACACGCTCAAGGCGCTGGGCATGTATCTGATGTCCGTCATGGGGTGCCTGCTGCTGCGCAGCTTCGACATGCACAACGATACCAGCTATGTGGCCATGATCTTTCTGCTGGACGTGTTCCTGACGGCCTTCTGGACGGACGGCTATCTGCTGGGCATTATCGCGGCTGTCGTGGGCATGTTCAGCGTGGACTACATATTCACCTATCCCTTCTGGCACATCAGCTTTACCCTCACCGGCTTTCCGCTGACGTTCCTGGTCATGATGACCATCTCCATCCTGACGGCCACCGTCACCAGCCGCGCCAAGCAGATGGAGCAGATCCGCCGGGATGCGGAGCGGGAAAAGATGTACGCCGACCTGCTGCGCGCCGTGTCTCACGACATCCGCACACCGCTGACGGGCATTGTGGGCGCCACCAATGTGCTGCTGGAGCAGGACGGCACCCTGACGCAGGAGCAGCGGGAGCAGCTGCTGCGCTCCACCAACGAGGACGCCCAGTGGCTCATCCGCATTGTGGAGAACCTGCTGTCCATCACCCGCATCAGCTCGGAGGAGGCGCGGGTGAAAAAGCTGCCGGAGCCGGCGGAGGAGGTCATCGAGTCCGCCGTAGCCAAGACCCACAAGCACTATCCGGAGGTGGACATCCGCGTCCATCTGCCCGACGAGCTGATGATGGTGCCCATGGATCCGCTGCTGATAGAGCAGGTGCTGGTGAACCTGATGGAAAACGCCGTGATACACGGCGAGACGAATCACATCGATGTCAGCCTGCGGGAGGAGGGCAGCTGTGCGGTGATCACCGTGTCCGACGACGGCAGGGGCATCCCGCAGCACCTGCTGTCCAAGCTGTTCGAGGGCTCGGCGCGCAGCGACCGCAGCCAGGACGGCAAACGCAGCATGGGCATCGGCCTGTCCGTGTGCCGCACCATTGTGCTGGCGCACGGCGGCGTGATCCGCGGCGACAACAAACCAGAGGGCGGCGCGGTCTTTACCGTGACGCTGCCTATGAAAGGAGAAAGCGATGAAGATTAAAGACAAGGTCCTGATCGTGGAGGACGAGCAGTCCATCAGCAACTTTATTTCCATGATCCTCACCGCCAACGGCTTCGATACCATCATTGTCCGCAGCGGCGAGGAGGCTCTGACCATGATCGCCTCCCACTGCCCCGATATGATCGTGCTGGATCTGGGGCTCCCCGACATGGACGGCATGGAGGTGCTCAAGTCCGTGCGCAAGTGGTCGAACCTGCCGGTGGTGGTGGTGTCCGCCCGCAACCACGAGCACGACAAGGTGGAGGCGCTGGATTACGGCGCCGACGACTATCTGGTCAAGCCCTTCGGCACCTCCGAGCTGCTGGCGCGCATCCGCACCGCCATCCGCCACACCCGCACCACCCTGTCCAACACCCAGATCGCCCAGTCCGGCAAGTTCGTCACCGGCGACCTGACCATCGACTATGACAAGCACCAGGTGCTGATGAACGGTCAGAACGCCGGGCTGACCGTCAACGAGTACAAGATCGTGGCGCTGCTGGGCAAGTACGCCGGCAAGGTGCTGACGTATGACTTCATCATCCGCGAGCTGTGGGGTCCCAAGGCCAAGACCGACAACCAGATCCTCCGGGTGAACATGGCCAACATCCGCCGGAAGATCGAGCCGACCCCCGGCAACCCCCAGTACATCTTCACCGAGGTGGGCGTGGGCTACCGCATGCGGGAGGGCGACTGACGCCCGCGAACCGAAATAGCGCAGAAAAAAGCAAGGCAGCCGCTGGCTGCCTTGCTCAGTCTGTCAAAAAAGCCTGTCATTGCGAGCCAGTCCGCGCCGCGAAGCAAGTGCCCTTGGGGTACAGACTGGCGTGGCAATCCGTTTCCAAAACGCATAATTCCTGCACTTTTCCGCAGATTCCCAGCTAAAAGGTTACGGATTCCCACACCAGTGACATCGGTCACTGGTTCGGAATGACAGGGGCGTGGGTTTATCGACACACCGAAACAGGGACGGCAGCGCCGTCCCTGTTTGTTATTCTGCTTCTGCCGCTTCCTGGGCGGGGGCGCTCTCCTGCTCCTGCTTGGGCAGCTGCTCCGGCCACTTCTCCCATGTCTGGCGGATGAAGGGCAGCACCTGATCCCGGGGCATATCCAGCGCCGCCGCCAGCTCACCGTACAGCTGCTCCTCGGCGCGCTTGAGATAGCGCTCGTCCATCTGGCTGACCTTCTTGCCGTGGCGCACCGCCCAGGCGCGCTTGTGGCAGATGCCGTGGATCATGGCCGCCAGCTCGCCGCAGTCGCACCGCAGCACCAGCTGGTGGTAAAAGTCCTTGGCGAACCGCATGCCCCGTTCGGCGGGGCGCTGGGGCGGCAGCTGCGGCAGGGCGGCGATCAGCTCCATAGCCCGGTCGCGGCTGATAATGGGGCGCATCATCACGGCGGTATCCACCGGGGTCATGACGGTGCCGCTGCGATAGAGGGGCGCAAGATGGTAATAGGTCTTGTCGCCGCCGTCGTACCGCAGGCCGGAAGGCCCGATACTCTCCACGCGGCAGACACCCTCGCCGCCGTATACCACCAGATCGCCCACTGCAAACATCACGCACACTCCTTTTCGCACACAACACACTGACACAAAAAAGCACACGGCATACTGGCCATGCGTCCCCCCCTTCTGTTGTATTATACCACATGCTGTCGAAAAATGTAAGCACAAAATTCTATCTGGTTGTCGATTTTCTCTGACAAGTGTGGTAAAATGAGGAGAAATTTTTGCAGCGAGGTGCTTCCCATGAAAAATCCCACCATTTCCTCCTCCGCTTTTGTGGCAGACAACGCCACCGTCCGGGGCGACGTCACGCTGGGCGAGCGCAGCAGCGTGTTCTTCGGCGCGGTGCTGCGGGGCGACAGAGCGCCCATCACCATCGGCAGCGGCACCAACATTCAGGACAACTGCGTGGTGCATGTGGACTACGACTACCCGGTGGTGGTCGGGCAGAATGTGACGGTGGGGCACGGCGCCATCCTCCACGGCTGCACGGTGGGCGACAACACGCTCATCGGCATGGGCGCCATCGTGCTCAACGGCGCGCAGGTGGGCAGCAATTGTCTCATCGGCGCCGGGGCGCTGGTGCCGCAGCACGCGGTGATCCCCGACGGCTCGCTGGCCTTCGGCTCCCCCGCCAAGGTGCGCTCCGCGCTGGACGAGGCAGCCATTGCCGAGCTGCGCCAGGCGGCGCTGGACTACCAGCAGGAGGCCATGGAGTGCAAGGCCGAACAGGAGAAATAAAAAAAGAGAACCGCCATCGGGCGGTTCTCCCAGCTTGTCAAAAAAGTCCGTTCGGACTTTTTTGACAAGCTGAGGCAAAATCGCA
>ENA-UOJS01003056-UOJS01003056.1-human-gut-metagenome-genome-assembly--contig:-C74-NODE-3056-length-10241-cov-10.797173_pt1 | contig 10241 bp, 8 predicted proteins | sample MGYA00242355_ERZ723902 | MGnify/ENA metagenome assembly ERZ723902 | reverse complement strand
AATGTTTAACTTGTCCAACTTTTTGGGGTCACTTCACTTTTTGGACAGCCCCTTTATCTATTTTATCAATAAGTTCAGGCAGCCAGCCAGATGTATCCCAGCGGAATCAGAATACCTGCTAAAAGCAACCATTTTCCGCGTCCTGCCAGTCCATTTTTTCCCTTGACCATGAACAATCCGGAAACGGCAAAGAATACCAGCGAAACAGCGAAAAAGTCGCCCATGAGATTCCATCCCTGAATACGGTTATAATGCAACCGGTTGAACCAGTACACCACCGGACGTTTTTCGTGTACTTCATAATCTACACAACCGCTGGCAGCGTCATACACACCCACGCCGCCTTCCAGCATCAGGCGATGATGACTTTCATCAATAGACAGCACCCGCTTTACAGGGGGCAAATCTTCCTGTCGGTTCCATGCCGCAAGGAGTTCTTCGGCCTGCATGCCTTTTTCCAGTTGAACGGCCGCTTCCGTGGTACGGAAAGCCGGATCCTTGCCATTCATGTGGTTCAGCAGGATGCCCGACACGGCATAAATCAGGCAGACTCCTACCATCAGGTAGCCCAGGTCACGGTGCAGCACACGAAGCCAGTAGGAGAGACTCTTATTCCGCCACTTCATATTCCGTGCCGTCTATGTAGTAAATGGAATAATAGTCTTTGTTATTGGCCTTCATCCATTCACGCATGCTCTGAATGTTGTTCATCTCCGCATCGCAGGTTTCACCGTTTCCTTCTGCTTTTCCCTGCTTTTCCTTCAATTCTTCTTCCGCCTGGTCAATGTATTCCTTGGTCAGACGGTTCTCGCGAAGAATCCCTTTGATGATGACCTCTGAACCAATCAGCTCACGGTTGAATCCGCCGATATTGCCTTTTGCCTCCACACGCACGGAAGTCTTCTGGTCTTTTCCCATCACAAAGCAACGGCGTCCAGAATGCTTGCAGGTATGCGTGATGAATCCTTTCAGCACCACCTCCTTATCTACATTCTTTTCTGCATCCTTCAGAATGTCTTCCACATATTTTGCCTCATTGGCCGACAGAGCGGCAGTAGGCTGTTCCTGAGAGGTCTCTGATTTTTTGCTATTGTTCACACACGAGATAGCTGTCAGCAGACAGGCCGCAGCTACGATAAAAAACAGTTTTTTCATTTTCAATTGAGTTTATAGTTATTCATATTTATTCCAAGGAAGAAACCACAGTGCCACAATCCCGGATAAGCCGGCAGCGCACACGCATAGCGCCATCAGTATCCGTCTGTACAAAGATACCTTGTTTCTGCACAAAAAGAAAGTCAGGAGGGCTAAAAAGAAGCTCACCGCCAATCCCTTTGAAGAAAGATTGCCCGCATAGAGATTCACAAAGGAACTCGTTTCGGACGAAGGTGACAAACGGAACGGGAACAGCCATTCCGACAACTCATCCCACAAAACGCGCTTCCGGTCCTGGTGATAGGAAGAGAGCGACTGAAGCGTCACGGCGTCCAGTCCATAGCAGTCCATTCCTTCCGCATCCGATACGCGTACGGTCCAGTAAAGCAGGTTTCCCAGAATGCTGATTTCGTCTTTCGTGATGTCTATCGGACGGATGTCGAACGGCAGGAAGCGATAACCGCCTTCATCCGTGCTTTCCAGTAAGCCCATTTCACCTTTCTCGCCAAACAGATAGCCATAGAAACGCTTGTCGCTCGTCTCACTCATGACAAACCATTTGATGCCCAGCTGCAAACCGATACCTGTATCTTTCACGAAAGGCCGTCCGTTCACCATCTTCAGGTGGAAGAGAGCTCCTTTGCTGTCCAGACAGAAATAGCCCTCCTCATAGGGCTTTCTCACTGTAGGGTTTCCCCAATAAGCCTTTACCGGAAAGCTAAACCCTTTCTTGATAAGCTCTTTGGTGAAGATTTCACTCTTCTGCCGATTTACCGAATTGGACTGCGCATCGACAAAAGTCAGTTCACGGTCCATCCGAAAGTAGTCGCCGGGAAGCGTAAGATTTCCCCGTTTGGGCATGGCTTCCAGCAACACCCCCATAGCGGGTTGCGGAGAGAATACATCGACCGGACGAAAACGGAACATCACTTGTTTGCTCCGCAGGATTTTCACGTCGATGGCCTGTCCCTCCAGCGAATCGGGCAACTGGCCTTCCATGGCCAGCTGGCGGTAGTTCAGCAGCGGAAGCAGTGAATCGTATTGCGCACGAGGGTACTCGTTGCCATGAATATCATAAAATGAATTCTTATGCTCGCGGAAGTCAATCACACAAAGTTCCTTCAACCGGGCACTATAATACATCAGCGGATAGCTGTGCGAATCGTCGGTCATTTTCTGTACCAGTGTCGGCACCGTCCAGGAAGCCAGCAGAGTGACAGACACCAGAATGACTGAAAAAATGAGAGATTTATATTTCATTGTTCATTGTTTTTATTGTACACCATACTTGAACCGAATGCAGGATGAGAAAGGAAAGATAAAAGAAGCTGTCAGTATCCAGCCGATTCCTGCCCCGAACTGTGAATAGGCTCCAGGATAGGAGGAAACAAACAGCATGGACAGCAGTCCCACCGATACCACAATGCATAGCATCCGCTGTTTCCACTGGGGCTCGATACAAATCCACGCAGTGAAGCCATAGCCTGCCACTGCTGCCACTATCCAGGGAAGCAACTGCTGGAGCATCATTCCTACAATTTCGGAAGGCAGGAACAGACGAACCACAGCCGAAAGGACCAGCGAAAGCAGCAGACAAAGCAACAAGATGACACTGAAACCATACCACAGCATGGAGGCCATAATCTGTGTTTCTCCTGCCGGAAGATGGAGTGTCAGCTTCAGCCGTTTCTGCGTCATTTCGGGCACATACTGCACGACTCCCAATGCAATTCCGGCCAGTGGCAGCAAATACATCATCCACGGAGCAACCGATGTGCCCTGAAAAAGACAGCCATACCACACATTGACCGCTTCATTCAAACGGATTGCGTGGGTAAGGTCGATGTAGGTATAACCCACAGCCGCTGCCATCAGCAACAGCATCACCCCAATCAGGCGGCGGGTTTTCATCCATTCTTTATAAGACAAGGCTCTGAATAAATTCATGACATTAATATTTACCTGTTAAACCAATAAATGCATCTTCCAGCGAAAGATTCTCTTCTGTAATTTCCGTGACACCCATTGCCTTCAACCGTTGTTCGACTTCGGCCTTTGGCAGAAAAGAATATACTTCCCATTTATCGCCCAATGCGGAGGGATGCCAGAAATCTTCATCGGCCTCCAGCTTAAATGTATCTCCCGGACGGGTGAAACGGTATCGCTTGAAATGGTGCATGATTTCCTTTACCGGCTTATGCAACAGCAAGCGGCCATAGTCCATGATCATGCAATCATCTATCAGCAGTTCCATGTCCTGAATGATGTGCGAAGTGAGAAAAACTGTCTTGTTTTCTGCCGACGCATATTCCCGAAGGTATTCCACAAACAGACGACGATAACCCGGGTCCAGTCCCATGGAAAAATCATCCAGAATCAGCAGTTCCGGGTCCTGGGCAAAAAGCAGTCCCAACGCTACCTGCGAACGCTGTCCGCACGACATGGTAGAGAGTTTCTGTGAAGGAAGTACCTGCAACTTTTTCAGCAATTCATAATAGGCCTCTTTCTTCCATTTCGGGAAGAAGGCCGAATAAAATTTCTCTATCTGCGAAACCGTAAAATAGGCATGTTGCACATGCCCTTCCAGCAACAGTCCCACCTTCGATTTGGTAAGCGGAGAGAGGTGTTCCATCTCTTCACCAAACAGCCTGCACACGCCCGAACGAGGCTTCAGGTAACCGTTGAGGATATTAATGATGGTGGTTTTCCCAGTGCCGTTCTTTCCCAACAAGCCCAATACCTTTCCCTGCTCCACGTCGAAACTGAGATTTTCGTAAATCAAGCGGTTTCCGTAATAATGCGTAATATTTTCACACTCTATTATTTTACTCATTGTAGCACGATTAAATGATTAGTTCTTAAAATTTTACCCCTACCTTGATGACGGGTTGCACGAAATCCTTTCCTGCCATTGTAGTCGTAAAAGCCCTGGCATACGTCACCTCGCCCCGGACATAACCGGACAAGGCAGGAGTAATTTCTCTTTCATACCCCACAGCCGCATATAGCACCAGCCGGACAGCTGTCTGGTAATCGTATTCTTGCACCAGTAAGTCTGCTCTTTCTGCCGGACGTTGCTGGTCCTCCGATACACTGACATATTGTCCGTCTTCTTTCATACAGCCCCATCCGCCTTGCAAGCCCAGTCCGGCGGAAGCAGTCCATACCTGCCGGCCTTTATACCAGTTTCTGGCACCCTGAAGCCATAGCCCCGTAACGTGCAGACTCTGCTTCCGAAAGAACGGATATTGCGATGCCGTCACAGAGCGGGAACGATAGTCCAGCCGCACTTCGGCCGACCAGTCTGAACGGCTCTCTTTACCTCCTGAAAGAAGTTGATACGCCAGCCAGGCACGCAGCTGGTCCCTGCTCATCACTTCATTGCTACCGTAATAGACAATCTGCGATACGCCCAGTTCGTCCGTACTCTCCTTATAAGAATTTTCCCTGTTCTCCAGTGATTTCAATGCGATGCCCAGTTCCATCGCCTGAAAAAGTCGGGACTGCTGCCAGGTAAGCTTTGTACGGTAACCCACCTCACTCCCTGTATGAGTAGAGTAGGTGATGGAAGTTGAAGAACCGCTTCCAAAGCGTCCGGAAGTCTTTCGGATGAATACCTCCTGAAACCAGTTCAGGTCTCCGCGATGATACTGTCCCTGAAAGGCTACTTCATGCGTTTGAGTAAACAAGGGTGTCGTGTTCGAAGTATATCCACTTTCACCAAACACCTCACTGCGCCCGTAGAAACCTCCAAAACTGATGAGAGAAGTGTATTGACGGTCGGTCGTTCCATAGATGCCGAAGCCTACCGTTTCTACGTTGCGCAAATACCCGTAAGAAAGTCCGACCTGCCATCCGGAAAAAAGTTCATACGAGAAGCCCGTCGACAAATGCAGGTTCATCAGGGAATTCTGATGCCGCAAGTCCTTGAACTTGGCGTAGTTTTCCGTACGGTATTCCAGTTGCCCTCCCCATGAAAGGCGAGGAGTGAGGAGATAGCCTGCTTCTCCTTTGAGCATGTACCATTCATGCCGTTTCGTACCGGCTCCCGAGTCGTCCATCTCCACAATGTCAAAAGGCGTTTCTTCCGGATGCAGAAAAGCCGAACCCGACATGTGCTTGCCTTTTTCCGTGCCGTATGCCATGGCACCTCCTAATACCAGCCGCGAGTTCAGCCGCCAGTAGGATTCGGTTGAGACCAATCCGCCCAGCCGGCTGTCCGACTGATAATAATTCACCAGTTTCCCGCTTCCGTAACTGCCTTCCGCCTGAAGATAGGAGATGCGTCCGCACTCCATCCCCGACAGAAAAGAAGGATTGCTTCCGGCAGAAGCCGCATACCTCCACAAGGTTTCCTGAAAGTCCGTACGAAGAGGAGAGGAGGTCCCTGAGGGAACACTTCCCCAGGACCTGCCTCCCACCACAAGTACAAGAAAAAAGCAAGCGATACAATAATGCTTCATGTTTAGTTTCTCAAAGAAGATTTGCTCCGCTGATGGAAGTCAGCTGTCGAATTGTTTGTATCCTGGAAAATAATTCTGGCCCCGTTTTTCAAGGATGCCTCGGCATCCATTCCGCTGGCATCGGTTGAATTTCCTACACCGAGCGAATAGTTATAGACCAGCTTTCCTTCATTCTCCGCAAGTGCTTCCGTAGCCTCTTTATCCACGTTGCGATACAAGGTATATCCCATGCCGCGGGTAAGTTCCACATAGCCTGCATCTACCGAGGGAAGAAGGCGCTTCTGGTTGCCGTCGGCTCCCTGCACGAAGACTTCGATACCGTCTACCACCCACTCTGCCGGCACTTTCTTACGCGGCTGACTGGCACTTCCTCCATAAAGGTTGGTGGTGGATGCATCGTCTACAAAAGCCTGTAGGGTAGTACCTTCCGGACGGAACACAAAGAATGCCGGTCCGAACTGGCTGACAGGCCATGCATTACCCAAACCATATTTGTAGGCCTTCAAGTAATGGTCGGTAGAAATAAGTTCCGAAGGCGAAGGATAATATAAGGCATTATTGAAATCTTCAATATCATACAGGCAGTAATAGGCACTGTTGGCCAGATTTACGGACTGAGAATAGGTCTGTGTGTGGTCGATGGCTCCATTCAGTGCAATCACCAGTTCTTTTCCGGCTTCCAGCTGTACCTGCTTGTCGAAATACCAGACAGCCGTTCCGGCCGGTATCCATCCTTCTGCCGCATAAAAGAGTTCACCGTTCACATAGTCCTTATTCGACGCATGAGGGTTGTAAGGATTGACCATACCCAATGCAAAGTCGCTGATGTCGAGTGTTTCCGAAGAATTGTTATACAGCACGACATACTGGTCCATGGCAAACGTACCCGAACCATCGTCTTTCGGGCAGCCTCCTACATACAGTTCCTTAATCAGCACGGAACCTCCTGAAGACATTTCCAGTGTGATGGTAGCTTCTACCGTTTCCTGAGTCACATTGACCGATGTATTCAATCCATTGAAAAGATACACTTTGGCATCGGCCACCCGTTTGTCGGAAGCCGAGGCTTCATAAATACCTTGTGGCACTTCAAAAACAGCCACTCCTTCCGCATTGGTCGACTGACTGAAGGTGGTACTGCCCGACGTATTCTTCAAAGTTACGCTGACTCCCTCCACAGGTTCAAATCCGCTTCCCTCGGGATACACCAGCCGAATGCTTACACTGCTCACCTGATAACCGCTGTTTTCTTTCTCCTTACAGGCACTGAAAACCAGTATCTGGATTAAGACACAGCACGCAAATAACATCTTTTTCATCATACTCATACGTGTTTATAGTTTTAATTTAAATGATATGCCATAGTTAAAGGGAGTGACCAGCGAAGAAGCAAACAGACTTCCCTCATTACCCGTCTGCCAGTTCTTTATCTTCTGCATGCTGTAGAAGAAATTATTGGCAAAAAATGACACCGTCAGGTACTTCCCGATTTCTTTCGATACGTTCAGGTTGGCCGAGAAATAGGGGGAATATCCCTGCTTCCTGAACATATAGCCAGTGGTGCTTTTTACCACCAGTTTACTGAGTTCGTTATACAACTCCTTGTCATGTTCGGCAGCCCACAGGAACTTTTCCATAAACGGTATACGGGTTTCCATATCTTCTCTCGATACATAATACAGCGGATACGTAGCCACGTAACTGGCTCCGTTATAAATATCCGTCTGGGTGGACGAGGGAAGATAATCGCTCTGCGAGTCGAGCACATAGCTCCGGGTTCCACCACTGTATTCGCTCAGGTTCTGCCGCGTATTCAGAAGAGTGCCCTCAAAACGCAGAGAGAAAATCATTCTGATTTTCGGCACGTGCGTCACCAGGGTCAGGTTGGTGTTCAGTCGCTGCGTCATGAATCCGTTATAGTTGCCATTGCCTCCTACATAATAACCGATGTATTTATAAGGCTGTCCGTCCGTATCGGTCAGGCTGCTGGTCGACGGTACCATCACTTCATCAATTCCTTTGTAGCGATAATACTTCCCGTCTATGCGGATGGAGGTATTGATTGCCTTTATCCGGTCAAAATCAAGTACCCATTCCAGTCCCATCCGTGAAGAGGAAGAACCATTCACATTCATGACGGCCGACTGGAAATCATGAATCTCCTTATAGGCAAGCGTCTGAGAGGGAAGTATCCCGTTCTTGTCGGACACGGTCACGACTCCTGTTGTACGATCAATGCTATACACCCTGTCGGCTGAAGGTATCAGGCAATCATTGAGCGCGCTCTGGTCGGTCAACTTATAATCAAACGGAGTATAGATACGCGTACTGGTATAAGGCTGTGACAGGGTGTTGTAGAAGAACGACAACGAGATCCGTACCCCCTTCAGACGAATGTCCATTCCGGCTTCCCGCATAAGGCTGTACTGCCATTGCAACTCCGGATTATAGACAGGAAGCACAGGATGGGTGTGATAAGCATAATAGGTTGTTCCGTCGGCCATTGCTCCAGGGGCAAATGCCAGACGGTCTACATACGTTTCCCGGGGATACAACATCTCGAACGAAGGAAGTTTCACTGCCTTTCCCCATCCGGCACGAAGGGTCGCCCCTCGAAAGAAACCATGCTCTTTTTCGCCAAATGAATACTTGGCACTGAAACGGGGAGACAGACTGGATACGGTGCCATACACCGTGCCCGGGATGAAAGTCATATCACTTCGGAGTCCTCCTTTAAGCAGCAGCTGCGAATGACGGAAAGGCAGGGTTATCTCTTCTTCTGCATACGCAGCCAGATTGTGCATGAAAGGCAACTCATCGTAACGGTATTCCCTCCAGGTGGGAGCTACCGACATATCTTCATAATACGTTCCCTTACCCAGGTTGCCTTCTCCTTTCATATCTGCTCCTGCCAGCAGGTTGCTGGTTATGCTCCCGATTTTATGGCTCCAGCGCGCTTTCAGGTAGGCAGTGTAATTTATGGGACGGCTGTCGTTGAATGACGTCACATACCAGTAGCCGGTGGGCAACAAAATAATAGGTGAGGAGGGATCCTCTTCATATTTGGAAGCCACAAAATACCCTTCTTCGGTAGTATGCAGTGCAGGCTGGACGGACGAAGCCGACTGGTTTTTCTTTTCTTCCACCCGGTTGTCGGCGTACGAGAAGGTCACTCCTCCACGCAAATTGGATAACCAGGGCGAATTCAGCATATAGTTAAACGAGAGACTGCTCCATAACGCATTGTCCCGACTCTTGGTATAAGTCTCCTTGAAGGCATCCGGATCGGCCTCGGTATTATTACCTCCCACATTACCGTTCAGACTGAAATCGACAGACAAGGTTTTTCCGGTCTTTGTATGCAGGCTGTTAGAGTATCTCACGCCAAACGCATTGCGTACATACGAGGTGTAGGGCGATGCAATGTCTGACACAGAACGAACCCGTTCATAGGACAGGTTCAGTACGCCAGCTTTTGCCCCCAGTTCCACTCCTTTACTTACGGCATACGACTGGGTGGTAGGACGCACAGCCACATCAACAATCAGCGGACTTTTTCCTTTGCGTGTCACAATTTTTACCACTCCGTTGGTCAGGTCACCATATTCCACAGAAGGTACACCGGTGATAACTTCAATCCGTTCCACATTGCTGTTGCCAATGTTACGGGTATCCGTTCCGGAAGTAGAAGAGGCCGTAGCATTACCCGACAGGCGCACCCCGTCCATCTCAACTACGGTTCCGAAATCGGGATTCCCCATTTCAGTGCTTTCTCCTCTCAACGTGATTACCTGAGCGGAAGAAGTCAGCCCCTTGAACTTGCTGGTCTGTTCTCCGGGCAAAAGACTTAACGCATCAGACACGCTGACACTCTGCAAATGATCCAGTGCCGTACGCCCCAACGTGTATGCCGTAGTAGCATCTGCGGTTTTTCTTTCTGCCGTGACAGTTACTTCGTTCAGGGCCAAAGTCTGTTCGGAAAGATATACCACGATGTTTTCCTTATCTTTTCTGACGTCAAGCTGTAATTTATATTCAGAATAGCCCAGACAACGCACCAGCACCTCATGCTTTCCTTCTGCCAGATGCTGAATGACGAACTTTCCTTGCGAATCGGTCATGGTACCGATACCACTTCCTTCAATCCACAAAGTCGCAAACTCCACCGGTACTTTCGACTTGGCATCGAGCACGGTTCCTGCTACCTTATACGACTGCCCCCAGGCAGTCAGACTGGCACTTGCGAAAAAGGCTAAAACGATTGTTTTCATATCCTGATGATTTCAGGCGCAAAGGTATCCTTATTGGCAAGCTGTGTCAATCGCCAAAATTAGGTAATTTGAGGTTTCTTTCTCATCATATATAGGTACTCCGGAATCTGATGCATAAAGTAGGAGGATACTAAAAAAGGCTCTGAAAATCTATCGATTTTCAGAGCCTTTCCTCATTTTGCCTCACGGCTTCGGTACACCCTCAGGGATTCGAACCCTGGACCCACTGATTAAGAGTCAGTTGCTCTACCAACTGAGCTAAGAGTGCATCCACTATAATTGTCAAACTTTCCGAAATTTTGTACACCCTCAGGGATTCGAACCCTGGACCCACTGATTAAGAGTCAGTTGC
>ENA-UOJS01003055-UOJS01003055.1-human-gut-metagenome-genome-assembly--contig:-C74-NODE-3055-length-10245-cov-5.515996_pt1 | contig 10245 bp, 9 predicted proteins | sample MGYA00242355_ERZ723902 | MGnify/ENA metagenome assembly ERZ723902 | reverse complement strand
AGTTTATTATAGTACACCAAGTTCGGATCGCGCTGGACGTGGCAAAGGACGGTCTTTTCCAAATCAGCACCTGCCGCAGCCAGTATATCCAGTATCTGTGGCCCCATCGTCCCATTTTCAGTATGAATAGAGATGGCACACCCCGTTTCCCGCTGCGTCATGGCCGCGATTCGGAGCGCTTTCTGCTCCAGGTGTGTGATCAGCCTATAACTTGTTCCTGCCTTGATCAGTCCGGCTTTGTAGGCGGTACGCTCCACGACAGGACCGTTATAGCTGTGCAGATCCATTCCGTCTGTGATCTCCAGGCACATCAGCGCGGCGATCTTTTTCTCATCCACCGTGGCCAGAAAAGATACTCTGGGATCATAGTTCTCCGCCTTGTGAAAGCCAGTGACCATGACCAGATTTCCCTGTCCGCGGTAAGCCTCCGCTATCTCTGCCATTTTTCCGACATTTCTGCCGCAGCCGATAGGGTCCATACAAACCATGGTCTTCCCACCGGATGCGAGAAATGCGCCGAACTCCCGCTTTGCTGCGGCAGTGTCGTCCATTAAAAACATAGGGTTGCGCACGACCTCTGGTCCGCCGCTGCGGATCAGATGGTCGTGCGAGTCCGTTTTTCCAATCTCAGATGCCGGAATATCTCCCAGAACCGTTCGAATGATTTTCATAACCGTTTGTATTCCTCAACTAAAAAACTTCTGCATGTTCGTTTCATCCGCTAACTCCCGCGGGAGTGTCAGCATCTCCGCGTTTGTGCCATACAAGCAGAGTGCCGTTCGCGAGGCTCGTTTCGCCGCAAATGTAGGCTTTTCCATGGTCAGCACCGAACCGCGCTGAAGCAGGGTCAGCTTCTCTGCCTGCACGAAAAGTGTACACTGTGCATCCTGCGAGGCTTGGCCCAGCGCTGTAGCTGTTATGCGGCGTACCGCAGGCGTAAAACACAGCAGGAACTGCCGACTCAAAAAGTAGCCCAGCAGGAAAAAGCCCGCTCCGAGATATATGTTGCCACCCAGGAGCAGGACCCCTAAGCCGTACAGCCCAATCAGCAGGCGGATCAGCGTACCGCCCCGCCAGGCGCGGACTGTTGTATAATAGAGCCGATGGCCAGTAACCTGACGCTCCAGCGTGGCGGCATCGTCCGGCCATGAAAAGACCTGCTGAATGGGAGCTTCCTTTTCCAGATCGTGGCGGAGCTTTTCTGCCAGCTCCGCCAACTCCTGTCGCTGGCAGTCCGCGGCAAACCGCAGCAGCAGATCATCCAGATGTGTCTCCTGCACTACCTGAATGGGAATGGCGTCGAAAATGACACCATCAGCCACCAGTGCAGCACAGCTTTTCAGCGGGATAATACTCTGTATGGCAGAGCCGGATACGCTTTTCGTCTGGGTCCCATAGCGGCAAAGCAGACTCGGTCCCGCCGTATACAGATGGTGCGGGCCCAGATAGCCATCGTCCAGCTGTTTCAGGTATCCGCCGACGGTTCGTTTTGCCTGCAACCGCGTGAAAAACATCCGAAAGGCCCCGCGACCCGCTGCTGCTGCAGCGGCAGCGAAGAGCAGGATGCGTAGCACAATAGAATAGTCCCGTTCCAGCAGCAGGAAAAGAATGGCAGCTATCAGGAACCCTACATTGAGCCCCCAGAACTTTAACTGCTGAGACGGTGTGCGGTTTTTCAACCGTATCTGCAATTCGATGAGGTCTTCGTAGATATCCGCCGTGACCGTATAACGGCAGTTGACCATAGCAGCCTCCTGTAAATCATCAGCCTTTGCGCGCCTTTTGCCTGCATCGAAGCATCTTGAACAGAGGCAGCAGCAAAAATGTCACTGCAACGATCATGAAAACGCAGGAGATCGGGCGTGTAAATACATCCAGGAACATTCCAGAGGATGCGATCATCGCAGAGCGGAAGTACTTCTCAATCATGGGGCCGAGAATAAAGCCGAGGATGATGGGCGTCATGTCCACGCCCAGTTGCTCCAACACATAGGCAACGACACCAAAGAGCATCATCATCCAGACATCAAACATCCGATTATTTAGGGCAAGTACGCCCATGACACAGAACATCAAGATCGCCGGGAACAGGAAGGAGAATTTCACATCGATGGCGCGGATAAACAGCTTCAGGAGGCCAAGCTCCATGATATACATGACAAAATTTGCCAATGCGTAGGCGACCATGATCGTACCTATGATGTCAGGATTCTGCGTAAACAGCAGCGGGCCGGCCTGAAGCCCATGTATCGTCAGGCCACCCAGCAGGGCGGAGGTCGTCAGATCGCCGGGAATGCCCATCGTTACCAGCGGGATTAATGCGCCGCCATTGACGGCGTTGTTGCTGGTTTCAGATGCGCAGATGCCCTCGGGAGAGCCGTGTCCAAAGCGCTCTGGGTGCTTGGACACCGATTTTGACTGATTGTAGGTGATCATCGTCGCAGCATTCTGGCCGATGCCGGGCAGGATGCCTATGCCGGTGCCGATGAGGCAGCCCAGTGCGATGGGCTTTGCACAACCCTTCATTTCCTTCAGGTGCGGCAGAAAGCTGGTCTTCTGCATACTGATGTGCATTCTCGGCTCTTTCAGATCCACAGATTGATGCAGGATCTCGCGGATCGCGAACAGACCCATCATCAGCGCTGTGGACTGGATGCCGCCCTACAGCTGCCAGTTGCCAAAGTCGAGCCGGCTCACGCCGGAAACAGCGTCAATGCCGACACATCCCAACAGAAGTCCCAGCAGTGCGCCGATCAGGCCTTTGACCACGTCCTCACAAGACATGGTGATCACGACGGCCAAACCAAGAATGCAGACTGCGAAGTACTCCCAACTGCCGAACGCCAGCACGACCTTAGCCAACTGCGGTGCGATCAGGATCAGTGCCAGCGCAGAGGCGGTACCGCCAATGAGACTGGCAAACACGCCAATCGTCAGTGCCTCGCCAGGCTTTCCCGCTTTTGTCATGGGGTATCCGTCGTAGCAGGTGAAGATCGAGGACGGTGTGCCGGGTATGTTGATCAGCGTTGCTGTGATCAGGCCGCCGCTGATGCCGCCTACGTAGATGGCAATTAGAAGTGTCAGGCCTTGATGCGCGGTCATTGTGTAGGTGATGGGGATCATAAGCGCCACGCCTAGTGTTGCCGTAAGACCGGGGATACATCCGAAGATGATCCCCATCAACACGCCGAACAGCAGTACCACAAAGCACATGGGATCAGAGAGCATTGCACCGATCCCTGCTGTAATTACTTCCATATGCGTACTCCTCTTTGCATGATCATAGTCCAGTGCGGAGAGCCGTCATAACAACGGCTCTCCGCAGACAGGAATGTGTAGTGCCGATCAGTTCGCGTTCAGGATCTCCTGGAACACCGGAGCCAGCTCTTCGGCCCAGGCCTCGATCTTGGGCTGCATCTCACTGCCGCGGACAAAGTTGATCTCCCAACCGTAGCCCTCGACCAGTGTTGCAAATTCCTCGGTCTTGGTCACTTCCTCGATGGCGTCTGCCAGCAGATCCAACACCTCCTGGCTGGTGCCGGCGGGCGCATAGTAGCCGCGGGGCTTGGTGGTGGTGATGTCAATACCCAGTTCCTTGCTGCAGGGCGTATCGGGCAGCGCCTTGGCGCGATCCTCACCGAAGACGACCAGACCATAGAAATCGCCGGAAGCCACGTAGCTCTTCGTATCGGAAACGGACATGGTCAACAGCTGGATCTGGTTGCCCAGAAGTGCCGTATTGGCGGCGGAACCGCCATCAAAGGGGACGACGGTAATATCGTTCTCAATGCCAAGAGCCTTCATCAGGCGCAGCGTATCGGCATAGTTCACCGTGTTGACGCCAGTGGTACCCAGCTTTACCTCGCCCGGATGCTCTTTTGCATAGGCAGCCATCTCGTCCAGACTCGTCCAGCCGGTGGTCGTGTTGGTCATGACCACACCGTAGTCATTCACCACGCAGCAGATCAGCTCCATTTCCTTATAGAGTTCCTCGGTGGTGGAGCCGCTCAACGTGAAGCCCACCACGTCCATGGGGTTGTGCGCAAGGATAGTGTAGCCGTCCGGATCCGATTTCGCGGCCTGCAGGCAACCAGTATAGCCGCTGGCACCTTCTACGTTGACAGCCACCATGTTGACATTATTGGGCAAGGAGATGTACTTCATGATGGTGCGCGTAAGGACATCGGAGCCGCCGCCTGCGGCGTAGGGAACAATACAAGTGATGGGGCCGCTGGGATAATCATCAGAGGTGTTATCGCTGGGGACGTTCTGGGCTCCGCAGGCAACCAGACTGAACGTCATCACTGCGGCAAGGAGCAGGCCAAAAAACTTTTTCATACTTTCCTCCTGTTTTCTTCTGATTTTTGTTTTACTATTTTGTTCGCAGACATCTGCGAGAGGGTACGATTACGGCAGGCGGACGCCTAGGAGCTTCGCAAAGACCAGCCACAGCACGGCCACCATGCATCCGGTGTAGACCACGTCAATGACGGCATACTTCGTCAACTCCTTTTTTGAGTAATCCTTCAGCTTCTTGTTATTTTCCTTGTACACATACAGGCCGTTAAGGAACAGAAGGATCACAGCGGTGCAGATGTAGAAACCTGCCACAGGCAGCAAAGCACAGTACAGTAGCAACGCGGCCACCGTCATGATGACGGTGCTGTTGATTGTAAAATGAAATCCTGATGTCTGCTGGGACTTCCTTCCCAGGTTCAGGGAGCGGATCAACAGCGCAAGTGAGGCTGCTGCCAGAAACAGCGCCAGCATCCGGATATACACATCCGGCCGCGTAAAGTATCCACCCATCGAGACAGATGGGATGTTGGATGTAATGTTCGGGTAGAGCAGCAGAAACAGGCTCAGTGCCAGCATCAGCACAGCCAGGACGAAGTCGTTTGCATTTTTAATCAATTTTTTCATACATATACTCCCGCAGCCGGCCGATTACATCGCATCCCGGTATTTGTCCATGAGCGCGTCTATCTGTGCCATTTCGCTCTGCGTGATGGGTTCCGTGGGAAGAATGGACCGATAGCTCATGGGGCATACCTTGCTCATGGCATATTTGGTGGACGACGTCTGACTTTTTGCCATCGGATAAAGCGTGCAGACATCCGATAGCAACTCATTCCACTTCATGGTTTCCGCGATGTTACCAGCCTTGCCGAACTGGTAGACCTTCAGGTGGACCTTCGGGAATACCGGCGCCAGCGACGGGACAAAGCCGTCTGCGCCCAGCAGCATGCTGGCTGCGGCAAGGTTTGTAGAGCCCTGGTGCAGGATGAAATCGGAGTCCTTGAAATGGCGGAGCAGCTTCTGGAATCCCGGGAAATTACCGGATGTATCCTTGCAGCCGATCACCCTACTGTCCAACTCCGCAATGCGGATGATGGTCTCCGGCGTGAGATTCAGTCCAGTGAACATGGGGATATTGTAGATCATCAGCTTGACCTTCGTATGGCGCAGGATCTCCTCGAAATGCCGGACTGTCTCGTCCTGTGTCGCGTGGCGTGCATAGAATACCGGCGTTACGACGGCCACGTCACCACCCATGTCCTCCAGCGCCTTGATATTGTCGATGACCCGCTGGGTACTGCTGTCCATCACACCGCTCATGACCGGGTAATCCGGTCCGGCCTCGTCCAGAACGATGCGGATCGCGCGGTTGCGCTCAGCCTGTGTCAAAGCCATGCACTCTCCGTTGGAGCCTGCAACGAACACACCATGAAGCCCCACATCTTTGCAGCGTCTTACGATTCCGCGCAGGGCAGCCTCATCTACCCGCTCAAATTCGTCAACGGGCGTTACGATGGGAGGTACAACTCCCACATAGCGATCTTTTGCCATATAGCCTCTCTTGCCCTCCTTATGATCTTACTCTTTTTTGATATATTCTACTGCGCGGCTCAATGCCTTGCAATCGCCAAACGCGCCGGACTTCGTTACGACCGGAAGCCCAGCCGCGTTGCCATCACCAAATATCCCGGCAGGCATTCCGGGCGTGACCTCGTCCCACAAACAGATACGATGCACGTTGAGCGCCTGACATATACTCAGTGCCGTGTCGCCGCCGACAAGGATCATAGCATCATAAAGGCGGTCATCCTGCGCCCTAACTACCGCTCCCAAGCTGCCTGCAAGATGAAGCGCCGCCTTTCGCTGCTCCGGTGTAGTCTCGCTTTCAGCAGCCTCTCCTTTAGATGCTGCGTGCAGCAGATAGTCGAAGGTGAGCACCACGCCCGGACCGTCACCGTGCAGCGCCGCAGCGGTCGCCCTGCAGGCATTGCTTATCTCCTCAGCCTTGTCTTCCGCGCGGTTCAGCGCAGCAACGCGGAGGGGAACGATCTGAAAGCCTTTCTGACTGAGCTGCCTGATTTGAGCAGCTGTCTCCATTTTCATGGATCCTGTTACAACGAAGATCTTTCCTACGCCGTTCCACGGCGCACTTTTGGGCGCGTCATCCTGCGGGACAGGCAGTTCCCGTGCAAGCCCAGCAGAGCCGCAGTACAGGATACCCGGGATATCCCGGCAAACATCCGCAATGCGCCGGAGCGTTTCCTGATCTTCTGCATCGAAGAGGGCCACCTCCGTCTGCGGCGAAAACAGCATATCTCTTACCGTCGCCGTGTCCTGAAGCATTTCCTTTGCGATCGGCCGAACCGGAAAGCGGGATTCCCTGTGCCACCGCTGTAGTAGATCCTGAGATGAGCCGTCCGGCAAATGCAGGACTCCCTCCCTGACAATGCGGCCTTCCTGAGGAAAGCTGGGTGTCACGATCGCTTTCCTACAGCCAGATGCTTCCAGCGCTGCATCGATCTCCTGCACCGGATTCCCACGCATCATGGAATCGATTTTTTTATACAGGATATCCTGCGGAGACAGTGACAGCCTGTGGACCGCCCGCAGTGTTTTTTCATACGCTTCTGAGCCGGACAGCTCTCTTGAGCTGTTGTTGATGGAGACTGCCCCTGCACAAGAATCGCCGCGCAGCTCACAGTCATCCGCACTTACGATCACACTGGTTTGAATCCCATATTTGCGGAACTGGATCCCGGTGTCCATCGCACCGGTAAGATCATCAGCCAATACTATGTACATGCTGTGTCCTCTCATTGTTTTACCGTCGAACGATAGGCGGCAAAGCGGATCGCATAGTCAATGGCATTCACCAGACTCAATTCATTTGCGTAGCCCTGTCCGGCGTGGCCAAAGCCTGTTCCGTGATCCACCGAGGTACGGATGATCGGAAGGCCCAGTGTGACGTTCACACCGGCCACCGCATCCCATTTACCAGCCTCCCTGTTATACACAAAGCCTTTTACCTTCAGTGGGATGTGGCCCTGATCATGGTACATGCAGACAACGATATCGTACCACCCACCGATCGCCTTACTGAACACCGTGTCTGCTGGCGTGGGTTTTCCGTCTGGAATGCAGATGCCCTCGGCCAGCGCCGCATTGATCGCCGGTTGGATCTCATCTATTTCCTCCCGGCCGAACAGGCCATCCTCACCACAATGGGGATTCAGACCCGCAACAGCGACTTTGGGGGACTGGATTCCCAAGGATCTGCACCCATCGTTGGCGATGCGGATGCAATCCAGCACGCGGTCTTTCTTCACCCTGTCGCAAGCCTCCCGCAACGAGACGTGCGTGGAAACGTGCACCACCCGCAGATTTTCGTGGGCCAGCATCATGGTGTACTTTTCAGTGCCTGTAAAATGGGCGTAAATCTCCGTATGCCCGCTGAAATGATGCCCCGCCATGTTGATAGCCTCTTTGCTCAGCGCATTGGTGACGGTGGCATCCACCTGACCTTCCATGGCCAGCTCAATGACCTTTTTTACATACTGAAAAGCCGCTTCGCCACCCAGCGGGCAGGCGATTCCGAACTTTCTGTCAGAAATGTCGGTCACAATGCCTAAGTCATATACATCGATGCTGCCGAAAGTAAAGAGTGCTTCGTCTACTGAATGAACAAGGTGCACCGCGAGCGTCCCCTTTTTCACAACACCAATCCGTTCTGCCGTTTCCAGCGCGTACTGCATGCAGGCGGCATCACCAATGACGATGGGGCGGCACTTCCGATATAGCTCTGGATCGGATAGGGCCTTTATCGTGATTTCAGGGCCATTTCCGCAGGGATCGCCCATGGTAACTCCAATAATGGGTCGTTTTGTCATTTTTCATCCTCCGGCAGAACAGAGAGGTATATGTTCCGGATCTCCTCTATCGTCAATTCTTTTCTGTTATTATCCAGGAGACGCCGCTGCTGGCCACCGGCCTCCACTAAAAAGTCCAGGTCACTGCCTTTGACGCCGTACTGTTTCAAATTTGTCGGGATGTCCGTGTCGCGGATGACCTGCTCAATAGCATGGAGCAGATACAGTGATCGCTGTTCTATGGTTCCCGTGCGCTGTTCAGGAAATACAGTGTCACAGAGCTGTGCCATTTCCTGTGCACAGGCACTGCGGTTCACCTTCATGACAGGGCTAAACAGAATGGCATTGGAAATGCCGTGGGCAATATGAAACTTTCCGCCCAGCGGATAGGACAACGCGTGAACGGCCGTTGTCCCGCTGGCGGTAATGGCGATCCCGCCATAATAGGCTGCCAGCAGCATGGCTTTCTTGGCATCCATGTCCTCCGGATCGCGGTAAGCTTTCACGATGTTGTGGAAAATCAGGCGCGCGCCTTCCCTTGCATAGAGGTCACTGAGAGGAGTGGCCTTCAAAGATGTGTAGCACTCCACAGCATGGGCCAGCGCATCCACTCCTGTAGCAGCTACGATAGCAGGCGGCAGATGGCGGATCATTTCAGGGTCCAGAATAGCATAATCAGGGATCATTTCGTCATTGACGATTCCTTTTTTTACGCTTTCCTCTGGAATGGCAACGATCGCGTTGCAGGTGGCCTCCGAGCCGGTCCCGCAGGTGGTCGGCAGAAACACTGTTTTGATCTGCTTATGGGCCAACGCGGGATCACGCAGAAGGTCCTTTATGGAATACGGAGCATTTTTCAATACGGAGCAGAGCTTTGCTGTGTCCATTACGCTGCCACCGCCGACGGCGACGATCATGTCACATTGCAGGTCTTCAATGGTCTGGACTACGTCCTCAACATCCAGATAGCTGGGCTCCCGCTTAATATCCGTGTACAGGTGATACGCAGCACCGTTCAACTGCTCCAGTACGCGGGTGCATAAGCCTGAATCATAAACGCCGCGGTCTGTCAAAACAATGACTTTTTTGGCATTTTCTTTTTCTAAAATACCACTGATTTTTTCTGTGGCATTTATTCCCAGATATGTGCATCCAGGGGTCTTTACGCTGCATATTGCTTTTGACATAACGATGCTCCTACTTTTAATTTGACATTCGTTGTTCCGAAGTTATAATTATGATTGCATGTATTGTTGCGTTTTACAAGGCGATTTCCCCTACCGCGCGTTTATATGTGAAACGAAATGTAAATAATCTGCAAAGCCAAACTTTTGATGTTTCAAAACGGAACAATTGGAGGCGCCTATGTGTCGAATACTTGCCATCGCTCCCTATGAAAGTATGCGGAATCTGATTGTCAATCTGTGTGCAGACCGCCCCGAGATTCAGCTGACAGCTTTGGTCGGTGACTTGGAGGACGGCGCCAAGCTGGTTCAGACGATCCCTTCGGAGGATTACGATATTATCATCTCACGAGGTGGCACAGCCGAGATCATCCGCACTGTGACAAGTATTCCGGTCATTGATATTTCTCTGTCCAGCTATGATGTGCTCAGTACGATCCGCCTGGTGGAAAATTATCCGGGCAAGTCTGCCATTGTTGCGTATCCCAGCATCAGCAAGATGGCGCGGCTGATTTGCGGCGTGTTGCAATCTGACATTCCGGTGTATACGTTAGACTCCGCACAGCACCTGCACGGTTTGATACAGTCCTTGAATGCGCAGGGCTTTTCATTGATCATCGGCGATGCAGTTACCACCGCATACGCCCAGCGCTGCTCGCTGGATGCTGTGCTGATCACCTCGGGCATCGAAAGCCTGGAGTCTACGCTGAATGAGGCACTTTACATCTATGAGCTGTTGTCTGTGCAGGGTGCCAAAGAGGGACTGCTCCGAAAAATCACGCAGGGCGGAAATACATACTATGCGATTCTCGACAGCAAAGGCAATTTTTGCTGGGAAAACGCTGCTTTAAAAGAAAAGCATAAGCTGCGGCAGTTTTTCAAAAACTTCATCACAA
>ENA-UOJS01003054-UOJS01003054.1-human-gut-metagenome-genome-assembly--contig:-C74-NODE-3054-length-10249-cov-7.498234_pt1 | contig 10249 bp, 14 predicted proteins | sample MGYA00242355_ERZ723902 | MGnify/ENA metagenome assembly ERZ723902 | reverse complement strand
TAAGAGAGTGGGGCGTGAGCGTGGGCGGGAGAAACGCCGTCAGGGTGGGAAAGCTCAATTTGAGCTTTCCCACCCTGACATCTTTTATATGCCGAACGGCGCCCCGCATAGTCGGTATCAGTCAAAGACCGCTATCGTTTCGGGGCAGGGACCTCCGAGGTCGCGCGGGTGTATCCCCGCGGCGATTGCCTCAAACACAAACATCATGCCGCTTGGTTCAAAGGGCATCGTAAGCTTCTGATCCGGAACGCTTGTCAGATGCGGCGGGATATCCTTTTTATGCGTCCGGCACCATTCCGCCATGGGTTCTCTTATATTATTGCCGAAATCCGCTATCGTTTTTTTGCATATCGACCGGAAGCGCTTTTCCTCGTCATGCGTGAGAACGGGGATCAGCACCTCATGATGTCCCCCTCGGCTCCGGATAAATCCACGCTCCTCCAAAAGCGGAATACCCTTTATAATACGCGCGTCAAGATCGACCGACTCCGGCGGAATGCCCTTTTTCAGCAGATAAAAGAGCTTCAGCATACTGACCTCCACATCACTAAAACCGGAGATGCCGTATCCGTCAAATTTGCAGCAATAGTTGGGATCGAGCGACGTTTCATAATTATATATCTTCAGCTTTCCGGCGCCAAGGTAGTTGTCTATCGTCGTCCCCCGTATGCCCGCCATCATGTACTCCTCTTTGCCGCGCTTTTCTGCGGGGATCTGATAGTTTTCGGGATAGATAGTTCCGAATGCTATCCATTTGCCCCCGTTGGGACTGTCGGGAAACACCTGTGGCTTCTCCCTCATCGGCGTCATACAACTGTAAAGAGCGCCGGAGGCGATATTTATCATCATAAAGCGTTCCAGACGCCTGCTGTAAAACGGCGTTTCTTTCAGTTCGGCTATTGCCGCCTTCAGCGGCTCGGTATAAGCCGAAAGATGATCCTTTACAAATGTCTCCTGCTCATGAATGTATTTCACATAGTCTTCCGCATGATAAATAATAAAATCTGTATACACCCTGCCGTCGCCCATGCGCTGCATCAGCCCGCCGTCTACCATTCGCCTCACCACAGGCTCCACATATGCCGCGGCAACGCCGATTGCTTTTGAAAGATCGCTTACCGTGATCGGCTTTTCGTATGCAAGAATGAGCAGATTCTGCGCCAAAGCGTCGCCCTCTGTAAGCGATAGAGGCTCCCCGGCCATTCCCGGTCTTCCGCTGTTGCGGACCCAAAGTTCCTGCGGAGCATAGCTGTTTTCTTTATACTTCTCCATTTTCTCAAGTCCTCTTTTCATTTGCTTTCTGCCATAATCCAAGCGACTTTTCACCGTACCGACAGGCATGTCAAGCTCGTTGGCGATATCGCGCACGCTTTTTCCGTAAAAATAATGCTTTACTATAACGCTGCGGTACGAATGCGCAAGACAGGCGACCTCACGGCGCACTGCCTCTGCGGTTTCCGCAAACGAAGCGTTGCTCTCATCCTCATCGTCCGCTATGTCAAAGCTATTATCCATGCTGACTGTCGGGATGCGGTATCTGCGTCTCAGCATATCATAATATTTTCTGTTGAGCAGTGTGGAGAGAAACGGACGCGGACGCTCGATGACCCCGCCTTTTTGAATGAACAGTAAGGCTGAAAGAATAGTTTCCTGAGCCAGATCCTGCGCATCCTGCAAATCGCCGCACCTGGCAATCGCCGCCGACAGCACATATTCGGTTTCGTTTTCGATCAGATCGTTTGGCATTGTTTTGGTCCTTTTGAAAGCTTTCATTTATAAGTCGCGGAATCTGAAAAAGGTTCGATGCTTTGAGTAAATAATTTTTATTTTATTTATTAGGACATATTGAGAAAAGCCGCCGATGCCGGGGCAGAGCGCCGCACGATCCTCCGCCTCCGGCAAAACAAAGGTGGGGATAGGACCGGAACGGTCCTATCCCACCGGAGCGATGCTTGCTGATCGCACATACTCTGATAAGCGATCATATTATATCATTTTTTCGAACTGCCGTCAAAGCAAACTTACAGGATCACCGGAAGCGTTTATTCCCACCGGAACAAGCGCGCAGAGAGGACAGCACAAAGTGCGGTAACGCCGAACATGACGCAGATCGGGATAAGTATGCTTTCCGTACCAATGCCTAAAAATGTGTTTTTCATCATCGTAAGTCCCTGCGTGAGCGGAAAGAAACCGCCGCGCTTTTGCGTCAAGTCCGGTTGTCAGTTCGTCAAGAAATACAAGCTCCGGTTGAGGAATCAGTGCCAGCACGATAAAAAGGCGTTGCCTTTCACCGTCCGAAAGACTTTTTACCGCAACTTTTGCTTTGTCGCCAATGCCGAACTGCTCGCAAAGTGTGTGCCAATCGGCGGGATTGCGGTAGAGGCTTGCGGTTTCCTCACAAAGTTCGGAAACCTTGATCTCTTGCTGATAGTCGCCCTCCTGAAACTGCACGCCGATGCGCTGAAAAAGCGCACGGCGTTTCTTCTTTGGGTCTTGCCCAAGCAAGCGAACAGTTCCGCTGTCTGCCTGTTTTGTGCCGAGCATACATTCGATCGTAGTGCTTTTTCCGACACCGTTTGCGCCGAGCAGACCGAATACCGTACCGCTTTTTTCCGATAGGTTCAGATGATTAACCACGGTTTTCCCGGCATAGGTTTTGGTCAGTCCTTCTACAAAAACAGCTTCGTTCATTCCGAAACCCTCCGGACTGCCCGCAGCTCGATATAGCCGCGCGAACCTCTGGGTTCAAGCTGGATGCGCGGGTTCTCATCGTCCCAGCGGTAGCCGATGACGGACGGATCATAGCTGTCCATCGCCGCCTGCACGGTGCGGATGGCTTCGCAGTAATCTTCCTCGCGGAAAGCCGGACCTTGAAACATCAGATATTCCGCCTCCGGCAGATGAATGGTGTCGAAGCCCTCCGGGATCATTCCCATATAATCGGTTTCGACCTCTACGCCCTGCACGTATGTGGAGGTGTTCGGCTTTTTGTACTTTTCGGGTAGCCACATGGAAACAGGCTCTCCAGAGAGCGATCTCATGCTCATGAGGATGCCCCACACATCACAGCTGACTTCCTCGCAGTATGGGAAATAATCCTCTGCTTGTCTGCCGCGCTTGATGATACACAGGCGCTCCGGCTTACGGACGACCTGAATGAAAATCGGTTGAATGTTTGACACGTCGATATTCTCCTTTCGTAATTCACGATATTTTGCACCGTAAGGAATAAAGAAGGTTATCGGAACGGGATTTTTCGTGTAGTCGCTCGGATTCAGCCCGAACTCCCGGTAAAACGCCCGCGTGAAGGTATCCACATTGGTAAAACCGGCATCCAGCGCCGCGTCGATCACTTTGACATCGCCGCTACGAAGCTGCTTTGCCGCCTGTGTGAGCCGGTATTTGCGGATGTACTCGGTTGGTGTAAGACCGAGGCAGTCACGGAACAGCCGATAAGAATACCACGGAGAAAACAGCGATGCCCGCGCAAGATCGGACAGACTGATTTCCTCCGTTTTATTTGCTTCTATGTAGTCCTGCATCCGCTGAACGGCAAGCACCTGTTCTTTCATGTTCTCAACTCCTTACGGACAATATTATACCGTATACGGCGAAGCTTTTCTCGACTTTCCTTGCTTTTTTGCCCTATTCGGCAAATGATTTTTTATAAGACGGCAACACCGATCTCCAAAACACAAATCCGTTTACGATAAGCAACACGCCGAAAATACACCTTGCCGCCCACTCGGGGCAAAGAAGGGCGATGCCGTTCATATCCCCGCCGCCGAAAAAGCCGCAAAGAACGCTCAGATACAGCGGGTCGAGCAGCAGAAATGCGATGGTTATGTAATAAAACACCGCGCGGAGCAGCTTGCTCTTTGCTTTACAAATCTGCTTTGCAAATACAGTCAGCAAATATGCCGCGCATAAGGTCGCAAGCGCCCCGACAAGGCAGAAAATGCCGAGCTGTGTATCGGTCATGCGCTCGGCAAATACATCGACCTGCACGCCCAGCCCCATAAAGTTGATTTGTTTGAACACGCCGGTACACACGGCACACAAGAGGTGCGCACCCTCGTGAATGAGATAATAAGCGGCGACCGCCGCAAAAATACCGACGAGTTGCCGTACTCTTTTTGACATAGTGATATCCAAAAAGTTATATCTGAAGCTCCGCCCCCGCGCGCAGATATGTCAGGCAAGAGCCCAAGCGGGCTTTCATTTCCACGTATGCTTTCTCACCGGTGCAGGGGCAGGTGTAGTAAGACGATCTGCTTTCCGCCAGCGCGACGGCAACGCTATCAATATAGCTGTTACTTTCGTAGCGTCTTTTTGTCGGCTCATAAAGGTGCATCCCGCCAATAACCGCTGTCGGTTCGTATCCGAAAAGCGTTTTCGCACGACGAACGATATTCACAATACCGGCATGCGCGCAACCACAGATCAGAATCTTCTTGTTACCCGATGTGATGATGAGATCCTGCTCATGGCAAAAATCATCGGGAACCATTCTGCCGTGTCTTTTCACAAACAGATTGCCATCCGATCCCGGCAGTGGGAATTGCCCGGTGACACTCGAAAACAGCGTGATCTCGTCGTCTATCAAATGAAGGTCATCTGTAAACACAAATCGGTCTGCGGACAGAAGTGTTCTGTCTATTCCCGCATAAAAAGGGATACCAATGACTTTGACATAGTGCTCCTCCAATGCCTGCGGGCGAAGATATATTTTTGCCTTTCGGTTCTTTTCCAAAAAATATTTCAGCCCACCGCAGTGATCGACATGACCGTGCGAGATCACAGCAATATCAATATCGGCAATATTCACGCCGAGCACTTCGGCATTTCTCAAAAAGAAGTCGTTCGGTCCAATATCAAACAGAATTTTATGGTTTTCCGTTTCCGCATACAGAGAAAGCCCGTGCTTGCATTTTAGTTTTGACGACTCCGTCGTGTTTTCCAGCAATACGATGATTTTTACCATCATTGCCGCCTCTCAATTTGTTTCTTTCTGCTTCGCCTCACGGAGCCGCTCCAGATTTTCCAGCACGAACGGACTGTTTACAGAAATACGCCCAAGCTTCGGGCATCCGTCCATTTGCTCACAATCCGCGCAGGTATCATAGCCCTTTTCCCGAACGCAGTTATGTACGGGGCAGAGCTTGTCACAGAACGGCGTTTTTGCGCCGTCTGTGCGACATCCGGTGCAGTTTATCATTTCCGGCGCGATAGGCACGCCGTTGAGTTTTGACCAAAGCGCGGCGGTTTTCTCGCGGAGGGCGTTGTCGTTTGTGATCGTTGCGATCCGGGCGTCGCACCCCTCGCAGTCCAGTCCGCAGCAGCCGATAAGCCGATCCATAATGCTTACTCCTTTGTCCGTTTTTCAGATTTTCTCGCCGTTTTGCGCTGTCGGCACAAGGTCAAGGTTCATGAGATCAAAATCGATCAGCTCGCCCTTGATCTTAAAAAAGCCGGGGAATGTGCACAGCTTTCTAAAGCCGAGTTTTTCATACAGCGCGATGGCGCGTTTGTTGTCGCTACGCACCTCAAGGTTGACCTGCTCTATCCCGGCTTCCCTTGCAAAATCAAGCACACCGTGCGCCAGCACGGTCGCCGCGCCGCAGCCCCACCACGCCTTTTTAAGGCTTATGCCGAATTCCGCGCGGTGGTACATACGTCCGCGCTTGCGGTTGAGGCTGGCGGTCCCGATTATCTCGCCGTTCACCTTGGCAAACAGTTGGATATTATCTCGGGACTCCGCCTGCATTGCAAGATAAGCGCCTTCGGCTTCCACATCAAGCGGCACGCCCTCCGCGCCGAAGCTGAGGTTATCGGTCTCGCCGCCGATGATCTTCAAATATTCAAGCAGCGCCGCGGCATCCTTTGCCTGCGCGCGCACGATCTCAAAGGGTTGGTCTTTCATTTCATTTACTTCCTTTTATTTGCCGTAACGAGATCGGTCGGGGCGCCGTTTCCGTCGTCCGTTATTCTACACGGCTTTATTTCTCTTCCATTTCTTTTGTATGTGAGCGGAGCAGCTCAAGAGCCCGCGACCGAATGCAGGACAGCGACCCTTGATCCGCATCCGCAAATTCGCACCTGATGCGCGCAGAAGCGACCGCGTGAGCGTCATTTACTTTGCTTTCGTCGGCTTCTGCCATGAATTCTTGCAACAGCCCCGGATCGCTCGAATAATGGAGTTCAACGAGTTTTGCCCGGTATTCCAGCTCTGCAGGGGTCATCCCCGGAAATCGCTTCATATCCACGGTATGCTGCGCCTCGTGCTTCAGAAGCGAAACAAGAAACCGCTCGCCCTCAAAATCATACGCCTGCTCAACACAGTTGATCGTGCCGTCGGGAGACGCCCAGCCGCCGGTACCGTACCGCCCGAAGGTCAGATAGTCCATCCAGCTCCTGAATACGAAGCCCTTGAGAATGTTGACCGTGTATTTCGCCGTTCCGTCCGGTAGCTCGACACGGTAGACGGTCGGAACAGTCTCCCGCCAGATATACGGACCGTAATAGCCCTGCGTTTTTCCGAAAAGCGCATGATAGCCCTCCGCCTCAAACGCCGATCGAAGCTGCTCCGCAAGTAGCGCTTCGTCTACATCCGGTATATTCAGGAGCGCTCGCAACTCTGCCAGCAGCTTGCCTGCCGCGTCCTGTTCCGTAACACCGCAATAAAATGTATCGCGGAAATATATCTGATACAGGCGCAGGATATTATTGAGCGCATCCGGTACTTCGTATGTCCGGTATTTCCGATCTTCAAAAATCGCCACATATGCGGGAAGAATGTCCTTGAATTCTTCACGATCGCGCATATACTCGATCGCGCCTTTTATATCACCGCTTATAAAAAACCGACTGATCTGCATATCTGCTCGCTTCTCTATTTTATGAATTGAATTTTTTGAGTAGTATGAAGCCGGTCGATATTTTCAATCAATAATTCGTTCTGCAACATCGCATGGTTCACCTGTGAATTAGAAGCTATCATTTGTGTGTTCCCGCTGTTTTTTCGTGAGTGTCCGTGTCAGGATCAGCGTATAGGCGACCGTGATCACGATCAGAACGGCGAGGTGGAGCAGGTGCATTAGGGCGGTAATACTGGTTTTGTTAGAGCGGCGCTTCTGTCAGCGGCTGTCATTGCTTTTGTATCACCGGCAGCAGAATATTTTCGATAAAATCAATGCGGTCATGTACTGCCGGTCGGAAATAGGAAGAAACCGCAACGATGATTTTCTCGTTCGGATCAACATAGATCACATTGCCGCTGTCGCCGATCGCGGCATAAACATTTCTTTCCGGATGCACGATCCACCAAAGATAGCTGTAGGACATTCCGATGAAAGCGCCGCTTTCGATCCTGCGCGGGGAAAGCATTTCCTTGAGCCAATCGGGAGAAACAATCTGCCGTCCGTTCCATGTGCCGTTTTGCAGGCAGAGCTGACCGAGCTTTGCCATGTCAGCGGCGCTCAGGCACAGCCCGTAGCCGGGAGCCGCAAGCCCCTGCGGGTCGGCAAGCCACACATTATTTCTCGGTGTCTTGTCCGTTATGAACAGCTTATGCTCCTTCACGGTTCCGGCATAAAAGTTGTCGTGCTCGGCAATGCCGAGGGGACGAAACAGATATTCATTTGCAAAGTCCACGGTTTTCATCCCGGTGGCTCTGAAAAGAATGCCGGAGAGAATGTGCAGGCAAACCGTCCGATAGTCAAATTCATCGGTGATACCGCTCTTTCCACCAAGGAAGCCCAGCGACGCCTTCGTCCAGTCCTCACTGGAGCACACCTTCGTCCACGGGTCACCATGCCCCTTATAGGGTGCGCGCATGGTAAGCAAATGCCGGATCGTCACATCAAAGATCGTCTTTTCGCTACGCTTGACTGAATACTCCGGAAAGTAGGAAAGCACCTTATCATTCACACTGCCAATCATTTTATGGTCGATAGCAATGCCAATCAGCAGTGCCATCACGCTTTTTGTGGCGGATGCGATATGGACGCAGTCTGTCCGCTGATATCCGTTCCACTCTGCGGAGTAGAGTTCGTTTCCGTCCTGAAGTACGCTGATCTGACAAATGTTCGGCTGATGTTCCTGTATGTACGAGTGCAGTTCCTGAAGCTCCATTCCCGCTGCCTCCCACAGTTCTATTTTTGATTCTCATTTTGCAGTCTGCGGCGTGAAGTATCATCAGCTACAGACATCTTTCAAGTTGCGTTCTCTGATCCATTGATCCAGGAACCGCATCTGTTCCTCTGTATGAAACCAATGCTCGCCTCCGGGCATGACGGTCAGATCAGCATGATGCTGCTTGGCAAATGCAGATACCGTTTCTATCGATGTCAGGTGATCGTGCCCGCCGTACAAAATACAGGTTGGGACATTCCAGATGTTCGGGTGCTTGCGCACATAACAAAGGTACTCCCAAGATAGTGTTTCTCCAAAATCTGTAGTGATTTCCCGTTTCTCAGCAAGTGCTTGTTCGGTCACATTCGACCATTGCATCATATTGCGAATCAGTTTTTCCATATCCACGACCGGAGAAATCAAAAAGGCTTTGTCAACCAGCGTTTCGTCCAGTGAGGATAGCGCAAACCATGCGCCAATGCTGTTTGCTATCAGGGTAAGACTTCTGCACCGGGTTCTTTGCTCGGCAAAAAAAGTGAAGAATTCTTCTTTGGCTTCCCACGGAGTCTGTGCGCGGTAATCAAACCCGATTACCTCATGATCAGGAAAGAGTGTTTTGTAGTGCTCGGCTTCTCCGATCGAACCGCCCTTTCCGTGAACATATATCACTGAATCATTCATTTTATTCCTATCCTTTTTTGTGTTCAATGAAATTCATCGGCAAAACGATTGAACAGACACCGTGATGTGCGCCGCTCCAAACACCGCCATGGCAACCGCCGCAGGGATATTTCCCATCCAGATCGCGGCACACAAATAGTAAACCACCGGAAAAATCGCAAGCGGAATCTGCACGAAAAGAAAAGACCGTCCGAGCAGTGCAACATTCCGACCGCCGATAAAATAACGGATCCAGACAATGTAGTACAGAATCAAAAAAACAACTGCGGCTAACAGCCAAACACTTTTCGGCTTGAGGGGATCCTTATTTACCCAAAATGTCAACAGGACAAAATAGACGATCCGACTGACGGCTTCTATGATTTCCACCCCGTGCGTAACGTTTCCGGATGACGTTACTTCTCCCGTCGGAGGAAAAATCACATATGCGATATTGATCAGCATAGGCAGGGCAAACACAACAAGACCAACCCAGGAAAAAGAAAGTTTCATATTCACAGCACCACACCCGCCCGCACTGCGAAATCAGGCAATTTCGTCGGTTTTCCGTAAATTGCAATCAGTGCGCGAAACTCCCGTCTGAAAGCCTCACGAAGTTCGACCTCGGTCAGATTCAGATGATCTGTATTCGCAAGAATCGCAAGACCGTATGAATAGTAAACCATATCCCGATGAAATTCTTTTGCGGTTTCCTTACTGTATCCGAATTCATCGACGATTGTTTGAATCACCTCGGGTTGCAAAACATCATTTTGATACGGACCGAATTGTTCTCCCTCCAGATACAGCCATCTGAAAAGCTGTTTTTCCTCTGCGGCGAACTTAACAAATCCCATTCCATAGCTACTGTATCTGCTGTCGTTTCCCTCATGCATACGCAACGAATCACGGACACGCTGCGTGTGCATTTGTATCGCCCGTTCGGTCAGCGCCGTCTTCAACTCCTCCATATTCCGGAACGAACAGTAAATCGGTTGTGTGGAACACCCAAGTTTTTTTGCAACGCTTCTGGCATTGATTGAGGAAAATCCACCTTCCCGAAGTACATCCACCGCCGCATCGATCACGGCTTCTTTGGGTATCTTTTTGATTGCCGGCATCTCTTTGCCCTCCAACAATAACATATTGTTATCAATAACATGATGTCATTATATAGCGGAAGCAACGATTTGTCAAGAGGAAAAATCAAAAATGAGTCCGTTTTTTGACTTTCCGCCAAACAGATAGACCTTTCCTTCCAAAGCAATGCGATATCCGTCCACCGTCTTGCGGCGGAAACTGCACCCGTCCGTCCGGACGAATCACTGACTGTCCGAAAATAAATTTTCCGCCCTTGTTCATCTGCGGCATAGGTACACTCCCTCTTTGCTTCAGAGAATAATCCTTGCGATCTCCATCGTCACGATCTTCAGCATCGCGCCGCCGGACATGATAT
>ENA-UOJS01003051-UOJS01003051.1-human-gut-metagenome-genome-assembly--contig:-C74-NODE-3051-length-10258-cov-17.658630_pt1 | contig 10258 bp, 9 predicted proteins | sample MGYA00242355_ERZ723902 | MGnify/ENA metagenome assembly ERZ723902 | reverse complement strand
ATGAAAGCAAAGTAAAAAGGGGCTGTGAAGAAATGAGGATTCATTTCTTCACAGCTCCTTTGGCATACAGTGATTTTCCGGGCGGGTCAAAAAGCCGCCTGTACAAGTTTTCTCTTAGTCTGTGCCATAAAAAACCTCCTGATATAAGAATCATCACTTCCAACATGTGATACGTCTTATATTAGAAGGAAACCAAAAAATGTAAAGAGGGAAATAAAAAAAGGGCAGGGTTCAGGGTTCAGGGTTAGCCCTTGGGGCGTGCTGCGCTTCGATTGTTTGCGAAAGAGGGGAGCGGGTTCTGTAGGTTCTACAGGTAGGGCGGGGAAGGTGCGGCGCATTTCGTCATCCTGAGCGGAGAAAAGCGTCGTATGTTAGAGGAAACGCTAATCTGGAATATGAGAACTGAGTCGAAGGATCTCAGGAAACGCTGATTAAATCGCAGAATCAGATTTTACAAGAATTTTTATACATGACTTCGTCATAGCCTTCCTTAAATAGCTCGCTATTCGCGTCAGGTTATTCCTCGCCATGTATAAAAATTCAAGAGTAAAATCTGACAACGATTTAATCAGTGTTTCCCTAAGCGCCGCGGAGTTTTGATGGCGTTTCGCGACGTCGTCATTTCGAGCGCAAGCGAGAAATCTCTATGGCAGAACGCTCATTGCCTGATGTGAGACAGCACCAAGACATCGTTTTTCCCAGGCGCATACACGCTGATTCCCGCAGTGCAGTAGAGATCCCTCGGCTGCGCTCGGGATGACGATGCCGGAGAATCCCAGTCACCAGTCACTGCTAATCCCCAGTCCCTAATCCCTAGCCACTTATCCCTGCTTTCAAACTTACGGCGCTTTTGATTTGTGCGCCGCACCACAAACCTGAACCCGTCAACCTGAAGTTTGAAAGCAGGGATTAGGGATTAGTAGCTAGGGATTAGGAACCTCGAGTGACTGGTGACTAGTGACTGGTGACTGAAATGCCGGCGCATGGCATCGCCCCATATATACTCGCAGCGAAGCCGCCACCTTCATTTCCCATTCCTCATTAGCCGCCCCCATTCATCCTTTTGATTTCAGCCAGCAGGTCCTCCGCTTCTTGAAGCGATGCGGCTTCCCTGTCTTCATTTTCTGCAAGGCTCATATCGATCGCCATGCCTTCGTGGAGATCCTCAAACCAGACGGCGGGCAGCCGGATCTCCTCTTCCTCTTCCGTCAGGAAGACCGCCATCTTCTCCTCGATGCGGTCCAGTGTCAGTTCTTTTTTCATCTTAGCGCTCCTTTGTGATCTTGTAGCCGTCCCCCGTGGTGGTCAGGGTCAGCGTGCCGTCGCGGTCGGTACGGTAAATGTGAACCTTGGCTTTTTCAAGCTTCGCCACGGTCGTCTTATGCGGATGCCCATAGTCATTGTTCAGTCCGCAGGAAATGAAAGCCTCCTTCGGTGAGACAGCCCGCAAAAAGTCTGGAGATGTCGACGTGCGGCTGCCGTGATGGCCGACCTTCAGCACATCGCTCTTGAGCGCCCCCCTGTCAGCGAGGATGGATGCTTCCTCCTCTTTTTCCGCATCGCCGGTGAACATCATGGAGAAATTGCCATAAGAGAGCCTGCCGACGATGGAATTGTTATTGAAGTCCGAATTTCCCTTCTGGTCCTTGATGACCTTGACCGGCCCGAGCACCTTGTAGCTGACGCCATCGAAGAAGGTAAGCGCATCGCCCGCTTTCAGTGCCTTATAGGGGATCTGGTTCGCCTTGATGGCTTTCAGATAATTCTTGTAAGACGCCGTGCCGGATGGCATGCCGTCATCATAGATGGCTTCGACCTTGAAATTTTTGAAAATGGCCTGCATCCCGCCCAGATGATCGGCATGCGGATGCGTGATCACGACCTTGGAGAGACTCTTCACGTGATACTTTTTGAGCAGTGCCACGATGGTATCACGGTGCTCGATGTCTCCGCTGTCGATCAGAACGAATTTCCCATCCTTCTCCAGCAGGCAGGCATCGCCCTGTCCGATATCGAGCATACGTACCGTGAGAGCCTTCCCGCTCTTCGCCTCACTGCTCTTTGCCTTCGAAGCCGCAGAGGACGAAGCTGCCGCGCCACCGCCGCAGCCCACTGCCGCCAGCCCGATCGTAAGAGTGAGTACGATGGCCAGAAGGTATTTCCAGATCTGTTTGATGGATAACATATAAGTCTCCTTTGGTAAAATAGGTGCAAATAGTTCGGGGTTAGCCCGTGGGGCGTGCCGTCCCTTGATTGCGTGCAAAAGAGGTTCATCGGGTTCTATAGGTTCAAAAAGGGGTGGTGCGGCGCATAAAAATCAAAAGCGCCGCGAAGGTTTGAAACTTGCGGTTTTCTCGTATCGCAAGCCTAATCCCTAGCTACTAATCCCTAGCTACCAGTCACCAGTCACTAGTCACTAGTCACTAGTCACTAGCTACTAGCCACTAGCCACTAGTCCCCAGTCACCATTTCCCTCGCCCTCGGCACCATCCTTGCCACATCGCTCGCAGTATAGCCGACAGGTGTCTCTCTCGCAAGGAGATCGCCCGCAAGGCCATGAAGATAGACGCCGCAGATCGCAGCCGGCTCCGGATCCATCTCCTGCCCGACAAGAGCGGCAATGATCCCGGTCAGGGTATCTCCCATACCGCCTGTCGCCATGCCGGGATTTCCGGTCACATTCACATAAGCGAAGCCATCTTTCGCAGCGATGACGGTCGGCATGCCCTTCAGGACGAGCGTCACTCCCCGCTCCATCGCAAAAGCGATCGCGCCATCGATGTGCTCTCTTTCCGCCTCAGCCGCCGTCCTTCCCGTCAGATGGGCGAATTCCCCCACATGCGGCGTCAGGATCAGCTGACCGGGGCAGCGGGCGAGATCGATCTCCATCTCCTTCACCGCATACAGCGCATCTGCATCGACGATGATCGGCTTCCTCCAGCGTGTGAGGATCTCCTTCACGAAGCGCCCCGTCTCTGCGTCACGGCCAAGCCCCGGGCCGATGGCGAGCACATCATAGGCCTCTGCCTTTTGGAGGACTTCCTCTGCCATAGCAGACGTGAAGAAATCCGAATCCCCCACGGACGAAACCATGAGCTCGGGCACCTTGCCCGCTATCACAGCCGCCGCCTTTGGCACAGTCACGACAGCCACCTTGCCGGCCCCGGCATGAAGCGCGCCCTGTCCGGCGAGGAGCGCCGCCCCCTCCATGCCGGCCGAGCCGGCAATGATGCCGATGAATCCATTCTTTCCTTTATGACACATGCGCTCCCTTAAAGGCAGCAGATTTCCCACCTCTCTCTCTTCGATAAGGCTCACGGGAAGAGAACGGCCCACAGCCGCAGGAAGGCCGATCGCGCTATAGAGCACCTTGCCGCAGTACTCATGCCCCGGAGAAAGCACATGACAGCGCTTGTACGACTCCAGCGCCACCGTGTAATCTGCCATGACGGCAAGCCCCATAGGCTCTCCCGTATCCGAAGACAGACCGCTCGGTACATCGACAGAAACCACCGACGCACGCGACGCATTCATCATCTCTATGACCTCGGCCTTCACGCCGCTGACCTCTCTGGAAAGCCCCGTACCGATCAGCGCATCCACGATGACATCCGCGCTTTCCAAAGGCGTCTCCCAGTCCGTATCCTCACTGACAGGGATGACTTGCACCCCCATTTTCCCAACGATCCGGCGATACAGCCGTGCCGTTTCACTCATATGCGCCTCATTGCCGCACAAGAGTACCGCGACGCTTGCGGTCAGCGCGCACAAATACCTTGCGATGACGAAGCCGTCTCCGCCATTGTTGCCCGTCCCGCAGACCACCACCACCGACTTTCCCTTCCAATCGATCTCCGGCTGAATGAGCGATACCACATCGCTTCCTGCATTCTCCATCAGCACCGCTTCGGGAAATCCGTAGCTCTTCATCGCTTCCCGGTCGAGCGAGCGCGACTCATCAGCCGTCGTGATGTACTTCATGATGACCTCCTGCCATGACGACCACCGTGATCGCCATCTCCTCTTCATGTGAAATAGAGATCGACATCTCCGTAATGCCAAGCTCTTCTGCCCGCTTGGCGAACGTCCCTGCGAGGTGAAGCATCGGCTGCCCCCACTCGCCCCAGGTCACATATGCATCGCGCCACGCCGAACCGAAGATGCCGATCCCGAGTGCCTTTCCAGCCGCTTCTCTCGCGCCCCAGAGCGCTGCATACGACTCCGCACGCTTTTTCCCTTTCTTCTCGCAATGCGCGATCTCCTCTTCCGTGAATATCTTCTCCGTGCGGCGGGGAAATTTCTCAAGGATCCGCTCCCACCGCGCGATCTTCACCAGATCTACACCGACAAACATAGTTCGTACCTCCTTTTGCTCTATTGTACTAAAGAGGGGGACAGGGTTCAAGGTTCAGGCTTAGACCGTAGGGCGTGCCGCCTCTGGATTATGGATGAAAACCTCACTTGCATGAGAAACAAGAAATGAGAAATGCGAAATGGTGGTGCGGCGCGAAAAATAATGAAGCGCCGCAGAATTTTGATAGCGCTTCGCGGCGTTGTCATCCCGAGCGCAGCCGAGGGATCTTTCTTGCACTGCGGTCAGTATCACATAGGCACTACAGGAAAGCGACGCCTTGGTGCTGCACACATCCTTTGTTTATCGGTCTGCATGGAAGATTTCTCGCTTGCGCTCGAAATGACGATACGGGAGTCCGATGTCTTCTAGTCACCAGTCACAAGTCCCTAGCTATTCGTCCCTGCTTTCAAATTTTTGGGGCAGCCATTTCTCGTATCGTCATCCCGAGCGCAGCCGAGGGATCTTTCTTGCACTGCGGTCAGTATCACATAGCACTGGCAGGGAAACGGCGTCTTGGTGCCACGTATTTCTGCGTTCACACATGCATCGTTTATCGGTCTGCAAGGAAGATTTCTCGCTTCGCTCGAAATGACGATACGAGAGTCCCCCCTAGAGAAACACTGATTAAATCGTTGTCAGATTTCATTCTTGGATTTTTATACAGAGCAAGGAATCATCTGACGCGAATAGCGAGCTATTTAAGGAAGATGATGACGAAGCTATGTATAAAAATCCATATGAAATCCGGCTCTGCTATTTAATCAGCGTTTCCTTAATTATAAAGCAATGAGGTGGAAGGTTCAAGGTATGAGGTTCAGGGTTCGGGGTTCAGGGTTCAGGGTTCAGGGTTCGGGGGTGTGGTGGCGGCTTCGCCGAGATCCTTCGGCTCAGGTCGCAGCTGTTCTGGCATTCGTTATCTCACATACGACGTTTCTCGCCGCTCAGGATGACGAAACGGGGTGATGCCTGAAGGCTTTATGAGCGGATGGTATTCTCGTATCGTCAGCCTTCCCCTCGAGGGGAAGGTGCCCCGAAGGGGCGGATAGGGCACTGGCGGTATGAAAGAGAGTGGGAAAGAGCGTTTCAAGCAGGCGATTTATGAAAGCACCCTATCCACCGCTCCGCGTCAATTTATATAAAGGGCGATGCCCGATTAAGAATCATTCTCGCCCCTTCCTCTGGAAGGGGCAGACGAGCGAAGCGAGGCGGGGTTGGCATCCCCGCGTGTGAAAATACCGCTTCACGCAGCCAACCTCCGCCCCTTCGGGGCACCTCCTTCCAAAGGAAGGAGGGAGAAAAGTGGAGTGCGTTGACTGGTAACTAGGGCTCAAGGCTCTCGTGGCGGCTTCGCCGCATTTTAGATGACGGTATCCTCGTATCGTCAGCCTTCCCCTCGAGGGGAAGGTGCCCCGAAGGGGCGGATAGGGTACTGGCGGTATGAAAGAGAGCGGGAATGAGCGTCTCAAGTGCGGCGCTTTGCGCCGATTTTTGTAAACGGTGATGCCCACAAGTGGTATTCAAGCCTTACACCTCTTTGCACGGATTTTCAAAAAACACCATAAAAGCCATGGGCATGCCTGCCCATGGCTTTTTGCTATTTCATCTTCTGATAATGATCGTTTTCTCCGCCCCAGTAGAGTGTCTTTTTATCGACGACGGTCATGTCGTACACGACGCCTTCGTGATCGTCAGAGACGGCTTCGAAGCGGCCTTCGCCTTTCGCGCGCAGGGTGCCGCTGTCCACTTCTTTGAATTTGCCTTTCTTCCCTGGCCGTTCGCGCAGGTGCCAGCCGCCTTCGTCATCGATATCCAGCACACTCTTGGGATTTTTCGCTCCATCCATCGCCCAAGTGCCTTCCAGCGGCTGGAAATCAAAGCTCTCTTCCTCCGCACCTTCTATCGCTCTCGTGAAGATACCGAAGGCGTCCATACGGAGGACATCGCTGTTCTCGCTGTCGATCCAAGTGCGGTGCGCCATGCCGTCGTGTTCATTGTAGAAATAGTCTGCTCCATATTTCTTGACAGGCTGCAGGTAGCCGCTGGCATAGATTTCTCCTTTGGCATCATAGAGTGCGACGCGCACTTCCTCTGTCTCACCGCTCTTCTCGATCTCAAGACGGTTCTCTTCTTCGCCCTGCCAGCTTCCCAGATAGCGGCTGCTCTCTTCGGAAATCTTCGACTCTTTCACCATGCCTTCAAACGAATCGGGCGGCGGCTTCGGCGGATCGTTTCCGCAGGCAGAAAGGCCCATGCACAGGACGAGCGACAGAATGAGGGCCATCGGTTTCTTTGCGTACTTCATCTTCCTTCCTCCTTTATCACGAATTCTGAGCGCCTTGCTCTTTGTCTTCATTATATAGGAAGTCGGGCCGGGCGGGCAAGAATGAGAGAAGATAGTTCGCGGTTAAATGGACAGCATGGACAGCTCTCAAAACGGGACCTCCACCATTCAGCAGGTTAAACAGGTTCATAAGGTTCTAAGGGTTCAGAGGGGTCAACGGGGGTGGTGCGGCGCATTTCGTCATCCTGAGCGGAGAAAAACGTCGTATGTTAAATAATGGCTTATCTGAAATATGAGAACTGAGTCGAAGGATCTAAGCGCCGCGGAGTTTTGATAGCGCTTCGCGCGCATCGTCATCCCGAGCGTAGCGCTCGGGATGACGATGCCGGAGAATCCCAGTCAACAGTCACTTGAGTCTCCCAATCCCTAATCCCTAGCTACTCATCCCTGCTTTCACCTTCAGAACCCGCTTAACCTATGAAGATTCACGTCAAAGCCCCCGCTCAGCCATCAAACCGGCGTGTAATTATCCTTATTGAGACGTTCCGAGAAGCGGGCGATGGAAATGTCATTCCCGATATACGCTCTCTTCAGATCATACGGGAAGCTGCCGACATGGACGCGGCCGGCGTCTGTCGTGACAGCCATCTTGATACCGGCCTTCTTGCAGATATCGATAACTTCATCGTCATAGTCGCCATAAGGATATGCCAGCCAGACATTGTCGATCCCGAGCTGGTACTTGAGTGCCTTATTCGCCTCGACGATCTCCTTCTCTTTTTCTGCACGGGTGGCAAGATTGTGGAGCTTAGGATGCGACAGTGTATGACTTGCGATGGTGACAGCATGGCTGTTTGCCATTTCCTTCAGCTGATCCCATGTCATACGGTTATACGGCTTTCCTACATCATCGGTGATCAGGAAGAGCGTCCATGGGAAGCCATACTCCTTCATGAGCGGATATACGATGGTGTAGCTGTCCAGATATCCGTCATCGAAAGTGATGCAGACAGGTTTTTCCGGAAGAGGCGCCCCCTTGGTGACATAGTCATAGAGCTCCTGCATGGTGATCGGATGGTAGCCGTGATCACGCAGATAATTCATCTGGATACGCAGATTTGCCTCGGTCATGACGGCTGCATTGCCCTGTTCGTCTCCGATCATGTGATACATGAGGACGGACACGCCCTCCGGTACGCTGTACTTCACATCCGCTGCGCGATGCACGACAGCAACGCCGGGTTTCAGATTCGGATCCGGTGCCTGCGCCGAAGCTGCTACCGGCTGAGAAGACGCTGCCTTCTCCCCGCCTTGTCCCCCACAGCCCGTCAGTGCAAAAGCCGACAGTGCGAGCAGCGATGTCGCTGAGAGAGCTGCTGCTTTTTTCCATTTGCTATACGAGAAATCCAATGGTCAAACTCCTTTGTATCGAATTGCTATAGTTTTCCTATTATGACAACACTATAATATTTTACTACGATTTTGCAAGAAAAGAAAGCGTTTTGCCAAGAACCGTAAGTGTCAAGTTTTTCTCGGTACTTTAAGGGATGAGTGGCTAGGGATTAGGGATTAGAAGTGACTAGTGACTGGTGACTAAATACCACCTTCGGGCATCGCCCCATATATATTCGCGGCGAAGCCGCCACCTTCATTCCTGATTCCTCATTCAAACGAGCCTTTCAAACCCAATCAAGGGAGGGCACGCCCCACGGGCTCACCCCTTTCTCGCTGTGTTATAATAAAACCATATGAGAGAGTATCGTTACGCACGCGTAAGACATGTATAAGGAAGGATATCCATATGAAATATATCAAACTCATCCTGCTTGTGTTTTCGCTTCTTCTGCTGCCTTGGGCGGGCAATGAAGCATGGGCGAAAGATGCAGAAATCACCGATCTTCGCTGGACAGCCAGAAATGATGGCGATCCCCCCTTCGTCCGTATCGTGACAGATCTCACGAAAGCGGTACAGGCGGAGGCTGCGATAGACAAATCCGGCAAAAACTTCGAAGTCATCCTAAAGAACACCCAAAAGAGCTTCAGCGGCTCTCAATACGATATGGATCCGCGCGCCATCGAGTTCGCCACAGTTTCTGAAAAAGACGGCGACACCTACATCGACGTCGCCCTCACCAAGCCGCAGAAGATCGATGACATCCACGTCTTTGCCCTTCGTCCGGATGCAAAACTGGGAAAACCGCACCGCCTCGTCATTGACATCCCGATCCAGGGCGCCAAAAAGAGCTACACGAAGCCGGCAGCAAGCGCCGAGAACACGGCGACCAAAAAGCCTGCTGCTGAGAAAGAAGCCCCCCCGCAGAAAGTCTCTGTACCTGCCGATGCCCGAAAAATACTCAAAGGCAAGATCATCTGCCTTGACCCCGGCCACGGCGGCACGGACGTCGGTGCCATCGGACACAAAGGAAATAAGGAGATCTACGAGAAGGATGTCACCCTCTCCATCGCCCTGCCGCTGCGCGACATGCTCACCTCTGCCGGTGCGAAGGTCGTCATGACCCGCAGCACCGACAAGGACGTCTATGGTCCATGGGCTGACGATGACCCTGAGCTGCAGGCACGCTGCGATGTCGGAAATCAAGCGAATGCAGACGTCTTCGTCTCCATCCACATCGACTCCTTCTCCAATGGTTCTGTCGACGGCACCACCGCCTACTACTACCCCAAGACCGCAAAGGACCTGATGCTCGCCCAGATGCTGCACCAGTCCACCATGAACCTGCTCTCCATCCCTGACCGCGGTGTCCGCTCCGGGCATCTCTATGTGAATGTCAATACAAATATGCCTTCCGTCCTGATGGAAATGGGCTATATCAGCAACGCGCACCGCGTCCAGATGCTCACGTCGAGCTGGGGGCCGAAGAGTATCGCCAAGAGCCTCTTCAAGGGGCTGGTGGATTATTTCGCAGCTCTCTGAGACTGCTTCTTACCATTGTATGAGAAATGAAAAGGGAGGAAACACGGATCCATTCGCTGGATTAGACCGATGCTTCCCAAAGGAGCTCCTATGAATACCTATTATGCACTGATCGTCCCGATCATCCTCACCGCTCTTCTTTCCGGCTGCGGCGGCGATGCGAAAAAGCAGCCAGCGGGGACCGTCGTACCGCCAGCCGCTTCCTCGAGCCAGATTCCCGCAGAAAAAGAAGCCAGCCTCACCTACTACCTGCCCACAGAAGACGGCCTTCACATCCTTCCCGCCACGGTCAAAGTGAAAGCCGCTGACCGCACTGCGAAGACAGCCATCGAAGAAATGCTCCGCGCGGATCGAAAGTCCAAGTATCCTCTCATTCCTGCCGGTACCCGCTTGAAGAGCGTCCATGTCGAAGACGGCACCTGCACCGTGAATTTCACGAAAGAGCTGAACCAGCTGCAGGGAGAGACCGGACAGTCCCTCTTCATCGCCATGACTGTCGATACGCTGACCGAATTTCCCAATATCAAACGCGTCGAATTCCGCGCGGAAGGGCAGCTTGTCAAGTTCCAGATCGATATGAGGAAACAATTCCTGCGCGATGAAGCCTTCATCAAGCAGACCAAAAAATAAGGCAAAAAAGGAGCTGTGAAGAAATGAATCCTCATTTCTTCACAGCTCCTTTTTACTT
>ENA-UOJS01003045-UOJS01003045.1-human-gut-metagenome-genome-assembly--contig:-C74-NODE-3045-length-10271-cov-7.869421_pt1 | contig 10271 bp, 10 predicted proteins | sample MGYA00242355_ERZ723902 | MGnify/ENA metagenome assembly ERZ723902 | reverse complement strand
TGTGCGCGCATTGCGGCAGGCAGGTCGAACCGCTCGGCTACACCTCGCGCAATCACTGCCCGTTCTGCCTCTGGTCGCTCCATGTGGACGAAAACCCCGGCGACCGCGCCTGCTCCTGCGGCGGGCAGATGGAGCCGATCTCGGCGGAGCCGGACTCGCGGAGGGGGTATATCATAACTCACCGCTGCGTCAGATGCGGAGCCATCAAGCGTTGCCGCACCGCGCACGAGGCAAAAAATCAGCCGGACGATATATCGCTGATAATCGCGCTGACCGCCAAGGGAGGCAGGGAATAAGAAACTGCGGGTGAGCCGCTTAAAACACAAAAGAAGGTCAAAAAAATGGCGCTTATAAAGGTAAATTTCCGTTCAAAGGTACTGCTTGAGGAGACAGCCCTCAACATAATTCTTCCCGAGGGATGCGCCGAGGAGGATATCCCGACGGTCTATCTGCTTCACGGTATGCATGGCGATCACACTCTGTGGTGCCGCAAGACCAATATCGAACGCTACGCCGCCGAGCGGCGCATGGCAATAGTCATGCCCGACGGTGAAAACGGCTTTTATACCGACATGAAGTACGGCAAAAAGCATTATTCCTACGTTTCGGAGGAGCTGGTGGATTACACCCGCCGGGTGTTCCGTCTCAGCCGCCGCCGCGAGCGCACCTTTGTCGCGGGGCTTTCGATGGGCGGGTACGGAGCCTTCAAGCTCGCGCTCACAAAGCCGGAGGTCTACTCCGCCGCCGTGTCGCTCTCGGGCTGCCTTGATATTATCTCAAGGCTCGAGGACTGCAAATGGCACGACATTGCGGTAGCTATATGGGGCGAGGATTATGCAAACAACGCCCGCGGCACGTCAAGCGATCTGTTTTATCTTATCGATCGTTACCGTGAGGACCCCGCCGCGCTGCGTCCGCGCCTTTATGCCGCCTGCGGGACCGAGGACGAGCTTTACGCCGCAAATATTGACTTTTGCCGCAAAATAGACGGCGCGGGGTTCGATTTCCGCTTTTCGGATGCCCCCGGCGGCCATAGCTGGATCTTTTGGGATTCCCACATCGTTAAGGCGCTTGACTTTTTCCTTGAAAAGAAACTGCGCTGAGCGGGCTGTCTGTCCGGTTTTGCTGAATATAACATCCGCGTGTATGACCCATTTTGCGTCATCCACGCTGATCTGTTTGCGGGGGGTATCTTACATAAACAGTGCTTTGCCGCGGACGATGACAAGTATCAGGTCGATGACCCAGATAAATGCGGTGCCCGGTACAACGGTAAGAATACCGAGTATGGTGTAAAGCACACTCTTATCGGAAATGCCCTTGCATATCCTTGCAACGCCCCATACGATGTCAAGCGCGGGGATACAGAGAATGATCTTGAGGATCAGAGGCAGACCGTTAAGCGTATCAACGATTTTTTTCATAGCGCTATGTACTCCTTGATATATTTTATTTTATTATAATACATCGATGCGCTCCGGTCAATGCAACAGTGCAATTTAGGGTTGAATTTACTTTGAGAATTTACGACAATATTTTCCGCATAAACATGCGAAACCCATCTTGACAACCGCTCCGCGTTACGATATAATAGAATCAACCAAAAAACATTGGAGGGTTTCACAATGAATATTTTCGAAATGTCCAACCTTGGTGGATCCGTTGCGTTCACAGTGAGTGCGATCCTGTTTGCGATCGCGGCAACGGTGCTCGCGTTTATCTTCATCGTACCCGAAAAGCGGCGCGAAAAGCTGAATGCGTTCGGCAAATTCCTGCACGACACCTGCAACTTCAAGTATCTGGTCGTCGAAAAGCTGCTGCAAGCGCTGTACATCTTCGCGACGTCTCTGGTGATACTGAACGGGTTCTTCATGCTGTTCCAAGCGCCGTACGGCCACTGGCTCGGCGGATATGGGCTGATTGTTATGATCATCGGGCCGATCGCGTTGCGGCTGGTATATGAGCTGCTGATGATGATGGTGCTTTTGGTAAAGAACGTCATCATGATCAACAAAAAGCTGAAAGACCAGACCGGCAACGGCGACATCGACAGCGCCTTTGCCGCGCCGGATATGAGCGAAATGCGCGATTCGTTCATGCAACGCAAAGAAGCGCAGAACGCCACGCCCTCTACGCCCAATCCTGCTCCGGAGGATCAGCCTCATTTCTGCGCAAACTGCGGTTCGCAGCTCGACGCTGATGGCAAGTGCCCGAACTGCGGGAAGTAAGAAGTAAACGGAAAAATTCTATAATAAAGACGCCGGACTGCATGGGAAATGCGGTTCGGCGCTTTTTGTATCAGGGAAGCCACCCATTAAGCGGGTGGTTCAGTAGAGGCTTTTTGTATAAACTAAAAATCAGAGAGCAGATGTGATTCTGCTCTCATTTTATAGGTGCGTTACTTCGTATTCTGAAGGAACTTAAGACGTGAAATATGATATAAATCTGAATTTACTCCGCCGGAAAAGTCCTTCATGTTCTGATGTACGGCGGGGAATTTAGTTTTGATAAGATTTCAAGGTTCTGTTCCCCCGCCTCGTCAAGTCGCTTACGCGCCTTGACCAAAGACATTAATGACTTGTAGATATGACTCTGCACTCGTTTCACGGTCGGGGTATGAAGATACGAATCCGCACAAACGTCACCCGAGTTTAAAGAGTTCGGAGAGGAGGTTGTTGCCGAAGAATATGCCGTCACGGGTGAGAGTAACGGAATCGCCGCTGACGGTAAGATAGCCCGCGGCGGAAAATTCGTCAAGCTTTTTGCCGAAAAGCGACATAAGATCGATCCCAAGACGCTCGGAGTACGGACCGAGCCGCGTGCCGCCCTTTTGCATGGCGTAGATCAGAGCATCGATGACGCGGTATTCGGGGCGCAGAACGCGCCCACGCGAGCAAATGCGGATATCGCCGGAAATGTCGGGCACCGAGTGCGAGTTGTGATAAAAATAATTTTCAATGTTTCCGCCCGCACCGTGACCGAGCGCTATGCAGCTGCCGCCGCTGTGACGGATCTCCATGTAGTCGTAGCGGTCGCGCCCATCCTTGACCAGCTTGGTAAGCTCAAGCATCTTGTAGCCGTGCGAAGCCAGACCGTCAAAAATCCCGTCAAAAAGCTCCCTCTCGCGCCCGAGGTCACGCATTTTTGCCTTTGCTTCATCATCCAGCCGCCGGTAGAGCGGCGTTTTTTCGTGAAGCATGAGCGAATAAAAGGAGATTCCGGCAACGTCGAGCGCCGCAACGGTGTCAATATCGTGCATGAGCTGCGCGTCAGTCTGACCGGGATAGTTGTAAATTATGTCCACACTCGTGTTGCGGATGCCCGCGGCTATCGCAGCCGCAACGCGCGACGCGGCAAATTCGCCGCTCCCGCGCCTGCCGAGCAGACGCCGCGCACCATCGTCAAAGGTCTGGATGCCGACCGATAACCGGTTGACCCCGCCCTCCCTGAGCACCGATATCATTTCGTCCGAAAGCCCGGTAGCCGACGTTTCAACACTGATCTCGGCTCCCGGCGCAATGGAAAACGCACTGTGCAGCCCGGCAAGCACCTTGCGCATCTGCACGGGCGAAAGCGACGTGGGCGTGCCGCCGCCGAAATTTACGGCGTCGATCGGAGCCGCCATGTACGGATAGTCTTGCACCTTGCGCATTTCGTCAAGCAGATACCGGTGGTACTGCCGCCGGTCAAGCTCGTCGGGGCGGTGGAACGGACAGAAGGTGCATACCTTGTTGCAAAACGGAACGTGAAGATATATCACCCGGCGGCTCGCGGCGCCGCCTGCAAGCACGGCGGGGAGGTAATCCTCCCCGCTCGTGTCTGCGGTATACCGTTTTTTCAGATCGCGCGATGCGTCGTGATGACTTTTATACCGCTCGGTAAACATCAGTTTGCCTTTTTGAAGGAAAACGCCGCATCCGGATAAAGGATCTCAGCCAGCTTCTGATATGCCTCGGCAAAGCGGCTGTTGGGCTTGTTGTGGAAGAGCGTTTTTTCAAGGTAGAATACCTTGCCGTTCTTGACGGCGCTCAGCGACTGCCACACGGGGTTGCTGCCGTAGGTCTCCTCGACCTGCGCCTTTGCCGCATCGGTGCCGGCGTGGCACTGAACGATGATGATGTCGGGATCAGCCGCAAAGACAGTCTCAAGGTTGATGGTCAGACGCTCGGCGCCTTCGGGATTCTGCCAATCGTCAACGATATTTTTCGCCTTCATAGCCGTTACCATTCCGCCCACAACGGTGGAGGAGGTGTTGGCATCCAGCTTGCTGGCGTTGGCGAACATGGAGAACACGCGGGGCGCGCCCTCGTCGGGTATCTCGGCGAGAACATTAACAACATCGTCAAGAGCCTTCATTGCAACGCTGTCCCAAAGCTCGGGATGTCCGGAAATGTTGCAGAAAACCTTGAACCACTTGAGATAGTCGGAAAAGTCGTCGTACTTAACGGCAATAACGGGGATGTTTGCCGCTTTTGCGGGATTTTCAATGGTGGAATAGCCGCTCATAGCGGTGGAGCAGATGATAAGATCGGGCTGCAGAGCAACGATCTTTTCGGTATCCCACTTTTTGCCCGAGGATGTGGTGGCAACAACGGTCATGCCGGCGTCGGCGGTGATATCTCTGCCGATGTATTCATTGTAAAGGTCCTGCGAGTTGCTGCCGCCGATGCAGCCGACTACCGAGCCGCCCGCCTCGTACCAAAGGGTGGTGAAGCTGGCGTAAAGGTTGACTACCTTGCCGGGGTTCTTTTTGATCGTCACGGTCGAGCCGTCAGCCGAGGTTGCATCCTTGAAGGTCACGGCGTCGTCGCTGACGGTAACTTCGTCAGCAGCCTTGAGGAATTCGGCTTTGAGAGCCGCCTTCAGAGCTTCGGTCTTGCTGTCGTCTTCACCGGAGGCGGCAGTGGTGTCATCGTCACCGCCGGCAGCGGCAGTGGTGTCGGGCGAGTCGGGATCTTTTACCGCGCAGGCGGTAAGCGCACCTGCCATAAGGCAGAGACAAAGAAGCAGAGCGAATATTTTTTTCATTTGTTTTTCCTCCATATCCCCCGCAGTCTGTGCTGCGGAGTTTTTATTTTATGTCAAAGGTTGTCCTTTGCGGAATAAAGTACGGACACCCGTGTATCGGGTCGCGGTAAACGGCGGCTTCTATCTCAAAAATATCACGCAGATTCTTCTCCGTGACCATTTCCTCCGGAGTGCCGGAGGTAAAAAGCACGCCGCCGCGTATCGCCGCAAGGCAGTCCGAATATCTGGCGGCAAGGTTTATGTCGTGTAGGACCATTACGATGGTGATGCCAAGCTCGCGGTTCAGCCGGCGTATCAGCTCAAGCACCTCAACCTGATAGCTCACGTCAAGATATGTCGTGGGCTCGTCAAGTATCAGTATCTCGGGCTCCTGCGCGATGGTCATGGCTATCCATGCGCGCTGCCGCTCGCCGCCGGAAAGCGTGGCAAGTATGCGGTCGCGCAGGTGGGTAAGCCCCGTAAGCGCCAGCGCACGGTCGATCTTTTCGCCGTCCTCGGCGGTCATGCCGCGCCCGAAGCGGGAATACGGGAATCTGCCGTAGGAGACCAGCGTGCGCACATCGATGTCGGGCGGCGACTCGTGCACCTGTGAAAGATACGCGATGCTCTGCGCGAGCCGGCGCGGCGGATAGGCGGAGAGCCGTTTATCGAGGTATATCACCTTGCCGCGCTTCGGCGTGACCGCCTTTGAAACGGTTTTGAGCAGGGTGGACTTTCCGCACCCGTTCTGACCGATGAGCGTTACCACCTTTCCGCGCGGAATCTCAAGCGTAAGACCGCGCAGGACCTCCTTTTTGCCGTAGTCAACGGCAATGTCGCGAAATCCGAAGTACATTCCCTCACCCCCTCTTTCCTTCGCGCGTGCGCAGAAGGTACAGGAAGAACGGCGCGCCGATAAACGAAAGAATGATGCTTACCGGCACCTCGCCCGGCGGCAGGATGACCCTTCCCACCGTGTCGCATATGCTGACGAGCGAAAAGCCGAGCAGCGCCGAGGCGGGAAAAAGATATTTATAATCGGAGCCGACGAGAAGCCTTGCAATGTGCGGGACGACAAGTCCGACAAAGCTGATAAGTCCCGCGACCGAAATGGCAGCGCCCGCAAGGAGCGAGGACACCGCGATGAGAAAGAACCGGAAGACCTCGGTGCGCAGTCCGAGCGCGTTTGCCGTCTCATCGCCGAGCATGAGGATGTTCATGCGCGAGGGCAAAAACGCACAGGTGAATATCCCGACGGCGGCATAGGGCAGGATCATGCGGAAGCTCTGCCAGCCCACGCCGTTCAGTCCGCCCACGAGAAAGCCGGAGGCGTTGCCGAGCGATTCCGAGAAAAAGGTCTTGATGATATCATTGAACGCGCCGAAGAGCGCCGAGACAGCCATGCCGGAGAGGATCATTTTTACCGGCGAAACGCCCTTTTGATATGCCAGCGCATAGATCAGCATAGTCGTGGCGAATGCGCCGAGTATCGAGCCTATCGGAAGCAGGTGCGAATAGGCGGGAAAGGCGACGAGCGTCAGATATCCGATAAAGCTCGCGCCGCCGGTGACGCCTATGGTGGAGGGAGACGCCATGGTGTTGCGCATAACGCCCTGCAGGATGCATCCCGAAAGCGAAAGGCAGACACCGACAAGCCCGCCGACGAGCACGCGGGGGAAGCGGAGATTCCAGACGAGCAGGCGCGCCGTGCTTCCGTCATCGACGAAGAGCGCCTTTGCAACGTCGGGTATCGCGATCTCAACGCTCCCGATGCCGGTACACACGAGCACCGAAAGCACCGAAAGCACGCCGAATACGGCAATTATGACGATCCGCGATGCTTTTCGCCTTTGGGTCGTCCCGTCCGACGCCGCATTTACTGCCGCCGCAGACCCGCGAACGACTTTTTTCTTCATGCCTTTTTTATGAACTCAGCGACCGCCGCACGCGCGCCGTCCAGCTCCTCCGCATTGGGATGGCCGAGAGACTGCTTTTGTTTTTCAAAGCGCTCCATCGAAAGATGCCCCTTCTGCCCCTCGGGGATGCGCGTCCGCGCAAAGGTGCGGCGGAGATCGATGCTTCCGCGGCAGAGGTAGTGACCGAGCAGCGTGTTATGCTCGGAGGCGAGAGCAATGACGTTCTCGGCGACCTTGGCGGCGTGCGCCGTGTCCATCGCAACGCCGAGCGAGCCGATGACTATCAGCTTTTTGCCGTGCATGCGGGAGATGAGATCGATGGTATCATCGTCTGCCGTGCCGTGGTTGCACCAGTATGAAAGCACAAAGGTGTCGAATTTATCGATCACCTCGTCGGTGATGTAGCGGATGTTGTAGGGTCCGACGTGATCGGGCAGCGCCTCCGCCGCCGCAACAGCCAGCTTGTAGCCGTTGCCTGTGATGGTGGAAAAAATGACCGGCACTGTGCCCGCAAGGTCGGGGCGTATCTCCTTTTTATGTACCAGCGCCGCGCCCAGCTCCTCCGCGCGCGCCGCGGGGACCATCACGCAGTGCGCGGCTTTTCCGATGCGCACAAGGCTTTCGACAAATTCGTCCTTCCCTTCAAGGCAGCCAAAAATCGCCGTTTTTTTGCCTTCGAGCTTCGGAAGGCTGCGCGAAAACAGAGACAGAAGCGTCTCCTCGCCCCCGCAGCCGAGTCCGAATGCAGCCGCATCGTATGCGGCAAGCACTGCGGGGTCTACCGATGCGTCAAATACATCGACCACCGCGCCGACGGCAGTTGCGCCGGAGGCAAGTTTTTCCGTTATTGTACCGAGCGACGCTTTGTCCGGCGCGCAGATGACAGCAAGTTTAGACATTGTTATTTGTGATTCTCCTGTTCCGGGCGCGAGTTAGCGTATGCTAACCGTCGCCCTTAAAATTTCGCCGACCGCGCACCGTGCGATGCTTTACATCGTGCGGCTCGTGCCGACGCTTGGTTAGCATATGCTAACCGAATGCGGATAGTATATCACAGTTTTTGGGATTTGTCAAGTACCGCGAAATAAATTTTTCGACAGGATCCACGCATATTTCTCGCTACGCGCCGGGGACATTCGATTTATGTTGACTTATAAAACCGGCTGTGATATAATTTATTCCGAAAAAAGAACGGAGTTGAGATCATGCTTGGTGCTATTATAGGTGATATCGTAGGCTCGGTCTACGAATTCAGGTCGGACAAAACAAAAAGCTTTCCGCTGTTTTCGCGCGGGTGCGCGCCGACGGACGACAGCCTTATGACCATGGCTGTCGGTATTGCGTGCGTGAGTGCGAACACGGACAATGAGGAAGAATTCAAGCGCACGCTGTGCGAAATGATGCGGGAAATAGGCAGGCAGTATCCCGACGTCGGCTACGGCGGCGATTTTTACGACTGGCTGATGAGCGACGACGCCGGACCCTACGGCAGCTATGGCAACGGCTCGGCAATGCGCGTCTCTCCGACCGCCTACGCCGACCGGAGCCTTGAGGACGCGGAGCGTCTTGCAAGATGGAGCGCCGAGGTGACGCACGATCACCCCGAGGGGATACGCGGAGCCGAGGCGGTGGCAGCCGCGGTCTTTCTTGCCCGAGAAGGCAGGAGCCGCGACGAGATACGCGAGTACATAAGTCGGAAATACTACGACCTTGACTTTACGCTTGACGAGATACACCCGGCTTACGGCTTTGACGTGAGCTGCGAGGGCAGCGTGCCGCAGGCGATAGAGTGCTTTCTTGAGGCGCGCGATTTTGAGGACGCCCTGCGCAACGCCATATCGCTGGGCGGGGACGGCGACACGATAGCCGCCATAGCGGGAGCCATCGCCGAGGCGTATTTCGGCATTCCCGACGACATAGCGGAAAAAGCCTTTGAATTTATGGACGAGACCGAACAGGAGTATTACGGCGAATATGCGGACGAACTGTACCGCATGAAGCCGAAAAAAGCATGAAAAAAGACGTAAAAAAAGAAAAAAACAGCGGCAAAAACAGCCTTTCGGTGGCTTTTTTCTGCGCCGCGGTATATTTTTGCAGCTATCTTACGCGCAAGGACTTCCCCATATCGCTCGTTGCGATAACGGAGGCGACCGGGATACCCGATTCCGCAATAGCGATAGTTCCCGTATGTTTTTTCATTACATACGGTATAGGACAAACGATCAACGGAGCGATCGGCGACCACATAAAGCCGCAATATCTCATCACCGGCGGCATGGTGCTGTCGGCGACCTGCAACATTATCCTTCCGCTTTGCACAAACGTCCCCGCGATGTGCGTGGTTTGGGGAATAAACGGCTTTGCGCAGGCTATGCTTTGGCCGCCGATCTCAAAAATAATGATATACACCTATTCCGGCGCGCGCTACGGCACGGCGTCGATGCTGGTCAGTCTGAGCGCTTCGCTGGCAACGGTTTTTGCATATTTATACATTCCGGCAGTGCTTGCCATAAGCGGCTGGCAGGCGGTATTCCGCGTGGGCGCGACAGTCGTACTCATATGCGCCGCCGCATGGTTCATTTACAGCCGCCGGCGTGACTTTATCGGCTCGTCCGACACGGACGCCGCCGGCGAGCCGGCTCCGGAGGGGACACAAAATGACGTCCGCTTCCCCCGCGCCGTTGTGCTGACGCTGGCGCTGATACTGGCGGACGTTGTGGCGGTGGGTATGCTCCGCGACGGCGTGGAGACCTGGACGCCGACCTTTATAAAGGAGATATTCGGCAATTCGGCGGGCGAATCGATACTTATATCGGTTTTTTTGGCGCTGTTCAGCTGCGTTGCCATTGTGCTGGCAACCGTCATTTTCCGCCGTTTTTTCCGCAATGAGCTGACCTTTTGCACCGTTATCTTTGTCGCCTCAACGGTTTTTGCGGTCCTGCTGTATTTTGTGATTGGCAGGAGCATGCTGCTTGCCGCGCTGTGCATATCGCTCCTCGCGGCGGTGATGCACGGTGCAAACATGATGCTTACGGCATATGTGCCGCGCCGCATAAAGCGCTTCGGGCACGTTTCCACCGTATCGGGCGTGATAAATTCGGCTGTCTACATCGGCGCGGCGATCTCGACCTACGGCGCCGCCGGGATAAAGGAAAGCTACGGCTGGGGCGTGACCGTCGGCGTGTGGATAGCGGTGTCGGTGGCGGGCGTTCTGCTTTCGGCGGTATCGGCTGTCATTTGGAGCAAGGTGACAAAGGACAGCGACGGCGCGCAGTCGGAATAAATCCCGCGCTTTTCTTCAATTTATAATACTACCCGGCTGCCGCGTATGCGCGGCAGCCGGGTAGT
>ENA-UOJS01003042-UOJS01003042.1-human-gut-metagenome-genome-assembly--contig:-C74-NODE-3042-length-10284-cov-7.947111_pt1 | contig 10284 bp, 6 predicted proteins | sample MGYA00242355_ERZ723902 | MGnify/ENA metagenome assembly ERZ723902 | reverse complement strand
CGCTCCTGTACAACCATGCCTGTCGCCATCAGGGCTCCCCCCACCCGGAGGGAAAGGCGGCACGCCTTTCCCGGCTCTCGTACCCGGCGCCGGCACCTTGCCGGTCGGGTTCCAAGGGCGAAGCGCCTTGGTCGCTCCGAAAGGAGCGAAATCACCGATGCGAACAGGCGCGAGGAGGATTATTCACTCGGAACGGTTGGAACCGTATTCTGAAGCTGTTCTTTCAACTCGCGCCTGATCCGGTCGGCCAACTCCTTTTGACCGGCGGAACGGGCGACTTTGGCCAGCCGGACGGCGTCCTCTTCGATCATCCGGGCGTGATATCCCGGAGTTTTTCCGATATGCCCTTTCAGGGCTTCCCAGCGTTCGTTGATATCGGGAATGTACTTTTCTGCCAACTCCATCTGATCGTGATCGATCATCCAGCCTTCGACGTGGGGCCAGTAGAGTTGAGCCAATACCGGTTGTTCAGCGTCCAGCCGGCGGAACAAGGCAAGAGTACGCTCCTCTTCGCCGAGATAGCGGTTAATGGAACCGATGTCCTGCAGGTCGGGGAGGACAGTTACAGTTTCAGCCGATGACACAGGTTTCTGTGAACGCAGACCTGCTTCCTTGCGGTCGCGCAATTCCGCGAGAGCCGTCCGGGCCGGCGGATAGAGCTTGCCGAGCCGGGCCCAGCCGCCCAGTCCCCAGATCCGGCGCTCCCCGGCCATGTCCATATCTCCGGGGATATGATCGATGAACCACTGATAATGCTCCAACGCCTCGGCGTAACGTTTTTCAACGACCAGTTTTTCGGTTCGTTTTTTATAAGCGGACCAGTCCTTCGTGACCACTTCGGGAGGTAAAAATCCCTCCGGCCGCCCGGTATCCTGTTTTTCTCCCCAGTGACACCCTGCCAAAACACTCAACAGCACTGCTCCGCCGATACCACACCAAATTCGTTTCATGCTTCCTCCACTCTTTCTCCCCTTGCACAAATTAAACCGGAAACCGGAGGAATGCAAGCGCGCCAACCGCGGATTCTCAGTTTTATTCAAATTGCCTCCTTCCGTTGCGAAATGATGATGTGATTACCTTTTTGTCATTTTTTCTGGAATATCTCCGAATCACTGATATATTAGGGTTCTGTTTCGCATACACATTTATTTTCCGGAGCATATTGAATGGATAAGCAAAAAAAGTTGTGGTTTCCCGGCTGGGACGCGATCGCCCCGTACCTGATGGTCGATTATGTACTGATGCTCGCCGTCGTCGGTTTCTTCGTTTCGCGCGTGACTGAGTGGAACGGCATCACGGTGGCCATCATGGCCGCCGCGGCCCTCTCCTACTCCTTTTTGTATATGGTTCCCGGCCTGCTCCTGACCGCGCTTGTCTCCGTCGCGACCGTGAAAGCGGGCGAAGCCGCGTGGCGGCGGCGGCTGGTGACCGGATGCGCGGTCGGCACCATGTTCCTGTCGCACCTGCTGCTGTTGATGGATGCGGGTTTGTACCACGGTTTCGGTTTTCACTTCAACTTCCTGGTCTGGAATCTGCTGACCACTCCCGGCGGTTTCGCTTCGATGGGATTGCGCGCCGGGACGATCCTGACGCTGGTCGGCGGCATCGTGCTGCTGCTTCTGGTCCATGCCGGAATCATGGCCGCCTTCGTCTGGCTGCCGAAGCTGCGCGTGATCGCCGCCGTGCTGAAGTCGTGGCGCAAGTACGCGCTGGCGGGGCTGTGCCTTGTCTGTCTGCTCTTTTCGATGTTCGCCTACGGATACGAGCATTACATGCTGCGTTCGACTCCGCTGGTCGCGACCGCCACGATCCCGCTGTTTCAGGGAGCGACGATGTCCCGGTTCCTTTCCGGCCTCGGCGTGCGCCCGCCGAACCGCGAGGTGATGCAGGTCAAGGCCAACGCCGGAAAATACAAGAACCTGAATTATCCCGCCCATCCGATCGAGCGCAGCGCCGACCGGCCGAAATACAACGTGGTCTGGCTCGCCTGCGAATCCTGGCGCGCCGACATGCTCACCCCGGAAATCATGCCCAACGCCAGCAAATTCGCCGAAAAATCTGTGAATTTCAAGAACAACTACTCCGGCGGCAACGGCACCCGGCAGGGCATCTTCACGATGTTCTACAGCATCTACGGCAACTATTGGGACAGCTTCCTCAAGAGCCGCCGCGGCCCCGTCTTCATCGACTGGCTGATCGAAGACAACTACAACTTCAAGTGCATCACCTCGGCCAAATTCAGCTATCCCGAATTCGACCAGACCGTTTTCTGCCGCGTCCCCTCCGAATCGCTCCACAGCGACGACCACGGCCCGACCTACACCCGCGACCAGCGCAACGTGAAGCTGCTGACCGAATTCATCCGCAACGCCGACCGCAGCCGCCCTTTCATGGCCTTCATGTTCTTTGAATCCCCCCACGCCCCGTATGAATTCCCCGAGGAAGCGGTCATCCGCAAGGAGTACGCCCAGGAGCTGAACTATGCCAAGGTTTCCAGCGGCGACGGCACCATGATCAAAAACCGCTACATCAACTCCAACCACCACCTCGACATGCGCCTCGCCGAAGTTTTCAAGGCACTCGACGACGGCAACCTCTGGGAAAACACCATCGTCGTGCTCGTCGGCGACCACGGCGAGGAATTTTACGAAAAAGGCCGCCTCGGCCACAACTCCACTTTCGTCCAGGAACAGGTCCGCACCCCGCTGGTCATCCACATCCCCGGCGTGAAGCCTCAGGTCTACACCGGCATGAGCAGCCATCTCGACGTGGTCCCGATCCTCGCCCCCTACTTCGGCGTCACCAATCCGATCGCGGACTATTCCCTCGGCTACAACCTGCTCGATCCCGCCCAGAAGCGCACCTACACCATCATCGCGAACTGGTCGCAGGTCTTCTACGCCAGTCCCAAATACAAGACCCTGCTCCCCAGCAACTCCATCGCTTTCGCGACCCAGAAGCTGACCGACGGCAACGACAATCCCCTGCCCTCGCTCGACCCCTTCTACAACGAAAACAAAGCCGAACTCTTCCAGATTCAGCGCGATCTCACCCGCTTCGTCAAGTGATGCCTCCGGCGGCCGGGGGCGCTTCGCCCCCCGGTCCCCCCGACCGGCAAGGTGTCTGCGCCGAGTACGGTTTCGAGTTTTTTGCTGCGCAAAAATCTCAAAACCGGAGGATTAATAATGGCTAGCGAGAGGTCTATCAGCGGTATACGCCACCGGGTGCTACCCGGTCGGGGTCAAGGGGCGAAGCGCACTTGCCACCGGAGGTAATTTGTGCGCTACAGCGCCCAGCTACCGGTGCCTGATTGCAAATCAGGCCGCGTAGCGCACAAGGTCTGCAAACCGCAGGGTTGCAGACCCGCCTGCCGCGAAAGCGGCATGGCTTTCCGGGGCATTCCCCGAAAATGCGGAAATGCAGCTTGCAATTCCGAAATCTTCCGATATGTTGAAAGAAAGTGCAACTTAGAGCTTATCCCTGAATAAACTCTTAGCCGGGAGGAAATTTCATGCTGATCCGACTGACCGCATCCGACGACATCGCCGCCGCCATCGATTCCGCCCTGATCGACGAACCGCTGGAACTGGAACTTGCTTCCGGAGTTTACCGCCTCGACCGCCCTCTGGTGATTCCCGCTTCCCGCCGCGGCCTGACGATGCGCGGCGCGGCGGACGGCAGCACGGTTCTGGATGGCGGCTGCCGCCTCACCGGCTGGGTCAGGGACAGGATCAACGGACGTGCCGCCTGGCGCGCCGCCGTGCCGGAACAGGCGGTTTCCGACGGCACGGTCAACCAGTTTTTCGCGGATGGAATCCGCCAGAAACGGAGCCGGTGGCCGGAAAACGGCGACCTGACGCCGGCTGAAACCTTTCCGGCTTCGGAGGGGCGGCTTTTCGTGCCGACCCGCAGCTTCCGGGTGAAAGCCGGTGATTTCGATCCGGCGTGGAGCGAACCAGCCGGAATCGAAACGGTGCTGTTCACCAAATGGGTGGAATCGCGGCTGCCGGTGGAGAGCTTCGACGCGCGGAAAAACGTTCTCGCTTTCAGCCGTTACTCCCGCTTCCCGGCCGATCCGGAATACGCCCGGTTCCACTTTGAAAACGTGAAGGAGGCGCTCCGCAGGCCGGGCGAATACTGGTTCGACCGCGCCGCCCGGCAGCTCTGGTGGATTCCGCCGGAGGGCGTGGAGCCGGACAGCGCCGATACGGTCGTCCCGGCGGTCGGCGCGCTGCTGGCGCTGGACGGCGGCGGCGAAGCGTGCGAACCGGGCCTGCTCTCCGGCGTCCGGCTGGAAAACCTGACGTTCCGCTACGGCGGCGCCGGTTTCTCCCGCAGCGGCTCCTGCTACGACCTCGGCGACGGGCGGCTCGCGGATTGGAGCAACACCTTCCACCGTGCCGACCAGTCCCCGTTCGACGGCCTCGACGCCGCCAACGCGGGACAGGCGGCGGTGCAGTTCCCGGCGGTGCTGATGGCGCGCGGAGTGCGCAATGCGGAGCTTTCCGGCTGCGTGGTCGAACACTGCGGCTGGTACGGGCTCAACATCGGTCCGGGTTCCTCGGACATCGCCGTCCGGCGCTGCCGCTTTTCCGACCTCGGCGGCGGCGGAATCGTGATCTCCGGCGCGCCCTCCGCCGACACCGTCCGGCGGCGCACCGGGCGCGTCACGGTCGCCGACTGCGAAATCGCCCATGCGGGCCGCCTTCAGCACAGCGCCGCCGGAATCCTGATCGGGCACGCCTTCGGCAACCTGATCGAACACAACCACATCCACGACCTCTACTACACCGGGATCTCCTGCGGCTGGAGCTGGGGCTACGCCGAACAGGTCGCCCGCGAAAACCGGATCGGCTTCAACCACATCCACCACCTCGGTCAACAGCTGCTCTGCGACATGGGCGGCGTCTATCTGCTCGGCATCCAGCCCGGCACCCGGGTTTACAACAACCTGATCCACGACGTAAGCTGCCGCTTTTACGGCGGCTGGGCGCTCTACACCGACGAAGGTTCGGCGCACATGGTGCTGGAGCGCAATGTCTGCTTCAACTGCACCCGCGCCGGCTACCACCAGCACTACGGGCGCGAGAATATCGTGCGTTACAACATCTTCGCATTCAACGCGAACTCCGCCCTCGCGATCACTTCAGGGAATGACCGCCGCGAACGCTATGAACTGCCGGGTACGAACTACCGGAACAACCTGAACCTGCTCGGCAATGTGTTTCTGCAGGCGCCGGGGCATCCGTTTTTCCGGGCGGCGGCTCCGCTCGCGGTCGATCCGGAGCAGTTCTCCTCCGACTGCAACTTTTTCCACGGCGGCAGCCGCCGGAAGTTCGCCCAAGTGGGGGAGGCCTTTCTCACCTGCTCCGAATGGCGCGCCAGAGGCTTCGACCGCCACTCGAAATTTCTCGATCCCGGCTTCGTGTCGCCGGAAAAGCGCGATTTCCATCTGAAGCCGGATTCCGCGCTGCGCCGGGAGTTCTTCCCCGACCCCGCCGAAACAATTGACCGGGCCGGAATACGCTCCGGGAAAACCGTCTGAACTTTGTCCGTATCCGCAACGGTTTTCACTCCGAAAAACAACCGTTGCGGAAAAAATACGGATTTTTTTCCCCTTCCCGCCCGATTTTCATTTGAAATCACCCCCGATTGTACTATTCTAAATGCAGATGCAGTGGGGTGCATTCAACTTTCAACGAATGGAGGGGGAACTGATGATCGAAAACATCGGTGAATTTCTTGCCAACAGCAGCAATATTTACCTGTTTCTCGCCATTTTCGGCAGCGTGATTTTCATTCTGCAATTCATCCTCAGCCTGGCCGGACTGCATGGCGAAACGGATTTCGACGCCGACTTTCAGGTCGATGCGCACGATGTATCGGACATTCACGGCCTGAACTTCTTCTCGATCAAAAGCATCGTCGCTTTCATCACCTTCTTCGGCTGGGCCGGCTATTTCTTCGCCGACCGCGGCTGGGGCGGGCTGGGCATCGCCTTCCTCTCCGGCGCCGTGATGATGGCACTGACTTCACTGGTGCTCTGGCTGCTGCTCAAGATGCAGCAGTCCGGCAATGTCAGCACGCAGGATATGATCGGCAGACGCGGCGTGGTCTACCTGACGCTTCCCGCCGAACGCGGTCCGGGCGGCCTTGTGACGGTCACCCTCCCCGACCGGACCCGGCAGATCAGCGCCCGCAGCGATGAAGAACTGAAAACGGGAACCGAAGTGGTGATCGAAAGCGATCTGGGCGGCGGCCTGTTCCTCGTCCGGCGCCTCGATTGAATCCATCCGATTTCACAACCTTTTTTTCCACAACCCAACAACCAAATAGGAGATAACCCAACATGATTATTGCCGTTCTTGGCGCCCTGGCAGCCTTTGTACTGCTGATGATCTTCATCTCGGTGGTCACCTGGTACCGCAAGTGTCCGTCCGACCGGATCATGATCATCTACGGTAAAACCGGCGGCAACCAGGCGGCGCGCTGCATCCACGGCGGCGCCAAATTCGTATGGCCGATCATTCAGGACTACGGCTACATTTCGCTGCGCCCGCTGCAGATTCCGGTGAACCTCGACAACGCCCTCTGCAAACAGAACATCCGCATCAACGTGCCGTCGATCTTCACCGTCGGCGTCAGCACCAGCCCGGAAATCATGGGCAACGCCGCCGAACGTCTGTTCGGCCAGACCCCGGAAGCGATCGCGGAGCTCGCCAAGGACATCATCTTCGGCCAGTTGCGCCTGGTCATCGCGTCGATGCTGATCGAAGAGATCAACGCCGACCGTGAAACCTTCCTGCGCGCCGTCGAAGCCAACGTGGCCGAAGAGCTCAAAAAGCTCGGCCTCGAACTCCTGAACGTGAACATCACCGACATCACCGACGAATCCGGCTACATCGCCGCGATCGGACAGCGCGCCGCCGCCGGAGCCATCAACAAGGCCCGCGTCGACGTGGCCGAAGAACAGCGCAAGGGAAGCATCGGTTCCGCCGAGGCCAAGAAGCTCGAACGCATCGCCGTGTCGCAGGCCGAAGCAGAAGCCGCGTCAGGCGAAGCGAACGCCGAGCGCGACCGCCGTATCGCGGTCAAGCACGCCGAAGCGACCGCCGCTTCCGGCGAAGCCGAAGCCGAGCGCGACCAGCGCATCGCGGTGAAAAAGGCCGAAGCAGAAGCCGCCGCCGGTGAAGCGAACGCCGAGCGCGACCGCCGTATCGCGGTCAAACAGGCGGATTCGACCGCAACGCAGGGTGAGAACGTCTCCATGATCGAAATCGCCCAGTCCAACGCGACCCGTCAGGAGCAGGAAGCCGAAGCCTACCGGCGCGCCGAAGCCGCCCGCAAAATCGCGGCCGCCCAGATTGAAAAGGCGCAGTTCGAAGCCGAGGCAGAAGCCCAGATCTCCCGCGCCAAGATGGAGATGGAGCGCCAGAATGCCGAAGTGATCGTCCCGGCCGAAATCAACAAGCGCCAGGTCGAAATCGCCGCCGACGCCGAAGCCGAAAAAATCCGCCGCGAGGCCAAAGGCGCCGCCGACGCGATCTACGCCAAGCTCGAAGCCCAGGCGCGAGGCAACTTTGAAATCCTCAAGGCCAAGGGCGAAGGCTACAAGGCGATCATCGAAGCCTGCGAAAACGACTCCAATGCGGCCAGCAAGATGCTGCTGATCGAAAAACTTCAGGAGATCGTATCGCTGCAGACCGAAGCGATCAAGGGCATCAAGATCGACAAGGTCACCGTCTGGGATGGCGGCAACAAGGGCGCAGACGGCAAGACCACGACCGCGAACTTCCTCTCCGGCATGCTGCAGAGCCTGCCTCCGCTGCACGACGTCGCCGGCATGGCCGGTCTCGACCTGCCCGATTATCTCGGCAAAGTCAAGACCGACAAGCGCGACGAACAGGCTGCTCCCGCCGCCAAATAACGCCGACCGGGGACGCCGGATATTCGGTTGCCGAATATCCGGCGTTTTTCATTTCTCCGGCACGTTTCCCCCTCAGGCGGCTTGACACCGATGGGAAAACGTGATAAATTCCAGCACAGTGTTCCATTCTAACAAGGTAGATTGAAAATGAAATTCCTGCTGCTGCCGGCTGTACTGCTCTATACCGCCTTTTCCCTGATCGGGGCGGAGTTGAAGGTCGCCATCCTCTCCGACATCCATGTCTCGCCCGGCAATCCCAATGAACAGCGGCTCCAACAGGCCATCGCCGAAATCAACGAGTCCGACGTCGATCAGGTGATCGTGACCGGCGACCTCTCCAACCGCGGCGCCACCGCCGAACTCACCCGCGTCAAAGAGCTGCTCGACCAGCTCAACAAGCCTTACCGGGCCCTCCCGGGCAACCATGAAACCAACTGGTCCGACAGCGGCGCGCTCGCTTTCGCCGAACTATTCAGATCCGAACGGTTCGCTTTCGAGCGGAACGGAGTGCTGCTGATCGGCTTCTCCACCGGTCCCTACCTGAAAATGGGCGACGGCCATGTCCGCGCCGAGGATATCGCGTTCCTGAAAGATACTCTCGCGGAACGCGCCGCCGATCAGAAGCCGGTCATCGTCTTCTGCCACTATCCGCTCGCGGATGAACTTTCCAACGGCGTCGAGATCGCCGAGGTATTGGCTCCCTACCACGTGCTCGGCCTGGTCTGCGGACACACCCACGTCCAGTTCCGCCGGAACATCTACGGCATCGACAACATCGTCTGCCGGCCGCTGACCTCCAATGACGGCAAGACCTTCGGCTACAACTTCATCGTCTACGACAACGGCAAGCTCGAAGCGTGGGAAAAGCGGCTCGGCGACCCGGTGGAAAAGGATTTCAATGTGCGGCCGCCGCTCAAAAAGCCGGAAATCGTCTTCGGCGGCAACCTCCCGGTGGATGTCAGGGTTGAAACCATCTGGGAGGAGAGCGCCTCCATCTACACCGGCGCCGCCGTTCACGGCACCGAGCTGTTCTACGGAACCAGCAACGGGATGCTCGTCCGGCTGCTCACCACCAAACTGCAGAATCCCGCGGTGCGGCCGGTCCGCACCCTGGAGCTCGGCACACCATTCTACTCCACCCCGGTTTACGCGGACGACACCGTCATCATCGGTTCGTTGCAGCGGAAAATCCTCGGCATCGATCCCGGCACGCTGAAAATCCGCTGGGAACTCCCCGCCAACGCGCCGGTCACCAATACCGGGATCTTCGCCGACGGTTCGGTTTTCATGGGGCTCGGCTCCGGCAGCTTCGCCCGGCTTGAACCGCACTCCGGCAAGATCGTCTGGCAGACCGACGGCGGCTACGGCACTTTTCAGGGCGCTCCCGCCACCGACGGCAAAATCGTGGTGTTCGGTGCATGGGATACCCGCCTCTACGCTCTTGACGCCGTCAACGGCAAGCAGCTCTGGAAATGGAGCAGCGATTCCACCCAGGTCCTGTTCTCCCCCGGCAACGTGGTTCCCGCCATCGCCGCCGGACAGGTGCTCTTCGTCGCCCCCGACCGCTACATGACCGCACTCGACGCCGCCACCGGCAAGCAGGTCTGGCGCACCAACCGCTTCAAGGTCCGCGAATCCTTCGGCCGCTCCGCCGACGGCAAAACCGTCTACGCCAAGACCATGGATGGACTCCTGATCGCCGTCGAAACCGGCAAACCGGAATTTACCCTGCGCTGGCAGTGCGACCTGAAATTCGGTTATGAACACGCACCCTGCCCCGTGCTGGAAGCGAACGGGGTCGTCTACGCAGGCAGCCGCTCCGGCGTGATCGCCGCCGTCGACGCCGCCACCGGCGCACTGCTCTGGACCTACAAAGTCGGCACCACGTCCGTCAACAGCTTCACCGCCGCTCCCAGCGGCGACGTTTACGCCACACTGCTCGAAGGAAAGATCGTCCGCATTTTCAGACAATAAGAGCTGATCCCTGAATAAGCCAACTCGCCCTCTACGCGGCGCACAACAAGCGCGGGCGGCAAGGTGCCGCTGCCGGGTGCGCACGCCAATGCCCCTCCGGAGAGCGTGCGGGCAGCCAGAACAGGCAGGGCATCGGTCGGTCTGCATCACCATTTGCGCGGGCGGCAAGGTGCCGCTGCCGGGTGCGCACGCCAATGCCCCTCCGGGGGGCGTGCGGGCAGCCAGTACAGGCAAAGCATCGGTCAGGCTGCATGACCACTTAAGCGGCGCACAAATAAGGCCGCAATGCCATTTATGCGGCGCACAACAAGCGCGGCAAGCGCCGCGAACGGCGGCAAGGTGCCGCTGCCGGGTGCGCACGCCAATGCCCCTCCGGAGGGCGT
>ENA-UOJS01003041-UOJS01003041.1-human-gut-metagenome-genome-assembly--contig:-C74-NODE-3041-length-10288-cov-13.758917_pt1 | contig 10288 bp, 20 predicted proteins | sample MGYA00242355_ERZ723902 | MGnify/ENA metagenome assembly ERZ723902 | reverse complement strand
CTCCGGGTGATACTTTTCCGCGGTCCGGAAGACTTCCGACCAACTGATAACCGCTGTCAAGACACGAATGATCCCGGCAGAGTTTCTTTTTCTTCCACGCCGCGCCGATGTAGCCGCATCTAGTGGAGCAATAAACCTTGTCACGGCAGGCAAGAGACTCAAATTTAGTATGGCAAACCGGGCATTCTTTTGTAATTCGCGGACTCATCCGCGACTCTGAAAACGATCTGTTCCGGCACGCCCCGGAGCAATAAACTTTTTTGCGCGGTAACGCCATTCAGAGAGCCCCTCAACGGGTATCGGCTTCCCGCAATACTTGCAATATCTTCTTTCCATCTTCATCACCTTGTTAATTCTTGTAACTCGTTCAGCTCAAATCAGTTCAAGCGGTCCTGTTCTTTCTTCGATCCGCCCCGACAACCGGGATGAATTCGCACATCTCACACAGGCGGCTGTAACACCGTTCGCCGTATCTTTTCCGGATCTGTTCCGGGGAAAGATTCGTGGTAAAATGCGTTTTCCAGCCGTTCTCAACGAAAACTTTGTATCGGTCCAAAATGGCTCTCGTTCCGGGGAACATCACCCGGCCGAACACCATCACCGATTCCGATTCCGCACCCAGATCGTCCAGAATCAAATCGTTCCAGTGTTTCGTAATATCCGACCAGCGTGGACGGTTCAGCCTCAAAACTTCGCGGGTATAAATCTCGTTTCCCGCACAGCTTTCCAGCTCCACCGCGTCCTCCATCGGAATCTCAAACATGTCGGAAAGAGCCCGCAGCATGAACGTTTTCCCGGTTCCTGGGGTTCCCATCAGGAGAAGCCCCTTGCCGCCCGCAAATTCGCCGAAATGAATCCTTGCGAATATTTCCGCAAGGTTCAATCCCGGCTGTTTCACGTCGCGGGCAAAAAGGTCCTCGGCAACCATCTGAGCAATGGACCGCCATTTCCCCGATTCAGTACGGCTTCTTGAGAAACTCGTCTGCATTGAGTGTAACGTCTCTGCAATCTGCATTTTCCTTGCCTCCTTTTCTGCCGTTCCGGGATTCGTTGCGCCACCTCACAAGAAGAGCGGGCCAACTGCGGATTTTCTGCCCGAAACGAGTCCATCCGGATGACTCGTATGACGCAATGAAGTTCTCCGCTTCTGACTCGGAAATGTTGTAGCCGATTGACTCCGCATGCTGTTTCACGAGATTGATTCCCTCTGAATCCAGTTTTGGATATGGCACGACTTCAACAGAGGAGCCCGATGCGGTTTTTTCTTGGGTTGGGGGCTCTTCCTCGCGCACGGGCGCGATAAAACCCTCCTTATCGTTATCGTTATCGTTATCGAGCGCATTTGCATGCAAGCCAGTAACAACTTGTACGCAATTGCTAACAAACGCCGGGGGATCGGGGTATTTGGACTTCGACGACCGACAATTTGAACGATTCAGAGAAAAACGCAACATCTGGAGATATGTTTTCCCGTCTACCGTATAGGTTTGGAGCAGCCGGGCGTTTTCGCACTCCGACAGCCAACGGTTAATCTCCTTGGTGCGCATCCCTCCCTTGAGCGGATAACAACTCGCCCGCAAGATTCTTGCATCTGCGCTAAACCGCCCGAAATCGTCAACGACGAGAAACAGACGGAAGTAAAAGCGCTCCGCATTTGCGTCAAGCATGTTGACGCGTTCACTGGTTAAATATCCTTCTCGGATATACCTGTTTGGCATTTCTTTTTCTCCTTCCTTGGTTTTTTTTTGTCTTTATTTTTGGAAAAGGAAAGTTTTTGTTCCGGGGTTCTATATTTGCCGGAGCAGAACGAAGGGTTATCCGACTTCTCGCAAGGCGATAATGCGGGAATGTCCATAGTTCTGAACGGGTAAAAATTTACCTAATGGAGCCCTAGAGTACTGATTGTTTCTCTGCATGACCAAAGGGCATTCCAGTTCGTGTTTCGCGACTAACTGAATTGGGGAATGTCCGTTGTCTCCCGATACTCCAATATAACACACTGTAGATTCCTCTTGCTTCCAAATTTCAAAGAACGGAAGTTCAACTTAAAATAAACTTTTTACTGGTAAAAAATTTCATCAGTCTGCTGATCTTTTTGTCCTCCTCTTCTATTAGGCGTTCTAATGTTTTCCGCCGCTCCTCGTCCTGTTTGAGAAAGTGGCAGTCTAAAATCTGTCTCATCCGTTCGTCATTGATTCCGGGGAACCTCGCGGTGACGGAAACCCGCTTTTTTGGTATTAAATCGCGCTTGTGCGTTTTGTTCGTAAAACGTACCAAACCGGAGAAATCCCCGTTGCGGTACCGTTCCACAGCGCGACCGAGCACGGAAGATACAGGCGTTTTCAGCGCCCGCAACTTCGTCACCTGCTCTTCATGAAGATAATAGGATGGCATTTTCTATCACGCCTCCACGATAATTTTTCTGTTCGGCTTCTGCTGAATCAGGGAAGCAAGCTCCGTGCAGAACTGAACTTTTGCTTCCTTTTCCGTTTTGAATTCGCCGAGCTGCTTCTTTTTTGACGCAAAACCTTTTTCAAATTTCGCTACGGAAAGAGAGCAGAAACCGAGGAACTCCTCAGCGGTGAAAACTTTGTCCACGCACTTGAATGCCTCAGTGATTTCCGGGATTTCCCGTCCGCCCGAAACTTCTTTCAGACGGAACGGTCCGCATGATCCTTCCGCTTCGCAGATCGCCTTGATCCGGTTGTCGATCCGTTCGGAGAGCTTGGCGACAAGGTCGCACTTCCGTTTCAGATCCACGATTTGCGCGTTTGTGAGATTCTGCAACGACGGCAGCGGCACAAGGCTTTCCGCTTTTGTCGATGTTTTTTCAAGGGTTGCTTCGAGCGCCGGGCAGGTCCCGTGATACGCGGCTTTGCAGTATCTGCACTGCGTTTCGCCGGGGATCGCCGGGGCTTCCGGATTCTTACAGCGCATCATCACGCCCATGATGTACTCCGCAATTCCCTGCGGATTCGTGAACGTGTGGCTTGAGAATTGATTGATGACCGGGTTGTAGAAATGCACGTCCGCCGTTGTTTGATCGAACGTCTTCATTGCCGCGAGCGCGTATGCCGCGCCCTGCGAATTGTCCGCCGCATCGGTGACCGCGCGGTGTCCGAACTTGAAGTCAATAATGACAACTTTTGATTTTGTCACGATCACCACGTCCGCCGTTCCCCGGTAATATTCAATACCGCAGTACTTGTACGAAAGCGGCTTTTCGGCGTAAATTCCGGCGGCGGGCTCTTCGAGATTCTGAACGATTTCTTTGACTTTCTCAAACGCTTTGAGAACGTCCTCGTCCGTTTCAACGGGGATTTCTTCGCAGGCGGAATATGCTCCGATCAGCGCGGCTACTTTTGCGTGTTTCTCCGTTCCGGCTTGGGAATGTTCCGTGTCGAATGACGGCAACCCGTCTTCCAGTCTTGCGGATGCCGGGCAGAGCTCCCGGCGTTCCAGAGAAGACGGAGAAAAAAGATGATGTGTTGTTTTTTTCGCGTTCATCGTTTATTCTTCTTTCGTCAAAACCGCTTCCGCGATCGCGTCAACGTTCGGGGCAACCACGGAGAAGCAGAAAAAGTCGCCCGACGATTCAACGTATTCTTTGATCCGGTCCGCAGTGACCGGGATACCTTTCTCGTCAAGGAGCTTTTGAAGCTGTTCAAGGTCGGAGAGATGCGGCGCCGGAGCCGGGGGAACTTCCGGGGAATTCCCGGCAGTTGCGGCGGCTTCTTCAATCGGCTGAACCGTGATTGCGTCCGCATTCGCTTCAAACTTGGACTTGCGCGACTCCGTGACAACCGGGGAAACGTCAACGACTTCATCGTCCGTCTGAATTCCCATTGTCAGCTCCGGAGCGAACAGGCGGGCGAACAGCGTGGCGCAACGGTAACGCAGCATCAGTTCCGGCATGGTTTTCCATTTGCTGCCGGACTTCTGAAACCATCCTTCCGCTTTTGCCATGCCGATCGTAACCTCCGGGGATTCCAGTACTTCCCCCTCCGTATCTTTTGCCCACGCAATGCATCCGTATGTATCGGTTCCCTTTTCCCCGGTCATTTTGTACCGGAGCGGCGTAAATTTGCGGCTTGCGTTGATGCAGGCGACGAGGAATTGGCTGCTCCATGCGGGTTTTCCGTGGACGATATAAAGGTTCTGCATCACCATCAAGGGACTTGCTCCGATCCGCTGAGCCATTTCAAGAGCGATCAGGCAATTCCCGAGTTTCCCCTGAAACGTGGTCGGGACCAAATCGGAAGTCGCAAGCGGCTTCACCATGCGCTGCGCGGACTCAAACGCCTGAATGTTCATGAAGATTTCTCCCGCTTGGAACGTCGCGGGCAGATTCATGGTTTCGGCTTTTGCCGCCGATGTATCAGAATTTTTCAAAAGTTCGTTTGCCATTTTCGTTTCCCCCTCACGCTTCAAGTCTTTTGAATTCGGCGATTGCCTCGTCATAGGCGATTTTTGGATCTGTGTAGCCGCCGAGCGAAACCATAATCAACTTGGTTGGCATAGCCCCCATCTGGTATCCGCCGATATAGTAGCAGACGGTCACCATATTCCCCGTGTAGTCTGCTGTAGCCGAATGTTTCCCCTCTGCGTTGAGGAGAACCGCGCGGCGGGCGAGTTCCGTAACCATGAAGGCTTTTTCTTCTTTCGACAATTCAAATTTCTTCATTTTCCCGTCCTCCGTTCAAAACTGCCATGCTTTGGCGAGCTGTTCCAGTTCCATGACTCCCCACGCGATAGCGCCGCCGATTGTTCCGACGGCAACCATAGCCGCCGTTTCCTTGATTGTCATATAGAGTTTTTGCATTTTTTTATTCCCCGTGTAAATTTTTCAAGTTGTTGTTTGGCTTTGTTCAAACTGCAAGGCGTATTCGATGTTGAAAGCTCTGTCAAAGAGTCCTTGCGGCTTGAATTCGGTTTAATTGGTTTTGGTTTTCTTTCCCGCTTTCGTTCCGTCCAGCTCCTGCATCAGGAGATCGAGGGACCCGAGCAACTGGCGGAGCTGAACTTCCGCCATGGACTGCTTCCGGTCATAGTTGCGCTTCGTGGATCGGAGCGCGATCAGGTGCGAAAGGTGGATCGCTCTGTGGATTCGGGTTGAAATCGCGGTTTTGAGTTCCGAGCATTTGCTCGGCATCGGGGCGGCGAGATACATCATTTTGTTTCTCCTCTGGTTAATTTTGTTGCCCCTTTCCGCTTTCTACTGCGGAAATAAAAAGGGCTTGAGGGGTAGAAAACGAGACCAGAGACTCGCCAACCTTGCGGTTGCCCTCAAGCCCAAAAATCAGACTTGACAAAAAATCTTTCAGGGAATCGCCGCCTGTGACGGTGACGACTGCCGCTCTGGACAAGGCTTTCTACGTCCTTTGGTATCAATATACCTCCGCTTCCGCGATTTTCAAGCCGTGAATCAACTTTTTTTTGAGTTTTTTTTGAGATTGAAAAAGAATCCCGCCGCCCTGCCTCAGGCGCCGCCCCGACCAACACACCATATAGCCTAACTATATTTAACGGTTTGCCGCCCCGGACGGCGGGAAAAATCCCATCATTTGAACCCGATGTACGCCCGGCTGTCGATCACGGAAAGCACCGTCCGCAGAACGTCGATCGCCTCCCCGTTGTCCGAACTGCACAAGGTCAGGAGAATTACCCGCGCCTTGGAAAGCCGCGTTTTGCGGTTCGCGTGCTCGGGGACCGCGATCCCGGTAAAGCCATCATCCACAGCATCGTCAATTTTTTCCCCGTTTTCTTCTTCCATCGTTTGAAATTCTCCTCTTTGCATCTATGGTTACGATGTTTCATCACCTTGAGGCTTTCCGGTTTTCGGTCCAAACCGGGAAGCCACTTTTTTTTACTGCTTCATCCCCAGCTCTTTTTCTTCGCAAGAAATGCCGGGTGCGGCTTGTATTCCATCCGCCGCCGGGAACACTGATCCGTTCCCTCTTTCCGCTTCCGGAAGACCGCGCAAATCACGCCGTTCCAGTGCAGGCAGGAAACGCAGTGCTTTTCCGCACGGATGATTTCCGTTTCCAGTTTTCCCGTCATGTTCTCACAACCACCGTAACCGGGGCATCACCGCCGCGGATCAGAATCTTTACCGCGTCGCCGCCGGACGTTTTCTGCTTCTTGTTTTCGGATGCCATGAAGCGCCCTTTTTCATCTCGTTTAATCATATTTTGCTCTCCTTTCGGTTTGAGTTGATTTTCACGCGTTCGCCGATTCGCCCAGGTTCTGCGTCTGACCGGATGCCCGGCTGTCGATCCAGTTGTCAAACGACTTCTTGTCAATCAGAAGGCGGCTTTTCTGTTTGCTTCCGGTTTTCCGCGTGGCGTAAAAGCCCTGCCGGGCTCCGAACCGCACAAGCCATCTGCTCATGCCGCTGTAACTGGCGGCGTCCTTTACATTGATGAAGCGCGGTTCTTCGATCCGCTTGACAATCGTTTCATCGATGTCTTCGAACTTCCGACCATACGGCGCAAGCATGACGTTGATCGCCGTTATGATCGCCTCCGGAACTTCTTTTTTGGTTGACATATGTTTCACCTCGCTTTCTCTTCTTTATGATACAACTTCCTGCAATTCTTCCATTGCCATTTTCTCCAGTTCTTCCCGCTCAAGTTCCGCCTCGTGGAGCGCTTCGCATTCCGGGCAGCGCCCGCCGTCAAGAGCGGCAACAGCAACGGCGGGAAACTTCATTCCGCAGTCCGGGCAAGTCGCAACGTAACCGCAACCGCCGCAGTCTTCGCATGTGTAAGTCAGGGAAGAGCCGCGCTCCACGGAGTGGAAGCCCCGACCGTGGCAGTGTCGGCATTGTTCAACCATTTTGTGCCTCCGATTCGCTTGTTTTCTCCAGGTTATTGAGATAGTCCATTACTTTCTTATAGGTTCGCCTAGCGGAAGATACATATTGAAACTCAATCATGAAAATTTTTGATTCTTTGTTCATTTCCCACGGTCCATTATATATTATTACTTTTAACCAGTCAACATGGGGGATCCATTCAACGAAAATATGATGCTCGCCCGATTCTTTGAGCTTCAGTGCTTTGTATATTATATTTGTGAACATCCCGAACTTCTCTTCTGTCGTAATCATGGTGTGTTGTCTCCTGTCTTTTCTTTTTTGGTAAAAAAATCACCGTTTTGGATTTTTCAGCGGAAAATACCATAAAACCGCTTGGTTTGGTTTCGTCCGGGGTTGGTTCCGGCTCTGGACCGCCGATCATTTTTTCGGCAGCTCTCCGATTCGATCAGAGAATTTCATCTGTTGTCAATGTTCACCCGCCCGTTGGTTCAGCTTCGGCGGTCAGCTGACGTTCAGTCTATGCTGAACGGGTTTTTAGTGGTACTCGTTGACGGCACTCAGGCGGTCAGGTACCGATAGTTTAATTCAATTCCTGCTCCCCTCCGGTTCCAGCGCTTCGATAAGGAGATTGACCGCGCCGAGCAACTGGCGCAACTGGATGTCGGAAAGCCGCTGTTTCCGGTGGGGGTATTTCCGCGTGGTCCGCAGAGCCACGCGCCGAGAGATGCGGATTGAGAAGTCAAGATACTGGCGAATTTGGAGCTTGAGCTCCGCCGCGTCGCCGGACAATTCGTTGATGGCGTTATACATACAAAACCTCTTAGTAAATTTTCTATGTTTACTTTTTCCGCCCCGTTTCTAGTCAGGACAAAAAAAGAGCTTCCGGAAGTAGAAAACACGCTAAGAGTCGTGCACTGATCCTTGCGGGTACAGTCTTCCGAAAGCCCAAATGCTTTCTGAAATAATAGGAGGTCGCTACTTTGACGGTAGTAACGCCCGCTCTTAGCTATGGAGTTTTCTAGCTCCTTGAGTCTTACTGTACACCCGTTTTTCATTTTTGCAAGTCCTATTTCAGATTTTTTTAGTTTTTTTTGGTATTTTTTGCGGGATTTTTCCGAGAGCGGTTTTTGTGCCAAAGATTTTGAGTCTTCCGATTCTCAAACATCGCGTACAGCCTGATGAATTGCGTCCGTTGCGCGATAGTTTCAAACAGATAGTACATGATCGCGGCAGTCAGCATCAGCATGCACGCGATCGCAAAGCACAGGAAAACTTCCAAAAGTCCAAACGTCATTTTCCGCTCTCCCCGGTCGCCGCCTCATTCATCGACTTTCTCCCCGGTCCAAATCCCCGCTTTCCGCGCTTTGCTCTTCTCAAGCTCCTCAAACAGCCTCAGCGCCCGGTCACGGTTCCGTATCGTCGAAACAGTCAGCGCAACCGCGCAGCCGATCCCCGCCAAAACAAGCGCGATCCCCGACAGCAGAAGAATGTTCAGCAAAACGTCACTCATTTTTTCAAGCCTTTTAGGTAATATAATGCACGCAAGTATAGTTTCAATAGCGGAAAGAAAAAAATTGAATTTTTTCTGAAAACGTGCTATATTATGCCAAAAAAAAAGAAAAACCAAAGGAAAAAACAAAAATGAAAATCGCGGAAAATGTAAGTTCAGCACTGGAAATATTGTGCAAGCACAAATCGCTTTCCGAAATATCCCGCGACTCCGGAGTATCGGCGAGCTTCTTGAGTCGCCTGCGTAGCGGTGAGGCAAATTTTGAGGAGATGAAGATTTCAACTATCGAAAAAATCTTCCCGTATGCCCGAATTGACATTTCCGGGACCGGAGCAACCGCGACCGCCGGGGGAATTCCGCTCTCAAGAGCAGAGGAGAAGCTCGTTGAGGTTTTCCGCACGATTCCGGAAGAATTCAGACTTGAAGCCGTTCTAGAGATGGCAAAATTTGCCCCGCTTAAGTCGCGGGCAGTTGATCCGGCGACAAAAAATAAAATCGGTTGAGGTATTTCCGAACGGATTAAAACTGATTCGCCTTGAAAACACCGATCCGGGGGAACCGCCGCCGGAAGAGGGATAAAGAATTCCCCGGCTTAGCGCCGGGGGATAAAAGGCGTAACGATCAAAAGTACCGCCTGACAGAGGATATAGAGCACATACCATATTATCGCGGTCGGGGCTAGCCCTAGCAGACCCGCCATTGAAAATACGCCGATCAGAAATCCAATATCATGTTCTCCCCATCCCTTGATTACAAGATAGCCGGGTATTCCGACCAAAAAGAAGATCGCCACCAAAACGCCGATCAGCCAAAAAAAGAACTTTATTGCCACCTCCATTTTAACCTCCTTTCAGCGGTTCCCCGCAGATTTTCTCGCAGTAGAACTCAACGAGTTTGTCCTCGTCGCAGTCCGCCATAACTTCGAAATCCGTTTTCGCATTCAAGCGGATATAATGGAAGTAGTCTTCAATGTCGGAAGACCCCTCCGAATGAATCCACACCGCGCCCCGGAAGTTCTCACACGCGTACCGGGCGACGCGGTCAACGATTTTCTCCACGTCCAGGAACTGGATTTTTTCCTGTTTCCGCGTGAACCATTTTTCCCGTTCCGGCGGATCATAAAGCAAATCGTCTTCCCGCTTTTTCGGGCGCGATTTTCCGCCCGTCAGCCCGCCCAGTCTACGAGCCGCCCGCGCCGCTTCCGTGAAGTTGTATTTGCGTGTCGCAGCTGTTATCGCCGCAAACTCTTCCCGGACTTCCGGAGAATCGGAAATCATTCGATTCTCTAAATATTCCCGGTATTTTTTCCCGGATATGCAGACTATCCGGCAGGGAATATCCCTCTTCCGAAGCTCCTCCGCGACGCGATTGACCGCGTCGCAGTCCTTTTGCCACGCTCCCCGGGGACTCCGGGGAAACGCGGCTTTGTATTCTATCGGTCTGGCGAATTTCGCCAAGACCGTTTTTCCGTTTTTATCTTTCATTTTATTCCTCCTCTTTCTCATCAAAACAGTAGCCGTACTCCTCAAGTAAAAACTCAATGCAAGCCCAAGCGGCTGTTGAGACAGAGCGGAGAAGACGCGCGCGTGGTCTTTTTCCGGATTCGATAAGACGTATTCCGGGGCATCCATCTCCCTAGGTTCCATTCCCTGCGGAACATCACACGCGGATTTCTCCGCCGGGCAATTTTCTGCCCGTTCGGGAGATAATCCGCCGTTCCCATGCGGACGGCGATGAACCAGTCCGCCCAAGTATGGACGGAAAGTTCCGTCCAAGCAGGGCGTCCTCTGCGGGGACGGAAATCAAGCCCCGAAAGGCGGAGAAATCTCCGCACCTCCGAGGCAAGGACTCCCCATAACGGGTAACGATCGCCGATACGGCGATAGACCGCATCGGTGACGAGACCCCAGAGGGGTCGGGGAGCCCGCTTGGTGGTGGCGGTGGTGGTGGCGGTGGTG
>ENA-UOJS01003039-UOJS01003039.1-human-gut-metagenome-genome-assembly--contig:-C74-NODE-3039-length-10293-cov-6.148369_pt1 | contig 10293 bp, 7 predicted proteins | sample MGYA00242355_ERZ723902 | MGnify/ENA metagenome assembly ERZ723902 | reverse complement strand
TCGTTGATGTTGGCTTAATTATTTTAAAAACTTCCTTTGCAGATTCACCATAGATGAAAGGTAACTTTGAATTAATAGAGATTTCTTGTTTATCGACCATAAACCTGGTAATAGCAGAGAAATGAGTCTCCCCATGACTTATAACATAGCCTTTCGGAACGTTAATTTCTTTCAGCTCAGGAATATACTGAACATAAAACTGTAAATCTTTCACATAGCAAAATTTTGCACTACTATCATTATTCTTCGATTTACGGTTTTCGCATTCCATTTCCCATGAAAATAGTCCGTCTCCGATGTAACCTGCAACTACGCGTCCATGACTTAAATGGTATGCAACGCCGTCAACAGTGCCTTGCTCTTCTGAAGAAAAACTGAATTCTTTATTTTCTTCATTATACGGACTGATAGAACAAACTATCTTTCCTTGAGGAAAAATTGGTCTTTTGGTGAATAACATATCCTCCGACAAAATGGTAAAACCATCAATGGTGGTAATTGTTTTTTTAATTAAATACTCACTGCAATTGACTTCCTTTAAGGCTTCTTGTTTTTGAGCCCATGATAATTCTGCAGTTGTTAATTTACGATAAAATTTTTCAGTGTAACTTTCAGCCGCCGCAAAGTGTGACAGTGACGATAAAACAATAATTCCCATGAATGTTTTTTTCATGTATATATCCTTATAGGTATGCTTATCAAATAATTCAATGGAAGTATATCGATAAAAATAAAGCCGAACATGTTAATAAACATACTCGGCTTTATTTTCGGAATTACACCCCTATTGTTCAGTCACGCTTAACTGTAGCATCCTTTTTCTGCGCAGTTTTTTTGACCCTTTTTTTCACGTCTTTATTTTTCTCGTCTCCGTTCCTTGGTACCACAATTCCTTTAAACCGTCTGACCGGAGTGCTACGAGCCTGATCAATCAACTGGTACAATGTCCCCACCAGCGGCTGCATAAAGTCCTGATAGCGACACTGCTTTTCGCTGATTTGCGTCAGCACCGATTCCCAGTGCGCGGTCATGTCCGGTCGCGTCGCCATTTCTGGCAGCGAATGGAATAGCGCTTTTCCGGCGTCGGTGGAGTGGATATAGCGCCCTTTTTTGGTCAGGAAGCCTCGCTTGAACAGCAGTTCAATAATCCCGGCGCGAGTCGCTTCTGTCCCCAGACCATCGGTCGCACGAAGGATCTTTTTCAGATCTTTGTCCTGCACAAAGCGTGCGATCCCGGTCATCGCCGAAAGCAGTGTTGCATCGGTAAAATGGCGTGGCGGCTGGGTTTGCCGCTCTACCACTTCACCTTTTTCGCACAACAATTCATCGCCTTTCGCCACCACAGGCAGCGGCGTGCCGTCGTTTTCTTCATCGCGCTCTTTGCTGCCTAACAGCGTGCGCCAGCCTGCTTCAGCAAGAAAACGGGCTTTAGCGACAAATTTGCCTTTGGCAATGTCCAGTTCGATAACACACTTGCGGAACACCGCATCCGGGCAGAACTGCATCAAATACTGACGGGCAATCAGGTTATAGACCTTCGCTTCGTTCTCCGTCAGGTTGATCGCAGAACTCCGTGCGGTCGGAATGATGGCGTGGTGCGCATCGACCTTTTTGTCATCCCAACAGCGGTTGCGTATATCTGGATCTACCACTGGCTGCGGCAACAGATCCGGTGCATGAACGCTGATAGCATTCATCACCGCGTGGCGTCCGGCAAAATGTTCTTCTGGCAAATAGCGGCAATCGGAACGCGGATAAGTGATTAGCTTGTGCGTTTCGTACAGCTTCTGGCAGATATCAAGCACGTTCTGCGCGCTCAGACCAAAACGTTTAGCCGCTTCAATCTGCAACGCCGAAAGCGAAAAAGGCAGCGGCGCGGATTCTGATTCCCGTTTATCGTTATAGCTGGTGACAATAGCTGGTTGACCACTAATGCGGTTAACCACATGCTCCGCCAGTGGACGATGTAACAAGCGCCCTTCTTCATCCTGGTACGGTTCACACGCTTCGCTCGGTTGCCAGATAGCGGTAAACCGCTCATCTGCAGGTGTCACGATATGTGCTTTGACTTCAAAGAAGTCTTTCGCCACGAAGTTTTCAATCTCTTCGTCGCGGCGCACCACCAGTCCGAGTACGGGCGTCTGCACGCGTCCCACGGAAAGCACGCCCTGATAACCGGCATTGCGGCCGAGAATGGTATACGCACGGGTCATATTAATGCCGTACAGCCAGTCAGCCCGCGCCCGCGCCAGTGCAGAAACGCACAGCGGTACAAACTCGCTATTGGAGCGAAGACGATCGATCGCCCGCTCAACCGCCTGCGGGTTCAGGTCGTTTATCAAACAACGCTGTACCTGCTGGCGCTTTTCCGGTGCTAGTTGCAGGTAGTCCAGCACTTCATCCACCAGCAGTTGCCCTTCGCGATCCGGGTCTCCGGCGTGAACGATTTCGCTGGCTTCATGCAGGAAGTGTTTGATGACATTAAGTTGTTTAGTCACGGAGGGTCGGGGCTGTAATTGCCACTTTTCCGGGACAATTGGCAAATCCGCAAGATTCCAGCGCGCATAGCGGCTGTCGTAGGCGTCTGGCTGCGCCTGCTCAAGCAGGTGACCGATACACCAGGTCACCACCTGACCATTACCGCACTCGATAAAGCCATCGCCTTTCCGGTGCGGTTTAGGCAGGACATCAGCAATGGCGCGCGCCAGACTCGGTTTTTCGGCAATAAACAACCGCATTGAATTAACGGATCTCAACCATGGCACGACCGCCGCGCGCTGGCACCAGTTCGCCAATCGCCGTCAGTTCAATGCCAAACTCGGCGGCTGTAGCTTTGACCTCATTTTCTGCTTCCGGCATGACCGCCAGCAGCAAACCGCCAGAAGTTTGCGGATCGCACAGCAGATCGCGCACTTCACGCGGCATTTCACCCATCAGATGACCGTAGCTGGCAAAGTTACGTTCGGTGCCGCCAGGCACTGCGCCCAACTTAATGTACTCTTCAACCCCCGGCAATTTCGGGATCGCGTCATAGTCGACGCGCGCCTGCACACCTGCGCCCTGACACATTTCGCTTAAATGCCCCAGTAAACCAAAACCCGTAACGTCGGTCATCGCTTTTACGCCTTCGATGTTGGCAAAGGACGCGCCTGCGATGTTCATCCGGCACATCACTTCCGTCGCCAGTCCCTGATGTTCTGGTTTCAGCAGTGATTTTTTCTCAGCCGTGGTAAGAACGCCAATCCCCAGCGGTTTCGTCAGGAACAGTTTGCATCCGGCTTGTGCGGTACTGTTTTTCTTCACCCGCTCGGTCGGTACGATCCCCGTTACCGCCAGACCAAAAATCGGCTCCGGCGCATCGATGGAGTGACCGCCAGCCAGCGCAATCCCCGCCTGACGGCATGCATAGCGTCCACCTTCGGTCACTTCGCGGGCAATTTCCGGGGAAAGTTTGTTAATCGGCCAGCCGAGGATCGCAATCGCCATAATCGGTTTGCCGCCCATAGCAAAGATATCGCTGATGGCGTTAGTCGCCGCAATGCGGCCAAAATCGAAAGGATTATCAACGATCGGCATAAAGAAGTCGGTGGTACTGATAACGCTGGTGCCATTGCCCAGATCGTATACCGCCGCATCGTCGCGGGTTTCATTACCCACAAGCAAATTCGGATCAACAAACTTCGCCTGCTCACTGTGCAGGATGGTTTCCAACACTTTTGGGGAAATTTTACAGCCGCAACCAGCGCCGTGGCTGTATTGGGTCAAACGAATCGAGTTCTCGCTCATGGACATCTCCTGTCAATGCAATCCGGGTATGGTAACCCTCATTCCATGAAGTGATAAGTGAGAGTGTCTGAATTCCTGCGCCTTTGCTCACAATCCAGACAGTTTCGCGACAATTATCAGAAATAAGTCACAAACGGCGTCGGGTCCGGGACGTTTATCGACGTAGATGCTTTCAACTGCGGCGTACCGAGGTAGAGAAAACCGACAATTTTATCCTGCTCACGGCAACCGAATGCTTCACGGACTACCGGACTTTCAGTTAATGCACCACTGCGCCAGATGCCGCCAAACCCCTGGGCAACTGCTGCCATTTGCATCGCCATGACCGCGCATCCCGCAGACATTTCCTGTTCCCAGCGCGGGACTTTATGATTTTCTTCGCATTTCGCCACCACCGTTATGATGAGCGGTGCGCGGAACGGCGCATTACGCGCTTTGTTGATTGCTTTGTTATCACTACCGGCAGCAATCGCCCCCTGCTCCAGTACAGCGCTGAAACGCTCGCGCCCTTCCCCTTCAATCACAAAGAAATCCCACGGTTGCATGGACTTATGGTCCGGCGCACGCATACCCGCACGCAGGATGTTTTGCAGTTGTTCGCCCGTTGGCGCGGGTTCAGCCAGGCGGGAGGCGCTACGGCGATTGATCAATAGTTCGAGTGCATCCATTTGATTAACTCCTGTCATGATATTTATTCACAAAATTAACACGAGAGTGGATTTTGTTACAGCCCAGTCCGCAATTCCTGCTGACAAGTGCCGGTTGGGTCATTACGATAACCACATCTATTGCGCCTGAAACAGGTGTGACCTTAAGTTGGGAGAATACATGCGAACCCTTTGGCGATTTATTGCCGGATTTTTTAAATGGACGTGGCGTCTGCTGAATTTCGTCCGTGAAATGGTACTTAACCTGTTCTTTATTTTTCTCGTGCTGGTTGGTGTGGGGATCTGGATGCAGGTCAGTGGTGGTGATTCGAAAGAAACGGCCAGTCGTGGCGCACTGCTGCTGGACATTTCTGGTGTGATCGTCGATAAACCCGACAGTTCTCAGCGGTTTAGTAAATTAAGCCGCCAGCTGCTTGGTGCCAGTTCCGATCGTCTGCAGGAAAACTCACTGTTTGATATCGTCAACACCATTCGCCAGGCGAAGGACGACCGCAATATCACCGGTATTGTGATGGATCTGAAAAACTTCGCAGGCGGCGACCAGCCGTCTATGCAGTACATCGGCAAAGCTCTGAAAGAGTTTCGTGATAGCGGGAAACCGGTTTATGCCGTTGGCGAGAACTACAGCCAGGGGCAATATTATCTCGCCAGTTTCGCCAATAAAATTTGGCTGTCTCCGCAAGGCGTGGTTGATCTGCACGGCTTTGCCACCAACGGTCTGTACTACAAATCGTTACTGGATAAGCTGAAAGTTTCCACCCATGTGTTCCGCGTGGGTACGTATAAATCTGCCGTTGAACCGTTTATTCGTGATGATATGTCGCCGGCAGCCCGCGAAGCTGACAGCCGCTGGATTGGTGAGCTGTGGCAAAACTATCTGAATACTGTTGCCGCTAACCGCCAGATCCCTGCTCAGCAGGTATTCCCTGGCGCGCAAGGGTTGCTTGAGGGTTTAACCAAAACCGGTGGCGATACCGCGAAATATGCGCTGGAAAACAAGCTGGTCGATGCACTGGCATCGAGTGCCGAAATCGAAAAAACTCTGACCAAAGAGTTCGGCTGGAGTAAAACTGATAAAAATTATCGCGCCATCAGTTATTACGATTACGCATTGAAAACGCCGGCAGATACCGGTGACAGTATCGGTGTCGTCTTCGCTAATGGCGCAATTATGGATGGCGAGGAAACTCAGGGGAATGTTGGCGGTGATACCACTGCGGCACAAATCCGCGACGCTCGCCTTGACCCGAAAGTGAAAGCGATTGTTCTGCGTGTTAATAGTCCCGGCGGCAGCGTTACCGCGTCTGAAGTGATTCGCGCTGAACTGGCAGCAGCCCGGGCAGCGGGTAAGCCTGTGGTTGTATCGATGGGCGGCATGGCGGCATCTGGTGGTTACTGGATTTCCACACCAGCTAATTACATTGTGGCTAACCCCAGCACCCTGACCGGTTCTATCGGTATCTTCGGCGTGATCACCACCGTAGAAAATAGTCTGGATTCGATTGGTGTTCATACTGATGGTGTCTCAACTTCACCGCTGGCAGATGTTTCTATCACCAGGGCACTGCCGCCGGAAGCGCAGCAGATGATGCAGTTAAGCATTGAGAATGGCTATAAACGCTTTATCACGCTGGTTGCTGATGCGCGTCATTCAACGCCGGAGCAGATTGATAAAATCGCCCAGGGTCACGTCTGGACCGGTCAGGATGCAAAAGCTAACGGGCTGGTCGATAGTCTCGGGGATTTCGATGATGCGGTCGCCAAAGCAGCAGAGCTGGCAAAAGTGAAACAGTGGCATCTGGAATACTACGTTGATGAACCGACCTTCTTCGACAAAGTGATGGACAACATGTCTGGTTCTGTCCGGGCAATGTTGCCAGATGCGTTCCAGGCCATGTTACCTGCACCGCTGGCCTCGGTAGCCTCTACCGTTAAAAGTGAAAGCGACAAGCTGGCCGCGTTTAACGACCCACAAAACCGTTATGCGTTTTGCCTGACCTGCGCCAACGTGCGTTAAGTCTTGTACTAAGTGGCCGACAGATCGTCGGCCACATTACTTTTTACGTCGACGAATCCTCTTCCCGCTGTCTCGCCACATATTTCCTTATCCTCATAGTATCAGGTGCGCTCCCCCTGCCTCACGTATATACTTTTGCTCTTTCGATATCATTCATATCAATATCATGCAAAAGAAATCAATTTACGTCGCCTACACGGGCGGGACCATCGGGATGCAGCGTTCCGAGCAGGGTTATATTCCGGTGTCAGGTCATCTACAGCGCCAACTGGCGCTGATGCCGGAATTCCATCGCCCGGAGATGCCAGATTTCACCATTCATGAATATACGCCATTGATGGATTCTTCTGATATGACGCCAGAAGACTGGCAGCATATTGCTGAAGATATTAAAGCGCACTATGACGATTATGATGGTTTTGTCATTCTGCACGGTACAGACACGATGGCGTATACCGCCTCTGCACTGTCGTTCATGCTCGAGAATCTCGGTAAACCGGTCATTGTGACAGGGTCACAAATCCCGCTGGCTGAGTTACGCTCTGACGGACAAATTAATCTGCTGAATGCGTTGTACGTTGCGGCGAATTATCCTATCAACGAAGTAACTCTCTTTTTTAATAATCGACTGTATCGTGGCAACCGAACCACCAAAGCACATGCCGATGGTTTTGATGCGTTTGCCTCTCCAAACCTTCCTCCGTTACTGGAAGCAGGTATCCATATTCGTCGTTTGAATACGCCACCCGTCCCGCACGGTGAAGGGGCATTGATCGTTCATCCAATCACGCCGCAACCAATTGGCGTAGTGACGATTTATCCGGGGATTTCTGCTGACGTCGTGCGCAATTTTCTGCGCCAACCTGTGAAAGCATTGATTCTGCGCTCATATGGCGTGGGTAATGCGCCACAAAACAAAGCCTTCCTGCAGGAATTACAAGAAGCCAGCGATCGCGGTATTGTGGTGGTCAACCTGACACAATGTATGTCCGGTAAAGTGAACATGGGTGGTTATGCCACCGGTAACGCCCTCGCCCATGCCGGCGTTATTGGCGGTGCAGATATGACTGTAGAAGCCACGCTAACCAAACTGCATTACCTGCTTAGCCAGGAACTTGATACTGAAACCATTCGCAAGGCCATGAGCCAAAACCTGCGTGGCGAACTGACGCCGGATGATTAAGGAGACTGCAATGCCCCCTCGCGCCCTGTTACTGGTCGATTTACAAAATGATTTCTGTGCTGGTGGCGCGCTCGCCGTGCCGGAAGGTGACAGTACGGTGGATGTCGCTAACCGCCTGATTGACTGGTGCCAGTCGCGCGGTGAAGCGGTTATCGCCAGTCAGGACTGGCACCCGGCGAATCACGGCAGTTTTGCCAGTCAGCACGGTGTAGAGCCTTATACGCCGGGCCAACTCGACGGTTTGCCACAAACCTTCTGGCCCGATCACTGTGTGCAGAACAGTGAAGGCGCACAATTACATCCGTTACTGAAGCAAAAAGCGATCGCAGCGGTGTTCCATAAAGGCGAAAATCCTTTAGTTGACAGTTACAGTGCCTTTTTTGATAACGGCCGTCGGCAGAAAACTGCGCTCGATGACTGGTTGCGCGCTCATGTAATCAATGAATTGATCGTTATGGGTCTGGCTACTGACTATTGCGTTAAGTTTACCGTGCTGGACGCGTTACAGTTAGGCTATAAGGTGAACGTGATTACCGATGGTTGTCGTGGCGTAAATATCCAGCCACAGGACAGTGCGCACGCGTTTATGGAGATGTCAGCAGCTGGGGCAACGCTATATACGCTGGCAGACTGGGAAGAAACGCAGGAGTAATTTTACGCTGGCCTACAATTCTGTACTGGCATTGTAGGCCAGATAAAACACATCAGTGATACATCTGGTAATTGACGCCATCAACGAAAGATTTAATTCACCTCAGAAATCTCTTCCAGCGACACCTTCCGCGTTTCGATGCCAAAAATGGAGAGAACCAGCGCACAGAGCACTAACATGACACCAAGCACCATAAACACCGTGATCGACCCATAATGTGTTAATAATGCCGCAACGCCATAGGGCGTGAAGACTGCGACGATCCGTCCGACGGCATTAACGAAACCCGAACCACGCAGGCGTAAATGCGTTGGCCAAAGTTCCGGGATATAAACCGCCGACGCGAAGCACACATACATGTATAAAAAGAAGATCATCACCAGGCCATAGATTAAAATCGCCCACTCTGTAGTCTGAATTGAATAGATATAGCCTAACACAGCAATAATAATAAGTAAGGCAGAGCCAAATAATCGACGAGGAAAATGATCAATAATTAATGCCGCAATAAATATCCCTACCGGAGCGCCAATCATAATAACAGCGGTCATTAATATTGATTTATCAACATCAATGCCGGAGTTAACAAATATGGTCGGTATCCATACGGTGATGGTATAAAGCGAAATGTTCATTGCAATTAAAACAGTAATCGCGACTAATGTACGTCGTAACATTTCCCCTTTAAACAGGAGCCAGAAGGTACCCTTGATTACCTTAACCTTGCTGTTGCTCTGGTTCAAAGTAAGCGGGGGTAAACGAATCCTCTTCTCTCTTTCAATTTGCTGCTCTACTTCACGAAGTTGGCTTTCTGCACCTGCGATTTGCCCTTTCCCTGCCAGCCATCGTGGCGACTCAATAAAGTATTTACCTGAGAGAAACCACGCTAACAGTATGCCAATACCGCCCAGCAGAAACATTATCCGCCAACTAAAAAAAGCGATAACCACCACGCCTATCGCCGCAGAGAGCATGGGCGACCAGTTACCAACAAATGAGAGCCGCGCGGACCATTTTCCACGCACCGTCGCGGGGATAAACTCCGTAAATGAGGCGTAGCCAACCATAATCAGCGCCCCCATTCCTGTTCCCATCAGGAAGCGAAAGAAGATGAGCCAGTACATATCAGGGACAAAAGCGGCCCCTGTTGCCGCAATACCGACGATGAGAAGATTTATGCGAAACGCCCTGCGCCGCCCAAAGTAGTCACCAATAAACCCACCGGTAAGAGAGCCGATGAAATAACCAAACATTAATGCCGAGGTAAAGGCGGCATTGAGGAAATTATTTGACCATCCATTGCTTACCAGCTTTGCTAAGACGACATTACCGGAGTAACTCAAAAACCCCGTTAATAACAGACTAAAGCTTATTATACCAAATATACGATAATGAAACCGGGCCAAAGGCAAGCGGTCCAGTCTTGCGCCAATTTGATCATATTGTTCCATTGGGTGCCTCGGATTTGCTAAAAAAGGTAGCAATTGCGGCAAATTCACTTGCCGCATCTTTATCATCATTTTATTTCCAGGCGCAGGAACAAATAATATTGACAATGTGTGCTTAAATTACCACACCAGCTGGATATTATTGTCTTTGCAAAATGCTATCCACTCTGCACCCGGTGATTTATCAGTTATTATGTAATTAATATGACTAAAGTCAGTTAACTGGACAAAAGCTTTGCGATCAAACTTAGAGTGATCAACCAATAACGCAACTTCTGTCGCCTGACGGATCATTGTCTTTTTGATTTCAGCTTCCGCTTCATTAGAGTCCAGCGCGCCGCTGTTAATATCAAGACCTTTACAACTCATTACCATGATATCGACATGGTAGCGGCTGATGATCTCTTTAGTAATTCTTCCTTGCAGTGAAAGTGTATTTTTGTTTAGTTCCCCACCCGTTGAAACGACTTTAATTTCTGACTGAGCCAGAACATGAATCGCTTCCGCCGAGTTGGTTAGCAACGTCAGGTCACTACGGT
>ENA-UOJS01003038-UOJS01003038.1-human-gut-metagenome-genome-assembly--contig:-C74-NODE-3038-length-10296-cov-5.892198_pt1 | contig 10296 bp, 8 predicted proteins | sample MGYA00242355_ERZ723902 | MGnify/ENA metagenome assembly ERZ723902 | reverse complement strand
GGCTATGAATTCGTTCTTCGAAGTGTAGATCTCTACTACTTCGCCTTCTATCGGCTCTCCGTCAATGCGGGCGATGGCGCCGGAGAATACCCAAGGGTGAAAACGTTTCAGGGATTCTTCCTTGCCGGGTTTCAGATATACTTTATACATGGATTTATTTTAATTAGTTCGGTTTTCGGGTTCTGTGCTGTCGGCTGGCGGGGTGTCGGGGGCTATTTCGAAGTCGCCCGTCCGTTTCAGTTCCTGCAGCTTGTTGTAGATGTTGAGGCATGCCCAGGCGTCAGTTGCCGCGTATTGTTGCTGGGGAAGCGTCAGTACGTCGGCTTCCCAGTTGGACAGGCGCTGGCTTTTGGATATCTTTTCTCCGAACAGGATGCCGTAAATCTTCTGCAGGCTTTTCTCCTGAATGCCGAAGGGGCGTACAAACTCTTGCAGCTCGATGCAGGAATGCTGTTCGAAGGGGGCACGCTTGTGCAGCATCATGAAGTCGTCTTTCAGTGAGAGGCCTACTTTAATGATGTTGGGATTTTCCAGCAGCAGAATGACGGGCAGTGTGAGGCCTGTCAGGTTCAGCCGGAAAAGGAAGCAGTGCTCGTCCGAGGCGATTTGCAGCAGTGCCACTTTGTAGACGTGGCCTTTGGTGAACGAGGGGCGTGTTTCGCTGTCGATGCCCAGCAGCGGGCAGTTCTTCAGGTAGGCTACGGCTCGTTCGGCTTCTTGTGGAGTTTGTACAACGTGTATCTGGCCGGGGAAGAGGGCTTTGGGCATGTCCTGTAGCTCCTCTTTATTGATCGTTCTTTTGATTACCATAATTACAGCTTGCAGTTAAAGGGTGTGTTCGGTGTTGTAGTCGAGGTCGTCAGTCTCGTCCGACGGATTTTCGTCTTCACTGTCTGCTTGCGCATACTTCACGTCGTGCAGTGCGCGCAGGGTGTTCACCAGCTTTTGTCCCCAATAGAGGGCAAAGTTCTCCTGACAGATGGCCAGGGCGTCGTTCATGGTTTCGTTCAGTCCCAGCTGGAAGACGAAGATGAAGTCCTTGATGTCCTGATAGATGTCGGCCAGATCTTCGGAGATATATTTGGTGATGGGTTGGTCGCTGTACTTCATGTCCGACACGAATACGTCCAGGTAGTCGTCCTTTTCGCCCAGTATGCCAGCCAGGTTCATGCGTACTATTTCGTATGTCTCTTCCGTGACAAAGTTCTCCGGCATGTCTTCGCCCATCATTTCGCATTTGGGCATCATGGAGGCTTTGAGGTAGAGCAATGGCAGTATTTTTAAGGATGTATCGACGAATGTGGCGCGTTTCATGCCCTCGGCCTGCTCCAGAAATTTACAAAATTCGGCAGCCACGGTTACAAATTCCACTACATTGCGGTCGAATATCACTTGACTTTCTTTTTTCATATCTTTTTAGATTCGAAGCATTAGTCTGCTTATGTTTGGTTTGCAAAGATAGGAAAAAGGTTTGTTTCTTCCTAGAAAAAGTGTGTGATATACTCCTTTGCAAAGGATGTACGGATTATGTGACGGTGTGCGTGGCTGCCGGTAAGATGGCGTGGCAGGTCAGCTGCCCCGGTAAGTGGAATATCCGTAGGGCGAAAGGGTGATGGGGACGTGATAGTGGTTGTTGTCCCTGATTTCGAATACCACTTCGATGAAGGGGTAGAACGTAGATTGCTTCTGTGCCTCGAAGTAGGGGGCCACGTGATAGGTCAGCTTGTAGATGCCTGCGTGGTCGTTTCCGTCTCTTTCCAGGAAGTCTTTCACCCGGCCGTCTTTGTCGGTCAGTTTTTCGTCTACTACGGTCCATTGGGCATCTTTGTCTTGCTTCGACAGGGTGATTCTGACTCCGGGAGCAGGCTGCCCCTGGTTGATGTCGAGGATGTGGCTCGATAGCTGATACTCTTTTGTCTGGCCGAAGGCTGTCAGGATGCTGACGAGCACGGCGGTTGCAAATAAATAGATACGTTTTTTCATGGTCGGTTGGTTTAAATGAAATGAATAATGGTTTGGGTGACAAAGATAATATAAATTGTAATCATTACAAATATGGTTCTTTTTTAGGACTTCTTTTTCCGTTTTATTAAGGCTTTTCCTGATATTTTTCGATAGAGTAGGGATGCGAACCGTATGGGCCGATTGTCGGTTTCGGTGGGTGTCAGATGGGCAGAGTGTGTGTCTGTTCCGTTAAGAATATTCTTAGGGCGATAGACTGCTCTATGAGTTTGTTTAACTAATTGATGTTGAGCGTATTTTAGGGTCGTAATCAACCTATACGACTTAGACACCCTAAGTATACGACCGAGGGTACCTAAGTATACGACTGAGGGGGCCTAAGTATACGACTGTGATAGCCTCTCTGCATTGGCGGGGGTGGGATGTAAAGGAAAATTGCCTGTCGGCCTTGTTCGGGAATCTACGGGCTGTCTGGGCTTGAGTGGTGTGCCTGCCAAACTGCTGGCCGCTTTACATGCAGAGTTCAGCCCGCCGCCGATGTCGGGCAGCGAGAAAAACTATTCTTTAGTTCCCGAATTTATAGTTTATTTATTACTTTTGCACCGAACTTAAAGGGCTGTTTGGGTACAGATCTTCTCCGTACGGGGGGAGGGAAGTGCCGGTATCGGCTGCTCCTTTTGCAAGGGGGAGCAACGGGCGGTTTGCGGCAAACCCGGGCAGGCTTTCTATACATTATTATAATAGGGAGATTTAATTCATGGCAAAAAAAAGTACAACTAAAGATACGGAGCAGAAACCGACACTGCATCAGAAAATCGTTTCTGCATTCCGAAGTGAGACTATCCGCTTTGTAATAGGACTGGTACTGGTGATTTTTTCCGTCTACTTGTTGCTGGCTTTTTCTTCGTTCTTCTTTACAGGGGCAGCCGACCAGAGCATCATCGACAGCGGCAATGCGCAGGAGCTGGCTTCGGTGAACAATGGAGTGAAGAATTATGCCGGATCGCGCGGGGCGCAGCTGGCCAGCTACTTGATAAACGACTGCTTCGGAGTGTCGTCCTTCTTTATTTTGGTATTTCTGGCCGTGGCCGGACTGAAGCTGATGAAGGTGCGCGTGGTGCGGCTGTGGAAGTGGTTCATAGGCTGTGCGCTGCTGCTGGTGTGGTTCTCCGTCTTTTTCGGGTTTGTATTTATGGACCAGTACAAGGACTCCTTCCTCTATCTGGGCGGTATGCACGGCTATAATGTCAGTAACTGGCTCGTGTCCCAGGTGGGAGTGCCGGGCGTGTGGATGATTCTGCTGTTCACAGCCATCTGTTTCCTTATCTATCTTAGCGCGCGTACCATTATCTGGTTGCGTGGGCTGTTCTCGCTGAATTTCCTGAAGAAAAAGCAGGCAAAGGCAAGCGCCGAAGGCGAGGTGCCCGAAGAGTTTACCGACTCGTGGACCGTCAAGGGCAAGCGTAAGGCCGTGAAGGAAGTCCCTGCATCCGTGCCCGAGGAAGCTGAAGCGGCAGAAAACCACGTGGCAGAAGCGGCAGAAGATGCTCCGCGCCACGAGGAAGAACATGCTACCGAGGAATCAGAAGACAATCAGATAACATTGGACTTAGGCGGTAGTCATCCGGAGGAAAGACGTCAGAAGCGGGGCGACGATGAAGTGACAATGACTATCGAAACGCCCGAACCCGAACCGGCCGAACCCCAGCACAAGGCCGAAGCTGCCAAGGAACCGGGCTTCGAAGTAGAGGCTGGAGAGGACGAAGAGGAATACCACGGTCCGGAGCTGGAGCCTTACAATCCGCGCCTTGACCTGGAGAATTATCATTTCCCGACAATCGACCTGATGAAGCACTACGACGACAATGGACCTACCATCGACATGGACGAGCAGAATGCCAATAAGGACAAGATTGTGAACACGCTGCGCAGCTTTGGCATCGAAATCAGTACCATAAAGGCGACCGTCGGACCTACCGTAACCCTATACGAGATTACGCCCGAACAAGGGGTGCGTATCTCCAAAATCCGTGGTCTGGAAGATGATATTGCCTTAAGCCTTTCGGCCTTGGGTATCCGTATTATAGCCCCCATCCCCGGTAAGGGAACAATCGGTATCGAGGTGCCGAACTCCAATCCGAAGATCGTGTCGGGGCAGAGCATCATAGGCAGTAAGAAGTTCCAGGAATCGACCTACGAACTGCCTATCGCATTGGGTAAGACCATTACGAACGAGGTCTTCATGGTAGACCTGGCCAAAATGCCGCACGTACTGGTAGCCGGTGCCACCGGTCAAGGTAAGTCGGTAGGTCTGAATGCCATTATCACCTCCCTGCTTTACAAAAAGCATCCGGCCGAATTGAAGTTTGTGTTGGTCGACCCGAAGAAAGTAGAGTTCAGCATTTATTCCGTCATCGAGCACCATTTCCTTGCCAAACTGCCCGACGGAGAAGATGCCATCATCACCGATGTGACAAAGGTGGTGCAGACCCTCAACTCGCTTTGTGTCGAGATGGATACACGCTACGACCTGCTGAAGGCAGCACACGTGCGCAACATCAAGGAGTACAATGAGAAGTTCATTAACCGCCGTCTGAACCCTGAGAAAGGACACAAATATATGCCTTATATCGTGGTTGTGATCGATGAGTTCGGTGACCTGATTATGACGGCGGGCAAGGATGTCGAGCTTCCGATAGCCCGTATCGCCCAGCTGGCGCGTGCGGTCGGCATCCACATGATTATCGCTACCCAGCGTCCTACAACCAACATCATTACAGGTACCATTAAAGCCAACTTCCCGGCTCGTATCGCTTTCAGGGTGTCGGCTATGGTCGACTCACGAACCATTCTCGACCGTCCGGGCGCCAATCAGCTCATTGGCCGGGGCGATATGCTGTTCTTGCAGGGAGCCGATCCGGTGCGTGTGCAGTGTGCCTTTATCGATACGCCCGAGGTGGCAGAGATTACTAAGTTCATTGCCCGTCAGCAGGGTTACCCGACCGCCTTCTATCTGCCCGAATATGTGGACGAGAATGCCGGTGGCGATTTGGGCGATGTGGATATGGGACGCTTGGATCCGCTGTTCGAAGATGCAGCCCGTCTGATAGTTGTTCACCAGCAGGGCTCTACCTCGCTGATTCAGCGTAAGTTCTCCATTGGTTACAACCGTGCAGGACGCATTATGGACCAGCTGGAGAAAGCGGGTATTGTGGGCCCGGCCCAAGGCAGCAAGCCCCGTGAGGTATGCTGCATGGACGAAACCGATCTGGAAATGCGGCTGAACAATCTGCAATAATCGCTTGTTTTCTTTTCTTTAGTTCTTATATTGGATATGAATTTGAACAGAATGCGAATCAATATCTTCCTGCTTGTCGTCCACATGCTGTTGCTGACGTCCCTGCCGACATACTCCCAGCAGACGCCGACAGAGGCAGAGACAGTCATGAACCGAACAGCCGAGGCTTTCCGCCAGGCAGGGGGGATCAAAGCAACGTTTACGGTGCGTGCCCGCGAGGGAGTATCAGAAGGTACCATTTACCTGAAGGGAGAGAAGTTTGTCCTCGAAAGCGCAGGAGTGAAAACCTGGTTCGACGGTCGTACGCAGTGGAGCTATGTGGCTTCGAACGACGAGGTGAACATCACGGAGCCTACTGCGGAAGAGCTTCAGTCGTTGAATCCTTATGCCTGGCTGTACATGTACAAACAGGGATACAAACTGAAGATGGGCAAGAACAACGCAGCAGGAAAATCGGCCTATGAAGTGGTGATGAACGCTGCCGATCCGCATCAGGACTTGCAGTGCATCATCCTGTATGTGGCGAAAGACACCTACCGCCCTTTGAAGATAAGCATGGCGCAGCGCGGAGGGAAAAACGCGACACTGATTGTTGTGAATGACTTTCAGACAGGGCAGTCCTATCCGGACCGGTTCTTTACCTTCGACAAGAAAGCATATCCGTCGGCCGAGGAGATTGACCTGCGCTGATGTATGTAATAGAGTGAAATAATGAAACGTTTTTATCGTAAATAAAAATACAATATGGAAACAGAAAAAGTAAGATGCCTGATTATAGGCTCCGGTCCTGCCGGATATACTGCTGCTATTTATGCCGGTCGTGCTAACCTGTCGCCGGTGTTGTACGAAGGCTTGCAGCCGGGTGGACAATTGACCACCACTACCGATGTGGAGAACTTTCCCGGTTATCCGGAAGGAATCAGCGGTCCGCAGCTGATGGAAGACCTGCGCAAGCAAGCCGGCCGCTTCGGGGCAGACTTGCGCTACGGTGTAGCTACTTCGGCCGATTTAAGCCAACGGCCTTATAAAATAACAATCGACGAAGAAAAAGTGATCGAAGCCGAAACCCTGATTATCGCTACGGGTACAGCTGCCAAATATTTGGGCCTGGAAGACGAGAAGAAATATGCGGGCATGGGTGTAAGTGCCTGTGCAACGTGCGACGGTTTCTTCTACCGCAAAAAGACGGTTGCCGTAGTAGGCGGTGGCGATACGGCTTGTGAGGAGGCTTCTTATCTGGCCAGTCTGGCATCGAAGGTCTATCTGATTGTCCGCAAGCCTTTCCTTCGTGCCTCTAAAATCATGCAGGAACGTGTGATGAATAATGAGAAAATAGAAGTACTCTTCGAGCACAATGCGGTAGGTCTGTACGGCGAAAATGGCGTAGAAGGTGTGCACCTGGTAAAACGTATGGGACAACCCGACGAAGAACGTTACGACCGTGCCATTGACGGATTCTTCCTGGCTATCGGCCATGAACCCAATTCGAAGATTTTCAAGCCCTATCTGGATACTGACGAAGTTGGCTATATCCTGACCGAGCCGGGTACACCGCGTACCAAGTTGCCGGGCGTGTTTGCTGCCGGCGATGTGGCCGATCCTCATTATCGTCAGGCTATTACCGCTGCTGCCAGTGGATGTAAGGCAGCCATTGAGGCTGAACGCTTCCTCCAGTTGGGAGAATAAAATACAGACCGGTTTATCTGCCAGAGTTTACTTCATGCGGATAGACCGGTCTGCTGATATGTTTCATAAAAGATACTAGTGTTTTTTCTATAGTTAGGAAAAAATATTTCTCTAACTGGAAAAAGATTTTTCTCCAACTGGGAAAAACTATTATCCGATTTTGCTGATCTTTTTTAGCTTCTCTTCATCGATGATTTTTATTTTCCGTCCGTCGATGGTGATAAGGCGTTCGGTTGCGAATTGCGACAACGTACGGATGGCGTTTGAGGTAGTCATGTTGGATAAGTTGGCTAAATCCTCACGCGAGAGATAGATACTTAAGGTGGAACCATCTTCTTCCAGTCCATAACTCTCTTTCAAGAAGAGCAGCGATTCTGCCAGTCGTCCACGAATGTGTTTCTGAGTCAGGTTTACTGTGCGTTCATCGGCAATACCCAAATCGATAGACAGCTGTTTGATGAAAAACATAGCCAGATTGTTGTTTTGTGTCACCAATGTCATGATGGCACTCATGGGTATCAGGCAGATGATGGACGGTTCGAAAGCAGTAGCAGCAGTAACGTAGTCTTCTTTGGCAAAGTAGGCGCGATAACCGAAATATTCAACAGGCTTGATCATGCGGATGATCTGGCTTCGTCCTCCTACGCCATCTTTATATATTTTGACTTTTCCGGTCAGCAGACACATTAGGTAGGCGGGGCTTTCTCCCTCACAATAAATCACTTCGTTCTTTTTGTAGTTCTGGAGTGTAAAGTGGTTTGAAAGGAACTCCCGTTGCTCCTCATTCAGAGGCGACCACATATCGGCTATTAGTTCCGGAATATTTATATCTGATAAGTTTATTTTCACCATACTGCTGCAAAGCTGTGTTCTACAGCACAAATGTAGGAAGAAAAAATTAAATATTACGCATTTGTTGGAAAAATGTGCAAGGTTTTTTGTAAAGATTCTATTGAAAAGTAGAATTGCTATAGAAAAACAGGCTGGACATTCCTGCTTTTGTAGGGCAGGATATCCAGCCTGTATTGTAAAAAAATAGAATATCCGGTTTCTTATTTTGTGAATAAAAGTTCCCTATATTTGGGCAATGGCCATATCTCGTCGTCTATCTCCATTTCCAGACGGTCGATGTGGTCGCGAATGCTTTCCAGATACGGACGTACATTCTCTTCATAAGCGAAAGCTCTATCTTTGTAGTTATCCATGTGGTTGGCTACTTTGCGTGCCTCGGTCATTTCGCGTACTTGCATCTTGATGGCTGTAACTCTACGTGAGATTTCGCGTATCAGTTCCTTGCGGTCGGCACTGAGTTCTTCGTATTCTTCGGGGGAGAACGTTTCGCGTAGTCCACGCAGATTTTCCAATAACCGGTTCTGGTAGCTGACGGCTGTGGGTACGATGTGATTGATGGCCAGGTCGCCCAACACACGGCTTTCAATCTGAACTTTCATCGTAAATTTCTCCAGTTCTACTTCCAGACGGCTGGCTAACTCTGTTTCGTTGAATATGTGTTCACCGATCAGAACTGCTTTGGCCTGGTTGTCCATATAGCGCATCAGAGCTTCGGGTACATGGCAGATGTTGGTCAGACCACGTCGGGCAGCTTCCTGCTTCCATTCTTCCGAGTATCCGTCACCTTCGAATCGGATGGGTTCGGAAGCAATGATGGTTTCCTTGAGAATGCGGAAGATGGCTTCTTCTTTGCTGCTTCCTTCTTCCATGGCTTTGTCTATCGAGGCCTTGAATTCGTTCAGCTGGTTGGCCATGGCTGCGTTGATGGCGATCATGGCTGCTGCACAGTTGGCTGACGAACCTGCAGCTCTGAACTCGAAACGGTTTCCTGTGAAAGCAAATGGAGAGGTGCGGTTGCGGTCGGTAGTATCCAGTAATATTTCGGGGATACGGCCGATGCCCAGTTTCAGCGTTGTTTTCTCTTCGGCTGTCATCTTGCTATTGCTTATCTGACGTGTGAATTCGTCAAGAATGCTACTTAATTGTTTGCCTAAGAAGATGGACAGGATAGCGGGAGGTGCTTCGTTGGCTCCTAAACGATAGCTGTTCCCTGCGCTGCTGATAGAGGCGCGCAACAGATCCTGGTTTTTGTAGACCATCATCAGGACATTGACCAGGAATGTGAGAAACAGCATGTTGCTTTTTGGGTTTTTGCCGGGAGCGAATAGGTTAATACCCGTATCTGTACACAACGACCAGTTGTTATGTTTACCGGAACCGTTGACCCCGTTGTAGGGTTTCTCGTGCAGTAACACGGCGAAGTTGTGCTTGCGGGCAATTCGCTTCATCAGGTCCATTACCAGCTGGTTGTGGTCGTTGGCCAAGTTGACGTTCTCGAAAATGGGCGCTAACTCGAACTGGTTGGGAGCTACTTCGTTGTGGCGGGTTTTTACGGGAATGCCTAATTTGTGGCACTCTATCTCCAGTTCCTTCATGAAGGCTGTCACTCTTGGGGGAATAGAGCCGAAGTAATGGTCTTCGAGCTGCTGGTCTTTGGCCGACGAGTGTCCCATGAGTGTACGCCCAGTCAGGCAAAGGTCGGGGCGGGCATTGTAGAGGGCCAGATCGACCAAAAAGTATTCCTGTTCCCATCCTAAATTGGCAAATACTCTGGTGACGTTTTTGTCAAATAGCTGACATACTTCGGTTGCGGCTTTATCTACGGCAGCAAGAGCTTTCAGCAAAGGTGTCTTGTAGTCCAGGGCTTCTCCTGTATAGGATATAAAGATGGTAGGAATACAGAGGGTGGTATCTACCACAAAAGCCGGTGACGATACGTCCCATGCGGTATATCCGCGTGCTTCGAATGTGTTACGGATGCCCCCGTTGGGGAAAGATGAAGCATCGGGCTCTTGCTGGATAAGCAGTTTGCCTGAAAAGCGTTCGATCACTTCAGCGTCTTCGCCGAACTCGATGAATCCATCGTGCTTCTCGGCTGTTCCGTCGGTCAATGGCTGAAACCAGTGGGTGTAGTGGGTTACATTCAGCGATTTTGCCCAGCTTTTCATTCCGTTGGCAATTAAATCTGCCATTTCGCGGCTGATGGGAGTACCTTTTTCTATGGCATCTGTAACCGCTTTGTAAGCTTCTTTAGGCAGATATTCCTGCATTTTTTTTCGGTCGAAAACGTGGCTGCCGTAATAATCGGACAGCTTGTTTGAGGGGATTGTGACTTCCAGAGGACGGCGATTGGCCAGCTCCTGTAAAGCAAAAAATCTCATTTTTGACATAGTTGCCTTCTCTTTTTGTTGGTTGTTTGGCTGCAAAAATACACCTTTTTTTCTATATTTGATGTAGTCTGAAGGTATTTAATTGACTACAAATAGATTAAAAGAAAC
>ENA-UOJS01003037-UOJS01003037.1-human-gut-metagenome-genome-assembly--contig:-C74-NODE-3037-length-10299-cov-14.354939_pt1 | contig 10299 bp, 9 predicted proteins | sample MGYA00242355_ERZ723902 | MGnify/ENA metagenome assembly ERZ723902 | reverse complement strand
CGCACAGGCCACGCGCGCCATGCGGGCGCGTGTGCGCGACGAAGAGACCGCCGCGGCCGCCGCCGTGGACGCGAAGCTGCCCGAGCTCGTCACGGCGCTGACCGGCGGGCTGCTCGGCAGCGACGCCGCCGAGCGCAATGCCGCGCAGATCCGCCAATGGGTCGCCCCCGCGCATGAGGGCTGAACCATGAATGAAATGAATCGAAAGGGGGCGCCGACGCCATGGAGTTTCTGAGAGCCATCGGCCCCGTCTTCAACTTCCTGCTGCTGGCAGGCGCGCTGTTTTTCCTGACGCGCAAGCGCATCCGCAAGCTCTTCCAGGACCGGAAGGAGCGCATTGCCGATGCGCTCGGCCGTGCGGCCGACGCGCAGGATCAGGCCCGCCACACCGCCGAGGACATTGCCGAGGCGCAGCAGACGGCCGACGCGCAGGCGCAGTGCCAGCTCGCGGACGCGCAGCGTCAGGCGGCGGCCAACACCGCGGCCGCCGACGCCGAGACCGCCCGTCAGGCCGAGGCCGTGCGCCGCAGCGCGCAGCAGACCGAGGCGCAGCTGCGCAGCGACATGGAGGACCGCGTGAGCGACGCGGCCATCGGCCGCATCACGGCGGCCGCCGCCGGCGTGCTGGCGCAGGACGCGTTCGCACCCGCGCGCGCAAACCTCATTGACAACTTTCTCGCCCACATCGGCGAGCATCTGACCACCCAGCCGAGCGACGCGCTCGCCCTCGCCGAGACCGGCACGCTGACCGCGGCAGTCGAATCGGCCGAGCCCCTGAGCGCCGCCGCGCTCGACGCGCTCACCGATACACTCACGCGCGCCTACGGCCACGTCACCGTCATGACGACCGTGCGGCCGGAGCTGATCGGCGGCATCTGCCTGCGCATCGGCGACACGCACTATGACGGCACGCTGCGCCACGCGCTCGACCTGCTCGAGCAGGACGCGGCCAACAGCGTCCTGCACACCTCGGCCCAAATGCCCGACCTCGCTGACTGCATCCGCGCCAAGCTCGCGGACACGCACGTCGGCATCGACGTGTTCCAGTCCGGCGTCGTCACGAGCCTGTCGGACGGCATCTGCCGCATTCGGGGCCTCGCCGACGCCATGGCCGGTGAGCTGCTGGCCTTTGACGGCACGCTGCGCGGCATGGTCATGGACCTCGGCCGCGAGGACATCGGCGTCGTGCTGCTCGGGCCCTACGGCCACCTGCAGGAGGGCGACCGCGTGCGCCGCACGGGACAGATCATGTCCGTGCCCGTGGGCGAGGAGATGACCGGCCGCGTCGTGGATGCGCTCGGCCGCCCGATCGACGGGCTCGGCCCCATCCGCACGACGGAGCGCCGCGCCATCGAGAGCCCCGCGCCCGGCGTCATCGCGCGCAAGGGCGTGAGCGTCCCGCTGCAGACCGGCATCAAGGCCATCGACGCGCTCGTGCCCATCGGCCGCGGCCAGCGCGAGCTCATCATCGGCGACCGCCAGACCGGCAAGACCGCCATCGCCATCGACGCCATCCTCAACCAGAAGGACACCGGCGTGCTGTGCATCTACGTCGCCATCGGCCAGAAGGAATCGACCGTCGCGGGCGTCGTGCAGAAGCTGCGCGACCGCGGCGCCATGGCCTACACCACCGTCGTGTGCGCGCACGCATCCGAGACCGCGCCCATGCTCTACATCGCGCCCTACGCGGGCGCCGCCATCGGCGAGTACTTCATGTACCGCGGGCGCGACGTGCTCATCGTCTACGACGACCTGTCGAAGCAGGCCGTGGCCTACCGTGAAATTTCCCTGCTGCTGCAGCGTCCGCCCGGACGCGAGGCCTACCCCGGCGACGTGTTTTATCTGCACTCGCGCCTGCTCGAGCGCGCCGCGCGCCTGAGCGAGGAAGCCGGCGGCGGCAGCATGACCGCCCTGCCCATCATCGAGACGCAGGCGGGCGACATCTCGGCCTATATCCCGACGAATGTCATCTCCATCACCGACGGGCAGATCTTCCTCGAGACGGATCTGTTCCACGCCGGTGTGCGCCCGGCCATCAACGTAGGCCTGTCCGTGTCGCGTGTCGGCGGCGCGGCGCAGCTCGGCGCCATGAAGCAGGTCGCCGGCCGGCTGCGCATGGACCTGGCGCAGTACCGGGAGCTGGCGTCGTTCGCGCAGTTCGGCTCCGACCTCGACAAGGCCACGCGCGACACGCTCGCGCGCGGCAGCCGCATGACCGAGCTCCTGAAGCAGCCGCAGTACGCGCCCATGGACGCGGCCGATCAGGTCGCGGTGCTCTTCGCCGCCGGCGAGGGGTACACGGACACGATCGCCGTCGAGGACGTGCCGCGCTACGCGGACGCCCTGCTCGCGCGCATCCACCGGACGTATCCGGAGCTGCACGACCTCGTGCACAGCGGCAAAAAGCTCCCGCCCGAGGCGCTTGAGCGCCTGCGCGAGCTTTCAGCCGAGACCCTGAAGAATCTATGAACCATCATCCCCGCCGCCGGCAGAAAGGAGTTGACGCCCCTTGACGAACCTGCATAAGATCCGCGCGCGCATCCGCAGCGTGAACAGCACGCAGCAGATCACCCGCACGATGAAGATGATCGCGGTGTCGAAGCTGCGCAAGACGCAGACGAGCCTTGCGGGCGTGCGCCTGTTCGCGGACAAGAGTCAGGCCGTGCTCAACGCCCTGCTCGCCGGCGACGCGAGCTTTGAGCACCCGTATCTCACACCCCGGCGGCACGTTGGCCACGTGTGCTACGTGGTCTTCTGGGGCAACCGCGGGCTGTGCGGGGCGTATAACCAGCTGCTGCTGCGCCACCTCGAGGGGCTCGTGCGCGCCGAGGCGCGCCCCTGCTCCGTGATCGTGTGCGGCCGCTGGGGGCGCGACGTGCTCGCGGGCACCGACCTGCCCGTGCGGCAGATCTTCTCCGACCTGAGCGACACGCCCACCATGGCCGAGGCGCTCGAGATCGCCGAGGAGCTCAAAAACCTCTACCGCACCGGCGAGGCGGACGAGATCCACCTCGTCTACCAGCACTTTGACTCCGTGCTGCACCAGACGCCGACGCACCGGCAGCTGCTGCCCGCCGCGCCGGAGGCCGACGCACCCGCCGCGAACAACAACTATCTGTTCGTGCCGGACGCGCAGACCGTGCTCGACAACGTGCTCGAGCTGTACCTGAACAACACGGTCTACGCCGTGATGCTCGAGGCCCGCGTGGGCGAGCACGCCGCGCGCATGACCGCGATGACCGCCGCCACGGACTCGACGGCGGAGCTCATCGAGGACCTGAATCTGGAGTTCAACCGCGCGCGCCAGGCCGCGATCACGACAGAGATCTCCGAGATCGTCGGCGGCAGCGCCGCGCTGAAAAAATCGGACAAATCGGACTAACACCGCGGCGGCAGCGCCGCGTCCCACGAAGGGAGAACGTATGGAAAACGGTATCGTCAAAAGGGTCATCGGCCCGGTGGTGGACGTGCAGTTCCCGGCCGGAAAACTGCCGGAGATCAACAACGCCATCGAGGTGCACGCCGGTGAGCGCCGCATCGTCATGGAGGCGGTGCAGCAGCTCGGCGACAACGCGGTGCGCTGCATCTCGCTCTTTTCCACCGACGGGCTGCAGCGCGGCTGCGTCGCCGTGGACACCGGCTCGAGCGTGAAAATGCCCGTCGGCGAGGCGACGCTCGGCCGCATGTTCAACGTCATCGGCGAGCCGATCGACGGCAAAGGCCCCGTCCACGCCACGGAATATCTGCCCATCCACCGCGAGGCCCCGGCCTTCACGGACATCGCCCCCGCGACCGAGCTGCTCGAGACCGGCATCAAGGTCGTCGACCTGCTCGCGCCCTACGCCAAGGGCGGCAAGATCGGCCTGTTCGGCGGCGCGGGCGTCGGCAAGACCGTGCTCATCATGGAGCTGATCCGCAACATCGCCTACGAGCACGGCGGCTACTCGGTCTTTGCCGGCGTGGGCGAGCGCTCGCGCGAGGGCAACGACCTCTGGAACGAGATGAACGAATCCGGCGTCATCAGCAAGACGGCGCTTGTCTTCGGCCAGATGAACGAGCCGCCCGGCGCGCGTCTGCGCGTGCCGCTCTCGGGCCTGACGATCGCGGAAAACTTCCGCGACGAGTCCGGACAGGACGTGCTGCTGTTCATCGATAACATCTTCCGCTTCACGCAGGCGGGCAGCGAGGTGTCGGCCCTGCTCGGGCGCATGCCCTCCGCCGTCGGCTATCAGCCCACGCTCGCCACCGAGATGGGCAAGCTGCAGGAGCGCATCACCTCCACGCGCAACGGCTCGGTCACGAGCGTGCAGGCGATCTATGTCCCCGCCGACGACCTGACCGACCCCGCCCCGGCCACGACCTTTGCCCACCTCGACGCCACGACCGTGCTCGACCGCAGCATCTCGGAGCTCGGCATCTATCCGGCCGTCGACCCGCTCGGCTCCACGTCGCGCATCCTCGAGCCGGACATTCTCGGCCGCCGGCACTATGACACTGCGCGCGCCGTGCAGCGCGTGCTGCAGAAGTATAAGGACCTGCAGGACATCATCGCCGTGCTCGGCATGGACGAGCTGAGCGTGGAGGATAAGGCCGCCGTCAACCGCGCGCGGCGCATCCAGCGCTTTCTGTCGCAGCCGTTCCACGTGGCGGAAAACTTCACGGGCATGGCCGGCAAGTACGTCCCGCTCGACGAGACCATCCGCGGCTTCGAGGCCATCCTCGGCGGCGAGTGCGACGACATTCCCGAGCAGGCATTCCTGTTCTGCGGCTCGATCGACGACGTGCTGCGCAAGCGCGACGCGCTGCAGTGAGGTGCGCCATGGCGGACACACTGCATCTGGAGATCGTCACGGCCGGCGGCGCGGCCGTGGACACGCAGGCTCAGCAGGTCACGCTCCCCCTCGCCGACGGGGAAGCCGGCGTCCTGCCGGGCCACGCGCCGCTGCTCGGCGCGCTCGTGAGCGGCGTCGTGCGCTATACCTCCGGCGGCGCGGAGCACTACTGCGCCGTGAGCCCCGGCACCGTGAACGTCGCGGCCAACACCGTGACCGTGCTCGCCCGCACGGCCGAGCCCGCGCCGGACATTGACCTGCCCCGCGCCGAGGCGGCGCTGCGCCGGGCCGAGTCGGATCTCGAGGCCCGCGGCATGGAGATGAACGTCTCCGTGGCCGAGGCGGCCCAGGCCCGCGCCCGCGCGCGCATCCACGCAGTCCGGCTCTGGCGCAAAAACGGATAAAAAGGCGGGAAATCCTCTGCACTGTCCCATTCAGCGGACAGCGGCGGGGTTGCATTTTCGCCCGCAATATGAGAAAATGTCTGCGTATTCGCTTACGCAGACATTTTTGCACATTTTCAAGCCTTCCCCTTGAGGGGAAGGCATCGCGCACTCCGGCCGCTCCCGCAAGGAGAAGACGAGGGGTGCGAGCCCTGCACGCGCCGCAATATCGAACGGTGCCTCCGCCCTTTTATCATCAAACAGGAGATGTGACCCATGGCCCAACCCACTCGCGGCCGCAATTCGCAGGCCAAAAATCATCTGATTACCCTCGTGCTCGCGCTCATCATCGCGGGCCTTGCCACCTGGTTCGGCTACGGCCGCGACCATGCCGCCGCCGACCCCAGCGCCACGGCCGTGCCCGGCGTCACCGCGACGGCTATGCCCGGCGACGGGCTGACCGTGACGTATCTCGACGTCGGCCAAGGCGACTGTACGCTGCTGCAGTGCGACGGGCAGGTCATGCTCATCGACGCGGCCGAGGGCACACAGGCCAACAAGATCACGGCCTACCTCAAACAGCACGGCGTGACGGCCATCGACTACCTCGTCTGCACGCACGCGCACGCCGACCACTGCGGCGGCATGCGGGCCGTCATCGCGGCCTTCCCGGTGCGCACGCTCTACAGCTCCGTCACCTCGAGCAGCAACGGCGCGTTTCAGCGCGTCATGCGCGCGGCCGAAACGGCGAACCTCGCCATCACCGTACCGGACGTGGGCGACACGTTCGCCCTCGGCAGCGCGACCGTGACCGTCCTCGGCCCGCAGCAGCACTACAGCGACGTCAACAACCAGAGCCTCATCCTGCGCGTGGACTACGGCAGCAACGCCTTCCTCTTCACCGGCGACGCCGAGTACGAGAGCGAGACGGACGTGCTCGATGCGGGCGAAAACGTCCGCTGCGACGTCATCAAGGCCGGCCACCACGGCAGCCGCACCTCCACGGGCTACCGCCTGCTGTACGAGGCGCAGCCGAAGTACGCCGTCATCAGCTGCGGCGTGGACAACGAGTACGGCCACCCGCACGACGACACGCTCAGCCGCCTGCGCGACGCGGACGTGACCGTCTACCGCACGGACCTCAACGGCACGATCGTCTGCCGCTCCGACGGTGTGAACCTCACCTTTACCACCGAGAAAGAAGGCTGATCCCCTTGCACCGCACCCTCTCGCCGGCAGGCGCGTTCTGGCTCGCCGCGTTCACGTATTTCATCTGGGGCTTCACGTTCCTCGCCTCGCGTATCGCGCAGGACTACGGCACGCCGTTCGTACTACTGTTCTGGCGCTTCGCGCTGGCGTTTGCGCTGCTGAATCTGCTGTGCCTGACGGGGCGCTTCCCCGTGCGTCTGCGCGGCCGGAGGCTCTGGCCCGTGCTGCTGGCGGGTCTGTTCGAGCCCGTGCTCTACTTCCCCTGCGAGCAGTATGGGCTCAAGCTCACGAGCACGTCGTTTTCCGGCGTCATGGTCGCGCTCATCCCGCTGTGCTCGCTCATCTATGGGGCGGTTTTTCTGCACGAAAAGGCCACGCGGCGGCAGGTCGTGTTCTCGGTCCTCTCCGTCGCGGGGGTGATCGTGCTGGCCGTCTACGCCACCGGCATCGGCGCGGGGAGTTTTCCCGGCTTTCTTGTCCTGCTCGGCACGGTCTTTGCCGGTGCGGGCTATATAGTAGCCTGCCGCGCATGCTCGGGCAGCTTCACCGCCTTTGAGCGCACGTACATCACCTGCGGTATGGGCGCTGCCGCGTTCGGGATGCTGTCCGTGCTCGAGCACCGGCACGACCTGAGCGCTGTCGTGCTGCCGATGACGCATGCGCCGTTCGTGCTCGCCATCGTGTTTTTGAGCGTCGTGGCCTCGGTGCTGTCCTACCTCGCGCTCAACCGGGCGCTGGAGGTGCTGCCCGTCGCGCGCACCGCGGCGCTCATCAACTTCTCGACCGTTGTGTCCGTGCTCGCCGGGGTGCTCCTCCTGCGCGAGCCGTTCGGCTGGGTCAGCGCCGTGGCCTCAGCCGCCATCCTCGTCGGCATCTGGGGTGTGCAGCGCTTCGCTGCGCCGGCAGTGCCGGATACCGCCGAGAGCGCCGAACCGCTGTCCCCGTCGTGAACGGCCCGGACGGAGCAAGCGCCGCACGCGCTGCATCATGTGACCGTCCCGCGCCCCCTGGCTCCCTTGTGGAAAGGGAGCTGTCAGCCGTCAGGCTGACTGAGGGATGGATGCGTTTCGTCTCGTGCCGCGGCCGGTATTTGCAACCCCTCCGTCACGGTGCAAAGCACCGTGCCACCTCCCCTTATGCAGGGGAGGCATTGCCGTTCGGCAATGTTTTCACCATGCCGGAGCAGCTGGATCATGCACTGCCTTCCCCTCAAGGAGAAGGCTTGAAAGTCCGTGTCCTCCGGCACCACCGGGCAGCACATCCCCGGCCTTTGCCCCACTTCCAGTCTAGTATGCTTTTGCATAACTTGTCAAGAAATTTTTCTCTCAGCAAGAAAGCCAGCCAGCGCGCCCTGCGCTGCACGCATCTCCCGCACCGCACAGCCGCCATCACGCACCCAGCCGCAAACGCGCACCAGACCACACCGTGTCCGCCGATCACCGGCACGAACCTCAACGCACCCGGCCGCAGCGCTGCATCAGACCGCATCGGCCCCGCCCGCCGCAAAACAGGTTTTCCACAATCTCTCCACAGAGTTTTCCACAATTTCGCCGGTTTTCCACAGCGGCTTTCTTTCCCCTTGGCTTTCTTTGAGAGAGACAGGGTAAGATATGCTTATGCAGTGCGTTCCTACTGCGCAGTAAGACCTGGTCTGGTCTGGTATGGTTGGGTACGGTACGGTGCCCCGTTACTTTTGTGCGACATCACGCGTGACAGGAGATTCCCGTAATTCCGGGCGTGGCCAGTCACAAACCCGATAAATATTCATTTCAAAGGATGACCCCTATGCAATCTACCGAACAGAAGATCGAACGTGCCGCGCTGGCCGGTCTCGCCGCGGCGAGCATGGATGAACGCGAGCGCTCGACGGACATTTCCCTTGCCGAGCTTGCCGCGCTCGTGGAGACGGCCGGCGGCCAGCCCATCGTGACGCTGCTGCAGAATAAGCCCACGCCCGACCCGCGCACCTTCCTCGGCGAGGGCAAGGTGGCGGAGCTCCACGAGCTCATCACCGCCAACGACTGTGACCTCGCGGTGTTCGACAACGAGCTCTCCCCGTCGCAGATGCGCGTGCTGGAGGAGGAGCTCGGCGTGCGCGTGCTCGACCGCTCGGGCCTGATCCTCGACATCTTCGCCCAGCGCGCCCAGACGCGCGAGGGCCAGCTGCAGGTGGAGCTGGCGCAGTACCAGTACCTGCTGCCGCGCCTGACGGGCATGTGGACGCACCTCGTGCGGCAGACGGCCTCGGGCGGCTCGTCGCCGATCGGCACACGCGGCCCGGGCGAAACGCAGCTCGAGACCGACCGCCGCCACATTCGCCGCAAGATCCAGAAGCTGCAGGCCGAGCTCGAGGACGTGCGCAAGATCCGCCGCACGCAGCGCCGCCGCCGCGAGAAAAACGCCCTGCCGGTCGTGGCCCTCGTCGGCTACACGAACGCCGGCAAATCCACGCTGCTCAACTGCCTGACGGGGTCGGACATTCCGGCCAACGACCGCCTGTTCGACACGCTCGACACCACGACCCGCCGCTGGCGCATCGACGCCGCGCAGGAGGTGCTGCTCTCGGACACGGTCGGCTTCATCCGCAAGCTGCCGACGCACCTGGTCGAGGCGTTCAAGGCCACGCTCGAGGAGCTGACGTATGCCGACGTGCTGCTGCACGTGATCGACCTCTCGAACCCCGAGTGGGAGGCGCAGGCCGCCGTCGTCGACCGGCTCATCGACCAGCTCGGCGCGGCGCACACGCCGTGCATCCGCGTGTTCAATAAGTGCGATGCGTATCTCGGCATCCTGCCGCACGGGGAGAACATCGTCTGCATCTCGGCCCGCAGCGGCGAGGGCACGGCGGAGCTGACCGCGCGCGTGCGCGCCATCCTCGGTCGGGCCGACCACCACGTGACGCTGCTGCTGCCGTATGCGCAGGGCGCGCTGCTCGAGACGCTGCACCGCGACTGCGCCGTGCTGCGCACCGACTATCGTGACGACGGCATCGCGCTCGAGGTCATCATCCACCCGGAGCAGTGGCCGCGGCTCGAGCCGTTCGTCATCGCGGGCGAGGAGGGGTAATATGGACAGCTACCGCATTCCCACAAAATCCGGCGCGTCGGAGTACGTGGACAAGCGCTCACGCTTTCTGGGCCTCGTGCAGCCGGTCGGCTCCGAGGACGAGGCGCGCGCGGTCATCGCCGCGTGCAAGAAGCAGTATCACGACGCGCGGCACAACTGCTGGTGCTACCTGCTGCGCGACGGCACCGAGCGCTACTCCGACGACGGCGAGCCGCAGGGCACGGCCGGCATCCCGATGCTGGAGGTGTTCCGCCGCGCGGGCGTGACGAATGCCGTCTGCGTCGTCACGCGCTATTTCGGCGGCGTGCTGCTCGGCACGGGCGGCCTGCTGCGGGCGTACACCGCCGCTGCGGCCGATGCGCTTTCCGACGCCGGCATCTCGGAGGTGCGCCGCTGGCTCGCCTGCGAGGTCAGTACGCCCTATGCGCTCTATGAGCCGGTGCGCGCGGCCGTCGCCGCACTCGGCGGCGTCGTGCAGGAGACGCAGTATGCCGCCGCCGTGACGGTCTGCGCCCTGCTGCCGGAGGAGGCCGGCGAGGCCTTTGCCGCGCAGGTGCGCGACCTGACCGCCGGCCGCTGCGCCGTGCGCCCCGTCGGCGAGACGGAGCGCGCCGTCCCCCTCGCCGGTTCCGGCCTGTGAGCGGCGGGCGCGGCAGTACATATGCGCGCCGCACGGTGAAGAACATAAGGTATCGCAAAGCCCTCCCAGCCGGGAGGGCTTTTGCAATGCTGCGCACCTTTTCAAGCCTCCCCCTTGCAGCGCAAAAGATAGATTGATTCAAAATATTTTCGACGCGAAGAAGCACGAG
>ENA-UOJS01003032-UOJS01003032.1-human-gut-metagenome-genome-assembly--contig:-C74-NODE-3032-length-10316-cov-8.472956_pt1 | contig 10316 bp, 8 predicted proteins | sample MGYA00242355_ERZ723902 | MGnify/ENA metagenome assembly ERZ723902 | reverse complement strand
TTTTAGAAGATGGTATTCTCGTATCGCAGCCTTCCCCTCTAGGGGAAGGTGCCCCACAGGGACGGATAAGGTGACTATCTGGGATAAGGTTTCTCGGTCACTCCTATGAGAGCTGCAAGTCCCTCGCGGCAGATGGAACGCGAAAATGAGATGATCGTTATTTCACATCGCTTTTTTGTTGTGATGGGTTCAGTGTTTCTCTAGGGAAATATGTGAGAAAGATGAATACCGATAACGGTTTCTTGGCTTCGCTCGAAATGACGATGGCGCTGAACGCGGACTCACTATAGACGTGCCTGGGGACTTGAATGCCACTTACGATAGGAGAATACCGCCATCCCTCCAGCGGAGCAGGCCCTTGAAGAAGGGCCGCGCCAAAGGCGCAGGATAGAGTGCCCCGCAGGGGCACAGTTCACCGTAGCGGTCAGCAGAGCACATGCGTTGACCGTTCTTCCGTCCATCTCATATCACTCGCTGGCCGTTCTGCCGTATTCTGCCTCTTCGAGGCAGTTTATCCCGGCCTTTGGCCGCCCCCTTCTTCAAGGGGGCGCATACTACGCTATTCTCCATTCTTCGCGGCGCTTCCATATTTTTATGCGCCGCATCACTCCCTGCACGCTAATCCTGAACCCTGAAGTTTTGAAAGCAGGGATTAGTAGCTAGGGATTAGTGGCTAGGGATTAGTGGCTAGGGATTAGGAGTCTCAAGTGACTCGTGACTGGTGACTGGGAGACATCAGGCGCTCGTATCGTCATTCCGAGCGAAGCCCTCGATCTTCTTTGCAGACCGATAAACGAAGGATGTGTGAAAGCAGAAATATGTAGCATCAAGGCGTCGTTTACTTGCAGTGCCTATGTGATACTGATCGGAGTGTAAGAAAGACCCTCGGCAACGCTTTCGATGACGACGGCGCGAAGCGCTATCAAAACTCCGCGGCACTTCCCTATTTTTATGCGCCGCACCAGCCCCGCAGAACCCGCAGACCCCCTTTTGCAAACCAGCCATGAGCGCCCTGCCCTATGGGTTAATCCTGACCCCTGAACCCAGAAGTTTGAAAACAGGGATTAGGGACTAGGGATTAGGGATTAGACTAAAAGACCAAGAGACGTAAAGAATGGAAGACATCAGATATCTGACGTCTAACGTCTCAAGCGGACATCGCCCTATTTATACTTCGCGGCGCTTCTAAATTTTATGCGCCGTACCACCACTCCTCACTCCTAACTCCTAACTGGCGAGTAGAGCTTTCACACGCAATCAAAGGGCAGCACTCCCCACGGGCTACCCTGAACCCTTGACCCCTTATCCCTTCTTCCCATTTCGCAAATATGGTAGAATAAATGAAAACGCACCATCCATTCTATTTCCATGGAGGAATCAATCATGAAAAAAGTCATTTTCGATATAGACGGCGTCCTTTTGAGCGAAGAACGCTACTTCGATGTATCTGCTCTGACCGTATGGGAGATACTCTACAGCCCTGCGTACATGGGGCTTCCCAGCGAACGCGACGATTTTGATGCGGATCGTATCACCGAAGGGCAGATCGCCGGCTGCCGCAGCGTGGTATGGGGAAATGACGTCCTGCTATCCTGGCTGAAAGCGCGCGGCATCAATTCGAACTGGGATATGGTACACGCCGTTCTCATCACCATCCTCTGGCTGATGGCAGAAACCTATAAAAAACGCTCCGGCGGAGAAAAAATGTCCTTTACCTTCCACCAGCCACAAGACTTGAATCGCGCCGGAGAGGAGCTCATGGGACTACCCATGCCGAAAGCAGAAGACATACTCGATCGCTGGGAGAGTGCCGTCCCCGAAGGTCTTCAGGGCGAAGACGTCTTCCGTGCAATCAAGAGTGCCATGGCGGAGGCGATCGATGGCGACCTTTCCTGGGCCGACCTTCGCTCCGATTTCTGGAAGATCCATACCGAAGCTTTTCAGGCCTGGTACCTCGGAGACGACACCTTCATTTCCCTCCTGCATCACATGCCCCACAGCGCAGGAAAACCTGGCTTCCTCTCCCGTGAAGTCCCGCTTGCGCCCGCCGCTCACATCCTTTCCCTCTTCCGCACACTGAAAGAGCGCGGCTATGACATCGCCATCGCGACCGGCCGTGCCAGAGAGGAGATGGAGATCCCCTTCAAGCTGTTCCACTGGTACGAGGAATTCGATCCCTACACCATGGCGACTGCCTCCGATGCGGAAGAATCAGCCGTGAGGCTCGGCGGCCCCGTCCTCGACAAGCCGAATGCCTTCATCTTTTCCTGCGCCATCTTCGGAAGAGATCCGGACAACTACAAGGCCTACTCCGAAGAGATCATGCAGCCCGCCAAGGAAGATGAGATCTACGTCTGCGGCGACTCCTACTCCGACGTCATCGGCAGCCGCCGCGCCGGCGCGAAATGCATCGGCATCCTGACCGGCCTTGAAGGCAAGGACGCGATCCCGATGTTTGAGAAAGAAGGCGTCCCATATGTGGACCGCGTGACAGATATTTTAGAGAAATTGGAGCAGAAGTGACCGGCAGCAAGTGGCTGGTGACTTGTACATTTCGTTTGACATTTCCCTTGCACTGTCATTTCGGGCGAAGCAAGAAATCTGTTTCGTCAGCAGAGATAAGAGGAATGGGACAGCCATCCATGGAAACCTGACATCCCCCTTCATGTGCGTGATGGAGCTGGTCCTCATAGTAAAAACCGCGGGAAGAAAGAACTTTGGAGCTCTTTCTTCCCGCGGTTTTTATAAAATTAGAGAATTTGTTTCCCAGATCGTAACAGGAATGAGAGGCTAGTGACTACTGACTTGAATACCACTTTCAGGCATCGCCCTTTTTATTTGCGGCGCAGCCGCCACCAGCATGTCTGCTCCCTAGTCAACAAATTCCGGACAGCAAAAAATATCCGGGGAACGCTTTCTGCCTTTACCCAAATGCAGGCGGGACACGGAATCGGCGCCGGTGTGGTCAAATGTACCAAAGTACGGACGTCCTGGCTGTCGTCGGTGCTCGGCCTCGCAGGGGGCAGGGAAGCGTGGAAAGCATGGATTTCCCGGATATTTTTTTGTTTGTCTTACATTTTCAGCCTTAGACAGGTGGGGGAAAAAGACTGACATTTCCTTGTCCTGTCCGATGAGCCAGAGCGCAAAGCAAGATCTTCCTTCCGTAAGGCGGCTCTCTGTCGTATTTCTTAGCGCTAATGAATTCTGGAAATCAGAGAACAGCCGCGAAAAGGTGCACACACGATGCGCCCTTGGCTTCATGTCTGTATTGTATACCTTCTTTATGAAAATTGCAAGTCTACGTATTACGAGTCGCTCACAAGAGATGGTGGATCACTAAAATTTATCAAGTAACAAGCACATATATATAGAATCATCTGCCATTCACGAGTCATTTTATTCACATGGCGGATTGTGTCGTGATAAGGAGATGTTGGCAGATCAGTCCATGAGAGGGCGTTTCTTATTTTTGCTGAGAAAATGAGATGATCGGGGAACCCATTGCGGATAGCCGCCCTTTTAGGGGGAATACACCTTATCATATGAAAATTAGAAACAAGAGATACAAGGTTAACAAAAATAAAATTAGATTAAAAACTATTGGACAAAATAAGTAGTTTATGATAGTCTCTTAGAAGGTCATCGCTGAACAGGGAATAGGTGATGAGGATTTTCATCTTTGCCGTGGAAACTCGGACACACTGGCTCTTGATGGAGAACGTTTTCTTCCCGCTCATTTTGGAAAGAGGAGAATGTTTATGAGAAAAGGAATGTATAAGATGTTGGCTGCTGCCCTCATGCTCACAATTTCGGGGGGGGGTAGTAGGTAGTGCTGCTGATACTGTACTGGATACAGTGTATGTCAATGCAGATAGAGATAAGGCGGAAGATACTGTCGGTACACTTCCGGGCGGATTCATCAAAGAAGAACCAAGCGTTGGACTGTTAGGGCATCAGGATGTAATGGATGCCCCTTTTGCGGTGTCTGAAGTCAGTCAGAAGACGATCAAAGCTTTTGCGTCTCCTGTGAACGGTGTCAACGAAGCTCTTGCGCTGAACCCTTCTGTCACGATTCAGTCTGGGAGCTTGTATCAGGATATTGCGATTCGTGGATTCAGAACGAATGGTCATAGACAGTACGTAAATGGTATTCCAGGCCTTCTCTGCCAGGAAAATATTCCATACTACTGGGTAGATAGCGTCAGTGTGGTTTCCGGTCCGAATATCGGCGTCCGTGGTACAGGTCTGAGTGAAGCTATCGGTGGTGTCGTTGATTACACCTCCAAGAAAGCAGTAACCAATGCCACCGATCTGAAACTGGCGTATCGTGGCGGCAGTTCTTTTGAAGAAGGCGTTGATTATCAGACGCGTCTTGGCAGCGATAAGAAATGGGGCGTTCGCGTTACTACGAATAACATTCATGGGGATACTGCAATCGATAACGAAAAGCTGGAACAGCAGAATATTTTCGTCAATATCGATCACAAAGCAGAGCGCTCAAAGACAAATTTCCTCTTTGGATATAATCATACCAAACATTATGGTGGTCCGTATGGGGTTAGCTTTGATTTTAAGACGGTAACTGATCTTCCTTCTGCGCCCAAGGGAAGCAACGGATTGAAACCTGATTGGTCTTATAATGCATATGAGAACTATATCATGGCGTTCAACCATGAACAGAAGTTGTCTGAACATGTGACCGGTTTCGTGAATGCTGGGTATCATAAGGAAAACTGGTATGGCTTTATTGACGGAAGTCCGAAAGTTTTAAATAATAATGGTGACTACCAAATTAAAATGTCTAACCTTCCGCTGTTCCTTGTGAAAACTTACTTAGGAATGGGCATCAAAGGGGATTTCAACATTGGCAAAGTAAAAAATGAATACATGATCGGTGTGGATAAGAGTTGGGAAACCTACGACATTGACAACGGAAATCCTAACTATAAGTGGTCGGGACATGGTAACATCTACCAGACCAACAGCTGGGCAAATCCGGGCGATGCACACTGGATTCCACTTCATTCTGATACCACACAGATGGAAGGCTGGCATGTTGTAGATACTCTGAAGGCACTGGATGATAAGCTACAGGTGACACTTGGCGTTCACGGTCACAGGGCCACAGTAAATCAGGTAGGAGCAACATCTCTGAAAAAGTCGGATGCCATTACTCCGACCTATGCGATTTCCTATAAATTTACGCCAGATTTCATGATGTATGCTGACCATACGGAAAGCTTCGGGATGGGCGCACGCGTCTCGACTGATCCTTCATTCAATTATGTCAATAAAGGTAAAATGCTTGATCCGGCCAAGACGAAGCAGAATGAAGTGGGCTTCAAAGTAAAGACTGGTAAATTCCTGAACACACTGGCATACTTTGATATCAAACAGGCGAATGCAATTGACGTAAAACTGGCGAATGGCAGACTGCTCCGCGCACTGGATGGAGAGCAGGAAAATAAAGGTTTTGAATGGGCCTTCACTGGAAACATCAATGACAGATGGGATCTCATCGGTGGCGCTATGTATATCGATGTCAAACAGACAAAGACGAAAAATGGAGCTAATGATGGTAAGCCGGTAGACGGCATCCCGCACTGGACGGCAAATGTCGGCGCGATTTATCATCCAAATAGCCAGTGGTCTATTATTGGACGTGGCAATTACATTGGAACAGCGAAGATCAATGGGGATACGGTCAAAGTACCGTCTTCCTTCGTGTTTGATCTGGGTGCAACCTATGATACCACTTTTGGCAAGACGCCAGTGACTTTACAGGCGATGCTTTACAATGTAGCAGGAAAAGATTACTGGATTCCAAGCGGAAGCTCCAGCAGTTTGACTGTCGGCGGACCACGCACCTTCGTATTCTCCGCTAATTTCCGTTTCTAATCCAAAGGAGAAACAACCTATGAGCAGAACTATCCGCCGGATGCCTCTGGCGATTCTTACGACCATTCTCACCGTTCTGCTCCTCTTCTCCTGTCTCCTCGGACTGAAGCTCGGGTATCTTTCTGTGTCCTTGTCGGGGATCGTATCGATCCTTGCTTCGCATCTTTTGGGAAGTGCGCTTCCTTCGGATATTGCGATGGGCATTGCGGATGCGGTCTGGGATCTTCGGCTCCCGCGCATCCTGCTCGCGCTGGCGGTCGGGATGGGGCTTTCGCTGTCCGGCATGGTGATGCAGGCGATGTTTCGCAATCCGATGTCAGACCCTTACATCATGGGTGTGTCCTCCGGGGCATCGCTGGGGGCGGCTTCTGCTGTTTTCTTTGGCGCGGGGGCGGCTTTCGGGGTATCTGCGATCGGATGCGGGGCATTTCTCGGCGCCTTGGCGTTGTCACTCATTCTCGCCATCGCGGCAGGCCGCGTGGCACCGGGGGATTCATCCTATCTTCTGATCTTTGGTGCGGCGCTGGCGGCCGTCTGCGGCGGGATCACCAGTGTGCTGGTGTACATCGGGGCCAATGCGACAGGGATGGATGTGACGCTGTACTGGCTGATGGGCTCTGTTTCCTTCGCCAAACTCCTGCCGACGCTTTCTGTTCTCGCCATCGTGCTTGCTTTCATCATTTTTTTCTCTACACAGACAAGGATCCTGAATCTGATGCTGGAAGGGGAGGAAACTGCTGTCCCGCTGGGGCGGCAGCTCCTCCCTTTTCGGCGTCTTTATCTTGTGATGAATGCGCTCTTGATGGGAAGTCTGGTGACGCAGGCGGGACTGATCGGCTTCGTGGGTCTTCTGGTGCCGCATGGCTGCCGGATGGTCATGGGGGCGGATCACAGGAAGCTCCTGCCCGTATCCGTGCTTTCGGGGGGATTGATGACGGTCTGGGCGGATATCTTAGGACGGATACTGATCCACGGTGTGGATATTCCTTTGGGTGTCAGCTTATCTCTGATCGGTGCGCCTGTATTTCTGGGGATGCTCATCCGGCGTTCGTATCATTTTGGAGGAGAAGGGGCATGAATATTTCAGTCAATCATGTATCTGCCGGTTATGGGGGAAAGCAGGTGCTTAAGGATGTGTCGATTTCCTTTGAAAGCGGTCAGCTGACGGGCATCATCGGGCCCAATGGGTGCGGGAAGAGTACGCTTTTGAAGTGCATTTACCGTCTGCTTTCGCCTTGGTCCGGGGATATCCGGATCGGTGATACGGTTTTGAAGGATCTGCCGTATCGGGAAAGCGCGAAGCGCGTCGCGGTACTGGCGCAGCATCACGCAGCCGGTTTCGATTTTGATGTAGAAGAGGTCGTGCTGATGGGGCGCACGCCTTACAAAGGCATTACGGAGGGAAACAATCGCGAGGATCGTGACATCGCGCATCGGGCGATGCAGGAAACGGGCGTGGAAACATTAGCGGAGCAGAGTTTTTCTTTTCTCTCCGGCGGGGAGCAGCAGCGCGTGATGCTCGCGCGGGCTCTCACGCAGGAGACGCCCTGTCTCATCCTAGATGAACCGACGAATCATCTGGATATCACCTACCAGCTGCAGATCATGGATCTGGTGAGCTCGCGTCATTTGACGGTGCTCGCGGCCATTCATGACCTGAATATCGCAGCCATGTATTGTGACAAGATCGCAGCGATGAAGCATGGAGAGCTGGTCGCCTTCGGCAGGCCTGAAGAGGTCTTGACGGAGGAGCGGATCTGGGAGCTGTATCATGTGAAGGCTGAGGTTTTTCCTAGAAAAGATGGAAGACCGGCTGTGATTTTCGGAAGAGGGACTGTCGTATGAAGTCGGCTTATCGTGTGATGCTCATCAGTCTTCTATGCCTGCTCCTGACGCTCTTCTCGCTGGGGTTTGGAGAGATCTCCCTCTCGCCGGCAGAGACTTGTCACTATCTGTATCTGGCGCTCACTTCGCCGGAAGGGAGTGGGATGGTCGAGCAGGATGTGCTGCAGTTCATCCGTCTGCCGCATCTTGTACTTTCTTTTTTCATCGGGGCAGGATTGGCCGTCTGCGGGGCAGTGATGCAGGCGGTGATGAAGAATCCGCTGGCGGATCCGTATCTATTGGGGATTTCCTCTGGCGCAAGTCTGGGCGCGGTGCTGGCGATCGCACTCGGTATCGGGATGATCGGGAGCTTTGATGGAATCGGCGCCGCGGCTTTTCTTGGCGCCGGACTTGTTTCCCTTCTGATTCTTCTTATTTCTTCGATCAGCGGCAAAGGAGAGGGATTGACACTGCTTCTGGCAGGCTTTGCACTCAATGCAGCCTGCTCGGCTGCTGTGAGCTTCTTCGTCACCGTGGTGGCGGATACGTCGAAGACGCGGTCTATCCAGTTCTGGATGATGGGGAATATCCGTGCTGACTCATGGATGGCGATCGGCATTTTGGCGATTCTGGTGACGGCTGGATGTTTCTACTTCTTTTCGCAAAGGCGTATCTTGGATCTGATGCTCATGGGGGATGATCTCTCTTTGACCATGGGGCAAAAACTTTCGACGTATCGAAAAGTGTATATCGCCGTTATGGCGCTTCTTGTCGGAGCGGTGGTGTACATGTCAGGTATGATCGGATTCGTCGGGCTCATCATCCCACACGGCGTGCGTCTCCTCGTAGGGAGCAGCCATGGGCGTCTTCTTCCGCTTACGGCACTGACTGGAGGGACATTCCTCTGTTGGGCGGATATTCTGGGAAGAAATGCGATTTCCGGACTGGAGCTGCCTGTGGGCGTCATGGCCGCACTGGCAGGTTCGCCCTTTTTCCTGTGGATGCTGATATCCAGAAAGCAGGTGAGAAGATGAAGAAGGCTTGGCTTCTCTCGCTTCTTCTGCCGCTCTGCCTATCAGGCTGTCAGTTGCAGAAGTCTCCTCCTGCCGAGGACTATTCGCGCCCCTTTGTGGAGAATATCAAGGTAGAGAACTACTATGAGACGGGGGTGAATCGGGAGTACTTGTCGGATGTGCCGCAGCGTGTGATCGTCATCGGTGCGAATGAAACGGAGACACTGCTGGATCTTGGCGTCGAAGAGGCCATCCTTGCTGCAGATGATGGACAGAACAGTCAGCGGTATGGCATCAAGGCATCGAATGAAAGGGCTTTTCAGCGGCTGCCTCGCATCGGCCGCAGCACGATCCAGGCGGAGCATTTCCTGGAGATGCATCCTGATATGATCATCGCTGAGCAGCAATTCTTCTCGAAGACCCGTCTTGGCAGTACGGACTACTGGAACAGCAAGGGTATCCTCACCATGGTGCCGCTGAATACCACATCGCCGGGCAAGCTGAATCAGGTGGAAACCGTAGAGAAGGAAATGAAATTCATTCGTGATCTGGGGATCATTTTTCACAAAGAGGAAGAAGCAGAGAAAATCGTGAGCGCAACGGAAAACCGGATTCACGATATAGCGAAAACTGTGGAATATCATAAGAAACCGAAGGTCATGATCCTGGATCGGATGAGTATCCTCGCTTCTTATGGGCGAAAGAAGATCGCAGGGGATATGGCTGCCTCCATTGGAGGTGTCGTCCCGGATACCACGGCAGCGGTCAGTGATGAGATGATGATGAAGCTAGACCCGGATGTCGTCTTTCTCGTCGTGTATCGCGATGAGGAGAAGGAGCTGGCATGGCTCCGAAATAGGCCTGCTTTCCGGAATCTGAGCTTCGTCAAAAATCATCGTCTTTATGGGATACCGCTGAAATATGTGTATGGCCCGCAGGTGCGGACGATCGATGCGATCGGCTATATGGCAGATCGCATGTATCCAGGGGTATTTCATTTTCCTAAAGAGTATGATTTTCAAAATGGAGTGACTGGAGACTAGTAGCTAGTGACTGGGGATCAGGCGCTCTCTTATGAATTTTCTAAAAGAAACAAAAAGGCGGGCAGGAAGAATTTTGAAATCTTTCTGCCCGTTTTGGCTATGTGAAAGACAGGCTGCGTTTATATCAGATGGCAAATTGGATCAGTTTTAAATAAGTCCATGGAAACGATGAATAGATAGATGCAGCAGGTTCAATAGAGACTCCTTTTTGAGGAACAATGTATATTCTAAAATTCCGCGGCGCTCTATGATGATTTCGCGCCGCATTTCAAAAAGAAATGGGATGAGAATGAAGCACGCTATCAGATGATGAGGATGGTTCTTCACGCACGGAATGAAGAACACTTGACGCAATCGGAGCTGGCGGAGCGCACAGGGCTTCGTCAGTCGAATATCAGCTGCATTGAGAAAGGGCAGACAATGCCTTCTATGGCTGCGCTTGCTAAGACCGCACATGGTTTAGGGAAGCGTCTGGAGATCCGCTTTGCACTTGTCAACAAAAATTGGACACGAAACTAAAAAAATTAGGCATAAAAAT
>ENA-UOJS01003030-UOJS01003030.1-human-gut-metagenome-genome-assembly--contig:-C74-NODE-3030-length-10319-cov-5.586516_pt1 | contig 10319 bp, 8 predicted proteins | sample MGYA00242355_ERZ723902 | MGnify/ENA metagenome assembly ERZ723902 | reverse complement strand
GATATTGCCGAGAATGCAGGGGCTTACAACGAAGACTATTCTTTTGGAAATATTATTTCTATGGTAGAAGTGGCTCGAGCTAATGGGATAAAAGTAATTCTTACTACGACTTTACCTAGTTCGAGTTTTAGCTGGAATCCGTCTATCAAAGATGCCACTCAAAAAATAACAGCGTTAAATAAGCGCGTGGCTACATATGCGAAAGATAGGCAGATACCTTTTGTAGATTATTATTCTAATATGGTTTGCATTTCCAATGGAGATCAGTTATCTAAATACACGAATGATGGAGTGCATCCTAATTCACAAGGATATGATGTGATGGAATCTTTAATAAAACCAGTCATAGATAAAGTTTTAGATTAAATTCTGATTTGATAAGAATAACGAAAAATTAGTAAATGAGGGTTACCATTTATATATATTAGGCATCAAAGGCCGTATGTTATAGCATAAGTGCTTGATTAATAGTTGTAAAAAAGGGATTAGCATTTTGCTAATCCCTTACTTTTTGTTGTCCGGGAAGGATTCGAACCCTCACAGGCGGAACCAGAATCCGAAGTGCTACCATTACACCACCGGACAAATTTGTTTTGCGAGTGCAAAATTGCGAATTTATTTTGGGACGGCCATTGCGAACCTTGAATTTTTTTATTCGGTTTAATCTTTTTTTACATATCTATCCTTTCAATGGCAATGCCGATTCTATGACAGCGTATGATTTTTTCATGAGGTCTTCTATATCATGCCCTTTATTTTCTTGGGGATAGATGGGGGGGTGGATCGTTAAAATGATTTTTCCGGGTTTAAAATTGTAGGTTGTACGGGGCATAACGGCAAATGCTCCATCAATAGTGAGCGGTGCGACCGGTAAGGAAAATTCAACGGCGAGTTGATATGCTCCTCGTTTGAATGGTCTCATGGCTCCTGTCCAAGTGCGTGCTCCTTCGGGGAATACGACAAGCGACATACCATTTTGTAATGTCGTTTCGGCTTTTTGCAGGGTTTCTTTTAGTCGGCCCGGAGTACTGTTATCGACGAATATGTGGCCGGCAGCAGCACAAGCGCTGCCTACAAAGGGTATATTGCGCAGGCTGTTTTTCATCATCCATTTGAATTTGTGGTTTAAGTATCCGTAGATGAGAAATATATCATAGGCTCCTTGGTGGTTTGATACGAATACATAAGATGTGTTTTTATCGATGTTTTCTCGGCCTCTAACTTCTATTCTGACAAGAGAGAGAATGCAGAATAGTCGGGACCAAGTGTGTGCCGGGTAATATCCCCAAAAGTTTCCATTGCCCAACCGGCATCCGATAAGGGTCGTCAATGCTGTGAGAATGGTAAGTATCAACAGTATGGGCATGGCTATGAGCCATTGATATAGGAATGTGATAGTGCGTATCATTGTTCGATGCTATTTTCGTCGTTTACGGGACAAAGGTAATGAATTTGCAGTAAATCGCATTATTTGCAGGCGCTTTTGATGTGGGAATATAGAAAAGGCGACTCAATAAGCCGCCTTTTCTATATTCCTAAACGTTGCAGTTTATTTGGTTTTTGCTTCGACATCTGGGGCAATGAGCTTGTACCCTTTTCCATGAATATTGATAATTTCAATTGATGGATCGTCTTTGAGATGTTTACGAAGTTTGGTAATGTAAACGTCCATGCTACGAGCGTTAAAGTAATTATCGTCTATCCAAATAGTTTTGAGAGCGAAGTTTCGCTCCAAAATTTCATTGACGTGAGCACAGAGCAGACTGAGCAATTCGGACTCTTTGGTGGTGAGTTTAGTACTCTTATCGTCGATTGCCAATACTTGTTTCTGGGTATCGAATGTAAACCGTCCGATCTTGTACATCGTAACTTCTTTTCCTTTTTTACCTTTTACACGACGTAAAATAGCTTCGATACGGAATACCAATTCTTCCATACTGAATGGTTTGGTAATGTAGTCGTCTGCTCCGATTTTGAATCCTTCGAGAATATCTTCTTTCAAAGATTTCGCTGTCAAGAATATGATGGGAACTTCTCCGTTTACCGTACGGATTTCTTGTGCAAGCGTGAATCCGTCTTTTTTAGGCATCATCACGTCGAGTACGCACAAATCGTATTTACCTTTCAGGAATGCTTTGTATCCGCTTTCTCCATCGGAGAAGAGATCAGCCGCATAACCTTTGGCTTGCAAATACTCTCTTAATAACATGCCAAGATTTTCATCATCTTCGCATAATAGAATACGCAATCTTTCTTCCATAATCATTTGTTTTTTATTAGTGGTAGTGTTATTATAAATGTCGACCCTTGATTTATTTCGCTTTCTACTCGAATATCGCCTTTGAGGTCGGTAATGATTTTATGGACGTAAGCGAGGCCCAGTCCGAATCCTTTGACGTCATGGCGATTTCCCGTAGATACGCGATAAAATTTGTCGAATATTTTTTTCAAATCTTCCCGTTTGATACCGATTCCGTTATCTCGAATCGATATTTCTACCTTATCTCCAACGGTTCTTGTACGTATGAAAAGAGATAAAGGTTCTTCTTCCCGTCGATATTTTACGGCATTGTCAAGGAGGTTGAAGATAACATTCGTAAAATGCATTTCATCGACCGAGACAATAGCATCTTCTGCTTCGAGGTCGGCATCGATTACACCGCCGTATTTTTCGACTTTGAGTTTGAATGTGCTCATGACTCCTGCAACGAGGTCGTTGACATCGACGTTGTGTAGTTTCATCAACGTCTTTTGTCTGTCGAACATCGACATTTGCAGGACTTTTTCTACCTGAAATCTCAATCGCTTGGTTTCGTCATTAATGACACCCGATATGTGCTGGAACATGGCCGGACTTTTAGCAACAGAAGGATCATTAAGCATTTGGGCTGCTAATGATATGGTAGATATGGGTGTTTTGAATTCGTGTGTCATGTTGTTGATAAAATCGTTTTTCATCTCGGTGAGTTTCTTTTGCCGAAATGCCGTGATGATGGTAAACAAGAAGGTTACCAACAGAATGAACGTGAAAGCAAACGAGGGTATCATGAATTTTACCGAACTCGATATATAATCTCTTTTGGTCGGGAAATAGACTTTCAAGTAGTTTATTTTTGCCGGTGGATCATTGGGAAATATTGCTTGTGTGAATAAATTCCCTTCGATTTTGGGATCATATTGATTGGAGCTATATATGATTTTTTCGTTTTTATTGTAAATGGCAAATTGGAACGGAAGGTTTAATCCGTTATTTTCAAATTCTGATTTCAGATAGCTTTCCAATTTTTTGATGTCGATACGTTCCATGACAGGACGGTTACTTGCCTTACTCAGCATATTGAGTATGACTTCGTTCAACAAGCCTTTTTGGTAAAGGTATTGTCCTTTACGGGCTTCCTGCATATTTCGATATGTACTAATGAGCGTATTGTGTTCCTTTTGTCGTGGAGCAGCAGGGGTGATAATCGTACTGGTTTGTTCGCGAAAGGAAAAACTTGCAACCGTTCCATCGGGAGATACGATAGAAAATTGGTGGTGAGTAGAAGCTATGTCTTGTTTGTCTTGCTTTTGCTCATAAGAGGAGAGCATTTTCTTTTCTTCCTCTTCCAGATATTCGTCTAAATAGCGTTGAGTCTCGTCTAGTTCGAGGCTTGTCGATACAGCGTATAGGCTCCTTTTCACGGCTTCGGTAAATTGCTCGTTTCTCATTTTTATCATATTCTCCATGTACATGATTTGTACATAAAGCAATCCGATAAACGTGAGTGCCATAATTACAGCCAGTAGCCAAATTGTCGACTTTTTCATTTTGTTTGCCTCTTTATTTTTTTCTGTTTAACTTGTCGTGGTGTTTAAATGATTTGTTTTTACATCATTTGTACAAATTTATTATATAAACACCGATTCCACTATTTTTGTTTTATTTTATGAAAACCTATTTAGAAGGTTGGGTTTAACACTTACCGGCAAATTTAACAAATAAATGTTTATTTGCAAAAAAAGCCATTGGTTTTTCCAATGGCTTTTTAATTATTTAACAAAATTGCGGTCACTCGTCTGTCTGTTCGGCCTCGTAAGCTTTAAGTAGTTTTTCTTGAACGTCAGATGGAACGAGCTCATAAGATGCAAATTTCATAGAGAAAGATGAGCGCCCTCCGGTAATCGAACTGAGAGCTGTTGAATAGGAAGACATTTCCTTTAAAGGTACTTTTGCCGTGATTTTTTCAAATCCTTTTTCACTGGACATGCCCATAATAATGGCGCGTCGTCCTTGCAGATCGCTCATGACATCGCCCATGACATCGGCTGGGGTAAGAACTTCGACATCATATATAGGTTCGAGAATTTTCGGTCCTGCGTTTTTAAATGCCTCGCTGAATGCATTACGTCCAGCTAATCGGAAAGATATTTCATTAGAGTCTACCGGGTGCATTTTCCCGTCGTAGATACAAACTCTGACATCGCGGGCGTAAGAACCAGTGAGCGGCCCTTGTTCCATACGATCCATCAATCCTTTGACAATAGCAGGAATAAACCGAGCGTCGATAGCACCTCCAACAATACAGTTACAAACCACCAATTTTCCTCCCCATTCAAGATCTATCGTTTGGGTATCGCGTACATTCATACGGAATTCTTGGTTGTTGAATTTGTAAGTGTCGGGTGCTGGCATTCCGTCATAATAGGGCTCTACGATGAGATGTACTTCTCCAAATTGTCCGGCTCCACCCGATTGTTTTTTGTGACGATAATCCGCCCGAGACGCTTTAGTAATTGTTTCCCGATAGGGTATGCGAGGCTCTATGAATTCAACGGCAAGTTTATCGTTATTCTCAATACGCCATTTTAAAGTGCGTAAGTGAAATTCTCCTTGTCCCGAAACAATCGTTTGTTTCAATTCTTTGGATTGTTCTATTTGCCACGTCGGGTCTTCTTCATGCATACGAGTGAGAATCTCACTTAATTTTTCGGCATCGGATTCATTGACCGGTTTTATTGCTCGTTGATATTTGGGAGCTGGGTATTTGATAAAATCGAAATGATAATCGCACCCTTTTGTGTTGAGTGTATTACCAGTGCGCACATCTTTTAGTTTTACCGATGCTCCTATGTCTCCTGCTACAAGTTCTTCTACCGGAGTACGAATTTGTCCGCAAACACAGAATAATTGAGCCAAACGTTCGCGTCCGTCGCCTCGATCCACATTAATCAAATCGTCTCCTTGATGTACGGTTCCAGACATTACTTTGAAATAGGATACTTCTCCGATATGAGGCTCGACCGTGGTTTTAAAGCAGTATATACTTGTAGGCCCATTGGCATCGGGAGCGATTTTTTCTCCGGCTGTATTTTCGGGTTTGGGCATTTCGGAGACAAAGGGGACTACGTTGCCGAGGAATTCCATCATACGTCGTACTCCCATATCGCGTAATGCGCTTACACAGAATACAGGGTATATGCTGCGTGTGATGAGACCTTTGCGGATGCCTTCCCGCATTTCATCTTCGGTGAGAGAACCTTGCTCGAAGAATTTTTCCATAAGGGTCTCATCGTTTTCAGCAGCGGCTTCAACTAATTTTTGATTTAATTCCCGGGCTTTTTCCATTTCGCTTTCGGGAATTTCGGATATGGTGGGTGTACCGCCTTCGGGCGACCAGCTATACATTTTCATGAGTAGGACGTCGATCATGGCATTGAACGACGGACCGCAACTAAGCGGATATTGCACTTGTACAATTCGGTTACCGAATGTTTCGTGCATTTGGTTGATTACATTGTCGTAATCTGCCTTTTCACCATCAAGTTGGTTCATGGCAAAAAGAATAGGTTTGTTCAGATTTTCGGCAGTACGGAAGATGTTTTGAGTTCCTACTTCGACTCCATATTGAGAGTCGATGACAATTACTCCCGTGTCTGTTACGTTAAGGGCTGTTATAGCGCTTCCTACAAAGTCGTCTGCTCCCGGACAGTCTATAACATTGAGCTTTTTACCTAAAAATTCGGCATAAAAAACTGTGGAAAAGACGGAATATCCATACTCTTTTTCCACAGGAAAATAGTCCGAGACGGTGTTTTTCCCTTCGACGGTTCCGCGACGTTTTATTACACCACACTCGTAGAGCATAGCTTCTGCGAGGGTGGTCTTGCCTGAACCTTTGCTGCCCAATAGAGCAATGTTTTTGATTTCGTGAGATTGATAGACTTTCATGATATTAAAGTTTTAATAAAACAAAAACACTTGGTTACGTTTTAACAAAGCGTTCGCAAATTATGAATTATATTTTTAAAAAGCAATGGTAAGAACTATGTTACAAAACATTGTTTATGAATCGAAGTTTTGTATTTTTGTCGAGTAATGGCTGGGCTTTATATTCATATACCGTTTTGTGCAAGTCGCTGTGTTTATTGCGACTTCTTTTCCTCGACCGATTTTTCGTTCAAGCGTGGCTATATAGATGCCGTTTGTCGGGAACTTGAATTGAGAATACATGAGCTAAGGGACAAACCTGTTTTTACGGTGTATCTTGGAGGGGGGACTCCGTCCAGTTTATCGCCGTCGGAACGAGGTCGTTTGTTTCGAACTCTTTCCACAGTTGTCGATTGGTCGATTTGTAAGGAGGTTACTCTTGAAGTGAATCCCGATGATGTGACACCTCTTTTTATAAGTCAATTAAAGGATACTCCGGTTAATCGGCTAAGTATGGGAATACAGAGTTTCGACGATTCGGATCTTGTTTTTCTACGTCGGCGTCATACGGCTCATGCGGCGATGGAGGCAGTCGATAATTGCCTTTGTGCCGGATATGAAAATATCAGTATAGACCTCATATATGGTTTGCCGGGACAGACCGTAGAACGTTGGACGAACAATTTGAGACAAGCCGTAACCTTGAATGTTCCGCATATTTCAGCATATAATTTAATTTATGAGGAAGGTACGGCGTTGTGGAGAATGAGGGAAAAAGGACTGGTGAAAGAGTGTGAGGAAGAAGAATCCTTACAGATGTTCGAGACACTTATCGATGTGTTGGGTTTTTCTGGATATGAGCATTACGAGATTTCCAATTTCGCCCGCTCTGGGCGTTATGCACTTCATAATACATCTTATTGGAAAGGTGTACCGTATCTGGGTTTAGGTGCGGCGGCTCATAGCTACGATGGGAAGAGCAGGCGTATCAACCCTTCCTCATTGTCGGAATATATGGAGGCTTTGCAAACGGGACATGTTGCATATATGGAAGAGAAAGAGACGGTCGATAGTTTATATAATGAATACATACTTACATCGCTTCGTACCTGTTGGGGATTGAATCTGAAAAAACTCGAAGACGACTTTGGAACTGAGCGCATGCAATATTGCTTGGAACAAGCTCTGCCACATATCCGTGCAGGGCGACTCGTGGTGACCGACGATGTCATGCGCATAACTCGTAAGGGTCTTTTTACTTCCGATGATGTTATGAGCGATTTGTTTTGGGTGGATTGAATCTCGAAGATTTTTCAATCTCGCCGTTTCTCCTTGAATTTGTGGAGTCGTTTTTCTGTCCCCCCCAATATAGTGTATCGCAAGATGGAATAGGGGGATTATAGTTTCAATTTATAACCTAAGGAGATAAACGTATTGAGTTGTTGGGGTGTCTTACTCATGAGATGTTATAATCGAAAATAGCATTAGATGGAATTTTTTTTGTATATTCGATATTCTACCCCTGCATCATACCATATTCTATCCAATTCTCCTGACTGTTTACCATTCAGAAAAAGAAATATATCGGTATGGATAAACGGAGTCCATCGGCTGTCGGGTATGGTGTAACTGAGAAGTATTTTGTTTCGCCATTTGTTCGATGGTTTGGCCGTCCCTATGGTATAGGTGGACTCAAATCGGGAATTCAGCGATAGGGAGAATCGGTGTACAGGATAGGAAAAAGTGGCTCCCAGTTGATAACGATGACGATTCTTATAAATATTCGGGGCTGTCTGTTGATTCATATAGTAGTACAGCGCATTTAATTTGAGGTATTTCGGGACGGCAGTATAGGAGACGACCGCAATGGGCATGTATCGTTCGTAATATTTACCAAGTGTCCATACGTTTTGCTGTATTTGCAGATTTATCCGATTTATTTGTTTGGATACCGTAAAATTCCACAACGTGCCTATTTCACTGCTGTATTCTTTTGCGTTTGTCGGGAAAGTAAAGAGAGAAAGTGAGATAATGAAGACGGATAGAATTTTGTAATGAAAACGATTCATATTTATTCGTGGTGATAGGGTTCGTTATTGAGAATAGTCATAGCCCGATAGAGTTGTTCGGTGAAGATGAGGCGAATCATCTGGTGGGAAAAGGTCATCTTTGAAAGAGAAATTTTTTCTTGTGCCGCATTGTATATGCGTTGGGAAAAACCATAAGGGCCGCCAATGACAAATATCAAGCGTTTGGCAACGTTTGACATTTTCTTTTCCAAATAGGAGGCGAACTGCGTGGAGGTAAATTCTTTTCCATGTTCATCGAGCAGGACAATGTAGTCGCCGGGCAGGAAACTTTTCAAGATGAAATCGGCTTCTCGCTCTTTTTGTTGGTCGGTACTCAGGCTTTTGGTGTTGCGGAGTTCGGGAATGACAGCGATTTCGAACGGCACATAGTGGGCCAATCGTTTGCTGTATTCTTCGATTCCTTGTATAAAATAAGATTCGACTGTTTTCCCGACAACCAATAGCACTATTTTCATAAGGAATTTAAATTTGTTGCAAAATTAATATAAACAAAGAGTAAAATCAAACTTGTTCGAACGTTTGCATCGTGTTGTTTTTATAATGTGGAAATTGGTTATCCTCGGTATAATCAAATTTATTTGTACCTTCTCCCGGATTGTGCTATTTTTGCATAAGAATAAAAAACTATTGGTGTATGAAAACGAAAGAGCAGTTGATAGATGAATTGATAGATTTGGCTTTTGCCGAAGATATAGGAGATGGTGACCACACTACTTTGTGTTGTATCCCGGATACGGCGATGGGGAAGTCGAGGTTGTTGATCAAGGAGCCGGGTATCTTGGCCGGAGTAGAGATTGCCCGAAAAATATTCCACCGTTTCGATCCCGATTTGAAAATGACGGTTTATATCGAGGACGGGACTGCGGTAAAACCCGGCGATGTGGCTTTTGTGGTCGAAGGACGCGTACAATCATTATTGCAAACCGAGCGTCTTATGCTCAATGTGATGCAGCGCATGAGCGGTATCGCTACGATGACTCACCGGTATGTGAAAAAACTCGAAGGATTGCATACTCGCATTCTCGATACCCGCAAGACAACTCCGGGCATGCGTATGCTCGAAAAAGAGGCCGTGAAGATAGGCGGTGGCGTGAATCATCGTATCGGATTGTTCGACATGATTTTGCTGAAAGATAATCATGTGGATTTTGCCGGTGGTATAGAGAACGCTATCTCTCGTTGTCATGATTATTTAAAGGCCAAAGGCAAGGATTTGAAAATTGAGATAGAGGTGCGTAATTTGGACGAATTGAAAGAGGTTATGCGAGTGGGCGGTGTGGACCGTATTATGCTCGATAATTTCTCGCCTGAATTGACAAAAGAGGCTGTGAAAATTGTGGGTGGGAAATATGAAATAGAGTCTTCGGGAGGTATTACTTTCGATACGATTCGAGATTACGCCGAGAGTGGTGTCGATTTTGTCTCGGTGGGAGCTCTCACTCATTCGGTAAAAGGTCTCGATATGAGCTTTAAGGCTTGTTGAATCATTAGTTTGCTACATAAAATAAACGAGACCATTTCCTTATTAAAGATGGCCTCGTTTATTTTTATTTCGAAGAATCGAAAAGACGGTTATTAATTATTAAGGACTAAACGAAATACCATATCTCCGGGCTGTTGCTCGATAAAATCGCTGTATTGCACATAAAAAGCTACGCTTCCCGGCATGTAATCGTAGGTGTAAGTTTCGGTCCAAAGCATCGCATTATCCCCGTTTGCCTCGCCTTTATGTATCGTATAAGGTAGAGGGGTGATGACTTCGTTGTCTGCCCCCGGAGATTGTACCAAGTACCCCAAGACATATCCGTCGATATACAAATCGTCTGTAATATCTTTATTTTGGAACTCATACATGTAATACGTATTTAATCCGTCGGGCGATGTCACAAGTTGCCAGTCTTGCGATTTTACTGTGTAGGTGTAGTACTTCCAAAACATTCCTTCGCCCGGAACTCCCTGAGGACCTTGTGGTCCCATAGGACCCTCGCAGGAAAATAAAGTCAAACTCAATATAACCAAGAATAAAAACTTTTTCATAATTC